>Ga0272443_10001437_pt1 | contig 34819 bp, 34 predicted proteins | sample SSMAcet12_FD_193581 | JGI IMG/M metagenome (GOLD analysis project Ga0272443, IMG submission 193581) | Marine sediment archaeal communities from Little Sippewissett salt marsh, Falmouth, MA, United States - SSM-Acet-12 | ecosystem: Environmental > Aquatic > Marine > Wetlands > Sediment ... | reverse complement strand
CGACATTGGAAAATTTTTTGAGCCCTAAGGAAGTAAAAAAACAGAATACTTTTAATGAAACTCAAAAATATGCGCAACCCCTATGGCGTATCCCTTTTATCGAAAAAAATGAAAACAATCAATCTCCAATGCCAAAAAGCGCGGATAAAAGGATTGGACATTTTGGGATCGCAGATTTTATGAAACTTGCGCTTCGCTTGTTGACAATTGTTTTATCCTGCCTCTCCATTCTACTTTCCTACAAGGCCCTGCAATTGACAATAAAACTCCCGACATTAAAGGCTATCGCTTCATCTCTACTGGCGGTCTTGCATTCGATAACCAGAATTCGGACCCCTTTAATGAACAATTCCTCTTCCACTCGGGTTTCTTTTTAAGAAGAGCAAAAAATTGTTTGCACATTTAAATCCGCCAGAGGCGGACGAGTCCGCCACAATACCGGCGGACAAGGGTTAATTCCCTGCCGCTTGCGACGTTTCATTGCTTTTATAGATACCCCGCTGCTCTGCGGCGGGGTAGTTCATTGTTATTTGTTCCAGTACATGTCATGGCATCTATTTAATGCTCCCTTCAATCAGTAACTGTCATATAGACGAACTGTTCCCGAAAACCCTAAGGGTTCGCGAAAAAAAATAAATCATGTGCATGATAAGCTTTCAGGAATACTTGACGTCTCCCTAAGAATCAGTTATAAACCCTGAAGTTAACCCCAAAATATATTATGGATAAAGGAGGCAATATGAATAAGTCAGGTTTGATTGAGGCGTTGAGTAAGGATACAGGCCTGCCCATCGGGAAGGCAGAGGAAGTTGTTAAAGTATTCTTTGATGAGATGGCGAATACGCTCGTAAGTGATGACAGAGTCGAAGTGCGCGGCCTCTGTTCCATGTTTGTCAAGCAATACGAAGGCTACACGGGCAGGAACCCTAAAACAGGGAAACTCACCGAGGTCAAGCCCAAGAAACTGCCTTTCTTCAAATGCGGTAAGGAACTGAAAGAGAGGGTGGATATACAATAAATCAAGAACAGAAGTGAAAGGATAGAATGATGAAACAGTTGAAAAAGGACGTGCAGGCTGTCGTAAGGGATCTCAAAATATTAGCTCAGAAGACAGAAAAAATTGTAAAAAAACTGGAAACACTTGAAAAAACCCAGGCATCGAAAGCCCCCAGACCCAAGCCCAAAAAAAAGCCAGTGGTCAAAAAAGCAAAAGGGAAAAGCCCGGCTGATACTGTCCTCACCATCTTCAAAAGGCGGAAAAAGGGCATCGATGTAAAAACGTTAAAAAAGATGACGGGTCTAAAAGACAGCAGCCTGCGTGGCGTTATTTTCAGGCTAAGGGAAAAAGGGGTTATCAAAAGCGAAGGCAATGGCCTTTATGTAAGAATATGATCTTTTAGTCGTCAACATCAACACCCATCGAATAACACTATAGTCGCGGGCGGACATGGCCCTGATCCGCCCAAAGGGGTTCTGCAGTCCCCTGGTCTAAATCCGAGGAAGCCCTCAAACAGAAACACCTTACGCAAACCCATTTCATCCACTTTCATTCCGTAATCCGAGTAAATTGTCTATCAGTGATACACTGTTGCGGGCTTCCAATTCAGAACCCTTCCAAACTGTCTGACCGGATTCAAGAACACAGACCTGATCTGCCACATCAAGGGCCCGCTGAGTGCTTTGCTCCACCAAAATAATGGTCAGTCCCCCATGGTTCAACTCGGCAATGACTTCATAACAGATGTCTATAATTGATGGCATCAAACCCAGTGAAAGCTCATCCACGATTAGCAGTTCCGGTTCAGACATCAAGGCCCTCCCAATGGCCAGCATCTGCTGTTCACCACCGGAAAGAGATCCTGCCCTTTGCCCGAGTCTCTCGGCAAGACGCGGAAAAATGCTAATCACCCTGTCCATTCCACTCCCCGCGCGAGCTTTCGGGCGGCTATATCCCCCAACAATAAGATTCTCTTTAACCGACAGGTTTGAAAACAGTCGTCTGCCTTCGGGCACAATCGCAATACCGTTTTTAACCCGATCCATCGGTGAAAGGTGGGTGATATCTTCTCCTTTATAGATCACACGGCCTGCGTGGACACTGACATGCCCTGCTATGCACATGATGGTGGATGACTTACCTGCACCATTGGCCCCAAGCAGGGCAGTAATTCCCCGTTGTGTTACCTCAAGATCAAGCCCGCGAACTGCCTGCATCGGGCCATAACCGCAACTCAAGCCTTCAAGACGCAGCATCCGTTTTTTCCTTTCCCAGGTAAGCCGTGCGAACCGCCTGATCCTGCATAACCTCTTTTGGACGTCCATCGGCAATTTTATGGCCATTATCAAGCACGACCAGACGGTGGCTCACTCTAAGGATTTCACCGAGGTTATGCTCTATCATAAGTACAGTCATGCCCTTTCGGTTAATGTCGGCCACTGTGTCGGCCAGCCGAGCCGCTTCCACATGGTTTAGCCCGGCAAGGGGTTCATCCAGAAGAAGAAGTTTGGGGTCCATTGCCAGGGCACGGGCAACCTCAAGACGTTTTAAAACTCCCAGAGGCTGTCCCACCACACTTTTTCCTGCCATATCAGAAATGCCAACCGACTCCAGAAGACCCATGGCGCGGCGGCGTTCAGCGAAGCGGTTAAAGGAACTCATGGCCCATAGGGCATTCGCGATACGACGGTAGCCTGCTGCAAAGGCAACATTGTCTATTACAGTCATAGAGTGAAAGGGTTTTACAATTTGATGCGTCATGGCAAGCCCCAGCCGTGCTCGCCGGTATGTCGGGAGCCCGGCAATGTCCCTACCGGACAATACGAAGCGGGCTGATTCCGGTGTCACAGTACCGATTATTGTACGCAGCAAGGTGGTCTTGCCCGCCCCGTTTGGGCCGATCAACCCCAGAAATTCACCCTGTTTGACGCCAAAAGACACATCACTTAACGCACGAACCCCTCCGAATAAGACCGTGACTCCACTGATTTGTATCAGGTCACTCATCTTTCTCCCCCTTTGTCTGAATAACTCGGACAAGCGTTCGAGCGGATCCGGCCAACCCTTCAGGCGCAAATCGCATGACTGCAAAAAGTAATGCACCATATACAAAAAGCTTATAATCACTGATGAATCGAAAAAATTCCGGCATCAAGGTGAGGATGACAGTGGCAATTACAACACCGAAAACAGAGCCTACGCCGCCTACCGCGACCATGCAAAGAACAGTGATAGACGGAATGAAACCAAAATCTTCCGGGACGATGAAACGGGCAAAATATGCGTATAGCCCTCCGGCCAATCCAGCCATGGCTGTTCCCATGGCGAAGGCCGCCAGCTTGTATGTTGTGACATCAACACTCAATATGCTGGCCGTATCTTCATCATCGGCCACCGCATCAAATGCAAACCCCATCCAGGAATGTTTAACAAACAGACTGAATGCCGTTACCAACGCAGCCAAAAAAAGAACGAGCATAAAAAAGCCCAATTTACCCATTCCATGGGATGGAATGGAGGATATGCCCAGTTCGCCGCCAAGGACCTCCTGTTGGCGAACGACACCGACAAAGAGAAAACCGACGCCCATGGTCACAATTGCCAGAAAATCCTCACGGACCCGGAGGCTGGTCAGACCAACAATGACGCCTACAATCCCTGCCATGACGATCCCCATTAAAAGCGACACCGGCATTGATGCGCCGGCCTTGGCTAGCATGGCCGCGCAGTAGGCACCGATGCCATAAAATGCAGCATGGCCCAGGCTGATCTGACCGCAAAATCCGGTAATCATATTAAGCCCGACCGCCAGAATAATGTTTATACAGATCATGGTTGCGAGACTGATTTCATAAATGCCCATGAATTATCTCCTGGAGAACATGCCGTGCGGGCGCAACATGAGAACGAAAATCATGAAAGCAAAAGCAATCGCATCACGATCCAAAAGATCGCCGAGGTAAATGGTCCCAAACGCCTCCACTATACCGAGAACAAGAGAAGCGACCAAGGTACCGGCAACGTTTCCTAAACCGCCAAGTACAATAATCGCAAGCCCTTTATAGGCGGCGACACCTCCCATGGTCGGTTCTACGAGGTTGCTCAAAATAGAGACGAAAATTCCGCCAACGGCTGCTAAAGCTGAACCAATAAAAAAATTGAGATAACGGACCTTGATGGTATCGATACCATAAGAAGTGGCGATCTCCGGATCATCTACGGTAGCCCTCCAGGCTACTCCGGTTCGTGTATTTTGGGAAAGATACGCCAACACACCGAGGAGAACTACACTTACAACAACCATGGCTACTTCCGCTGTTCGGAGAGGAACCCCAAACAAATGCATCTGGGTTTGCAGGGGAGGATTTCTATAGGTAAGCCCATAGGGACCAAATATTAACCGGAAAATCTCCTCCATGGCGATGAAAAGTCCGATGGAAGCAATCAGGGGAACATAGGGGGGACGATGGAGAATAGGTTCGTAGCAGAACCGGTACATGAGCATCCCCACTAATCCAACAGCGGCGGATGCCAGGGGTATGGCCAGTAAAAGGCTTCCCGTGGCATTGGTGAGTAAAAGGCCCAGATATCCGCCTAAGGCAAACAAGCCCGCATGAGCAATATGAAGGATACGCAGAAGACCATAAACCAAGGTCAGTCCCACTGCGGTAATCGCATACATACTCCCATAAATGAGCCCTTGAATTAGCAATTCGAGATAAAGCACGAGGACATTTCCTCTATATCAGACTTCAGCATCAACGGAAATGAGCAGTGCATGGGAAAACCGAAGGCTTTCCCACGCACCACATTTCTTTTTAACCGATTATTTCGATGGTGGGGCTAACAACTGTGGATCATCGATGACCGAATGCCTGTGCCAGTTGCCGTCCTTGACCACCTGGACTTGTACGGCCTTCATCACCTCCCCCAGGTTGTTGAACTTTATTGTCCCTGTTGAGACCTTGAGGTCAGTCTTGGCAATAGCATCACGAATGGCCTTAGAATCAGTGGTGGTCCCGGCTCTCTTCATTGCGTCAGCCACGACCATGATTGCTGTATGGGCAGACGCTGCAACCATATCTGTTTTAAAACCCGCCTTTTTTTCAAATGCCTCAATAAAATTCCGGGTCTCAGGAACGTCTGAATCTCGATCCAAGGAAGTCGTGATAATAACACCCTCAGCGGCCTTGCCGGCAATCTCGATGAATTTCTGTGAATCATAGCCTTCCTGACCGATGACGGGCGCTGTGATACCTGCCCCACGCAACTGGCTGACCAGGGGCCCGGCCGTGAAATAGTATCCTGAGGCATAAATGACTTCTGGGTTGTCTGCTTTGACTTTAGCCACGATGGAGCCAAATTGTCTGTCCTTAATAGAGTACTGGTATTCACTGATGATCTCTACACCGAACTTTTTGGCGGCTTGTTTAAAACCCGTCGCTAATGATTTGCCGAAATCGTTTTGAAGGGTAATCATCACCACACGTTTTTTACCGAGGATCTCTCCCACCAGCTTCGCTCCGGCACGGCCCTGAATTTCACCCAAAAATGAGGTTCTGAAAACGTAGTCACCGGCCCGCGTGATATCCGGGTGAATACCGTAGGCTGAGATATAAGGGATCCCGGCATCCTGAAACACGCTGGCTGCGGAGCGAGTCGGGCCGGAGTAGCTCCCGGACACACCGACAGGCACCTTGTCCTGACCAATGAGTTTGTTTGCAATGGGAATTGCCTGGGCCGCCTTGGCCTGGTCATCATATATCACTAGCGCCAACAATTTGCCTCCAACCCCGCCAACACGATTGATCTGTTCCACCGCGAGCTTAGCGCCTTCAGAAGCAGACTTTCCATCCGATGCTGCAAAACCTGTTAAAGGTGCATGAAATCCTATCTTAACCTCACCAGAGGCCCCGACTGTCCCGGTTACCCCGATCGTGGCAAATAAAACAACAAGTGATAATATACCCAATTTTTTCATCATGTTAAACCCCCTTTCGCTTGTTATGGATTTAGTGTCTGAACGAAAACCAGATATTTTTTACAGGACCAGGGAAGCCAAAGATATAACCCTCTCCCTTAAATACAGCTGAGCGGGCATTCAACCTCCCGCCCAGCTGATTGCTGCGAAAAAATAGCAGTTTTCGGCCGTGCACGCTTTAGCAGTTTTTAACCCCTGCACGGAAAGAAAGTCAACCACCACTTCTGAAATAGCCGTAAAATGTTTTTGTATGGATAACGATTCAGTTTCTGCGGCCACGGTTTCGGGTTCACGGTTGGGCGATGGGTGTACCGTAAAAACCGGTGGAACAAACCTAATCCTTCGCAAATTTTGGTTTCTTTAGCCGTCCGTCTATTTTTTGAATCAATTTGCGTCCCAGTTACTAAACTTCAATATCTTTCCCGCCTGGGCGGGATTCGTTCTTCTTCCCTTCTCAATTGTGAACCGTGAAGCTATATCGTTACATGCATATTTTAACTTAATCAAATGGGTGTCTTTTCAAGTTGATTACCCCTAGGGATTTTCTCCGTTCACAAATCCTGAATATAAGGGTAACAACACAACATGTGGTATCATCTTAGATCTCAACTACTATATGCGATAAATTATGTAAATATATTTAAATTATACAAAAAACCTTGACAAAGAATATAATATAGGTATAATTATGCCTGATTGTATCTGAAAAAAGGGGTTTAATCTCAATCAGAAGGTGATTCAGGTATTAATAATATAAAGAAAATCAGAGAGAAACTACTCATAAGCAAAGCTGAACTTGCCAGGAAAGCAGGCGTTTCGCCCTTAACCATTGAGAGGGTAGAGAAAGGCAAAAGCTGCAGGATGGAGACCAAAAGAAAGCTAATCCTTGCTCTCGGGTATAGTCTTTCTGATAAGGATAAAATGTTTCCCGAAGACCAGATATCTCAATGATGATTTTGGTTAGAAAGCTTTTCGGGTGTGCCTGCATCTCAAGACCGGGCAATTTTCTAACCAAGACAGAGAGACTTGTACGGGAAAAAAAGCGACATCATGGAGGCCTTTTTTTGGATGACTGAGGGAGATGATTAACAACCAGCCTAACTTTTTTTTAAAGAATTCACCTGTAAGCACCAGTAACCTTTTACTAACCTTAACCCCTGCCCCTGAGTTCACCTCCTTTCTCAGGGGCTTTTTTTACACTTTAGGAGGTTGCCAGTTCGGTTTTCGATAATCTCCATCCGGAATGGAACTTATACTGTTCATTTAAAGTATCAACACTGTGCAGCCGTTATTGAGAACTGAACTTTTATCATTTTTGAAAGGAGAAATCATGCTCGGAAAATCCAAAAGCGATACACCAACAACTGAAGAATTCAAGACCGAAGAAACCCCCATAAGGCCGTCAAGCAAGCCGGTGTCTCAATCGACAAGGACATTAATTGGAGAGCATATCTCAATTAATGGCGACATTCGAGGAGAAGGAGACCTGATCATTGAAGGCTCGGTGAAAGGCAGTGTTATACTGGAGAAGTACCATCTCACCGTGGGCCCCAAGGGCAAAGTGGATGCTGAAATCAATGCCGGCAACGTGACGGTCAGCGGCCGACTGACGGGAAACATCACGGCCCTGGATAAGGTCGCAATCACCAAGGATGCTGACTTCAACGGCGTCATCAAAGCCAAACGCATCTCAATAGAAGACGGGGCTTATCTCAAAGCGGCCATTGAACTCGAGCGAGAATCCCAAATCAAAGCGGTGCCCATGGGCAAACCGGCAAAAGAGAAACCATCTGGAGTACAGAAAGAATCCCTTCATCTGCCTAACGAAGCAGACCAGGGCAAGTGAGCTTTGAGCACCTCTTCTGGCCGAGACAGCTAAACCGGGATCTTGAATTCAATAATGGTTACCATGCTATCCATGCACTGCATGTGCGAATGGATAGACCTTGTGGACATTAGAGGTGGGCCTACCCATCAGGCGTCAACAGGTACGTATTGTTCATTTCTGCCATCACGTATCACGTTTCCCTTTCCCTTGACTCAATTGAGCATTTTTCCTATACTTTTTTTCACAAAAGCCCGCTTCTATTAATGAGTGTGCATCCCTACGGGGTTACCGTCAGAACACCGGAGTAGATTACATTTAAACAGGACTCGAGATCACAAAGACAAAAAATGTCGACCTATTTAGAGCATTTATACGAAAGGTTTGTCGTAGCGTTAATTATCAAGCATTCTCAGGGCTTGTTTCGTTCCACCTTGCGTAATTGTGTGCGGCTCGACGGATCCATAAGCTCAAAAAGGACATGGGGGGAGCTCAAAAGACTGTTAAAGTTTGGGGTGGTGCTGCTGATCATCCCACTTTCCTTTATCGCCGTTAACGGAATGGCGGTTTACTTTGTGCACAACTACATCATTCCCATCCCCATTGCCACGGACATCTTCAGCGTTTTTAATATTGACCCCGTGGTATGGGAAAATTCCATTGAGAACGAAGCACTGGGTGATGTGGGGGCTCAGTATGAGGAATGGAGTCGAAAAAAAGGTTTTTCACCGCAAAGCGCCCGTTTCTGGCAGGAAACATTGTGGTCCAATTGGGTTTTCTTTGTCCTCTTTGCGCTATACCTGGTAGGCACTTTCTATTTTTTTGTTGTCAAGATGTGCAGTGCGGTAATCATTTACCACAGAAAGGGGCTCTTCCGGCGTAAAGAAATATACTACAACATGGACTTAACAACAATTCCTGAGCATCGAATGATATATTAGACTCCCCAACTGGGTCTCTGTCTGATGACCGAAATGAAATTCCCCGCCGCAAAGCGGCGGGGAATTAACCCTTGTCCGCCGGTATTGTGGCGGACTCGTCCGCCTCTGGCGGATTCAATACCGGCCCTAAAGGTCGGGCGAAACCCTATCCATCCGGGTTAAAAAAAACAGTAGGGTGACAAGATATTAGAACGATGTATAGCTTGAATGGAACAAACGCCAAAATGAGCCGTTCCAAAATGGCATTATAACATATAAGTATTTGATAAATTGCAATTTATTTTTTAGCTATCGCCGATTTGGCGTATTGATCCAATTTACCCGGAAACATCCCTCAAAAGGCCCCATAAGCGCCCAACCCATAACCCTTTCAAATTATTCACCTCTTGACCCACTCCAATAAAATGGCTCTTTATGGCACAATCTATGCTGAAATTTTTGAGTTGTGTATTAACATAGGAAAATAGAACCTGGTTAAAATTGAGCGGTCAACAAGGTTAAACCGTCATGAATTGATAAGAATCGTGATCATTGCCCTTATGATTGGCATCATTCTATCTATGCATTATTTTACCCTGCATAACATGAGATACCACCATGCACTTTACCGTATGCTTTTTTATATCCCCCTCGCCCTGGGAAGCGCCTGGTTCGGAATGAAGGGGGCGATGCATGTCTGTGGAAGTATTTCAATCCTGTTTCTTCCGCATGCTATCTCACAGTGGCAGGACTTTTCCTTTGATGATTTTAATCGACTGCTGGAAGGAGTGCTCTACATTGTCATTGCATTCATACTTGGATTTCTTGTTGAGAAAGAGAGAAAAAACCACAAAGCCCTTGTTCGCGCCGAGAGTCTCGCTGCTTTTGGCAGAACTGTCTCTGAAGTAGTGCATGATATGAACCCCCCCCTGATGGCCATCGGTGGTTTTGCCAGGCAAGTTTCAAGAAAACTTGGAAATCGTGATCCCAATCATAAAAAGCTGGACATCATTATTCAGGAAACGACCCGCCTGGAATCCATGGTTGGGGAGATGCTGGACTTTGGTAAGCCTATGAAGTTGCAAATTACGGACACGAATCTGAATGAGTTGGTTTTGGATTCCATAAAAGTGACAACGCCCTTGGCGATAAAGGCCAGAGTTGCGCTGAAAACGGATCTGGTGGACTCATTATCCCCTATGGCCGTGGACGGTACAAGAGTTAAACAGATGCTGTTGAACCTGATCACCAACGCCGTCCAGGCTTCTGTTGAAGGCGAACAGGTTCTGGTTAAAACCGTCCAGGTAACCCGGGAGTGGTGCTTGAGGTTGTTGACGAAGGCCATGGAATTGCAGAGGAACATTTTGAAAGCATTTTTCATCCCTTCTTTTCAACAAAAAAGGGCGGAACAGGTTTGGGTCTGGGTATTATTAAAAAGATTATAGAGACTCACGGGGGAGAAATATCCTTCCGTCCTACCCCGGAAAAAGGGGGTCACTTTTACGGTGCGGTTTCCGATGAGGATTTGAGATATGAAAGCGGAATTGAATCGAAATCGTATTGAAATTGAAAGGAAACACCTTATGTTTAAAAACATACCCAAACCTTTTGTCGGTATACGCGTTCTAACAATAATCGTCTTTTTTGCCCTTTATGGACAGACACCATCCTTGGCTGAAACCAAACATCCATCAGAGAAAGTGAGACATATGCTTGATCCAAAAAAAACACAAACAGCTACCTTTGCGCTTGGCTGATTTTGGGGACCGGACTCCCGGTTCGGGAGTATCCCAGGGGTCATTCGTACCCGTGTAGGGTATACAGGGGGCAAAAAAAAGAAACCAACATATCATAATTTGGGAGATCACACCGAAGCGATTCAGATCGATTACGACCCGACCAGGATTTCCTATGAGGAGCTGCTCGATATTTTTTGGGAGAGCCACAACCCGGCTATTTCATCCTGGTCACGACAGTACATGTCTGCAGTGTATTTTCACAATGAGGAACAGAAAAGGCTGGCCATGGAAACGAAAAGCCGGGAGGAGGCCAAGCGAAAGGATAAAATATACACTGATATTGTCCCGATATCAGAATTTTACACAGCCGAAGGGTATCATCAGAAATATCTCCTCAGACAACAGCCAGCCCTTATGAAAGAGTTCAACGCCATATACCCTGCCACTGAAGATTTTGTAAATTCAACGGCTGCGGCCCGCATAAACGGGTATCTCGGTAGCTATGGCACGTTGACTGCTCTTGAGGCAGCGTTGAACACCCTTAATTTTCCCCCGGAAAGAAGCAAGAAGCTTTTGGAAATTTTGGGGAGAATAAACCGTTGATGTCCCCCCGAAACTGAGTTCGTTTTCTTTGGCAGCTAAGCCGCGTTCAGCTCCGCCCTATTGGGGTGTTCCCCCTTCCCTTCAGTCCCCTATAATCTTTACCAACACCCGCTTCCGGCGTCGCCCGTCAAACTCCCCATAAAAAATCTGCTCCCAAGTTCCGAAATCGAGTTGACCATCAGTAATAGCAACTACAACTTCCCTACCCATGATTTGACGTTTCATATGGGCGTCGGCATTATCCTCACCGACATTATGCCGATATTGCGATACCGGCTCATGCGGTGCAAGCTTTTCCAGCCAAATTTCATAGTCATGGTGCAGGCCTGCCTCATCATCATTGATAAAGACAGAAGCGGTGATGTGCATCGCATTTACCAGCACTAAACCCTCCCGGACGCCGCTTTCCCGTAAACAGTCTTCAACCTTGGATGTGATATTGATAAACGCCCGGCGAGTCGGAATTTCAAACCATAATTCTTTACGGTAGCTCTTCATACATCCTCCTTATTTACCCTGACGTTTCATATTCATGGCTAACCGCTCAAGTTCCTCCATCTTTGGACGATAAAAGAATATGGATAGCGCCGAAATAGCGATAAAAAGGGTGAGGGTTTTGAGGTCAGCACCAAGAAAAAACAGAACCACACCGTAGATTCCAATGCCCTCACAAAGTGCAAGAGAGACCAATACAGCGACTGTGTATTTAGCGACAAGTGCAGGCTGAGGGAAATTTGAGTCAGGATTGTATGGTTTGAATTCAGAACGGCTAAACCGACCTGTCAGCATGAATCTTCGTAGAAAATGGGCACAGAGTAATGTAACAATGACTGCACCATAAAGTATGTTCTTTAATAGACGGATGGGAAATTCAGGGTTCATGTTTCCCCTTATGTCCTCACCGACTTGATGACAGATGAAAACATAAATCAACAAAAACCCCAACATTGCTGCCCAGATAATCCATAGGATCTTTAGCCCTTTTTCGAAATCCGCTCTACCCGTTTCTTCCATCATATTTTCCTTCGGCAGTTTGTCCAAATCTTCCGCATCATGTTATTCGAGGATCAGAAATTAAGATCTGTTGATTTAAATGGTCAGCTTTTTTTTATACGCATCCGTCTTTATTTAACATACAGGGATCGCCATCTTGCCTTTCAATCTGTATCGTGGAATGTCCTATGCCGAAACGCTCATGTAGCTGTTTCTGGAGTTTGGGCAGGAAATCGTTGTTCGAGGATTCATTGACAACAACCAGATGGACAGACAGTGCAACTTCCGTTGTGCTCATTGGCCAGACATGGAGATCATGTAGCTGGTAAACGTTCTCGAAACCGGTTAAGTATCTTTTTATTTCAGGCATATCAATGCCCTCAGGAACGGAATCTATGGCGAGACGCATCGAATCACGAAGCAAAGACCAGGTGCCAACGAGGATAACCGCTACGATAATCAGACTAATTAGAGGATCAATAAACAACCAGCCTGTGACCATGATGATGATACCCGCCACCACGACACCGAATGAAACACCCGCATCAGCGGCCATATGGAGGAATGCCCCCCTGATGTTTAAATCGTTTTTCTGGCCGGATATAAAAAGCAACGCTGTGATGGTGTTGATAACAACACCAATTGCGGCAACCAAGATAACGGTCATTCCCTCAACCGGTTTTGGATCGAAAAACCGGCCAATGGCTTCCCATGCAATGCTGCCCATCGCAACAAGTAGTAATACTGCGCTGGCTAAAGAAGCCATTATCGTTACCTTGCGAAAACCATATGTCCTTTTTTCAGTGGCAGGTTTCGTGGCCAGCAAGCTCGCACCCCAGGCTAACAATAAGCCCAGCACATCGCTCAGGTTGTGCCCGGCGTCTGCTATCAAAGCCAAAGATCCCGCCGCAAACCCGTAACCTGATTCAATGGCAACAAAAATGACATTGAGCATAACGCCTATGGCAAAGGCCCGATTGTAATTGCTTACTTGATGGCTGTGATCATGAGCCATATCCATTTCTGCCTGATAGGGCCTCGTAGCGCATCACGCGTGACCTTCAAGATGATAAGGTTATCTATAGAAGTCTCTCTGCACCCGTATAGACCTCTTCCACCTTCAATGCAGCCGCAGCATGACCCGGGTGTTTTTTAGGATTCCATTTTTTCATATCATCAAAGATATTACCTTCTTTATGGTATTCAATGCTCCCCTTCATCTGATAGGATTTTCCTTCTTTGGTTATAAAAAGAATCGAGCCTTTGCTCCCTGCAAGTATATTTTCCAGTGTTTTCGAAAAATAATTATTTGCAACCACAATCGTATCTTCGCTGAATTTTGACACGCAGGTAGCATATATTGAATTCGGAATTCCATCTCCATTTACAGTTGATAAAATAATGGGACCCTCTCGGTCTTCCCAAGCTTTACTCACTTTTTCGGGTAATGCTGGCATAGTAATCCTCCTTTGTAGTATACTGGCCACTTCAAACTGATTTTGTTATTGCATGTTTACATCCGTGTCAAGTCGGTCGTCAAGTAAAACTTCACCTATATGGGCAACAGCCCCTTTAAGCCTGATATCAACTGTTTTTCTTTTTTGACAAACAATATGGATTCAATTAATAATAACCCCTAATTGAGATTTGACCTTGCAGAGTGTAATATTGATTTGATTATTTAACTTTGAAACTGATGAGGTGGAGAAAGACATGGAGCTGAAGGGAAAAAGGGTGATTATCTTGGTCGAGCAAATGTTTAACACATTTGAATTCTGGTATCCGTATTACAGACTTAAAGAGGCCGGTGCCGAAGTATTGGTGGTGGGTTCCGGTACTGCTGCTGTATATACCGGTAAGCCGGGAACAGAAGTAGAAGTGGATGCCAACGCAGGCGACATTTCAGTCTCTGAATTTGATGGCGTGATTATTCCGGGTGGCTACGCGCCTGATCATATGAGACGGCACCCAAAAATGGTTAAAATTGTAAAGGATCTCTACGAAGCGGGTAAATTGGTGGCGGCCATTTGTCATGCCGGCTGGATGCTTGCTTCGGCCGATATCCTTGAAGGCAAAAAAATAACCTCGTTTTTTGCTATTAAAGACGACATGGTCCATGCCGGGGCAGACTGGGTAGACGAAGAAGTGGTGGTGGACGGAAAACTGATTACAAGTCGCACACCCGATGACCTGCCAGCGTTCATGAGGGCCGTTATAGAAGCGCTGTCTTGAAAGTAAGGGTCTGAGTAAACCGGAAAAGTGCCTAAAGTGAACTCAAGTTTGAAGTGCCTAAAGTTAAGGAGTCGCTTCGCTCCATCTATTTACATAAAGTAGACAGAATTTCACAGACAAGATACTCAATATCCAAATCCCTCAATCTTTTAATTTTTAAGCAGGAGCTGAATTCGTCGTGGGGTGCGCTCATGGTATGGGCACCCCACTTAAAACAGCCAAAATGGAACGTTCCAAAATGGTATTGTATGGCATAACCCTTTGTCATATCTATTGTTTTCTCAACAAAGCCTTTCAATTAAACATATCTGCCAAAACGCCAAGCAAAACTCTTTTGACTCTGCGATAGAGCCCCCGGGATTAACCTTCTGAAATTTATGGTTATACAGCTAGATACCCAAGGTTCTCTTCGTCTGGCACATTATGTGCTGTAGAATTATTTTGTTGTCCGTTAAAAAATCAATACCCAAAAATCCTTCACAATTAAGCACTTTTGAACCAATCTTTAAACGAGGAAACATTTATGACAGAATATCCGAATAAACCAGAAAAACTATTTGTAATATGGTCAAGTATGGACCGAGAAGTCGCAACAAAAATGGTGTTTATGTATACGTTAAACGCCAAATTAAGGGGATGGTGGGATGATGTTTCCCTGATTGTCTGGGGCCCATCGGCCAAGCTTGTTTCCGAGGACAAAGCGTTACAGGCCAAAATAAAAGAGATGAAAGATGCCGGTGTGGAGCTACTGGCCTGTAAAGCATGTTCGGACAGCTATGAAGTTTCCGAAAGTCTAGGGGCTCTTGGAATAGAAGTAAAATATATGGGAGAACCGCTGACAATGATATTAAAGGGAAATAATAAAATAGTTACTTTTTGACGGCTTCGTCAAAAGCCCAACTGCTGCGTTACGCTTCATCCTCGCCCTGTTAAATTCTCGTTATGTGAGACGGCGAAGCCGATTTAACAGGGTAAATCATTGCAGCATACTTAAAAGTAAACCCCATTCATTGCAAGTTTAGAGACGCTGAGTTTCTATCTCTTTTTTCTTTCTGCTGAGAGGGCAGAAAGGAAAAAACAACATCCTTTCGAGAATGATATGAAGGCAGGAAGAAACGATGAACGTACTGGTCGTTGACGATGAAAAGGTTCAGATCGAAACCCTAAGACGAGCGTTAAGGAGTAGGGGCTATCAGGTGTTTGAAGCCTTGAATGCCATAGAGGCACTCGACCAATTGGAATCAATGACCTACAGGATTGATCTGGTTCTCACAGATTACGTTATGCCTGGAAAAGATGGAATCGGTTTATTGAAAAAGATTCGTAAAAAATACGATGAACTTCCTGTCATAATAATGACAGCCTATGGGGAAAAAGGGATGCTGATAGATGCAATGCGGAATCGCTGTGATGGTTTTATTGAAAAGCCATTTAACGTGGATCAATTGATTAATGAAATCCAAAGGGTTATGGGTAAATTCGATTGAACGGTGAAAAGGATGTGTTCTGAACCTTCAGAAAAAAAAGGAACAGCAAGTGAATCCATATCACGGAAAACCACACGCATGAATGAGAAATTGATCACTGCCTCAATAGAATCCCATCTTGAGCCCCTTACCGATATCAAACTCATATTTGACTTCTGCATGGATCCCCACTGTTTCGATGACATCTATGCGAATGGTTTGCCGTTCCAGGATCAGAAAGACAAAGCACTCAATAATCTCAAGATCACTTCCATCAGTCAAAAAGACAGGGACGTTCTTGGCAAATGGATCTCAGAGGTGTCTTGAGTTAATGAAGTGATGCCCAATCGGATCGTGTAGCTTCTCTACGTAAGGAGGTCTTTATGAAGAACATCAGGAATCTATTCTTTCTTAGCATGGTGTTATTTTCTTTTATCCCAGTATTGATGGAAGCAGGCAGTTCAGCAAATTTAAGAGACGACACTATTTATGCCGATTTGCTTGGAAAATATGTAAAAGATGGCGAGGTCAATTACGGCGGTTTAAAAAAAGTTGAAGCAAAATTGGACCAATACCTCAAGATTCTTGAGAAAACGGATACCACAACTCTTTCTCATAACGGGCAATTTGCTTTCTATATCAATGCCTACAACGCCTGGACCATTAAGTTGATTTTAGGCGGTTATCCTGGTGTAAAATCCATCAAGGACCTGGGAAGCCTGTTCAAAAGTCCATGGAAAAAGAAGATTTGCCGCATTGACGGCAAGATCATTACTTTAGACGACATTGAGCATAACATACTTAGACCCCGCTTTAAGGATCCTCGGGTACATTTTGCCATAAATTGCGCAGCTAAAAGCTGCCCCCCTTTGCGATCTGAGCCATACCGTGGGGAAGAATTGGACAAACAATTGGATGAAATGACAAAAGCGTTTATCAACAATCTTGAAAGTAACCACCTGAAGGACCACACGCTTTATGTGAGCAGTATATTTAAGTGGTTCGCGGAGGATTTTGACAAAGATATCGTCGGCTTTTTCCTGAAATACGCAAAAGGGGATCTGAAAGAGCAGTTAGAGGCACAAAAAGAAAAAATCAAGGTTAAATATCTTGACTATGATTGGTCTCTTAATGGAACTTGAGGAATAATTCAAGATACAGATTTTCGCAGACATTACACAGATAATTTTAAAATCTCTAAAATCTGCGCCCATCTGCGTCCAAAAAAGTATGATTACTCTTATTGGAGGAACTCATGGCAGGATATGATTTTGATATCGGGGTGATAGGGGGTGGCTCCGGCGGGCTCACCGTTACAGCAGGGGCGGCCCAGTTTGGCGCCAAAACACTTCTCGTGGAAAAGGAGAATGAATTAGGGGGAGATTGTCTTCACTTTGGCTGCGTTCCCAGTAAAACCCTGATCAGGACCGCCCATGTCTACCATTTTATGAAAAATTCAAAGATATATGGTCTTCCCCCTGTTGACCTGCAACCGGTTGATTATCGCGAGATCAGAAAAAGGATCCAATCGGTGATCAGCACCATTCAGAAACACGATTCCGAGGAGAGATTTTGCTCTCTGGGTGCCCAGGTGGAGTTGGGTAGCCCCACCTTTTCCGATAATCACTCCATCCGTCTAAACGGCAAGACATACTCGGCAAAACACTGGGTCATCGCAACCGGCTCTTCGCCCGGTATCCCGCCCATTGAGGGTCTCGACAAAACCCCATATATTACCAATAAAGAAATATTTTCACTGGATCACCTCCCAAAATCCATGATTATTCTTGGCGCCGGCCCTATTGCCATAGAGATGGCCCAGTCTTTCAGTCGTCTGGGGACACAACTTGTTGTCATCCAGAGAAGCGGCCAGATTCTGAGCAAAGAGGACAAAGACATGGCCGATGCGGTCATGAACGTTTTAAGTTCTGAAGGGGTCATATTTCACCTAAACGCATCTATAATCCGTGCAAGATCCAGTGGCTCTGAGAGAGAAGTGCTGATAAAGGACGAAAATGGAAAAGAAGTAGGCATAAGGGCCGAGAAATTATTGGTGGCCATGGGAAGGACCCCAAATCTAGGGGATCTGGGTCTCAAAAAAATCGGTGTTGATTTTGACAGGAAGGGCCTGAAAACAGATGCCAGACTGCGGACAAGTCAAAGACACATCTATGCTGCGGGTGATGTGACGGGTGCTTATCAATTTACACACGCTGCGGGATATGAAGGCGGCATTGTGATCAGCAATGCTATTTTTCATCTTCCCAGAAAGGCCGATTATACATTTCTTCCCTGGTGTACATATACGGATCCTGAACTTGCCAGCATTGGAATGAATGAGAAAGCAGCCAAGGCCGCCGGACTTGAATATTCGGTTTGGACCGAAGCATTTAAGGACAATGACAGAAGTCTTGCAGAGGGGGAAAAAGTCGGAAAGATAAAAATGATCCTGGATAAAAAAGAGAAGCCTTTAGGTGTCCAGATTCTTGGACCACAGGCCGGAGAACTGCTCAGCGAATGGGTCGCCGTTTTAAACGGTAAGGTAAAGCTTTCCACCCTGGCCTCTGCCGTCCACCCCTACCCGACGCTTGGAGAAATCAATAAACGTGTGGCGGGGTCCTTTTTTTCACCCAAGATATTTTCAGAAAAAATCAAGAAAGGTCTGAAATTCTTTTTCCATCTCAAAGGAAGGGCTTGCGAGCTGCAAGAATAGAGATACCATGGGAGACGCAACAAAACACCCTACAAGTAGCCGTAGTAAGGCGCTGGTGAAGGCCGGCATCCTCGTTGCCTTTATTGTTATAGCCATTTCCTTGATCCGTTTTACACCCATTAAGAATTATCTGACAGCGGAAGCCCTGGGTCATTTCCTTGCAACTGCAGGGCACTGGGCCCCGGTCGTCTATATGTTGATTTACGCCATTGGGGTATGCCTGTTCTTGCCCGGAACATTGCTGACCGGGTTAGGGGCTGCTATTTTTGGGGCTTACTGGGGTTTTTTATATGTCTGGATCGGGGCCATGCTTGGCGCGAGCGCTGCGTTTTTTATCGGACGAACCCTGGGAAGGGAGTTTGCTGCCTCCCTTGTGGGAGACAGGCTCAAAAAATATGATGATGCTATTGAGCGAAACGGTTTTGCGACCGTACTCTACCTGCGCCTGGTCTATTTCCCGTTCACGCCCATGAATTTCGGCATGGGTCTGACCAAGGTGCATTTCCACGACTATTTTGTCGGAACCGGTTTGGGTATTATTGTCGGCACATTCATTTTTACATTTTTTATAGGGACACTCAAGGAAGTGTGGGTATCGGGTAACTGGGGAGAGCTCATATCTTTTAAGGTCTTTTTCTCGATTGGGCTGTTCATCTTTTCATTCTTTATTCCCAAAATCGTTAAGACATTTAAAGGGGAATAAACAAATAATGGCGAAATCCATAACCTGATGAGACCTTCTATGACATGAACCGAAGCCCGATTGGATAGAAGGCCTTGAAGGGCTATCGAAATGCAAGGCTTAATTAGAGTTTTCCGGGCAGCTATATCCCTGTGATTTGACGAGCCTAACCCCAAGACAAGAGAAGCTTGCTTTCTTGATCAATCTCTACAATACTATCGTAGTGCAGGGCATTTTTGAAAAGGAGGGGCAAAATGCAAATAGCCATAATCGGATTGGGACGAATGGGCATGAATATGGCGAAAAGACTTCTGCAGGGAGGTCACGGTGTCATCGCCTATAATCGAACATCCAATAAAACGGATCAACTTGCAAAGGAAGGGGCTATTGGCGCCTACTCACTCCGTGAGGTGATTGAAAATCTCTCTCCTCCGCGTGTCACCTGGGTGATGTTACCCGCCGGTCGCACTGTGGATGACCATATCGTCCAGCTTAAAGAGCTTCTATCCCCGGGTGACATTGTCATTGACGGTGGAAATACCTATTACAAGGACGATCTTCGACGTGCTGACCTGCTGGCCGAAAAGGAGATCAAATTTATAGATGCAGGTGTCAGTGGGGGTATATGGGGTCTGAAGGTGGGCTATTGCTTGATGATTGGAGGGGAAAAAGAATCCTACCAATACCTTAAGCCCATATTTAAGACCCTGGCCCCCGAAGAGGGATATCTTCACTGCGGGGGAGTGGGTGCCGGTCATTTTGTGAAGATGGTCCACAACGGAATTGAGTACGGGATGATGCAGGCATACGGTGAAGGATTTGACATTTTAGAGGCATCGCCCTACTCTGAATCACTGGACTATTCCGCCATCTCGCATCTCTGGAACCAAGGGAGTGTCGTCCGCTCATGGCTACTAGAGCTAATGGAGTCTGCCTTTGCCAAGGACCCAACCCTTTCGGAGATCAGAGGATATGTAGAAGATTCAGGGGAAGGCCGCTGGACCGTTCAACAGGCTATAGAAACCGGTGTTTCTGCACCGGTCATTGCTTTGTCCTTAATGCGCAGGTTTAGCTCACAAGTAGAAGACGCTTTTTCGGACAAAGTTGTCGCAGCCCTTCGACGGGAATTTGGCGGTCATGCGGTGGTTGCAGCTAAAAAAAAGTAGTGCCCAGCGCCCCGCAAGCACTAAATTGCTTTTGCCCAGAAGGAACTGAAAAAATGAACATCGAACATCGAACGCCCAACATCGAATATTGAATTGAAAAACATGGAGACCCAAAGTGTAAAAACTGGACTATTAGATGATATTTTATAGGAAAAAGAAGAATTAATTAACTCAATCACGGATTGAAGGAAGACTATCGTTATGGACAAGAGGGATGATATGAGGCGCTTAGATAACGCCACCATTGCGAAGACCACAACCCCGGATATGGGGATTCCATTTGAATCCTGTCTCATTGAAGGCACTCCCGATCCTTGTATGGTCGTTATTGTAGGTGCATCAGGTGACCTGACGGCCAGAAAAATCATTCCGGCACTTTTTAATTTATTTCTTAATGGTGGTTTGCCGAATCCCTTCCTTGTTGTTGGGTGCGCCCGTACCAAACTGAGTAATCAAGAATTCAGAGGTAAGATGAAAGATGCTTTAGAGACCGCAAACATCCTGGATGAACAAAAGTGGCAAGGGTTTTCAAAATCGCTTTACTATCAGGCCATTGACTACGATAAACTCGCCTCTTTCAAGACATTAGCCAGATCTCTCAGGGAACTGGACAAAAAACAGAGAACTGGCTGGAACAGGGTTTTTTACTTGGCTATTCCACCGTCTCTATATAAGTCAACCGCTCAAATGATAGGAAAGGCCGGTCTTTCAGTGGAAGATGACAAAGGCAAGAACTGGTCAAGGATCGTTGTCGAAAAACCATTCGGTCGCGACCTGAACACTGCCATCGATCTAGACCGATCCCTGCATGAGCATTTTCAAGAGCACCAAATCTTCCGGATTGATCATTATCTGGCCAAGGAAACCGTACAGAATATCCTGATGTTCCGTTTTGCCAACGCTATTTTTGAACCCATCTGGAACAGGAGATACATTGCCCATGTGAGTATCACCGCAGCTGAAACCCTGGGGGTAGAGCACCGGTCGGGATACTACGACCAGGCAGGTGTTTTGCGAGACATGTTTCAGAACCATATGATGCAACTCCTTTCCCTGACTGCCATGGAACCCCCTTCCCTGTTCGAGGCCGATCGGGTCCTTGATGAGAAGGCTAAAGTGTATCGAACGATCAGGCCCTTTCCCACTTCCACCTTACAAGACTATTTGGTCCTTGGACAATACGGCGCGGGATCCCTTAACGGAAAAAGGGTCCCTGCCTATCGGGATGAGCCTGGCATCGACCCTGAATCTCTTACCCCTACATTTGCCATGATGAAGATTTTCCTGGACAGTTGGCGCTGGCAGGGTGTGCCTTTTTACCTCACCTCCGGAAAAAGGCTGGCCAAAAAACTGACCGAAATCGTCATCCAATTTAAAGAAGTCCCCCATTCTATGTTTCGCCAAACGCTCGGGGAACACATCACTGCCAATCGGCTCATTCTGGGTATCTACCCGGAAGAAAAAATCTCATTGACTTTTCAAACAAAGAACCCTGGCGCCAGGGTATGTCTCAGATCTGTCACAATGGATTTTCATTATCATCAGAACTACACCGGTCCTATACTGGACGCCTACGAAAAAGTCCTCCTGGACTGCATGCTGGGAGATCATATGCTCTTTTGGCGACAGGATGGTGTTGAACTTTGCTGGTCCTTTTTGACACCCATCTTGAGGGAATGTGAGGCATGTGGTGATCGGGGAGAGATGCTTTTACCATACGACTCGGGAACATGGGGACCGAAGGCCTTTAATGACTTGAAAAAAAGAAAATAGAAAATGATACGATTTGAAAGTAATGCAAAAAAGATCATCCCCGGCAATCCTGTAAGGAGGAATTTTTCATGGAAACCTACTACAAACCGGAAGACCTTCTAAAATTCGAAGAGATTGGAAAAGAAGTGCAGGAGTTGGCAAAAAAATTTTTTGATTATTATGGCGCTGGTTATTCAGAGGGAGAACTTTCAGAAAGGGAAAAAACACTCATCGCCCTTGCCGTGGCGCACACTATTCAGTGCCCCTATTGTATAGATGCATTTACACAGGCCTGTCTTGAAAAAGGATCCAATATGAGTGAGATGACTGAAGCGATCCATGTTGTAACGGCCATAAGAGGCGGTGCGTCGCTGGTTCACGGCATTCAGATGCGGAATATCGCGGAGAAGTTGCCTATGTAAACACGGGGCGTTTGACCAGCTTTAAGAACTGAGGATGTTCCCTAAAGATGGGAAAAAATATCCACGGACCGATCATTTAGTGATTTTTTTGATACCCTAAAATGCTACCGTAGCTTGATAATGGAGTATAAAAATGCAAGCCGGGCAATCGGCACAAGCAACTCAGCTGGATTATAGGGAAAGGGCCATTACCATAGACCCTTTCAATTTGACCCTTTCCAGACATGATCTTAAGCTAGAAAGGGATCAAACCGTTACATTACAAATCAATGTTGGCCTTCTCTGCAATCAGACGTGCCACCATTGTAATTTGGATGCAGGGCCGGGTCGCAAAGAGAACATGGATGCAGGGACTTTGGAGCAGGTGGTGAATTATGCCCGGAGGGGTTCTTTTCAGGCTATTGATGTGACAGGTGGGGCACCCGAACTGAACCCGAATATCGTTAGTTTAATGGAGATACTCTCCCCACTGGCTTCAAGAATCATCTTTCGGTCTAACCTATCTGCCTTAAACGATGGAAAAAGGGATCATTTAATTGACCTTCTAAGGGCATACCATGTTGTTATCGTGGCATCGCTCCCTTCATTGAATGAGACACAGGCGGACTTCCAGAGGGGGCAGGGGATTTTTCAGAGCAGTATGGATGCCCTGACAAAACTCAATAGCATAGGCTATGGACAGGAGGGCTCGGGTCTTGAACTCAATCTGGTTTCCAACCCGACTGGCGCATTTCTCCCTCCCTCCCTCCCAATCCCAGATGGAAAAGCGGTTCCGACAGGTTCTGAAGAAAAAATGGGGAGTCGTTTTTAATGAGCTTTTCAATTTTGCAAATGTACCCCTGGGAAGATACCGTCAATGGCTTTTAGCCTCTGGAAATCTTGGGTCTTACATTGAGAAACTCACTGCAAGTTTTAATCCCTGTGCTGTTGAAGGACTCATGTGCCGCACGCTTGTCTCGGTCTCCTGGGACGGTTATCTTTATGATTGTGATTTCAATTTGGCAAGAGGCCTTTACCTCGGTGGGCGGAAAATCCATGTCTCCGAAATGCCTGGACCTCCCGAGCAGGGAAGACCCATTGCCGTTGCGGATCACTGTTATACATGCACTGCTGGGGCAGGCTTTACCTGAGGCGGGGCTATTAATCATTCCTGAGGTCAGGTATCATTTTGGGAGGTCAACCGGTTTCAAAAGGAGATAGAAATGTCAAAACTTCATGAATTAGCTCAATTGGGGCAGTCCATTTGGTATGACTACATTCGCCGTTCTTTTATCACCTCTGGTGAATTTGAGGCGTTGATTGATAAAGGTTTACGCGGGATCACATCCAATCCCTCTATTTTCGAGAAGGCTATTGCCGGCAGCGCAGATTATGATGATGATCTAAGGCGGCTGGTAAACGTAGAAACATCAGTGGAAAAAATTTACGAAGTGCTTGTGCTTAAAGATATCAGCCTGGCCGCAGACCTCCTCAGACCGGTCTATGATAAAACAAATGGATTAGACGGCTATGTCAGCCTAGAAGTGAACCCTCTATTGGCCCATGACACCCGGAAGACCATTTCTGAGGCAAAACGGCTCTTTGAAGCACTGCACCGCCCCAATATAATGATCAAAGTACCGGCAACGCCTGCCGGTATCCCAGCCATCACAGAGCTAATTGGCGCTGGCGTTAACGTCAACGTAACCCTGATTTTTGATCTCGAAACCTACAAAGCTGTAGCAGACGCCTATTTGCTGGGGCTTGAAAGATTGTTCGCTGAAGGTCCATCGGTGGCTGGCGGCCACAGGGTGGACAGTATTGCTTCGGTGGCGTCTTTTTTTGTCAGCCGGGTGGATTCGGCTGTTGATCAGGTGCTGGAAAGAAAAAATCACAAGGAACTTCAGGGCAAAATCGCCATTGCCAATGCCAAAGCCGCACACATTGAATTTCAAAATATCTTCACCGGTTCCCGTTGGGAAAATCTGGCCAATAAAGGCGCTCATGCACAGCGACCCCTGTGGGCCAGCACCGGTACCAAGAATCCCCTATATGCCGATACGCTTTATATGGACCAATTGATTGGCCCGGAAACCGTAAACACGGTGCCTCCAGCTACGCTTAACAGCTTCCTTGATCACGGCACTATTGCCCCAACCTTGACAAGCGGTGTAGAAGACGCCATATCCCAACTTGCTCAAATAAAGACCCTGGGGATTGACCTGGGTGAAATCACTGAAAAGCTGCAAAATGAAGGTGTTACGGCATTTGCCAAATCCTTTGAATCATTGATGAAAAGTATTTCTGAAAAGCGTGATCGTCTTTTATCTGGCAAAAAAGGCTACTCAGCCAGTCTCGGAGAGTTCCATTCAACAGTAGAAAATGCCTTGATGCAAATTCGTGATCAAAAGATTATGAACCGGATTTGGGCACATGACCATACGGTCTGGAAAGACGATCCCGCAGACATCATCAATCGACTGGGTTGGCTTCATAGTCCGGATGTAATGAAGAACGCTATCCCTGAAATAACCGCCATGGTGGATGAAGTTCGTGCTGCCGGCTTTACCCATGCCCTGCTGCTGGGAATGGGCGGTTCAAGTCTCGCCGCTGAGATGTTTCGTTTCACCTTTGGCGTTAAGGAAGGTTACCTGGATCTCGCCGTCCTGGATAGTACCGACCCCGGCGCTGTACTGACGTATGCCAATGGGCTCGATTTTGCCAAAAGCCTTTTTATTGTCTCCACCAAATCCGGTGGCACTGTTGAGACAATGTCTTTTATGAAGTACTTTTATAACCAGATATCTGATGCAATTGGCCCGGAAAAAACCGGACAGCATTTTATCGCCATAACCGATCCTGGGAGTGGTTTGGAATCAGCAGCAAAAGAGTTGAATTTTCGAAAGATTTTTTTAAATGACCCGAATATTGGCGGTCGGTACTCGGCCCTGTCCTTTTTTGGCCTGGTTCCGGCAGCATTGATTGGAATGGACATCGGTTCTCTACTTGACACCGCCGCTATCATGGCCTGCAACTCCGAAGGATGCAACTGCCCCGTGGCCGGAGACAATGCCGGGGCCCGGTTAGGCTCGGTCATTGGTGAACTGGCAAAGGCAGGCCGGGACAAACTCACGCTGATTACCTCTCCTGAAATCTCACATTTTGGTGCCTGGGTTGAGCAATTGATAGCCGAGAGCACCGGTAAAGAGGGAAAAGGCATCCTACCTGTAGATGGGGAACGTCTTGCGGCGGCTGCGACCTATGCCAACGATAGACTCTTTGTCTACCTGCGGCTTGAAAATGACAGCACGCACGATGCAAAACTAAAGGAATTGTTAAACGCTGGCCACCCGGTTTTGCAGATCAATTTACTGGATCTCTATGATCTTGGGGGAGAATGCTTTCGCTGGGAAATGGCCACTGCTGTCGCCGGACATCTTCTGAGAATTAATCCGTTTAATCAACCCAATGTGGAATCCGCAAAAGTTCTCGCCCGTCGAATGGTATCGGCTTATCAAAAAAAAGGGAGCCTTCCCGTGTTGACGCCCTCATTGGAGACCGATAGGATTATCGTGTATGCGGACTTTTCTCCCAGCAATCTTGAACAAGCGTTCAGTGCCTTTCTGGCCCAGGCAAACCCGGGAGACAATGCGTCTTCTGGTCGCAGCTATATCGCAATCCAGGCATACATCAAGCCATCAGAAGATACTTTTGCTCTCCTAAAAGCGCTTCGCAGGAGGCTTCAACTGAAAAGCAGAATGGCCACGACCTTAGGCTATGGTCCACGATTTTTGCATTCAACCGGACAACTGCATAAAGGCGATAGCGGTCATGGTCTATTCATTCAGATTACCGCAGATATGCCGGAAGATTGCCCTATCCCTGATCATGCAGGAGGAGAAGGGTCTTCTATCAGTTTTGGTACGCTCAAAATGGCACAAGCTTTAGGTGATCGTCAGGCACTCCTGGATGAAGGCCGTCATGTCATCTCTTTTCACATCACAAAGGATGCTGTAGGCGGACTAAAACAGCTTGATAGGGCACTGATATGAGAACGTCATCTGTTGTGGACAGTAATGGATCGTAGGTTCACAATGATTCCTAAACCCCAAATCACCATTAAGGACACCCCAATCGATCTGGCAAAAACAGCAGCCGATCTCTTCAGCCGGCAGGCAAAGCAATGTGTTGCAGGTAAAGGGCTGTTTTTTGTGGCCATTTCCGGTGGCACAACACCGGGGTTATTCCACAGAATGTTGGTGGAAAAACCCTATGTTTCAGAAATCCCATGGGACAAAATACACATCTTTTGGGTGGATGAACGATGCGTTCCTGAAAATGATGCGGCCAGCAATTATGGGGCAGCCAAAAACGACTTTCTCAACAGAGCCCCAATTTCAAAAACTCAGATCCATCCCATGCCAGGGTGGCTTTCTCCTGAAGACGGTGCCCGAAAATACCAGAAAATACTCATGGCGCTTTTTCACCTGAAATATGGCCAGTATCCGACATTTGATCTTATATTCCTTGGCACAGGCAAGGATGGACACACAGCATCTTTGTTTCCAGGGCAAAAAGCACTGGATGAGAGGGAAAGACTTGTCATATCTGTTAAAGGAGGCGACCCCCATGTCAGCCGTCTGACCATGACCCTGCCTGTTCTGAATCTTGCAAAGCGAATTATATTCATGGTTTCAGGAAAAAATAAGGCGGATATCGTGAAAACAATCCTTGAATTTCCCAAAGCCAATTTACCCGCCCAAAGAATTCAACCCCTGAATGGGATCCTGACCTGGCTACTGGATATTGCATCAGCTTCAATGCTATCAAAAGAGCACTCTCATGAAAATCATGGATAATGAATTTATCATTCTGGCCGGAGATATTGGCGGGACAAAGACAAACCTGGGTCTTTTTGTCCGGGGAAAGACACGTCCACTTCTAAAAATCATGGAGACCTATTCCAGTCGGGAGGCACTCAAACTTGAAAACATCATTGAACAATTCCTCGAAAGACATCCCGTCTCCATTTCAAGCGCGTGCTTTGGTATTGCCGGTCCCGTTGTCAATGGACGATGCAAGACCACCAATTTGCCCTGGGATGTCTCGGAAGCGCAAATTAAAGGGTTTTTTGGGTGGGAAAAAGTCCGTTTAATCAATGATCTGAAGGCGACGGGTCTGGGCATCCCCCTCTTGAACAGCCGGGAACTGGTGTCTTTAAATAGCGTTAAAACCCGAAAGGAACAGAATCTTGGGCTTATTGCGCCCGGCACTGGCCTGGGGATGGCGTTACTCATTTACCAGGAAGGTCATTACCTGTCTGTCTCTTCCGAAGGAGGCCACGCCGATTTTTCCCCAAACAATGAAGATGAGGTTGACCTGTGGCAGTATCTTCATAAACGCCTTGGACATGTGAGTTTAGAACGGGTGGCGTCAGGACCCGGTTTATTAAACATCTATGCGTGGATCAAGAAATCAAGGCGGCACAACGAACCGGAATGGTTGGCCAGAAGAATAGAAAAAATGGATCCTGCCAGGGTCATTACCGAAGCTGCAATAAAAGAGAAAAATCCCCTGTGCATCGAAGCGTTAAATATGTTTGTATCGATCTTAGGTGGGGTTTCTGGTAATCTGGCCTTGACTGGAATGACCACTGGGGGCATCTACCTCGGCGGTGGAATCCCCCCTAAGATTTTATCCGTATTACAGGAAGGTCTTTTCATGAGGGCGTTTACAAACAAGGGCAGATTTAAAGATCTCCTGGAAAAAGTGCCTGTCAGGGTCATCTTGAATGACAGAACGGCCCTGCTGGGCGCTTCATTATGCGCTCTTGAGCTAAAGCAAATGGTACACAGTAAATAGACAGGAGGTGGTATAGAATTCAAAGAAGGGATTAACAGAAGACGTGTAGCCAGGTTTTTCGATACGAAAAAGCCAATCTCTGAAAAGATTGTCATGAAATTTTATTGAATATTAAGAGGAGGTCACAAATGGGTCAAAAAATATTAGTAGCAATTGACGATTCTGAAAATGCCATGCGGGCAGTGGAATTTATTGCGAAATCCTTTACCCGAGATCACAAAATTACCCTGTTCAGTGTTGTTTTAGATACCCCTGCCATATGTGATATGGATAATCCGAGTTTAACCCCTTACTTTATGGCCCAAAAGGCGGCATTCTGCTCAGTCGAGGACCAAAAAAAGGCCTTTGTAAAGGAAGCTCTACAAAAGGCTAAAGAGCTTCTCTTAAAAGCGGGATTCGAAGAGGACACTATCACTATAAAAGTGGTGGATAAAGAGAAAGGGGTCGCCAGGGGGATCGTTCACGAAGCAGATTTAGGCTATGATACCATCATATTGGGGAGGCGGGGGCTATCCGGCATTAAAGAATTTTTTCTCGGAAGTGTCTCACAAAAAGTAATCCAGACAGCAAAGACTGTGTCCGTTGTGCTGGTAAACTGAATCCTTGGTTACCCCTGTTCATACTTTGCGATAAGATTCCTTTGGGATTTCCTTCTATTGACCTTAGCCTGGACTTCAAATGGGGGATAAACAATGAAAAATGAAAACATGTCTTTTGGTTACACTCAAAAGACAAAGGATAGAATAACCGGATTGGGTGCACATCTTGTTGGAATTGCCGATATTGAGGCCCTGAGAAAACTCAGCACAAATCCTCCAGATCTATTAAACCCTTTCTCAAAGGCCGTTTCAATTGCACTTGCACTTCCTTTGGCAACATTTGAACAGATTTCCGACCATCCCACGCCAATCTATAAATCTATCTATCAGACAGCTAACCTCATCCTGGATCAGATAGCCTTCCGGTCTGCGATGGGCCTTCAGAATGATGGGTTTTATAGCCTTCCTATTCCTGCATCCCAGGTTCTGGATAAAGAAAACTGGTCGGCAGCTATCAGCCATAAGGCCGTGGCACGAATGGCCGGGCTTGGCTGGCAGGGCAAAAATCTGCTTCTCATAACCCCTCAATACGGTTCCAGGGTTCGTCTGGTGACAGTCCTCACAACAGCCCCTCTAAATGGGGATAAACCCCAAAAAAACCGCTGTGGAGACTGTACGGCGTGTCAGGATGCGTGCCCGGCGCAGGCTATAAAAGGGATTAATACAAAAACCCATTACAGGAATAGAAATGAGGCCATGTATTTTTCCCGGTGCCTGGAAAAGGTCACAGGAGAATTTGCAAAGATTCCCGAAGTCGGTGTTCCCATCTGCGGAATCTGCATCAGGGTGTGCCCTTTTGGGAGAAAAACAATAACTTCTCAATAAATCAGGGCACCCGCATTAAAATCGAGAAAGGAAATATAGAAATAATGGAAGATCAGGCAGTGCTTAAGAAAAAGGCAGCGGCGCATGCTGTTGAATTTGTTCAATCCGGCATGGTGGTTGGCCTTGGTACCGGGAGTACGACCGGCTTTGCTTTAGCGCTCATTGGTGAAGCGATTAAAGCGGGGCGTTTAAAAGATATTGCCGGGATACCAAGCTCTCTTCAAACGGAAAGACTGGCAAATGAACTCAGTATACCATTGACCACATTCGATAAACACACTGAAATCGATCTCACCATTGACGGCGCTGATGAGGTTGACCCCCAGTTAAACCTGATCAAAGGCGGAGGGGGAGCCCTCCTGCGGGAAAAAGTCCTGGCACAGGTCAGTCATCGTAACATCATTATTGTGGATGAAGGAAAACTCTCTCCACAAGTCGGCACCCACTGGCCGGTACCAATAGAAGTGATTCCATTTTCATGGCCAGTTGAATCTCGTTATTTGACGTCATTGGGTGCAACGGTGACCCTTCGAAAAAGAAGGGACGGAAGCCCATTCACCACAGACCAGGACAATTTTATCCTGGACGCTGACTTTGGGCCAATCACCCATGCTGAGGAACTGGCCAACCAGACGGGCCAGCACGCTGGCATTGTGGAAAATGGCCTGTTTCTGGGGCTTGCAACGGATGTTCTTGTTGCCGGCAAAGACGGTGTTCGACACCTCACGCGGTGAAATCTGACAGCCGGCCGGCCTTTTTCGTTTATTTGCTTACCTGTATCTCAGCCAATATGTCTGATACCGTTGCCACTGTAAATGGTTTTTGAATAGCGCCTTGAACCCCTGCATCTAAAAGCCTCTGGATAAGATCGTTATTCGCATATCCACTGCAGATGACAACTTTCATGTCAGGGCGGGCTTCCATGAGGAGCGAATAGACCTCCTCGCCTCCCATATCAGGCAAAACAATATCCAGAAAAACGAGATCAATTTCCTTCTCAAATGTTCTTGCGAGATTCACGGCCTCCATCCCGGATTTGACTTCTAAAACATGGTAACCCAGTTTCTCCAGTACCGCTCGGGTTATGCCGACTTCGGCCTCTTCATCCTCAATCACCAAAACGGTCCTTTTGCCTTCTGGTTGTTTAGAATTTGTTTTTTCGGGTGGTCTCTTGCTTGATTCGGATGCTGGAAAATAGATGTCAACTAAAACCCGCCCATCGGCGTCTTCTGTCATTTCAGGCTCAATCGCCACGCCCATGCGTCTGTCTTCGACATCTGCTCTGGGAAGTGTTTGAATCAGCTCGCGTCTTGTGATCTCATTCAGGTCTTTTCCGGCAGTCTTTACCTTAAGGCACACGTTATTTCCCGGGATTAGACCGGAATGTTTCTTTGATAATCCCTCATCTATTTCTTTTGTCTTTGTAATAATTTCAATTCGCCCCGGGCCTTCAATGGCTTCGGCCGTGTTTGTTATCAAAGCTGCAAGCTCGAACTGTAAATGAGCTGCATCCGCCTCTATATCTGGAATATCATCTGCTAAGAAAAGATTAATCTGAATGGCCGGATCAATGGCGTGCTGAACCAGGGTAATGGTCTCTTCTACAAGTTGATTGAGGGATATGATTTCAGGCGTGTATGCTTCACCGTCTGTAAAGCCTAACAATTGCCCGCTCAAACGGGACATCCTCTGTGTGGCATCGTATATGGATTCGACATATCTGTTAATGTCCTCATCTTCAGAAGAGCCAGATTCAAGACGCCCGATGTTCCCTGTGATATCTGTCAGTACACGATTGAACTGGTGGGCAACGCCACTGGCCAAGATGGAACCCCCTTCCAACCTGCGAGACTTTTCAAGCGCCTTTCGGATTTTTTTCTGCTCACCAATATCCCTGAACACCCCCTGAAAAGCCTGTCCTCCCTGATAGAAAACGACAGATGCCGATACGTCAGCCATAAATTCCGAACCGTCTTTACGTACCATTTTATAAGCGTCATTAAGAGGGGAAATGGTTTTTTTCTCAGTCGCTGCTCTCATATCGTTCCTGAGTCCATCATGTTCGCTGGCGGCCACCATGTCCCATATGGAGAGTGAAAGGGCCTCCTGCATGGGGTACCCAAAAAGATCGCAAGCCCTTTTATTGATAAGCAAAAAATTTCCGGTTGTGACGTCGAAGACAAAAAAACCATCAAAAACATTTTCCGCAAGAAACCGATAGCGATCTTCAGTGTGCAGCAAATCTTCTTCTGCCCGTTTTCGCCTGGATATATCAATCCCTACGCACTGAAATTCGGTGACCCCCCCCTGTTCATCAAACATCGCCCTGTTCGTCCATTCGTGCCAGCGAAGCTCTCCGGTGGGTAATGACGCACGATATTCAATTTTTCCTACAGGACATTCGCTGCTCAAGGCATCAAAATGGTTTTCCACATTTTCCTGGTCGTCCCCGGCAACAAATCTCATATAACTTTGGCCGAGGAGTTCTTCACGTTTTTTACTGAAATACCTGCAACAGGCGTCATTTACATAAGTGAGGGTTCTATCGGGCAAGAGACGACAAACCATCTCAGTCAGGTTCTCTGAAATAGCATCATAGGGGGCCAGAGTCATATTTTCTTTTTCTGCCCGCTTTATTTCCCGACGATATTCATGTTTTCGCACCACGTTTAGAAGCAAAACGGGCAAAAGCCCTGGATATCCCCGGGTTGTGTCTTTCACAAGATAGTCATCAAAGCCTGTCTTCAGGGCCTCAAGCGGAAGACTTTCACTCTCCGCTCCGGTCAAGAGCACCATGGGCAACGACATCTTGAGGCCAATGAGCTCTTTCGATAACTCCAGACCTGACATCCCGGGTAGTTTTTGCTCCGTAACCACCAAATCAAATGAAGCAGCGTCAGCCTCCAATCTTTCCAGGGCATCCTCTGAGCGCACATATCGCGTAATCTCGTATGCGAACCGGCTCTTTTCGAAAGCGCGACGAAAGGCAAGGAAATCGTGCTCGCTTTTCTCTACAAGGAGGATACGAAAGGGTCTGGATTTGATATGTAGTCTAAAGTCGGCTATGGCCATATCTCGCGTGATTGCTAAAAGAACTTAGGTACTACGCCCCAATTGGAATGTTGGAATAATGGAATCGTGGACTACTGGGTTACGGGAAAAGGGTAAAGTGGGTTTTTGTTAAAATTCATATTGACTGGGAAGTTCATCATGTTAATGACTGAGAAACTTGCTCTCAAACCCAATCCCGCTAGAGACGGGACCTTCAACTTTCCAATATTCCATCATTCCTTTATTCCATGTAAGGGCCAGAAACTCAGGCTTCGCAAAACTCCTTTTATTTTTAGTAAGTTATACAAACCCCGATACGTTAATTTGGTCTTACTCGCGTTTTTCGGTTGCCCTTGGGAGCGTCACGAAGAATGTGCTCCCTTCGCCGCGTTCTGATTCCAGTCGTATTGAGCCACCCAGTTTGTCCGTACACTTTTTTACGACTGCCAGTCCAATCCCTGTTCCCTGATACTCCTCAGAGGTGTGCAGTCTTTCAAACAAACCGAAAATCTTTTCCCTGTAGCGCAGATCAATCCCTATACCGTTGTCCCGTACATAGAACTCATAGTACGCTTCATCAGCTGGTTTCCAACCAATTTCAATAAGTTTTTGGGGGGATTTATTGAATTTTACCGCATTGTCAATGAGCCGGTAAAAGATATTATAAAGCAGCGACGGCTGAACCTCAATGGCTGGCCAGTCATGTGCGATCACCACGTTCACGCCGGATAACACCGGTGAGGAATCGATCATTTCTCTAAGAAAAACATCCATCCGGACGTTCTTAATGGCGATACCCTGTCTCTTAATCCGAGAAAATTCAAGGAGATCTTGGGCCATGTGTTCCGCCTCTCCTGCCGCACGGCCAAGCCCATTCAGATACAATTTTTGATCTCCGGTTAATGTTTCTTCCATATCCTCGCGAAAGAACTCAGCGTAATTGCGAATCGCCCGCAACGGGGCTCTAAGGTCGTCAGACAAGATGTGAGCGTACTGAGACAATTCCGCCTGTGCTTGTCTAAGTTCAGCGACACGAGATTCCAACTCATTTTTATGGGCAGAAATATCTATTATCGACCCTATACACCTTTTGGTCCCGGAAACCATTCCGACATGAATGATAGCATCCCTTTCATTTCCGGCTTTATCAGTAAAGCAAAACTCATATTCACCCGGCAGTCCCCCTTTTCCTTGTCTTAACCGGGCATGATACCTTTTCACCTCCTCAAGGTCTTGCCCAGCAACAAATTCACTCCACTTCATTTTGCCTTCCAGGTCTTGTCTGGAGTATCCGCTGACTTTTTCAAATCCCCCATTGACCCGTGAAAGTGTCAAATCCTCCTCAACAATCACAATGGGGATCGTTGCATTCTCAAACAGCTCTCGGTATTCTTCTCTTGATTCCCTGAGCGTCTCATTCTGTCGCTTTAGCTCGGTTAAGTCCATTGAAGTTATAATGGCTCCGCCGGAAAAAGGGGAAATCTTTACACGGAGATACCGGTTCCCATAGTTTTGCCCGGGAAACTCTTTTGATACGCCCGATTTTATGCATTCAATCAATTCCGTATGCATAGCGACGCCAAGCTCCCGGGCGTAGTCCTTGAACATAACGTCCCCAATGTGTGGCGCCGATCCATCTGAATTTATCCTCGACAGATTGGAATCGATCACTCTCGCTTCCTGGTCTACAAGGATCGTTTCAATTGGGTTTTCACCCAATAATGCATGATAGCGCGCCTCGCTTTTTTTCAGCGCCTCCTCCGCTAGCTTTTGGTCCTTTATGCCGCTAATAAATGCGTAAAGGTGAAGAAGATTCCCCCTGCTATCAAAAATGGGATGTTCCCAAACTTCAACGGGGACCCTGGAGTGATTCTTGCGTATGTATTCCATTTCGAACCGTTGCGGCTGTTTGGTTTGACGGATCTTCTCCTCCGCCTTTTTCATCACATCATGCCCCTCCTTGGGGGTAATATCCTGAAAACGCTTCAATTCACGCAGTTCTTTCCTGCTGT
>Ga0272443_10001436_pt1 | contig 34825 bp, 26 predicted proteins | sample SSMAcet12_FD_193581 | JGI IMG/M metagenome (GOLD analysis project Ga0272443, IMG submission 193581) | Marine sediment archaeal communities from Little Sippewissett salt marsh, Falmouth, MA, United States - SSM-Acet-12 | ecosystem: Environmental > Aquatic > Marine > Wetlands > Sediment ... | reverse complement strand
TCCCAGGGCTCCTGTTGACGCTGGATGTTGTAGTTGACCCCGGCCGCGACGGACACCTGGTGGGTCACCGCGCCGTTGGGGGCTACCTGCACGAGGTGGTCGACGGTCTTCTGCCCGTCCCAAATTTGCGTACTGATGCGTCCCTGCTCCGAAAGCCGAGCGCGTCCCCGCCCTTGACGGTCGGAGGCGAGCCACTCGTGGCGATAGCGCGTGACGTCGGCGTCCGAGACGGCCGAGACCGGGACCACGGGGGTAATTTTCTGGCAGCGGAAGTTCTTGATTCTGCCGAGTTGCTGCTCGAGTTGCTGCAATAAGGACCGGGCCTGTTCGCGATGGTCGGCCGCGAGACTCTGGGCGTGGACCGGTAGTGCAAAAGCAGCGCAGGCGCAGATCGCCAAGATCGCTACGCGTACCTTAGGCGTGTTCATTGTCATTCCCTCCTCCAGAACGACGTTGATAGTAAACCTCCCAATAGTCCGATATTGTACCACATACGTCCACCCCGGTCAAGTGGTGCGGCTATCTTCTCGTGAATATGGTTCGAAACGCCAGGACCGATCATCCAGAACCGGAGGCTATTTCGCCCGTACGCGTAAGGGGTCTATGGATGAAGTGGCCCCGTTTGGCTGTCTCCCGGGCCCAAGCAGCGAGGGGGGGGGAAGGCGGTGGCCAAGTGCGTTCAGGGGTCTCGGGCGCCGGTGCCTTCGCGCGGTGTCTCGAGGGCCAATGGGCTTCAGTAGGGCCGTTTTTGCCGTCTTCAGGCGTGGTTTTGTTTTTGTTCAAACCGCTGGAGGTGGGTGATTGACGGCGTCTGGCCGCGACGATATCATGACCCATCATCAGGTGGGCATTAGGACGGGTGTCTTTGCCAATGGGCGGAGCGTCGTCGCAGAAACCAGAGGACGGAGCTGAATGGATGCGCAGGTTCTCAGGGCATATCAGGTCTGGGGGAGTTCCCCGGGGAAAACGGACGAGCGAACGGATTTTTTTGACAAGAAGGATACGTAAATGAGCTTTGTAGGAAGCCTGGACGGACCGAAGAAATCCGAACTTTTGGCGGAACTCGGCCCCGACTATCTCGGCGTCTCGCCGGAAGAGTTGGAGGCCAAGATTCAGTCGTATCGCGCCAATGAACAGGAAGGCGTTGTCGACCCGGTCTTCACGGATACCGACGGGCGGCGTTTCGTGCTGTTCCATACGCCGGGCAAGGGGACCCTGCGGTTCTATCTGGAAGAGAAAGGTTATTCCCTGGGCGCCAACGTTCATGAGCTGCCGGCTGACAACGCGGGGGCCGCGGCCGACGGGGATGCGGACCCGCTGCTTGAGTCGGCGCGCACCGGGATTCTGGACTATCTGACGGATGCCCGAAACGCCGAACGGATCGACGAGCAACTGTTCAATATCGCCAAGCAACAGACGTTCGCGAATCTCAAGAAGTGGCTCCAGGACCCGCACATCGACCAGATTCGGCCGCGCTTCAAGGACGGAGTCCGGACGGCCGTCGAGCAAGCCAAACAGGCCGTCGAGGCGGGCGAGGGGCTCAAGCGTTGGGAACAGATCGTCAACGCCTATCGACAGGAAATGCGCTTTGGGACCGGAGGCATTCGCGGCATGATGGCCGTCGATCGCGATTCCATCGTCCGGTTGAAAGAAGAAGGCATCGATGCGCCGATCCTCAAAGGCCCGAACACGATCAACGATCTGGTATTCCTGCTGACCTCCGTCGGCGTGGCGAAGTATGGACGCCAGCGCAAGCCCCCGTTCCAGAAGGTCGTGATCGGCTACGACAGTCGCATCGGCGGCCGCAAGCTGGCCGAGTTGATCGCGCGCCTCTTCCTCAAGGAAGGCTACAAAGTCTTCCTGTTCGACGAGCCGTGCCCGTATCCGGAGGTCACGTTCGCCATTCCGTATGCGGATGCCGAACATGAGATCAAGGCGGACGTGGGGATTTTGATCTCGGCCAGTCACAACGACTATCGTTACAATGGTTACAAACTTTCCTGTGCCAATGGCTCGCAGTTCGATCCCGAAGAGCGGGACGCCATGTACAACCAGTACATCAAGGACGCCACGCCCAAGGATATCCAACTGCTTCCTTCGCTGGCGGATGCGCCCGAGGGCCAGCTCATTTTCCTGGGCGGGGACAAGCCGGTCGAGGGCGTCGACTACGCGGGCCGCGAAGATCGGTTGGACCAGTGCCTGATCGATCTTCACACCAAGCACTGTGAGCACGTGAAGAAGTTCTTTCTCACGCCGGACCTGGCCCAGCGCCAGCAGAAATCGTCCGATCCCTTGCGGATCGGCTTCTGCGCCTTCCACGGCGCGGGCCGCATCGCCGTACCCCGTTTGCTGAGGGAGGTTGGATTCCGGGACATCAAGGTCATCAAGCACGGCGGTCTCTTCGATCTCGACGGCCTGTTCCCCTCGTTCAATTCCAACGAAGGTCAGGAGCAGCAGCCGGACCCGGGCGATCCGCGGGCGGCCGAGATTATCGTCAATGCCTTCGAACGCGATTACCCGGGCGAGTTCGAAAACACGGACATCGTGATCGGGACCGACCCCGACGCCGACCGTTGCGGCCTCGTCGTCAAGGTGCCCGAGAATCAGCGTCACCTCTACCCGAAGCGGTACAAGATCGAGGACGACCCGAATTCCGACAAGCATGGCTTCGTGGTTCCGCTCTCGGCAGAAGAACAGAAGCAGTATCCACCGAACAGCTACGTTTTGCTTCCTGCCGACGATGCCTGGGCCTTGTTGCTGTGGTATCGGCTCATGCGCGAAAAGGAGCAACACGGCGAGATCCAGGACGGCCAGAAGAAGTTCCTCACGCTGTCCCACACCACCTCGGACTGCAACACGCGGCTGGCGCGGAAATACGGCGTCGGCGTCGTGCGGACCTGGGTGGGGTTCGCGTCGCTGGCCGCGGCCACCCGCGATGTCTGGGAAGGCAAGCTGGACTCGATCGTGGATCTGGCAGGCGGGCGCAGCACCGACATGTCCCGAGAGTACGCGCAGAAGCAACTCTGCCATCCGTTCGTGTGCGACTGTATCGGGATGGATGCGAACCGCTCCTTCAACATCGGGGCGATGGAGCAGAGCAACGGCTTCTCCCTGCTGGGCGGTCCGCCGCCGGACGGACGCTCGCTCGGACGCGATGGTCACGTCCGCGACAAGGACGGGACGTTTGCTGCCGTGTTGCTGGCCGAGGTGGCGGCCTGGGCCAAGGAAAACGGCACGACGCTTTTCGAACTGATCGACCAGAAGATCTACCTGGACCCGGATGTGGGGTTGTTCGTCAACCTGTACGAGCCCGATCCGATGGACGGCGAGTACCCGGGCATCGAGGGCGACCGGCAGAAGAAAGCGATTCTCCGCCGGGCGCTGGGGTACTTCCAGTTGGCCTTCAGCGGCGACCTTGAAATCGGTGGCGTTCCCGTGACGTCCGCGTGCATCTATCGGACGGGTAAGTACGACGCGATCTATCCGCCGACGTACGACTTCCAGTTCCCGGATGAAGGGGTTCGCTTCTTCTTCGACGCCGATCAGGTCGACCACTTGACGATTCGACCCTCGGGGACCGGAAACGCGCTGCGCTTCCACATCCAGTTACACCAGGACAAGGTCGAGAACGAACAGCAACTGATCGCCGAGAAGGAGCGACTCCATAAGAAGGGCCGGGCCATCATGGATGGCATCCGCGACCTGCTCAAGGCGCCGAGAACGTGACATACGGCCGGGCCGCTGCGTCGCAGGTTCAGAGGTGGTAGGTCTCCGCGTGGGATTGCCGTCTCGTCCGGTCTGCTTGGCCGATGGCAGTGAGGCTGGCCGTGCGATGGTGATAGATCGATAGGTCGGGAGAGACAATGTCCCAAGAGATGGAATCTCTGCTGCAGGCAGCCCGGAAGGTGGTCCGGGAGGCCGCTGTGGGCGCCAGCAAAATACCGGTTCCTTCTCGATCTTCGCTGCGGGACAAGGCTTTTGGGGACCTTGTCACCGGAGGCGATCTGGCTGCGGAACGCCATGTCGTCACCGAGCTGAAACGGCTCTGCCCCGACTACGGATTCGATTCGGAGGAGACGGCCTCGGAGAATCCCGAGGCCGAGTACACCTGGGTACTCGATCCCATCGATGGGACCAAATACTATGCCCGCGACATCCCCCTGTATTCCACCTCGCTGGCCTTGAGACGCGGGGACGAGCCCATCCTCGGCGTGGTTCACTGCCCGGAACTGAATCGGCTCTACAGTGCCGGCGCCGGGCAACAGGCCACCCTCAATGGCGAAGCGATCCGTTGCTCGACCCAGACGTCCCTGGAGCAAGCCACCATTTGCCTGGAGATCCCCAGCAGGTATTCTCCGCCGGCCGAACGGCGCTGGAGCATGGAGAAGATGGCTGTTCTCGTCGAGCGTTGCTTTCGAGTGCGAATCCTTGGCGTGGGGGCGTTGGGCCTGTGCTTGTGTGCCGCCGGTGGTTTCGATGCCTACGTCAACCTCAACAGTGCCACCAAACCGCATGATACCGCGGCCGGCGAGGTGATTATGCGCGGAGCCGGAGGCCAATACTTGAGAGTCGGCAGACAAGAGAAGTTGATCGTTGCGGGACCGGAGAAGCTCTGCGCGGCGCTCCGCGAACTGCTCGACCTCTGATCTTCGCGCACGCCGGCTTTGACCTCACTCTCGCAGAGCATCGGCGGGCTCACCTCCCCTGAACGGCTCGGGCCTCACGGCCAATCACGCGAACAACAGTTGACACCGAGTGCCTGGGGGATATGATGCCTGTGGGCGATGCCTGGGGATTTCAGCGGACCCTTGTCGCTCACCGAACAGTGCAAGCTCCACGAAGGATTACGGACGAATGGACCAGGAGATCTTCAAGAATTTCGAGGTTGTTGGGATCTATCCCGATCAATTGGCAGAGGAGGATGCCTGGAAGATCGGGTGTGCGACGGCTCGCTTTCTGCCCTCCTTGCTGACGGGTTATGAGCGAGGTCAGGTCGGATCGCAAGTGATTTGCGTGGGCCGGGACATGAGGAGCCACGGCGAGCCCTTGGCCCAGGCGCTGATGGAGGGGATTCGTACGGCCGGCCTGGGGGTGATCGATCTGGGGATGATCGACACGCCGCAGATGTATTTCGCCGTCAACCACTTCAAGACCTGCGGCGGCATTCAGGTGACGGCTTCGCACTACCCCATCAAATACAACGGGTTCAAAATTGCCGGCCGGGGCGGGATTCCGGTCAGTGTCGATACCGGCCTCAAGGACATCCAGCATCTGGCCCTGGCGATGCCGCACACCAAGGGCAATCCCACCGGCGCCTGGCGCCAAGAGGACCTGACGGATGTCTATCGCAAGCACGTGCTCCAGTTTCTCCAGCCTTCCGTCGGCGAGATGAAAGTCGCCGTCGATGCCTCCAACGGCATGGCGGGCAAGATGCTGCCTTTGCTTTTTGCCGAGACGCCGATCGAGATGCTGGAGATCAACTTCGATCACGAGGGCAAGTTCAAGCACGGGCCGGAGCCCACCAAGCCAACGAACCTGCGCCAGGTGAAGTCGGCGGTCAAACGGCAGAAGTGCCATTTCGGCTTGTGCTTTGACGGCGACGCGGATCGACTGATGGTGGTCGACGAGAAGGGCAAGCCGGTCGGTTGCGATCTGATCACGGCGCTGCTGGCGCCGTACTTCCTGGAGAAGAAACCCCGGGCGGCCGTCGTCTATGACGTGCGCAGCAGTCGGGTGGTGATGGAGGAGATCATCAAGCATGGCGGCACCCCGCGCCGCGAACGGGTCGGGCATGCGTACATGCGCAAAGCAATGCGTGATTCGCACGCGGTGTTCGGCGGCGAGCTGTCGGGGCATTTCTACTACGCCGACAATTTCTCGGCGGATTCGGCCGTGCTGACGCTGGTGCACCTGCTCAACGTGCTCAGCGAACAGGAGAAGCCCCTGAGCGAGTTGATTGTGCCGTTGCGTCGTTACGCCGGCAGCGGCGAGGTCAGCTTCAAGGTTGAGAATCGAGACGTCAAGATGGAAGAACTCATTCGGCGCTACGGGGATGGCCAGGTTGACGGTCTCGATGGGGTGACGGTAGGATATAAGGAATGGTGGTTCAATTGTCGGCCGAGTCATACCGAACCGGTGCTGCGTCTGCACGTCGAGGCCCGGACCCAGGAATTGCTGGAGGAAAAGCTGGCCGAACTCGAAGAGCATCTGGGCAAATCGGCCTGAGTTGTGCGGGTCTTGTCCGGCACAGCAGGGGGCTGGAGCCCCTTGAGGAGATGAGAGATGCGTGATAACGATTGTTCACGGCGAGACTTCATGACAACCGTCGGCGCCGCGGCGGGGCTTTCGCTCGTACCTCTGACGTCCACCCGGCGCGCGGCGGCCTCGGCGCCGAAAGGCGATCCGTTTCGCTATTGTTTGAATACCAGCACGATTCGCGGTCAGAAACTGGGGATCGAGAAGGAAGTCGACGTCGCGGCCGAGGCCGGCTATGACGCGATCGAGCCCTGGGTCCGCACCGTGGAGGAATACGTCGAGGCCGGGGGCAAGCTGAGCGATCTGCGAAAACGGATCGCCGATCGCGGCCTGACGGTCGAGAGCGCGATTTCGTTCCCGCGCTGGATCGTCGATGACGACGCCGTGCGGGCCGAAGCGGTGGAGCAGGTCAAACGCGAGATGGGCCTGTTGGCACAGATCGGGGGCAAGCGCATTGCGGCGCCGCCGGCCGGCGCCACGCGCGAACCGGGACTCGATTTGCTCAAAGCGGCGCAGCGCTACCGCACGCTGCTGGAGGTGGGTGACCAGACGGGCGTCGTGCCGCAAGTGGAGGTCTGGGGCAGTTCGGCAAACCTGCACCGATTGGGTCAGTCCATGTTCGTGGTCATCGAGAGCGGCCATCCCAAGGCCTGCTTGCTACCCGACGTCTACCACATCTACAAGGGTGGCTCGGACTTCACCGGGTTCAAAACGATCAGCAGCCAGACGATTCAAGTCTTTCACCTCAACGATTATCCCGCCGATCCGCCGCGCGAGACGATTCGGGACGGCGACCGCATCATGCCGGGCGATGGCATCGCTCCGCTGAAGCAGATCCTGCGCACGTTGCTGGACAACGGCAGCCAGGCCGTACTTTCCCTGGAACTTTTCAATGCGAACTACTGGAAAAAGGACCCGCTCGAAGTGGCCCAGGAGGGGCTGGCCAAGATGCAGGCGGCCGTGCGCCAAGCGCTGTCGGCATAGAACACAACCAAGCCTCGCGATCGACGCGAGGACGAGAACATAACCGATGGGACGTGAGCGAAGGGAGAGATCATGACCATGCACGTATGTTGTCTGTTGGCGCTGCTTGTGGCCAACCCGGCCGCCGAGCCGGTCGTGGCCCGAGCTGACGTGGCGGAGTGGCCCGAGCCCAGCTTCTTGATTTCCCGCAATGAGGCCATTGCCGATCTCGACCAGGTTTGTGTCAATCTGGAAGCGCATGCCGTACCGGCCTCGCTGACGGAAGGCCTGCTGGAGCGGGTCGCCGAGAAGCTCAAGGCCGAAGGAATCGAGCACATCGCGTGCAAGACCGGAGTGACACCTCGCTTGCACATCCACATCGAGACTGTGGGGCTGGGCGATTGCGAGCAGACCGTTTATCGGGTACAGACGGCGCTCAGTCGCATCGTGACCTTCACCGATCATCGCGATCTGCGCGTGCAGGCCGATGTGTGGCGGGTCCAACCGGTGATGGAGGCGGTGGCCGACGCCAACCTGGCCGAGGCCGTGACCGACGCGGTGCTCACGCAGGCCGAAGCGTTCGCCGCGGCCTGCCAGACGGCCAAACGCCTGTTTCCGAGATCGGCAGCGGCCCAGCCGGTCACGCCGCCGTCGGCCGCGACAGCCGCTGATGCTCAGGTTGTTGCGCAGCCGTTCGTGGCGTCCAAGGGCAGTTCCGTGTTCCATCGTGCCGATTGCCGCTGGGCCCAGAACATCGCCGAGCACAATCGCGTGACGTACGCCACGCGCGAGGCGGCGCTGGCCGACGGCAAACGACCCTGCAAGTCCTGCAAACCCTAGATGCGATGCGGCTGTGGAAAGGGACGAGGTGACCGACAGAGAGCGTGTGCAAGCAGCGTTGCGACATCAGCAGCCCGACCGCGTCCCGTACGACATTCAGTTCACCGTGCCCGCGCGCACGCGGATGGCCGACTACTATGACGACCCGGACTTCGCGTCCAAACTAGGCAACTGTTTCGTCTGGCTGCGGCCCCATCCGCCCGGCGCGCGGTTCGAGGAGGTCGGGCCCGACATCTGGGCCGACGAGTTCGGCGTGCAGTGGGATCGCCACGTCGACAAGGATATCGGCGTGGTGTGCAACCGGCTGGTCACGCCGGACAACGTGGCCGGCTTTGGGTTTCCCGACCCCCACGACCCGGCCCGCTACGCGTCTTTCGACGACGTGATCGCGGCCCATCCGGACAAGACCGTGCTCGTCAGTCTGGGCTTTTCGCTGTTCGAGCGGGCCTGGACCCTGGCAGGCATGGAGAACGTCCTCATGGCGATGGCCGGCGATGCCTGTTTTGCCCACGCGCTGCTCGATCGTATCCTGGAATTCAACCTAACCATCATCGAGAACGCCTGCACGCACGAGATCGATATCTTCCGCTTTGGCGACGATTGGGGCCAGCAGCGCGGGTTGCTGATGGGGCCCGAGCTGTGGCGGCGCTTCATCAAGCCTCGTTTCCAGGCGATGTGTCAAGCGGTCAAAGCCCACGGCAAGATCACGATGCTGCATTGTTGCGGCAAGGTCGATGAGATCTTCCCCGATCTGATCGAATGCGGCCTCGACATTTTCAATCCCTTCCAGCCGGAGGTGATGGACGTCTTCGACATCAAGCGGACCTACGGAAATGACTTGACGTTCTACGGCGGGATCAGTATTCAAAGGACCCTGCCGTTCGGAACCGTCGGTCAGGTTCGCGACGAAGTCCGCAGGCTGCTGGACGCGGTTGGTGAGCAGGGGGGCTATATTGCCTCGCCTTCACACGATATTCCGGGCGACGCACGACCGGAGAACATCGCCGCGATGATCGACGTGCTCCAGAACCAATAGGCAGCGCGGCCGGCAGTTCCCCCGGCATGGCTGGAAAGGGCATCGATGAGTCACCCCGGTGACGGGACAGGACAGCCGAATCGCGCCAAGCGGTTCCAATTGATCGTCTGCAAGGTGTTGCAGCGCGAGGCGTATTTCTGCGCGGCCCGGTCGCCTCATGTGGTGGATGTCGTGTTAATGGAGCAGGGGTTGCACGACGAGCCCGACCGGCTGCGCCGCGAAGTGCAGCGGGCGCTTCAGCGCACCTGCGACATTCAGGGTCGGCCCTACGATGCGTCGTTGTTGGGCTACGGCTTGTGCAGCAACGGAACGGTCGGTTTGCAGGCCGAGATTCCCATCGTCCTGCCGCGCGCCCACGACTGCATCACGCTGCTGCTGGGCTCCAAGGAACGCTACCGCGAGTACTTCGACTCGCATCGGGGTGTCTACTGGTACAGCCCGGGCTGGATCGAGTCGGGCAAGCAGCCCAGCCGCCAACGCTTTGAGCGCCTGCGCGCCGAGTACACTGAGAAATACGGTGACGACAACGCCCAGTATCTCATGGAGGTCGAGCAGACCTGGACGAAGGAATACCAGTGGGCGACGTACGTCGATTGGGGGCTCGTTGCTTCGGATGGCTATCAGGCCTACACGAAGGAGTGTGCCGACCACCTGGGTTGGCACTATGACGAGGTGACGGGCGACGCAGGACTGATGCAGCGTTTCGTCGACGGCCTCTGGAACGAGCAAGAGTTCCTCGTGGTCGAGCCGGGTAGGGGTATCGCCGAGGATGTGACGAATGAAGGGATTGTGAGGGCTGAATAGGTGTCTTTGCTGCCGCAGGAAAAGTTGTCTCTGTTGGTGTTCATGGGGCTGGTGCTGGCCCTGTACGGGGCGGAGGTGCTTATTCTCGTTCGCGCCATCTGTGCCATTATCAGACATCGGTCGCCCAGACGTGTGCTGCTGTCTAAGCCGGCTCTGGTGGTGCACGTCCTCGCCGCTGGTGGCTTGGCTTGCATTGCCTACGGGCGATTCATTGAGCCCACGCGGATCGAGGTCCGCACGATGACCGTGCCGACGTCGAAACTGACGGCTACATCGTTTCGCCTCGTCCAGATTTCCGATCTTCATTGCGATCGGGAACGGCGCAACGAGGATGCGATGGTGCGCATCATCAACTCGCTCCAGCCGGATGTGGTGGTGGCCACGGGCGATTATCTTAACGACGCGACGGCACTGCCGCGCCTGAAGGTGACGTTGTCCCAAATCAAGGCGCCGCTGGGGGCGTTCGCGGTGACCGGCAACTTCGAGGTCAATTCCTGGTCCGATCTCGATCTGTTCAGCGAGACGGGTTTTCGCCTCCTGGCCCGGGAGACGGTGAGTGTGACCAAGGGCAGCGAGAGCATCAATATCTCGGGCTTGGGCTTCGAGCGCGTCGGTGCCTGGCAGGAACTCCTCACCGATCTTCCCGACGACCGCTTCAACGTGTTTCTCTATCACATGCCCGACCTGATCGAGGACGTGGCCGGTTCCGGGGTCGATCTCTACCTCTGCGGCCACACCCACGGGGGGCAGGTGGCGCTGCCGTTCTACGGGGCGTTGATCACGTTCTCGAGATTCGGCAAGAAGTACGAATCGGGTCGCTACCAGGTGGGCGAGACGATGCTTTACGTCAACCGGGGGCTCGGGCTGGAACCGCGCCCGGCACCGCAGGTGCGCTTCTGCGCGCGGCCGGAGATCGCGGTGTTCAATATCGTGCCTGCCTCCCAAGTAGCGGCGTCCGAACCGCAGCGAGAGTAACATGGAGATCCTGACCATCATCCTCATCGCCGTCGGCCTGGCGATGGACGCGTTTGCCGTCTCCGTCGTCACGGGCAGCGTCTACCAGGAACTCCGCATCAAACACGCGCTGCGCATGGCGCTGTTCTTCGGGGCTTTTCAGGCGATCATGCCCATTATCGGTTCGCTGGCGGGCCTGGGTCTGAAGCAGTATATCGCGGCCTACGACCACTGGATCGCGTTTGGCTTGCTGGCCTTTGTCGGGGGCAAGATGATCCTCGAGGCCTTCGAGATCAAGTCGACCGGGAAGAACCTCGACCCGTCGAACCTGCTGATCCTGTTGACGCTCTCGCTGGCGACGAGTATCGACGCCCTGGCCGTGGGCTTCACGCTCTCGCTGCTGGTTACCTCGCTGACCTTCGCCGTTTCCGTGATCGGCGTGATCACGTTTGCGCTGTCGTACGTGGGCGTCTCCGTCGGCAAGCGCTTCGGCCACTTCTTCGAGGCCAAGATCGAGGTTTTCGGCGGTCTGGTCCTCATCGGCATCGGTACCAAGATTCTCATCGAACACCTCACCGCGTAACCTGCAACGCTGCTCCAGCGGGCCGGAGATCGTGTTTCTCCCTATGCATGGGGTAGGGGATCCCCCTATTTTTGGTTTTCCTGTGGCTTTTCTGCCGCACTGCAAAAAAGGGGGAACCGTAAAACCCCAGGCAGGAACGACCTGGGCCAACCACCGAGGTACCCGAGACAAGGATGTGTACCGATCGGGAACAAGGAGGTTTGGCGATGACACGCGGAATTGTACTAACGGTTGTCGCGGTCAGCCTGGTTTTTGGCGTTGCCACGACGCGGGCCGGAGCGTCGGAGTCCGACAGGATCGATGGGCTCCTCGATGCCATCGCCCACGTGGAGAGCAACCGCAACGCGCGCGCCGTCGGAGACGGCGGCCGGGCCATCGGCGCCTATCAAATCCACAAACGCTACTGGCGAGACGGCACGCGCTTTCTCGGCGTCGACTGGAGCTACGACGAAGCCAGAGACCCGGTCAAGGCCCGACAGGTCGTTCGCGCCTATCTGCTTCACTACGGCCGGGGCAAGACCCTGCTCCAGAAGGCCCGCATTCACAACGGCGGACCCCGGGGCCACCGCAAGAAGGCCACCCTCAAGTACGCCCGCAAGATCGCCCGGATCCTCGAACGCGCCGACGAGCAATCCTGACTTCACCGGGGTGGTCTCAGCGAGGAGCAGCCTCCCGCAACGCCTCGCACCGGTGGACCGGGCAGGCGCGGCCAATCTCCCTGGCGAAAGCGCACTCTCGGTGGCGCTGAAATGGGGAAGCGGTGTGCCGACGCGTGCATCCGGGGATCTCGATCTGTAGATACGGCCGCGCCGGCACCCTTTGCAGTAGGAAGCTGGGCACAGGGGCAGGCCGGCACCTCCTCGGGCCGCCGGGTGGCAAATCCCAACCATGGAGCGCAAGCAAACACCCCGTCCGCTGCCTTCGGCGACGCTCGGAAGCCCCTTGCCGGGCTGCCATTCTATAACGCGTAATCCGAAGGCCGAATGCCCCAGAGAGGACGCGAAATTCTCATGCGGACCACATTCGCATGGCAAGAGGCAGCAGGGGGCAGGCGAACTTATCTGCAGTGTCGCCGCCACCTGCGTGCAAAACCGTGTTGCGATGGTAGAAAGGGCTTTCGCTGCCTCCCATACTGTGCCATCATATAGGTTCGATGGTGTTTAACTGGACGCCTCTCAGTGCCGGTTCCGGCGGTGGGTGGTTTCGTGTGGAGGAACTGGAGAAATGCACAGACGTGACTTCCTGAAGGCCGGTGCGATGGCTGCGTTGGGGGGATGGATGGTCGGATCGGCCGAGTCTCAAGGCCGCAAGGCCCGGCCCAACATCCTTTGGATCACGTGCGAGGATCTGTCGCCCCGGCTGGGTTGCTACGGCGACCAGACCGTCCCGACCCCGAATCTCGATCGCCTGGCCCGCGAAGGCGTGCGCTATACCCATGCCTTCGCCACCACGGGGGTCTGTGCGCCCAGCCGGCACGCGCTGATTACCGGGATGTATCCCACCTCCACCTACGCGCTGCAAATGCGCAACCATTCTCGCACCAGTGCCATCAAAGAGATCAAGGACCCGACGACCCGGGCCTATGCGACCACGCGGCCGCTCTACGAAGCGGTCCCCCCGGCCGAGGTCCGCTGCCTGACCGAGTATCTGCGCTTGGCCGGCTACTATTGCTCGAACAACGTCAAAGAAGATTATCAGTTCCGCAAGCCCGTGACCGCCTGGGATGAATCATCGAAGCAGGCCCATTGGCGCAAGCGGAAACCGGGCCAGCCGTTCTTCGCCGTCTTCAACCACACCGTGACCCACGAGTCGGGCGTCTTCGGGGACGGCCGCTCACCCAAAGTCGTGGACCCTCAGACCGTGCCCGTACCGCCGTACTATCCGGACACGCCCATCGTGCGGGCGGATCTCGCCAAGCACTACGACAATATCATTGCCCTGGACGCCCAGGTGGGCGAACTGCTGGGCCGGCTCGAAGCCGACGGCCTGCTCGAGGAGACCATCGTCTTCTTCTTCGGCGACCACGGCGACGGCCTGCCCCGCAGCAAGCGGTGGGTCTACGACTCGGGCACGCGCGTCCCGCTGCTGGTGCGCCACCCGAATAAGCGGGGGGCCGGCGCGGTAAGCGATCGCCTCGTCAGTTTCGTGGATTTCATGCCGACCGTGTTGTCGCTGGCGGGGGTTGAGGTGCCCGATCACGTGCATGGCGTTCCCTTCCTGGGCGAGCAAGCGGGCGCGCCGCGCGAATACGTTTATTTTCATCGCGATCGCAACGGCGAGAACCGCGAGACGATCCGCGCCGTGCGCGACGGACGCTTCCGCTACGTGCGCAACTTCCGACCCAACGAGCCGTACATCAAGCCGCTGGCCTATCGCGACCGCCAGGCCATCATGCAGGAGATCAATCGCGCCATCGAGCAGGGCACGCTGAACGATGACCAGTGGCAATTCGCCGCTCAGGCCAAGCCGCTTGAAGAGTTCTACGACACGCAGGCCGATCCTTTCGAGATTCACAACCTGGCTTTCGATCCGCGACATTTCGCTCGCATGGCCCGGATGCGGCAGGTCCTCGACGCCTGGATCGCCATGTGTAACGACCCGCTGGATATGCCCGAAGACGAACTGGTGCGCACGCGCGTCTATCCGCCCGACGGACAGCAGCCCACCACGGCCGCACCCATGGCCCGACTCGAGGCGGTCGCTGGAGGCAGGACCAGACTGACCGTCACCTGCGCCACCGACGGCGCCGTCATCGGCTTTCGCACCAGGCCTCCACGCAGCGACGAAAACCGCGCCCCCTGGACCATCTACGAAGCTCCCGTCGAGCTGAACCCAACCGCCCCCCTCGAAATCATCGCCCACCGCCTCGGCTTCAAACCCAGCCCCCGCGTCGTCCTTGAACCGCCACGCTGATCGTTGGCATGTGAGCACTGTCACTTGTAATGTTGCCGGTCTGCTGGAGGGGATCGCCCTCGGAGATGCTGCCATCCTTGACACACCGGCACTTGAAGGTGTGCTTGCCCTCAGCCGCGAGGGCGTAGCTCTTGCGCCGCCAACTGGTGCTGCTGCCACTGATGCCGTCCTGTCGCATATCGTCTCACAGGCGGCCGCTGGCGGATCGATGGCTTGGTCCTGCCCAGGCAGCAGTTCTGGGGCCGTCTATGAGCAAGGCATTGTCAAGACGGCGGCGGGATATTGTCGCAGGATTTCCACAATTTCCGCGTGCTAATGTAACGCTGACGGGCAGTTCGGGACGGGGATGTCCGTCAACACAAACGGCACCTTCACCTCAACGGGATGAACGGCCACGACATGGCGGATGGTGTCGTGAGCATCATTTCTGCCTTGCTCCATTTGGCCCCAGCAGCAGGTGCCGCGAATGTCAGAGACCCCGCTCTTGATCTCCTGAGTGGGAACGTTGACGGACGTCTGTCCCAGGGAATCATACAACTCCGTCCTCAGCATCGCATAGTCGCCGAGAGGATAGTCATCTCGATGGTAATAGCTTGCTGTATCCCGCAAGGCCATTACCGGTGCACCGCTCTGAGACTTGACCCACGTTCTGTATCTATAGAGCGGAACAGGCATCGTGGGCCGGTACGGGAAGTACCCAAGCCCCCTTGAAGTGCCAGGCAGCAACTCGACCGGTATGTAGTCGAGCTGTGCGGGGCATGGTGGTGTCGCTGGGTCTACGCAAATCTGAAGGTCTGGGGCTGCTTCCATCTCATGCCAACCAGCGTTGGGATCGAAGGGAATATCCAACAAGAGCACGTCATCGGCGAGAAGAACATACATATATCCCTCGAGTTCAGCCAGCGACGAGGGCACCGGTTCCTTGGGATTGTCCGCCAACCTCAGTGTCAAGGTGAACCGACTGCCCCAGACACCTTGCGGCCCAACATTCAAAGGCCAGATGTTGTTCTCGTACCAGCGACCTCCGAGCCCGTGTCCAAACTCACAGGGCACGGCATTCCCGCGCCCATCCGAGACGCTGAGAATCCTTGGGTGCTCACCCTCGAAGGCAACCAATCCCTCGGTCTCGCGGATGCGGAGCTCGCCCGAGATGGTCAGTATCCGCTCGTAGGAATCGGTAACATCGCCCCTGATCACTTTGGTCGACAGGTCGACCGTCGTCCATCGGAATTCGAAACTCGCGGCCAAGTCCCAGCGCAGACCATTCGGTTCGGTATTGGGCTGGGCGCCAGAGGCATCGACTGGAGCCGTGCAGAAGAGCAACATGAGCCCGAACACAGTGCTAGACACATCCATCGCAGACTGATTGATTCCCACTCGACATGACATCGATTCGTCCTCCTTCCGTCCCGTGCAGAACGCTCGCTGCATCCTCAGCCAGGCTCCGTGTAATAAGCGCACTATACCAGAATTGTTGGGGGGACGGCACCAGAATCGCCGTTTTGGGCCGGTCATGCGGCAAAGAGGATCGGACCAGCCCTTCTTGGAGCAGCGGGAGGGGCCCCGGTACCCGCCGAGAAAAAAGCCGGGAAAATGCGAAAAGTCGGCTTGACGGGCAACGAAAAGTTCGTGTAAGATAATTAGGAAACTCAAATACGAGCTGAAAATGGTCGATAGACAGTTGGAAGATGGTCGGATGCGCGGCTGGACCGGAGGACGGGGCCTGAGAACAGGGCTCCTGAAATCCCCGGGGCTGGAGCGGGGCCGGCGCTGTCATCATGTATGCAAAGCGAACCCAATTTCGGCGGCGGCCAAAATATCGGTAAGTACTACGGATATAAGAGTTTATGGTGATTGCAGGCCGATCCTGGCCCGGGGAAGCGAAGCCAATTTTCCGCAGGTCGCAACCGGGAGCCGGCGACGGGGTTTGGAGCCGAAATCACCGGCCTTGGGCGTGGCTTTGCTTGAGACCCGCGTGGGAACGGCTATAATGGGCCCTGCCCGGAGGCAGGGAGGGCTCGCATGTTATAGGAATAGGGATTGAGTTCGAACGTATATTACATCTCGGCAGCAATAAACGACGGAGAACCGGCGATTTCCGCTCAGGCGCGGCGGCTCTTCCAGGAGGCGGGCTTCGCTTCCTGTTTCAAACGGAACGATTTCACTGCGGTGAAGGTCCACGTGGGCGAGGCGTCCAATACGACCTACATCAAGGCCCCGTGCCTTCAAGGGCTGGTCGACGAGCTCGTGGCGTTGAAAACGAAGCCCTTCGTGACCGACACCAGCACGCTCTATACGGGCCGGCGGCACAACGCGATCGACCACACCGTTCTGGCGATCGAGCGGGGTTTCAGCGTCGAGGGGCTGGGGATTCCCTTCATCGCGCCGGACGGGCTCTACGGCACCAACGAAACGGCCGTGGCCATCCCGGGCGAGCTGGATCAGGAGGTGCTGATCGCCGACGACATCGTGCGCTGCCAGTCAATCCTCTCGATCGCCCACGTTACGGGCCACTGCGCCGCGTGTGTGGGGGCCACGATCAAGACGCTGGGCATGGGGTGCTCCAGTCGCAAGGGCAAGATGCGGCAGCACGCGTCGCTCAAGCCCCAGGTTAAGAAGGGCAAATGCACGCGTTGCGGCGAGTGCTATCGGCACTGTCCGGCCGATGCCATCACGCTCGACGATGTCCAGGCCCATATCGACCAGGACAAGTGCATCGGCTGTGCCGAGTGCGTGGCGGTGTGCCGGTTCGACGCGGTCAGCTACGATTGGCAGCAGGAGAGTGAGATTCTCCAGAAGAGCGTCGCCGAGCACGCCCTCGGAGCGCTGAAGGGCAAGGAAGGGCGGGCCGTGTTCTTCAATTTCGCCATATCGATGACGAAGGATTGCGACTGCTTCGGGCAGGCCGATATGCCGCGGATGGTGGACGATATCGGCATCCTGGCCTCGACCGATCCGGTCGCGGTGGACCGGGCCGCCATCGACCTGGTCGAGCAGCGGGGCGGCAAGGCCGTGCCCGCACTGATCGGCAACAAGAAGCTGGATTGGCATCATCAGATTGAACACGCTGTTAAGATCGGGCTCGGCACGGCTGAGTACGAGTTGATCGAAATAACATAAGCATGGTTTTCGGATTTGGGGACTGCTATGTCACTGGGCCAAATTATTCGACAGAAGCGTGAAGAACTGAGTCTGACGTTGGACGAAGTCAGTCGGCGGGTCGGGTTTTCCAAGCCGTATCTGTCCACGATCGAAACGAACAAGGTCAAGAATCCGCCCAGCGATGCGCTGCTGACCAAGCTGGAACGGGTGCTCCAGTTCGAGGGGGGGCTGCTGATCCACATCGCCCACCTCGAGCGGATGCCGTCGGACATTCGGGAATCGTACGAGGCGCGGGAGGCCGAGAATGAGAAGCTGCGCGGCTTTATCCAGAAGCTCATGGACAACAAGAACGTCAACACGCGCAGTCTCAAGTCGATGATGACCAAGAGCAAGGTGAAGATGAAGCCGGAACAGGCGCCGTTGGCGGCCGGCCGGCTGGTGCCGGTCATCAACAAGGTGGCCGCGGGCTACCCGGCCGAATTCAACGACCTCGATTATCCCGTGGGCATCGCCGACGATTACGTGCGCTGCCCCGACCTGCACGATCCGAACGCGTTTGCTGTGCGTGTAATAGGCGATTCGATGGAGCCGAAATTCCGTGAGGGCGACATCGTGGTCTTCTCACCGGCCGTCGAAGTCCACAACGGTGACGACTGCTTCGTGCGCTTCACCCTGCCGCACGAGACGACGTTCAAGCGGGTCTTCTTCGAGAAGGACGACCAGATTCGGCTCCAGCCGCGCAACGAAAGCTATTCGCCCGTCCTGATCGAAGGCAAACGCATCGACGGCATCTACCGCGCCGTCATCAAATACGAAATGCTCTGACGCGCCAAGCGGGTCCGCCGCCCGCGCGGCTACTCGATGACGAGCCAGGTGTTGCTGCGGGCGGCTAGGCGCACGGGGACGGTGACGTGGTAGTGGCGGTCGAGTTGGTATGGTTTGGCCGGGCCGTCTTTGTCGCGGATGTGGGCGGTGTCGGTCAGGCCGGTGTAGTAGAGCGGCAGTTTCAATTGTCGTTCGACGGCGTGGTCGAGCGGGTTGTAGACCATCGCCAGCCCTTTGATATCCAGTTGGGAGTTGACGTGGAGGAGGCAGTCGATGTCGCGACCGTCGGCGCGGCGGACGTGGATGATGTCGGACTCCAGGATCGAGCGGTAGCGCTTGAAGAAGTCGACCCACTTCTTGACGACCGCCTTGGTTTCCTCCGTATCGTAAAGACGCGGGCCGCGATAGCAGGCCTGGACCCCGGCGCCGAGATTGTTGGCCAGATGGGCTTCGTAAGCGTCGAGATGCTCGGCCAGCGGTTCGATGGTGGCCGCGGGGCCGCCGCCGTGGTATTCCGTTAGCGGGACGAACATCCAGCCCATGCTGGGCGTCTTGGACCAGGTCCCGTCGTAGATGTTCTGCCGGCCGTGGATGATCTGCTGGGCCCGCGGGAGCGACCAGTTGGTCTCGCGATAACCCATGCCGCACTTGGTCGAGCCGGTCAGGTAGTAGAAGTCGGGCACGTTGAGATAGATCCCTCGCCCGCGACACCACCGGTAGAAATCGCTGATCGTCTTCCACTGGGTCCACTGCGAGTCGGCGTAGCCGCGATGGCCCGGATGGCTCGTCGAAGCGCAGGTGTCACCGGGATACGATCCGTCGTGTTCGAGCAGGTCAAAGCCGGTCTTGTCATAGAACGCGTATAGTCTGCGGAAATAGTCCCGGCCCCACTCGCTGCCGATACACGGGGCATTGCCGAACTTGGCGCCGCCCGGCTTGCCCGTGTTGGGATCGATCACGTCGTGCTCGTCGCTGATGCGGCGGCTCGACAGCAGCGAATAGCCGCCAATCTCGATGCCTTTGCTGTGGGCATAGTCGGCCAGTTCCTTCAACTGGGCCAGGTAGGCCGGGTCTTCGTTCTCGATGTTGAAGCCACTGCCGAACGTCATGATGATCATCTCGAACCCGACCTCGGCGCACTGATCGATACCGAGGCGCACGGAGGCGGGGTCGGCCCGCCGCACGTGCATCATCAGCGGGTTCTCCGTGATCCACGGGGCGATCGTGCGATACATCCGCCGCATGGTCAGGCCCTTGCGCTCGCGCTCGGTGCTGTCGAAAATCAGTTCAAACGTGCGGAACGATTCGAAGGTGCCACCCGCCGCGATGTCCACGTCGGGGCCGACCGGTGGGCGCGACTCGAGCAGACACGGGTTTTCGCGCGGATAGCTGACTTGTGTCAGGTACTGCGGGTCGCGCTGCCAGTGAGTGGTGTGGTTGGCGACGAGCCCGTTCATCCCACCGAAGGCGTAGTCGCTCTCGACGTGAATGTTCGGCACGTTCCAGCGCTGGTAGTTCTCGACGTGCGATTCGTATTCGACCATCGCGAGGATTTCGCTGGTGAAGCGATTGAGGCGAACCGTCTCGTCCGAGCCATTGTGGACGGTCAGCCATTTGCACATCAGCGGGATGCCCTGATACATCTCGTAGTGCACCGAGACGGTCAGGCTCTTCAGGCGATCCAGAACACGCTGCCACCGAATTCGGGCGGCCTCGTCAAGTGGGCCGTACGCACGGAAATTCGAGATATGGCAACGCCCGTACGTGCCGATCGGTGAAAAGTCGCGCCGGCCTCCCGTGCGGTCGGTCTTGCCCACACGCACGGTCACGGGACCGGTCAGGGGGACGTCCGATTCGATCCTGGCGATCTCGGTCCACGCGGCGCCGTCGAGCGACGCGTCGCAAAACAGGGTGGTGCCGGTGGTTTCGATGCGGAGCGTACAGGGACGTCCCGCTTCGAGTTTGCCGGCCAGACGCTCGGCGCGACCGTCAAAGACGCCGAACTGGCCAGCGCCGGGCCGCAGGTTGAACTTGACCGTCCGCTCCGGCCAGATCAGCGTCAGGCCCGGTCCCCAACTGGCGCTGTGATCGGTGCCCGGGTCGATGCGACATTCGACGACGGTGACATCCGACAACGTCCGCTCGGCGAAGACGCAGGTGTTCTCAGGCGTATAGATCTCGCCAAACTTGCCTTCGTTGACGAAAGAGGACCGCTCGTGATCCGCCTCGTGCAGATGCCAGGCATCCGATCGCGTCAGCATCGTGTCGTCGACCAAGAGGTGGCGCTCGCTAACGTCCGCGCGCGGCTTGCTCGACGCCATGTGCGTCAGCGCCTCGGCGCTGAGGCGATAATGCATCGTCAACGATGCGCCGGGAGGAGGCCAGGGCAGGTCGGCGCAATGGCGGACACGCTGCCATGGAAAACGCGCCTGCGTCTTGCCCGTCTCGTAGCCGGTGAACTGAAAGGCCTGCGGGTCGCTTTGCATGTCGTCGAGCCACGCGTCAAGCAGATAGGCGTAGTTGGGCTGGCCCTTGAGTCCGCCCACATCGAACGCGATCCCTTCGATCGTCAGGCGGGCCTCGGGCTTGACGCCGCGCAGCATCGATTCGCCCGTCATGAGATTGTCGAGGCCCACCGTCGCGGCGTTGGGGGCCAGGCGAAACGTCCGGCGGATCAGGCCGTTGTCCATCACGATCGTTTGGCCGTCGGTGGATTTCTCCACCGTGACGGGCTTTTCCAGCGGCGTCACCAGCCAGTCGGTGTCGAGAGCGCCTGCATGGGCCAGGCAAGCATGCAGCAATACGATCAGGGGGACCTTCGTCAGGGTGGCGCGCATGTCGATCCTTTCACATCGGGTTTCGATACCAACTGCACTGTTCTACCGGTTAGCCGAGTCGTTGTCCAGCGACGGCCAGGACCAGGGCGTAGACTTTGTCGGCACCGGCTTCCTTGAGTGTCTTGGCGCATTCGTTGAGTGTGGCGCCGCTGGTCTTGATGTCGTCGACCAGACAGACGCTTTGGCCCGCAAACCGATGGTCGGGACGGACGGCGAAGGCCCCTTTGACGTTTCTTGCTCGCGCCGCGGCCGTGGCGGCGGCCGGTTGGGCCCGGGTGCGGCGGATGCGGACCAGATCGGGGACGATTCGCGCCGTTGGATGCGTCAATCTGCGAGCCAGCACATGAGATTGGTTGCAGCCGCGCTTCAGGCGGCGGGTCCAGTGCAGTGGGACCGGGACGAGCATCTCGACGTCGTCATAGAAGGAACTGCCCTGCAGCGCCGCGTCGAGCAGCCTGCCCAGGACGTGCGCCAATTCGGTGTGGTCGTGTTTGAAAAGCAGGATCATCTGCTGGAGGGCGTCGTGATACACGCCGGCTCGGGCGATGCCGTCGAAGTGGATCTCCAGGCCCTGACAGGCCGGGCAGGTCCCGGCCACCAGCCCGTAGCGACTGGCATCGCGCCCGCAGCGGGGGCAATACGCGCCGGCCGTGCAGGCCAGCAGTTGGTCCCAGCACGCAGGGCACAATCCATGCTCGTCGGCCGCGAGGTCCTGACGGCAATTCTGACAGACGGGCGGCCACAGCAATTGATTGAGACCTTGCCAGGCCAGACGCAACGTTCGCCTGACGCCATGCTGGAATTGTCCCGCTACCATGCCACCGATTATAGCGAGTGACCGTGGTCCGCGTCAAACCCGGCATCCCCCCGCAACCCGTGGGCTGCCCCTGATGCCGGGTGTGTGATCAGTCCAGATCGAAGAGGCTGTTGTCCACGGGGTCGGGCCAGCCAAGCTGCATCGTCGCCGAGATGGCGCCGTAGGCATTGGGAAGATCCAGAGCAGCCATGGGCCTGGCCGTGACGTGACCGTCGACCCAGCCGATGTTGACACAGTCGCGATGCCGGAAGTGTAGAGAAGGGGACATGTAGAAGTCCGCCATCAGGGCTCCGCCCCAAACGGCGAACGGCGGTTCGGCGAACGAGTATTCGATGAGCGTGTCGGTGCCGGTGGCCATGGCGGTGTCGGCAAACATCAACGTGGCAGCCGGCTTGGCGACCTCTTCGAGGTGCGCGGTCCGGGTATAGGCCCGCTCGAACTGCTCGATGTTCTTGACGCTCTGGTCCCAGAGCCGGCTGCCGAGGTAGGTCAGGTTATAGCCGTACCCGCCGCAGCCCCGCTCGAAATTACGGTTCCAGTCCTGGGCGTTGGTATACGCCACGCGGATCGGACATTCCTTGGTCTGCCCGTCGGCCAGGTAACCGGCCAGCGGTCCGCGAGCCGGGTCGAAGGGCTCATCGAGACTGTCGCGCACGCCGTGCCAGCGGTGCCGGCCGGCATTCTCAAGCATGTCACGGGCGGCCGGGACGAACGCGCCGTCGTTCTCGGCCGCATAGCCCAGACCGGCGACCGTGAGTTGCCTCAGGTTGGCGCGGCAGACCAGATCGCGGGCCTGCGACCGCGCCCCGGCCAGCGCCGGCACCAGCAGCGCCAGCAACAAGCTCACGGTGGAGATGACCACCAGCAGCTCGATCAGCGTGAAGGCCGAGACGCCGCGTCGATTTGCCATCCTTGGCCCACGATGGTCCGTCGTTTTCATTGGATGTCCTGTTCCTCGTCGGCGTATTCCAGTTCGTACAGCAGACCCACCGCCTCCAGGTCGAACCCGCCCGATCCCCGGGTGGGCCAGGCGTCATAGATCGGGTGGTTCTGGGGATAGTTCAGCGTTTCCGGCTCGGTGCCGGGGATGACGTGGGCGGTCGCATCGTCGAAGAAATCCCCGCTTCCGGGCACGTCCACGAGGCGGACATAGCGCACGTCGTTGATGTCGACGCGACCGTCGAGCACGGCCGGCAGATCGGCCAGGTCATCGAGATCGAAGGGCGTGCCGACACAAATGCCGCCGGCGTTCGGGTGCTTGCCCGCCAGGTGGTGAACATCGGCGATGTCGATCGTGCCGTAGGCGCCGACCCGCTCGGGTGTCAGGGACACCGACGGGAAGCGCACGAAATCCGTGCCATTGGAGGCGACTTCAACGTAGGCGAGTTCCGCCAGCATCTGACCGGCCATCGAGCCTTCAGCCGTGGAGAACTGGGAGATGAGGCCATTCTCGAAGATGACGAAATCATAGCCGTCATTGTTGGGGACGATGCCCTCATCGTTAGGATCGGACGGATCGGCGAAAGTAAGCGTGATGAAGCCGGGAGCGATGCCCAGCGCAATCTGGTTGGGGTCCAGTTCACCCAGGCTGACGATATCGAAGTGATCGCCGGTGACCGGGCCGAGCGCCTGGTTGGGGTCGGTCCACATGGCGTCCACGTCGTCGGCCGGCTGATAGTTGGCGACACCGGTGGCCCAACCCCGAAAGATCGGATTGACAATGGCGTTGGCGTCTTGCGGCCCGGCCTCCTGCAGCGTGGCCGCATCGACGTAGCCGGGGATGCCGGGTTCGGTATAGGCGCCGCGCGCGTCGGGCAGCGACGTGATGAGCGTGTCGAGACAGAAATAGGCCGGTGTGTTCATGCCGAAGTCACCGACGTCGCTAGAACTCAAACCGAATTCGAGGGTCACCACCTCGCCCAGCGGGCTCAGGTCCACGAAGGCCCACGCGGCCACAAGGTAGTCCAGGCTGTTGTCTTCGAAGCGGAAATCCGCGAGGTAGAATTCGACGGTCCCGGTGATTTCACCGGCCGGGTCCTTGCCCGTGATGGTTAGCAGGAACCAGTCCTCGTCGTTACCAGAAGGGCCGCCGAACTGCTTGGAGAACATGCTGCCGACGAGCATGGAGTAGTAGGCGTAGTTGTTGTTCGTGACGAAGAGTCCGGTGAGCGTCTGGGGGCTGTCCAGCGTGATCGTGGGCGGCTGCTCCCAGCCGATATAACTGACGGCATACGTGGCCGAACCGGCCTGGCCCGCGCCGACGATGGCATGGTACTGGGCCTCGAAACCCTCAGCGTTGGGATCGGCGAGGTTGGCATAGCCGAACCCGTCCCAGGACTCCCAGTCGGCGTTGTAGTTGGTCGCAAAATGGACCTGGCCACTGACAAATCCGCCCGCCAGATCCGAGCCGTTGTAGTACGATCCAGGCTCCAGCGGCAGATCTTCAAACGTGACGACCGCGGCGCCGGAGGTGCCGACGGCGATCAGCAGCAGGATCAGACCGATCCACATCCACAGGCCCTGCAGCGCTGCCGTTTCTGCCCGGTTCAACTGATGACTCTCGATGCCGTACCCTTTCATCTCTGCGACCTCCCGCATGAGCGGCCGATCCAAAGCGCGAGACCGACCGCAGCCAAAAAAAAACGCCGTTCCTGCGAAGGAACGGCGATCTATGCTTGCGTCCGAGGGTGTCCGGTCCCTTTTTTTCGTTCCGGCCAAGGTCTCCGGTCTTGCTTACTGCCTGAAAAAAAAGGGACCGGACACCTTACACGCTCTGAGCCATCACATGTGCGTTCCATATCGCGAGAACACTAAACGATGTGCTATCGACTACAGGCAGGTTTTCTGACTCGCGTCTTACCGTCAGGCTCCTTCCCATCCCATCTGGGACAGTGGACTCCAGCCTTGGCGGACTTCCGATTTTTGGAATCGGAACAGACGCTCACAGCGGCGCGACCGTCGCGGATTTTCACCGCGTTCCCGTTTCTGAGTATCTCAAGGCCGAAGCCTTGAGACCTGCAATCGAGCTATGAACTTCAAGAAAGAGCGAACCCGCGTACCATAGAGCGCAGAGCCGGCTCTGTCAAGATGGAAAAGGATTTTTCCGGAAGGCGGGGATCCTGCCGGGAGCCGGCGCGATCTGCTCAGGGAAGCGGCCGGTCTCGACGGTTGGTGGCGAGAGGTGCTCGCAAGATCGTCCGGTGCCTCCGGGCAGCATGGCGCATTGACCCGGAGGCACATTTCGGACGAGGTTTGGTCTCAGGAGTTGAAGTGTCCGAAGCCTTCGTCGTCGAACGGGACACTCTGCTCGGCGGACGCCTCGAGAGGTTTGGCCGTGCTGACGGCGGTCTTTCCGGCTTCTCTGGTTTTCGTGATGCGGTGATAGACCTGATCCGAACGAGAAAGCTGTGGCCGGCGTGGGCGTCGGGGCGCCGGGCCCGTGGCGCTGCGTGCGCCTCCGACCATGGCGGCCAGTTCGTTGACCATCTCGTTCATCGTTGCGGCCTGGGCGCTGAGTTGCTCGGAGGCACTGGCGCTTTCCTCGGCATTGGCCGCGTTCTGCTGCGTGACCTTGTCCATTTGAGCGACGGCCGTGTTGACCTGATCGATGCCCTGGGCCTGTTCCTGCGAGGCCGCGGCGATCTCGCTGACCAGATCGGTGGCCTTGCCCACGCCGGTAACGATCTCGTCCAGGACCTTGGTGACCTCGTCGGCGATATCGACGCCGTTCTTGGCGTTCTTGACGGAGCCCTGGATCATATCGGCGGTGTTCTTGGCGGCCTCCGCTGACCGCATCGCCAGGTTGCGCACCTCTTCGGCCACCACGGCAAAGCCCTTGCCGGCTTCCCCGGCGCGGGCCGCTTCGACGGCCGCGTTCAGCGCCAGCAGATTGGTCTGGAAGGCGATCTCGTCGATGACCTTGATGATGTTGGCGGTTTCATCGGAGCTCTTCTGGATCTCCTTGATCGCGGTGTTCATGCGCGACATGGCCTCGGCGCCGGTGTCGGCCGAATTGCGGGCCTCCGACGACAGCAGGTTGGCCTGTTGAGCATTGTCGGCGTTTTGCTTGGTCATGGACGCCATTTCTTCCAGACTGGAGGAGGTCTCTTGCAGACCGGCCGCCTGCTCGGTGGCGCCTTCGGCCAGGGATTGCGAGGCGGACGAGACTTGGCCGGAGGCCGAAGCGACTTGCTCGGCGCCGTCGGTCAGTTGAGCGACGACGCGCGAAATCTTGCCGGCCAGACCGCGGGCCGTCAGATACCAGATTCCCGCTGCGGCCAGCAGCGAGATACCCAAAACCGTGGCCATCAGGTGATTGGCGGTTTTGCCGATTTCGGTGACCTGGTCGCGGGCCTCGAAGAACTCGTCCATGTAGGAGCCGACGCCAATGACCCAGTCCCAGGGCTCGTAGTACATCAAACGCGCGACCTTCACGCGGGCCACAGTGTCTCCGGCGTTCTTCCAGGGATAGCGCTGCTCCCCGATTTGGCCTTCCTCGAGCGCCACGGCCTTCTTGCAGATTTCCTGAATGAACAGCGTCCCGTCCGCGTCGCGGGCTTCCCAGATGCATTCGCCGTCGCGTTTGCCGTCCTTGGAGATCACGTAGTTGCCCTTGGAATCGAGGACGTAGACGTAGCCGGTCTGGCCGACCTTGGCGGCCATGATGGCTTCGCGCAGCGAGGTGACGCTCTCCTGCGGGACGCCCACATAGAGGACGCCGACGACCTTGCGGTTCTGATCGAGGATGGGTTCGTAGGCGGTGATATACCACTGGTTGACCACGTACGCCCGGCCCCGGAACGTCTCGCCGCGCAGCACGGTCGAGACCACGGGGTTGGCCGTGCCGTCCGGATTGGTGCGCGGAATGTAGGTGCCGATGGCGCGGGTGCCGTCGGTCTTCTCCACGTTGGTGCTGACGCGCAGCATATCGCCGGCGTCATTCATCCGTTGAAAGATGGTGCAGGTGCCTTCGACGAGTTCCTGGGTCGGATCCACCACGGGAGAGCGCTGCCCCATGTCGGCATTCTGGCCCAGCCAGGTATCGCCAACCATCATCTTGGGCAATTGCACCGGCGCTGAGGTTTTGGTGTATTGATTGATCGCCGTCCAGGTCACGGTCTCATCGGCGAACCGGACGGGACCGGCATTGTTGAGGACGTGTCGAGCCACATTCAGGGCGTGGTTCACACTCTTTTGGAGCAACGCCTGCTGGGCCTGGCACATCGCGTAGATGTTCTCGGTGATATGGTCCAGATCGGCGTAGGCCAAGTCCGTGCTGCCCTCCTGGGCCACGGCGACCATACGCTGGTTCTGAAAGACCACCACCGCGGCGACGACCAGAAGCGGAATCATGGTCACCACGATGCCCAGGGTCAGCAACCTCGTCTGCAGTTTGATGTTCTTCAACATGGCTTTTCCTTTCTCTTGCACCAGAGCCATGACGCTCGTCGTACCACGACTATGACCACGGCGCGGCCCACGAGACGGCACGGTCTCTAGAGGCTGGGGATATCAAGATCGTCTTCGCCAAGCACTTTGTCGATGTCGAGAAGGATTTTGACCGTATCGGCGACTTTGCCCATGCCGAGGATGAAGTCGGTCCGGACGGCGCTGCCGAAGTGGGGTGGTTCCTCGATGTCCTGACCGCGTATATCCAGGACTTCCTGGACGCGATCGACGACGATGCCGGTACTAAAGGTTCGGGTGGTATGGGCGATTTCCACGACGATGATGCAGGTTTCGTCGGTGACGTCGGCGGTCTCCATGCCGAACTTGGCGCGGAGGTCGACGACGGGGATGACCTGCCCACGCAGATTGATGACGCCCTTGACGTGCGGCGGCATCTGGGGCACGGCGGTCACGTCGATGTAGCCGATGATCTCTCGGACCTTGAGGATCTCCAGCCCGTATTCTTCCTGAGCGAGAGCGAAGGTCAGGTATTTGCCTTCCTTCTCCAGCAGGCCTTGGTCCGGCCTGTTGGCTTTTGGTGCTGCAGTCATCAGGTCTCTCCTTCTCTATGCCCTCCGGACATGGTCCTTTGAGGCGGACGCATTACCGTTGCAGCCAAGACCTGTGAGACGTCGACCCATTGACCATGGGTGCTGGGCGCCTGCGCTGGCCCACAGTCCTTTCCCCCAGTCAGGATTGAACCTGACCGTCCAATCCTTCGGCTTGTTTGAATTCGGTATTTAACCGAGGTGTTTCCCTGGAAACCCTGGGGTGTGGGGTGTGGGGGGGGCGGGGTGCGGAGCCGGTCCGATAAGAGGGTGCTTGCGGTGCGTCGCGACCGGGACCATGGTCGTTGTCTCTAAGGAGAAACCCGTATACTGGCGGGGTTGACAATTTTGTCATATGCTCGTTACGGGGGTCCCATAAGTGGCGCGCGGGGCCGATTGGGCACGGGAAATCGTGCGGAGGGGTAACGGGTTGGGTGCTTCCGGGCGGGTTTGGAGCACGAACCCGGAAGCACCCATCAAATGGCATTTGGGTCAGGAATTGAAGTGCTCGAATCCGTCGTCGTCGAGCGGGATACTCTGCTTGGCAGAGGCGGGGACCGGTTTGGCCGGTTTGGTCACAGCCTCTCGTTCCGGCTTGGCCTTGGCGATGTGGTGATACACCTGGTCCGACGGATTCAGCGCCGGTCGACGTCGAGCCGAGCGGGCCGGGGCCGCGGTGCCTTTGCACGCGGCGCCTCCGACCAGAGCGGCCAGTTCGTTGACCATCTCGTTCATCGTTTCGGCCTGGGCGCTGAGTTGCTCGGAGGCACTGGCGCTTTCCTCGGCATTGGCCGCGTTCTGCTGCGTGACCTTGTCCATTTGAGCGACGGCCGTGTTGACCTGATCGATGCCCTGGGCCTGTTCCTGCGAGGCCGCGGCGATCTCGCTGACCAGATCGGTGGCCTTGCCCACGCCGGTAACGATCTCGTCCAGGACCTTGGTGACCTCGTCGGCGATATCGACGCCGTTCTTGGCGTTCTTGACGGAGCCCTGGATCATATCGGCGGTGTTCTTGGCGGCCTCCGCTGACCGCATCGCCAGGTTGCGCACCTCTTCGGCCACCACGGCAAAGCCCTTGCCGGCTTCCCCGGCGCGGGCCGCTTCGACGGCCGCGTTCAGCGCCAGCAGATTGGTCTGGAAGGCGATCTCGTCGATGACCTTGATGATGTTGGCGGTTTCATCGGAGCTCTTCTGGATCTCCTTGATCGCGGTGTTCATGCGCGACATGGCCTCGGCGCCGGTGTCGGCCGAATTGCGGGCCTCCGACGACAGCAGGTTGGCCTGTTGAGCATTGTCGGCGTTTTGCTTGGTCATGGACGCCATTTCTTCCAGACTGGAGGAGGTCTCTTGCAGACCGGCCGCCTGCTCGGTGGCGCCTTCGGCCAGGGATTGCGAGGCGGACGAGACTTGGCCGGAGGCCGAAGCGACTTGCTCGGCGCCGTCGGTCAGTTGAGTGACGACGCGCGAGATCTTGCCCGTGATGCCTCGTGCCATCAGGAACCACGCCGCAGCCGTCAGAGCCAGAGCGCCCAGGAGGACGCCGACCAGAATCGCATTGCTGGCATGACCGATCTCGCCGACCTGATCGCGCGCCTCGTAGAATTCATCAACATAAGAGCCGACGCTGATGATCCAGTCCCACGGCTCGAAGTACATGAACCGCGCGACCTTCTCCCGCGCTACGGTGTCTCCCTGATTCTTCCAGGGGTAGCGCTGCTCGCCGATTTGGCCGTCGCCGAGCGTTTCCGCCTTCTTGCAGATGTCCTGAATGAAGAGACTGCCATTCGCATCCTTGGCATCGTAGATACACTCCCCGTCGCGTTTGCCGCCTTGGGAGATGACATAATTGCCTTTGGAGTCGAGGACGTAAACGTAACCGGTCTGGCCCACCTCGGCGGCCATGATGGAGTCGCGCAGGGAGGTGACACTCTCCTGTGGGACGCCCACGTACAGCATACCGACCACGCGGTTGTCCTTGTCGCGCATCGGTTCGTAGGCGGTGACATACCATTGGTTGACCACAAAGGCCCGGCCGCGGTACGTTTCGCCCTGCAGCACCGTGGAGAGCACGGGATTCGGTTTGCCGTCCGGATTGGTCCGGGGGATATACGTGCCGATGGCGCGCGATCCATTCTGCTTCTGTACGTTGGTGCTGACGCGCAGCATGTCGCCGGCTTCGTTGATCTTCTGGAAAATCGTGCAGGTGCCGCGTACCAGACGCTGCGCCTTGTCCACGATGGGGGCGCTCGTGCCCATATCCGCGATCTGACCCAGCCAGATGTCGCCGACCATCATCTTCGGCAATTCCACGCGGTGGGAGGCTTTGGTGTACTGATTGACGGCTTCCCAGGCGATGATGTCTTCGGCCAGATGGACCTCGCCCGTCTGCTGGAGGATATCGCGGGCGACGTTCAGCGAGGAGTTGACGTTGCCTTGCAGCATCTCCTGCTGCGCTTTGCACATCCCGTAGATGTTCTTGGCAATGTGATCGAGGTCGGCATAGGCCAGATCGGTACTGCCTTGCTCGGCCACGTCGACCATACGCTGATTCTGTACGAAGACGACGGCCGAGATGACCAGCAGTGGCGCCACGGTCATGGCGATCCCCATGACCAAGAGTTTCGTTTGCAGCTTGAGATTCTTCAACATGGTGTTGCCCCTTCAAAAGGTGCTGTGAATCGTTTGACGCTCCTTCAACTTCAACACCGATTCCCTATTCCCCCGCCGTCGGCGCGACCTTCTGGAGACGCCGCCGGGATGGTTCTTTTCTCCCTAGAGTTCCAGCGCGTCGCCCTGTTCCACCGACGCGGCGTATGGGCCGTCGGCCAAGCCACTGAGTCCGTCGCCCGTGAGCACCTTATCGATGTCGAGCAGGATCTTGACGGAATCGCCCACCTTGCCCATCCCGAGGATGAAACTGGTATTGACGGTGGCGCCGAACTGAGGGGCCTCTTCGATGTTTGCCCCCGGAATGTCCAGGACCTCCTGCACGCGGTCCACGATGGTCCCCATACTGAACTTGCGCCCCCCATCAAGGATTTCCACGACGATGATGCAGGTCTCTTCCGTGACGCCGGTGGTGTCCATGCCGAACTTGGCGCGCAGGTCCACGACCGGGATCACCTGGCCGCGCAAGTTGATGACCCCTTTGACGTAGTGGGGCGTTTGTGGAACGGCCGTGACATCGATATAGCCGATGATCTCTCGAACCTTGAGGATCTCCAATCCATACTCTTCTTGCGCCAGGGCGAAGGTCAAATACTTGCCCTCCTTTTCCAGCGCGGCCGTACTCGGGCCTTGAGCTTTCGGTGCTGCTGTAGCCATCATAGGTCTCCTTCAAGTGCCCTCCGGAGTCGGTCTCCGAAGGCGGATTGCGAACAGTCCGTCTGGGGATCCTCAGGCGGATACGGTCACATGGTGGCCTGGTAAGAACGGTCGAGCGGCGGTACCGCACGTCGGCTGTCGCTGGAAGATCTTGTTCCCACCTAGGGAGCGCCTTGCTGGCAGGGTACATCGACCTAAAAGAAGACAGGGGTTTTCATAATTCTCGGGCGAGGGCGGGGCCGAGAAGGGCAAAACATAAACTGCTTCTAATAAAGTCGCGGTGACGCCGGAAAGACTGGATGCGGGCAACGTGTTCCTGTAAACTGATGTTGATTATTCGTGTTTCTCATACTAGTGATCGGCTTGGGGACCCGGGGGCCCGATAATCAGGGCATGCCTCTCGGTCGATGATTGGCCACCGGGACGGCGTCGCGACCCTCGGTACGGCGGCGGTCCGAGAAAGGTTGGGACGATGTACAGCGCTTATGATTTTCGCGTGATGCGGGTTCTGCGTCGGCGCTTGAATCTGACTCTGAAGGAGGTGGCACGCCGTTCGGGATTGACGTATCCGACGGTGGAGTCGGTGGAAACGAACAAGACGCTGCCTTCACTGAAGACGCTCGACGCGATCGCCGGCGCGCTGGGGATCTCGGTAAGCGATCTCGTTCGTTTGGCGGAACGTCGGCTGGTCCAGCGACGGGCGGCCAAGACGCAGCAGGAGGAGCGGCCCCGGAAGGTGGACCTCGGCATCGAGAAGTGCCGAGTCGCCCATTTCGACAAGGGCAAGATGATTCGCGTTACGGCGCTGGCGGGCGAATGCGTCCACGTGATGGGGATCCATGAGAACGTGCATGAGTTCTGCTACGTGCTGAGCGGCTGCGTGGATCTGATGATCGAAGCAGAGCACCACCGTTTAGGACCCGACGATACCATTCTCTTCGATGGGCTGCTGGACCATTCGTTCACGCAGATCGAAGACGGCGAATATGTGACGATCCATATCCCAAAGGATATCCGCGTCATTGAGCGGTTGCTGGATATGGAGGATGATGGCGCCACCGCGCCGTGACGGCCGCCGGTGGTCGCAGAGCACCCCGATTGAAAAGCGTGAGGGCCGATGCCCAGGCATCGGCCCTCATGCTCTAACACCGTCGATCGTGCCTCATCCCAGCGAGGCATGACAGCCTACGTGAGACGGGCAGCGACCGTGGTGACGATTAGCTGTTGAAATGGTCCAGGTCGTCATCATCGCCGAGCGGGATGGCGTTCTCCGCTGTTGAACTGGACGCGACAGCATGTCGCACTTCCTGACGCGGTCCTTCGGCAATGCGATGATACATCTGATCGGAGCGTGAGAACGTGCGAGTCTTCGTCCGTGTCCGTGACGATGCGGCTTTGCCCTTGGTGGCGCCGCCGGCCAGGGCGACCAGGTCGGCGACGATGTCGTTCATCGACTCGGCCTGCGAACTGAGTTCCTCGGAGGCGCTGGCGCTTTCCTCGGCGTTGGCGGCGTTCTGCTGGGTGACCTTGTCCATCTGGGCGATGGCGGTGTTGACCTGATCGATGCCCTGGGCCTGTTCCTGACTGGCCGCGGCGATTTCACTGACCAGATCGGTGGTCTTGCCGACGCTCTGGACGATCTCGTCGAGGACCTTGCCGACCTCATTGGCGATGTCGACGCCGTTGCTGGCGTTCTTGACGGATTCCTCGATCATGTTGGCGGTGTTCTTGGCCGCTTCGGCCGAGCGCATCGCCAGGTTGCGCACCTCTTCGGCGACCACAGCGAACCCCTTGCCCGCTTCGCCCGCTCGGGCGGCTTCGACGGCGGCGTTGAGGGCCAGCAGATTGGTCTGGAAGGCGATCTCATCGATGACCTTGATGATCTTGGAGGTTTCGTCGGAGCTCTTCTGGATCTCCTGAATGGCCTGGTTCATGCGGCCCATCGACTCGGCGCCGGTATCGGCCGCCTTACGCGCCTCGCTGGCCAGGCTGTTGGCCTGTTGGGCGTTGTCGGCGTTCTGCTTGGTCATCGAGCTCATCTCTTCCAGGCTGGACGAGGTCTCTTCCAGACCGGCGGCTTGCTCGGTGGCCCCTTCGGCCAGCGACTGCGAGGCGGCCGAGACCTGTCCCGACGCGGCCGCGACTTGCTCGGAACCGCTCGTCAACGCGTCGATGATCCGCTTGATCGGCTTGACGATACTCAGGGTAATCACCACGGCCAGAACGATGCCGATGACGATGCCCGAAACGGCCATCACCATCATGAGGACGTTGGTGCGAGCCGTGGTGTGTTCCATCCCGTTCTTCAGCGAACTCTGAAGCTGGGCCATGGTCTCGACGATGGTTGTCGCCACGTCGGCCATTTCCGTGTCGGCCGCCTGCGCCGCCTGCATCCCGCCGTGGTACTGCTGGCCAGCCTCTTCATAGCTCTTCAAGTAACCGGCGATATTGGCCGCGACCGTTTCCAGTTGGGCGTTGCCCTGCACCAGTTCGGCCCAGGCACTGACATTGGCCTTGACCTTGCTCAATTGGGTCTGGTAGCCCGTCCACTGCGCTTCCTTGTTGGTGGCCAGCAGATAGACCGCCGTGACGCGCAGCAGGAGGAATTCCTGGACGACCTGTTCGTCGAGCGCGGTGGCGATTTTACTCCAGCGGATGATCTCGGCGGTGTCGTTGGCTTCTTCGGCTGCCTTCCGCGCTGGTTCGATGACGCCCGTGATGACGTTCTTGACTTCCTTGGTGACGTCCCAGCCCACCTTGCCCCAGGACCCGAACGCCGTGTCCTTGGTCTGGCGTGCCTCCTTCTGATGTTCGAAGCTCGTCAGGTAGGGGGGCATCCCGTCGAGGGCCTTCGTGACCGTGTCACGGTCGGCGGCGCTGAGATCTTTCGACTGCTGCAGTTCTTTCAACTGAGCCGTGAGGGCCTGGTAGGCGTCCTGCCAGTAGTCGGCAGCGGTCTTGTTGTCCGTGCCGTAGGTTTCGAACCCGCGGATGGCAAAATCACGGCGCAGCGCGGCGCACTGGTTCAGCCCTTGCAGGCATTCGTTTCCTTGGCGATTCAGTTCGGCATTGGTGGCGACGTTGCTCAGGCCGTTCCATCCGACAAGGCCCAGAACGCCGGAGATGACCACAAGAAAACCAAAGCCCACACCCATCTTGGTGGCGAGTTTCATGTTCTTGAACATTGTTTGAACTCCTAATTACATTGCTGAGGGTCGGTTGCTTGGCGTACGCGAATCTATATCTCCGCGTCGACCAGTGTTGTCAGGTCAGTGGTGCCCAGGACGCGGTCGATATCGAGCAGGATCTTGACCGAGTCGGCAATCTTGCCCATCCCCAGAATGAAGTTGCTCTCGACACTGGCGCCGAAACTGGGAGCATCTTCGATCTGATCGGCGGTGATATCCAGGACGTCGCGTACGCGATCGACTACGATGCCGGTGTTGAACTTGGCCCGATCCTGAACCGTCTCGACGACGATGATGCAGGTCTCGGTGGTTGTCTGCTCGGTGTTCATGGCGAATTTGGCGCGGAGATCGACGACAGGAATGACCTGGCCGCGCAGGTTGATGACCC
>Ga0272443_10001435_pt1 | contig 34836 bp, 32 predicted proteins | sample SSMAcet12_FD_193581 | JGI IMG/M metagenome (GOLD analysis project Ga0272443, IMG submission 193581) | Marine sediment archaeal communities from Little Sippewissett salt marsh, Falmouth, MA, United States - SSM-Acet-12 | ecosystem: Environmental > Aquatic > Marine > Wetlands > Sediment ... | reverse complement strand
CGTCCCATTGTGCCTCGGTCAACTCGATGCCGCGTCCCATGGCCATGACCTCCAAGCGGCTCCATCGCCACTTGAAGGATCGACCACCACGACCAGTTTCAATGAATTATTTTGCGTTTCTACTTAGCTGTAACAACAGAAAATCAGACTTCTGCATTCGAAGTTTATTGTACCTCCGGCGTTTGTCAAAGGAAGACCGGATGCACTTGTCAAGGGGACGTCGGCCCGTTCGGTAACTGCTGCAGTCACCATGAATGCTCTTTGAGAAGATGGCATGCGAGGCAGAGGGTTAGAAAGTACATGGTCTGGGAAGTGTCTGCCCGGTAGATGGGAGAGAACGTACGCGTCCGGTCAACCGGTGTGACCAGCGAAGGCTGGTGTGTTCAGAAAGAGTCAGTCTTTCCGGGGCAGAAGCCAGAGACCCCGTAGCTTGAATGGCAGGAAGGAGAGTAATCGAATGACCTGAAGCCCATTGACAAAGCCATCGTGAGGGATGGTGAGCGAGTCACCGGGCCGTAACATGTGTGAACGTAGGTGTAGCCCCGAAACGGACAAGCCCCGGGGGTCGAGATAGTTGGTTAGTATCGAAGACAGTAGAAGCTGTCGCAAACTGGCTGAGGCGGCGGTTTCCTCCGGCGGGGTAGCAGCGACGGCACGGTGGCAAGGACACACCGAGCAACTGGCGAAGCCCTCCTCGTCCCAACGAGAAATCGTTGGAGAAACGTACAGGTAAGCGTAGTGCGGGAAAACCGCATGCTGCGTTTGACGAGGCGGGGGCTGGAAACGGACGTACCGCGCCAGCCCTCGACCCGACCATCTTTCCGTCCTGGTTGATTTCTCTACAATGCCGGGCGGAGGAGCACAATGGCTGATACTGATGGCACAACGACGAAGACGAACAGAGCGGCATTTTGGCAGGAGCATCTGCGGGCGTGGTCCCAGAGCGGTTTGACGCAAGCGGACTATTGTCGCCAGCAACAGCTCTCTGCAGCGGCCTTCGGCTGGTGGAAACGGCAACTGCACGGGAAAGCGAAGCCCCGAAGGAGATCCTCTGGCGCTAAGCGGCCCCAGCATCGCCGTCCAACGGCGGTGCAATTCGTGGAGGTGCAGCGTGGCCCCGATGTGAAGACGAGCGCCGACGCAGCAACTTATGAAGTGCTGTTGTATCACGGCCGGGCGATTCGCATTGGTCACGACTTCGATCCGGCTATGTTGAAGCGGCTCATCGAGACGGTGGTCGCCTGTGCCCTCCGCGCCTGCCTTCCACAATTTCTCGTGGCCAGACACGGATCTCATGACCTCGAGAAAATCGTCATCGAAAACGCGGACGTCTCCAGAATGCCAGAATTCCGACTCGTCGGCTAATTGCCCCCCGCATAACCTGGCACTGTCCAGTTCGTAAGAAAGTGAGGGGAAAATAAAACGAGCGGATGGACATCCAGAACCATTGAGAAGGGATGGATCATAGCGGTATCATGGGACACATTGCGTGGAGGAGCACCGTGTGCGAGGGCGAATGGGAAATCCCGGAATGATTGTGAATCGGAACGGGAATCGAATATTAGTGGCATGCTTACTTGTATTATGTGAGACATCCCGGTTAATATAACTAAATTCGCAATTGATCCACGTTACGATCCGTTGCCAAATCAGGATTGGCTGGGGAATGTGCTTTTCGCGCCTATAATTGAAAAGCCAAAATGTCTGGCCCCTGACTGGAATACACAGTGCACCAGACTCTGATGTCTATGATTCACACACGTTCAAACAACGAGTTCTTGTCATTCGTCCCATCGGCCGAAGTGACATTGCCGTCATCGATCGGGGCACGTGAGGCACAATCGCCGATGAACGACGCGAAGGGGGCGTAGTGACGAGCCGGCCAATGGAAGCCATCGCATTCGAACGGGTAACCAAAGTCTTCCAGAGCCGTCTGGTCGCCCTGACTGACATCTCCTTTACCGTTCCTGTCGGCTCAACGGTCGGTCTCCTGGGTGCCAACGGGGCGGGCAAGTCCACGGCCATCCACATCGCGCTCGGCTTGATCAAGCAGAGCGCCGGCGATGTGCGCGTGTTCGACGCCCCGATGAATCCCGGTGCCAAGTCGCTTCGACAGCGCGCGGGATTCCTCTCGGACGAACCGGTCTTTCCCAAGGACCTGACCGCTCTCGGCTACCTGCGCTTCGTCGGAAAGTGCTTCGGGCTCCCCAGACGCGAGCACAACGGGCGGATGGGAATGCTACTGAACGCCGTCGGACTCACCAACGACGCCGGGCGCAAAATTGATAGCTACTCCACCGGCATGAAGACTCGCCTCGCGATCGCCGCCTCGCTGATGAACGACCCTGAGTTGCTCATTTGGGACGAGCCTACGGCCGGGCTGGATCCAATCAGTCGTCGGCAAACTCTCGACTTACTGGAGCAGTACCGCGGAAAGAAGACTGTCATCCTCAGCTCCCATATCCTCGGCGACATCGACCGGGTCTGCGACCGGTTGCTCGTTCTGAACCAGGGACAACTTCTCTTCGACGGCAGCCGCGCGGATCTGGAAAACCTCTTGCCCGAGAGCGTCTTAGAGGTGCGCCTCTCCAAGCCGACCGGATCCCTGCGCGCCGCGATCCAGGAGCACCTTGATCGGGAGGACACGGGCCAGGATCCCAGCGTGCTGCGGATTGAGCTTCGGGCGAGCGAGAGGGTCGGGGAAATCGTCGCCGTGGTCCTACGGCTCGCGGAGAAGGCGGAGGTTGACGTTGTCGGCATCAACTCGACGGGACGCCGGCTCGAAGACGCCTACATGAAACTCGTATCGGACGACGAATTCCGCGGCTTGCTCCGCGCCTCACAAAGATAGGCTCTGAGGGGAGACTGCATGGGCAAACCAGAAAAAGATCTGCCGAGGCGCCTGCCAACGCGCTGGCGGTCAATCCTCATCCTCGCCCGACTCGACCTTGGTGCCCTGTGGCGCTCGTGGCTCTGCCGCGGCTTCTTCCTCGCCAGCGCCTTCCTCACCATGCTCACTCTCAAGGGGATGCAGTCGGAAGAGGCGGTCGCCGCCCACATGCTCGACGCTATCTACGCCACCTACATCCTCGTCTGGATGCACGTGGTCATCTTCGTTTCGGGCGGAGCGCTGACCCGCGAGCAGGACTGCCTCAACGACGCGATTCTCAGCCGCGGCGTGACGCGGGGGGAGTATATTGCCTCAAAGATGCTCGCCCGCACGGTGGCGCTGCTCTTCATGATCGTGGGGGTCCTGCTTCCCGCCAGTTTCTGGGCCATCCGGCAGGACGCTCTGGTCCGTACGGAACACGGTTACCTAGCCTCCCATAGCCGCGATACCGAGGTCATAGCCTGGGAACCAAAGCAGGTCTTCGCCGGATCCAGCGGTACCCTCCGGGAACGGCGAGCCAGAATGAGTGCCCTCGTCCACATCGGAGACGTCTTGGGGCAGCTTGATGATCGCGAGCTCTTCAACATGGTCGAAACGCGGCGCCGCGCCGAAGAGAATGCCCGTGTCGAGATCGAAAACGCCCGCCGCCAGCAAAAAGAGGCCGAGAACGAGGTGGTCGACGCGGAGGAAGCGGTGGAACGCGCCCGGCGGGTCCTGTGGGCCTCGGATTTCCTCAGCAAGAGGGAGATCGCAGACGCAGAGGCCGATGTCCGGGGGTACCTGCGCGACCTTGAGGACGCCCGCACTCGCGTCGCGAGAGGGAAGGACGCCGTCGCGGCCGCCGAGCGCGTCTTAGCTGACGCGCGGATGCTGCTGCGCGAGGCACGGGACTGGTTAGGGCACACCACCATCACCGCGCCCATCACCGGGTATGTCATCGAGATGTTTGCCCAGGAGGGTCAGCAGGTCGATCGGGGCATGCATCTCTTCACGATCGCGCCACTGGATGAATACCAATTGAACGTTCCAATCCCCGACTTTGATGAGTTCCAGCGCATCAAGAAGGGGCTGATCGCGTACGTCACGATTGAGGAGAACGAGTTCACCGGGACGGTTGACCACGTGAGTGCGACGGCCGAATCGGACCGTTGGGGCAACAAATCCAACCGCGCCATTGTCCGTTTCAGTGGCGAGGGCAGCCAGGGCCTGCTCGGGCGGGGTGCCGACGTGCGGATCGTGCTGCCCCCTACAGAGACGAAGGCGAACGTGGCTGGTGCGCTACTCGATACGATCACCGGTCACGGTGTGGACGACACGCGGACGCGCACCACGTCGGTCACCCCGCTGTGGATGCTCATTGGCCTATCCAAGCTTGTCGGATTGACCTGCCTGCTCATCGCCCTCTCCATCCTCGCCGCAGTGCTCTGCCACAACGCACTCTTCGCCATCCTCAGCGTCACAGGGGTCTGGCACATTTCGAATCTCATCTTCGATTTTGCGGGCCTTCCCGAACTCTCCTACCTGGAGACGGTCCGGACAATGGACAAGGTGTTGGGCGGCGTCGCGCACTTGGGCGACGAGATACGAACTCTCGCATGGCTCTTCGGGATCACCGCCCTCATCGGCCTTCTCACCACCATACTCTTCATCCGCCGCGATCCGCCCAAGTAGGCAATTTCGAATCACGGATGCCAAAACCTTGGGCATCGACAAAAGGCCGGGCCCGTGGTTCATTGAAGCTTGCGCGAAATAGCTTTAGCAGCAATGTGTCACCAGGACTCGGCCGCTTGAACCGCCGTCAGATTGCCACTCTCGTGCGGTGCAAAAATGATTCTCACATAACTCCTTCTACAGCAGTGCCATAAGGTCATCACGGATGAAAGCATTTGCCTGCTGGCGGAGGATTCCGTAGTGTATCTGGACGATGAAACAGAGATTATGGCTTTCAATGATGACATGCTTGGCCTATTGCATAGATAAGGAACTCTACCAAGCCATTGACTACTTGCGCGAACAGGTCCGAGTCCTTGTGGAGCATCAGGTAGAACAGGACCAACGTATTCGGCTGAGCAACAGCCAGCGAATGAGGGTGGCGGCCAAGGCCAAGCAGCTGAGCCGAAAGATGTTGGAGCACTGTTGTGCCAACCGAAAATTCCGTCCTTGTTGATTTCTAAGGACTTACGTAGAATTGCCGGCTCCGATGAAACCACGACGAATGACACTGAAGTCAAGGTGAGCTGCCCGACATGAGCATCCTTAGAGCGTTCTTTCTCGTGCTTCGTACATTTCAATACAACAAGTATAATCTTGCGGCCCTTCTTCTGCTGTTTACCCTTGAGTGTCTCGCAAGCCTGGCGGCGGAACACCGTATTGACTCACAGAAACAATTCGAGGCGCTCAGTGGAACTACTTTTCTGCCGGGAGATAGCATCCTGTTCAAGCGGGGAGTGCAATTTGACGGGATGTTTGCGCCTTTGGGTAATGGTACAGGGGAGGCACCGATTAGAATTGATGTCTATGGGCATGGGGAAAGACCGAGAATCAACGGTCACGGCAGGCACCTGGCCGGAGTGTTTCTGAAAGACCCATCTTACTGGGAGATCAGTGGCCTAGAAATCACGAATACGGACGGAACCGATGAGGACCAAGGACAGTTGTTCGGTATCTATGTCTTGGCCGAGGGAGTGGAGGGAACATACAAACACATATACATCAACGATTGTTATGTGCACGATGTCAACGGGAAAGTCGCTGGTAAGGGACGCGGAGGCATCCATGTCCATGTAGACGGTCTTCAATCGGCACTGATCCATGACCTTCGCATCACTAACAACCGAATTGAGAGAATCGGAGGCGTGGGCATTGGAAACGCCTCCTCCTGCGGGCGTGTCGAGTTTCACGAGCATGATACCATCGGTCACTATCTGTGGACCAGCGTATATGTTGCTGGGAATTACATCGATAGTACCGGGCGCAACAACATCATTGCGCGGGTCAGCAAAGACGCAGTCTATGAATACAACGTGTTGGCCAATAGCAGCCGATATGACACGGGACACAGTATTTTCTGCTTCAATACCGACGGGATCAGAATTCAGCACAACGAAGCGTACGGGAACGTGGGGGACGACGGGAGGGATCGAGGCGGCTTTGACGCCGATTACAGCTGTGTGAACACCTTCATTCAGTACAACTACAGCCATGATAACATGTGGTTCTGCGGGATCATGAAGAGACGTAATCGTAACGCGGTCATACGTTACAACATCAGCCAGAACGACAAAGAAGGTATATACTTCTATGGGTTCGAGAAGGCCCGGGAAGCCACCGGCATCCACGTCTATAACAACACCCATTGTGTAGGGAAGGGCCTTCATGTTAGTGTGTTTCCGGAAGGAAGAACTCCCATTAACACGCTCTTTGAAAACAACATATTCTTCTTTGAGGAACAGGGGACGTGGGGCAAGAACGCCGACGGGGTCAATACGTCGTTTCACAATAATCTCTACTTCAATATCCAACCCCATAAGTCAGATACCAGTCCCATAGCCGCCGATCCCATGCTTGTCCAGCCTGGCAGTGCAGGGACCGATATTGACTTGAGGACGATGACGGCCCTGCGTGGGTATCGACTGAAGCCTGGTTCTCCCTGTATAGATGCAGGTGTCGCAATTGATAATCACGGAGGAAAAGACCTTCTTGGCACAAAGGTGATCGTTGGAAGAGTAGACATTGGCGCATTTGAGCGGAATTGAGAGACAAATGGGAGTTATCCAGACAGGGTAGATGCAATACTGGAGGCGATTCACGGACGTCGACGGGACTCGAACCCACAACGTTCAGATCGACAGTCCTGGGAATAGGGGCAATAACGGGAGAGGCGTGACCTGCGAAGCGGTTCAGGAGAAAAGTGGGTCACTAAGTGGGTCAGTCGTCACGTGATGGTGACTGGTATTCAACTCGTTAGTAACTTGGTGTTGACCTGCTAACCGGGCTTTGACCCGAAAAACACGGTGTAACTTCTTGATATCAAGCATGTTACAGACCACCTCAAGGCCTCCGGAGCCAAAGGTCGGGGTTTGGAATCCTCATCAGGGTATTTCCGTAAGTGTGGTTTGGGTAGCATCTTGCGATTTTTCGTTTTCAGGCTGTTTGGGCCGGAGACGGCGTAAATCGGCCAAGTGGGTCAAATGTGGGTCAGTGTTGCCACCGTCGGTAATGTGCGCTGAGATAATACTCCTGCGTGGTGGCACGTCACTATGTACAGCTAGCTGTTGGACGACATGAATCGGTAGCTCCCTGGCCCAGTTGGTGATGCTGGAAAGACGTATGTCATGAATCAAGTAGGATCCGATGTCGGCCGGCGGCATAGCATCTTGGAGCGACATATCGGGTACGGCGTTGCCCGAAAAAGGTCAGCAAAAGGTCAGTGAGTACTGACAGTGAGTCCTAGAGCCCACTGTACTGTCACTGACACTTTGGATTCTGAAGCGTGAAGGGCGATCGTGGTAACTGAAGGCGTGGGCAGCGCTTAGGTTTTTGCCCTGTTTCGGCTTTACACGCAGGGGGCCACAGGTTCGAGTCCTGTACCGCCCAATCTTGCAAGCCCCTATGGATCAGATATTTGCGAGAGATCATTCCCGTGTAATCCTCCTCGGCAAACGCTGTGCTACACTTTTGATTACACTTATCGAGGTAGTACGGAGGTATGCATCATGCCGAGGAGTAGACCAGCATCAAATCCGGTTTCCTATCACAAGCACACGAAGCAGTACTATGTTACCCGAGGGGGCAAACGGATCTACCTAGGCACGGATAAAGAAGAGGCCATCCGACGATACCATGAGATGGGCCTGGGATACGAGATTCGGCCCACAGAGCTCACGGTGCAGGTCTCGCTGACGGCAAAGAAACTGGCCAATCGTTTCTTGGCTGCTCAGCGGGCCAACTGGCGCAACCCTGAGGCCACCTTGAAATCCTATAAGGACTGGCTGGGGCGGTTCCTGACCGATCATCCGCGACTCAAAGTTGCGGATTTCACGGTAGAAGCATTCGCGAACTGGAAACTCTCCCTGAAGAGACGTGGCTATTCGGCTGAGTCGATCAACCACTACCTCAGTGCCGTTCGGGCCATGTTCCGATTTGCCGAAGACGCGGAGCTTATCGCGAGATCGCCAAAGTTAAGGCGGGTACGCAACGAACCAAGAAAGGGCGGAGACAGCAAACCCTTGTACCGCCCAGAAGATATCTCAAAGCTCCTTGGCGAGGCAGATGAGCAGCTTAGGACCATGATCCTGCTGGCACTGAACTGCGGTTTTGGGCCGAAAGATATTCACGACTTGACTTGGGACCATATCGCTGACGATAGGATTGCACTGCCTCGGAGCAAAACAGGGATTTCGCAGACCTATTTGCTTTGGCCAGAGACGCTTGACCTCTTGAATCAACGGCGGCTCAGTCAATTAGGGCGCAGTGCGAAGCCCACGAAAGCGTCTCGGGACAACACCTTGGCAAAACACGTCTTCATGACGCGTTTCGCCAAACCATGGGGCAAAGATGCCATTGCCGAGCAATTTCGAAAGCTCTGCAAGAAGTCTGGCGTGACATGCCATGGTTTCTACCGGCTTCGGCATTGCGCTTCTACAGCCATGTCCCTCGTGGCGTCGCCGCACGTACACAGAAGATTCATGCGGCATAGTCAGCTGCAACAACAGGTCACATACACACATATTCCGGACGCTGAAGTTGATCTTGCTGTCATGCGAGCAAAGGAGAGACTGCTGGGGTAGCCGTGTCTAAGCGGTATCAGATAAGTTTGCATGATATTTTTGGGTTCATTTTGTCGATGAATACAGCAGGAGAACATATCGCTTTGGTGAAAGGACTCCGCCATGGCTGTATTCGTTCGAAAACTCAAAGCCAAAGAACGGGCCGAACTGTCACGTATCGTGCACAGCCGCGAGGATGGGCGTCTCGTTCGACGGGCCCAGATGATCCTGCAATCGGCCCAGGGCATTCGCATTCCAGCCATTGCCGTGGCCTGGGATACGACGGCTCAAACCGTCCTCAAGACGATTCATCGATTCAACAGCGAGGGCCTCGCCAGCCTGGCCGACAGACCTCGCAGCGGCCGGCCCGTCAAGGCAACCGACCGCTATGTCGAGGTTCTCAAGCAAGCCGTTCAGCGTTCGCCCCGCGATCTGGGGTATCCGTTCAGTTCCTGGACACTCAAACGGCTGCGCGAGCATATCGGTCACGAGACGGGCGTTTTGTTGAATCCACACTATCTCTCCAGTCTCATGGGCAAGCATGGGATCGTCTATCGTCGGCCCAAACACCTTATGACGCATCTGCGAGACCCTCAGGAATACGACGAAAAGAAGGCCCTTCTGGAATTTCTAAAAAAAGGGCGATCCACCCCAAGGCCCCCTTCGAACTGCTGTATCTCGACGAATGTGAAGTTCACTTGCACCCCACACTGACCAAGATGTGGACCCTGCGTGGCGTTCGTCCGGCGATTCCCGCGGCGGGCACCAATCAGAAGCTGTGTCTCTATGGTTCTTTCAACTATCGCACAGGCCAGGTTCATTATCTGATCCATCCCCGCAAGAATGCCGAGCGATTCAAACAGTTTCTGGATCAATTACTGTCCCGGCACCGGGATCGCCTGGTGATTCTGGTGGTCGACAACGCGACGTATCATCGTACGCGAGAGATCCTGGATGTGTTGGCCGAGCACGAAGACCATGTCCGGGTGGTCTGGCTACCCAAGTACAGTCCGGAATTGAACCTGATCGAAGGCCTTTGGGGCTACCTGAAGCAATCCGCACTGAACAATTACTTCTATGGAGACTTGCCGTCACTGGAATCAGCCGTCGACCAAGCCTTCAAAGTGCTACAACAGCACCCAGAGACAGCCCTGTCACTGACCTACAAAATGTCAAAGAACTCACGTAAGACCGCTTAGCGTAGATCAGGAAAAAAGTCAGGCACGCGAGCGACTTGTCTAGCCGTCCTTTTGTTCCGGGATGTGGTGGTCTGCGACCCTGCCTTGATGAACTCATCCAAAGCCTCTTTGGAGACCCTATAGAGAGGACGTTTCTTCCCGGAGCCAACATTGATAGCTCGTAGGCGACCGGTGCGAATGAGGCAGCGGACTTGCTCCGCAGTCACTTTCAGCTGGGCTGCCACATCGCTGGGTGTCAGGAGCGGAGTGACATTTGAGTTTGCACCTTGGCCAGTTTCATTTCGGTTGGGCCCATGGTCTGCCTCTATGTCGCGCGTGGACTGGTCTCGAGTCATGATACTTTTGATAACATCCGCAATAGTCTACTGGCGTCCCGTCTTTTCGAGCCACACCACACCAGTGTCATCCCGTTTGATCCTCTCTCGATCCTCCGGCAATAACCCGGATGGATACAGCAGGAATCGCAACTTCGCGATTTCGGAGTGCTTTCGCACCGCGTGCTGGACTCTTCTGATCAAGTCGACCACGTGATGGGACCAGTTTGCTCGTTTCCGAATATGCCGGATAGCCTCTGCCTGTTCCCGGCGATCGTTCTCTTCCAGGGCTTCCTGGCATAGACGCAAGCCAGGTCCGCGTGGATTCACCGGTTCGGCGAAGATTTCTTCCGCACGACAGTCGACCGCGAACTTAACAAGTCTTTCGATATCTTCCTGCGAGTCCGTAATTCCAGGCAGCAGGGGACAGAGCATCGCATATGTCCGCAGCCCCCGAGCAGCAGCCTCAACCATAGCCAACATTCGGTCCTGGATGGAGGAGGCATTGGGCTCAATAAGTTGGATCGCTTCGCTTTGATGCAAGAGGGCCGTTATGCTCAACCCGATCAGTACGCGGTCTCGGCACTTCTCCATCAGATCGAAGTCGTCTCTGACCGAAGCGTTCTTGGTCAGGACACGGATTCTCCAATCGTCTTGTGATAGTATGGACTTTAGGCAGCGCCGTCCCAGTTGGTGCTCGTGTGCTTCGGGGGCCCAGGCATCCGTGAGCGTGCACAGCTGCACGAGACCTCGGTTGCGAATGCGCCTCGCATCATGTGCTACTCGTTCTGGTGTGGTTGGATCGACGATGGCATAGCCAGACTCGAAAGGATTCTCTCCACAGATGCGAAACGACTCATGCATACGAAGGACCGCTCCAGTGCTACAATACAGGCAGTTGTGGCCGCATTTGGTGCCGACATTGACGGCATGTGTTGCCAAGCCTTTCTTCTCAAACTCGCGGGTTCGCGTGATTCCGGCCTCAAGGCGACAATGGTGTATTCTCATGGTGTTCTCCTTGGCGTCTTGTCTTTCTGTAACCCCATTATTGCATAGCTGGGGCACATGCAGATGTACAAGCGGCTGCCTTGTCCATGATTTCTCCATGGCATTGAGAAGACAGGCAGTGGCAAGCTCGGCCCGATGGTGAGCCTATATCAGGACGAACCGTCGCGTGGCGGTTCACCTCAAGCCGGGGCGAACCGCCACTGGGAGGGGGTCCGGAGGTACAACATGAACACAAGAACCTTGAATCTGGAAGAGTATCGGTGCGGGAGGTGAGAGAATGGAAGAACAAATGGAGATGTTGCTCCACAATCAGGCGTCTACTGAGGAACTGGTTCAGGTCTTGGTGGGACTGATCAAGACCAGCCCAGTCCTTCGAAAAGCGATTCTGGAGATCGTCTGGACGTGTCCGCATGTGCGAATGCAGATATGATGAGTAAGGGACTGTTGGGTGGTGGGGTAGGTCTGCACAGCATACATGCAGTTTGCGTGTATCCATTTCACATCAGTGATCGCATGGATCTTCATCGGACGGAAGCGGTCATAGTTCTTGTTGAACTGTCACCCTTCGAGGATAGTTGCCGAGGAGGAGGCTTGAGATGAGATTCATCAATCCTACAAGGGGATTCCGTTCAGGCCCAATGAGTTTGTCGAACAATGTGTTGCATAGCAAAGAAGAGAAGGCCCCCTCTTGGATGCGGCTAAGTCGTCAAGAGCACTGCCGGATCGGTCCTGAGTCGGAGGGCTTGAAGTTAAATGAGCTTGGCTAGTGGTCAGACGCAGATGGACCTTTTCCACAACCTCTCGATAAAGCCCCGCTCCCATTTCGCCGATATACCAGTACTTCAAAAACGGGCCCTCTTCGGAGGAGGGGGTCTATCTATATGTTGTCCTGGTCGCCGTGAAATGAAAAGGGCTGTGAGCAATGCCCACAGCCCGTGATTCATCTGAGTACGACACGTCCACGTGACCACTGGAGTGGCATGGCATCCAGGAGTCCGACGTGCCGATAGCTTCATTTCTACAGCTTCTTGCCCTGGTCCTTGATCCAGAGTTTCCACGTCTTGCCGTCGTCATCAGAGAGTTCAAACTTGAAGCGATTGCTAGTTCCGTTAGGCGAGAATGTCATTGTCTGTTTGGCGAGCAATCCCTTCCCCATTTTATCCGGCATAGGTGAGCGGGACGTCCAGGTTCTTCCATCAGGTGAGATAGTTACTACAGATGTTGCCGTATCTCCATCGCCCATGAACGTGCTTTCAACATAGTTCTTTGCCTGGGCATCGTATCCGGTCATGACAGTCCAGGTCATAGACATGCCTGAAGCATCATTCAGTTCCATCTTGGACTCTAGGAAGGAACCACCCAGCACGAAACGACATGTCGTATTCCCCACGTATTTTCCAGCCGGTGGAAGGCCAGGAAATGGCGGATCAAGACGCTCTCCCTCGACTACCCAATCCCCGGCGAACATCACTAACTTCTTCATCTCGGGACTGAGCTTCTGGGTATCAATGGCCGCCTCTGCTGCCTTTGATTCATGCGTACCAAGACACTGCCAGCGGCCGTCGCGTTTCATCCAGGTTTCGGTGAAGAGGTTTTCGTGCTTCTTTCCGGTGGGCGAGGTCCATTTGACAATGCCTTTGACCACAGCCATATCCCCGTAGAGACGCACCTTGGAGCCCTCGACACTCAATGCGGTAGACCGCGTGTCCTCCGACCGAACGTCTTGGAGGTACTCGGCCTTTGGCATGACCGTTCCGCCGGGGAGCGTAAGCACGTACTCATCCGCCAGCAGGCGGTCCACTGTGGCCACGTCACCAGCCATTTCGGCACGACACCATTCCTGCTGCAGTTGAATTAGGGCCTCCTCGTCACTAGTGGTCTTGACGCGGGTATAGACCGCCGTGGCATCGTCTAGCGTTTCGCCTCCACGAGTTGCGTCGGTATTGAAAATGGTGAATTGATCCGGCCCTTGGTGCACGAACCTCATTTTCGCGGTGAGCGTCTTTCCAGCTAGGATACCTTTCGTATCTCCAGACATAACTGTATCGGATACCACCTTGAAACGGCTGGACTGATGGGAAGTTCCCATCATCCTAGAGGTGCGGATGCCATCTTCTGAGACTCCATCCCAACCCATGAGGATCATGTCGGAAATGCTCTGGTCTGCTGCAACGAAGGTATGGACGAAAATGATAAAGTCCTCGTCAAGATTCCATCGGCACACAAGGTCTCCGTCCCCGAGGCTTCCTTCCCTGGTCCAAGTACCGACGAATTTCTCAAGCATGTTCCGCACCTTCTCGGGCATAGGCTTTGGGCCATCCCCCTGGGCGTACGACGCTCCTGCTGCAAGCAAGAACAGAACCACAACACCGACAACCATAGATCGTCTCATCTGGTACTTCCTTTCTGCCCTTGGGGCATTCATGCATGCATCGGCCTTGGTTTCACACAGTAGCTACTCAGAATGACCTGAACGACAGTTCCAGTCAATTGTGGAAATTACGTATTTCGGCATCCTCTTCGTCTATTACGTCACTGCTTCCGCCAACGTGACCTCATCCAACGCCTCCCACATCGTCACCTGAGCTTTCTTGAACGCCTTCTCGATGGCAGCATCTCTCGGATCTCCCGACCCTGTATAGGGAACATCGATGGCATGCACGATGTCACTCAGCCTAATCTGATCCGCTGGTCTGCTCAACAGGTAGCCTCCACCTCTGCCAAGGATGCTCCGGACCAGTCCCGCCCGGATCAGGTCGGTCATGATGATCTCGGCATACTTCTGGTTGATGTCTTGGCGTTCCTCATTCACACTTGCGGCCTTATAGTTGACTTCGACGCTCTTGAACATCCGTCCGCAGGTGCGACAGCGGTGATAACGTATCGGGATGTGATTACTGTCGTACACACGGCATTGGGCCGAGTCATAGGCCGGGCAACGTACACGGACAAAGGGCACGAAGTCCGGGTTACCGATTCTCCAGCCGCTCCTCAATGCGTTCGATCCGCTGAGCCAGGTCGTCAAGCTCCCGGAACTTCGCGTGCTGGTCGAGGATGTCCTTGGCCGCCAGACGCCCCAGTCGCTTGTCTGAGCCGTCCAGGAGCCCCACGAGCGTCTCTACGGCCTTGGTAACGCTCTGAGAGAGCAGGGCAAGCCCCTGGCTGACCACTCGCTCCCTCTGTTCTTCAAGTTCGGCCTTGAACGCAGGGTCTTTCAGCCATTCATAGAGCGCATCGCGGCTGACCCGGCCCTTCCGGCAGGCTTCGGAGTAGGTCGGGCTCGCCACCAGGATAGGCAAGAACTTCGCCTGCCTCGGCGTCAGGGTCGATTTTCCGTCATTCTGTGGGGTTTTGTCGGTTTGCGTCGTCATAAGCTACTACCTGAAATGCTTCTGATTTCTTATGGTTATCTTCCGACCCGCGCATCAGCGCGAACACCTGCCGAACTCGCGACCCTTACGGCTATCTTTGGATCGTTCAGAGTCAGACAGCCGGGGATTTCCGTGAACGTGCCATCCTCATTGGGCCAGCGCAGCCCCGGACCCTTGTCTGGTTCCAGCCGCTCCGTGATTCTGTCGAGCCTCTTAGATAGGCTACTCATGCTGTATTCCTTTCGGTAGAACGCCGCTGTTCGACCGCCAGATGTCCTCCAAGATCTGGCGCACCTGACGGGGGGTAACGAGGAAACGCTCCCCGCCAGCTACTTCCAGGACACGCGGCTTGTCTTGACCAGCCTCCATGCCGAGGTTTCGCTCGATCCGGCCCAGCCTGCTCTCAATGCTCATGTCCGAGTCCTCTCCTCTCGACCGCCTTCACAGGCACCACCAGTAACAGGATTAACAGTGGTCGCTTCATATCATATTCCTATCTTGGCCGCGACGAAGTCGGGCAAGTTGTCCTAGCCATCCGTCGACCAGGGTTCGTTGTTTCTGGGGCCATATACTGGCCCAATTTGATTTCTCTGAGCGCATCTGAGTCCGGGCCAGACCGCTCTGTGAAGATCTGCGCACCGCTGGGACCGGATTCACTGGTGAAGATCGAGTCCGGGTCGGATTCAAGGTTGCCCAACTGCGTGGTGGTCAGATCCGTGTCGAATATGTACACGCGTGTGACCGTGCATGAACCGCCAATGGTCATGGTACTGGTGCTGCTGTCGGTCTTGGGGTCGTTGGCCATCGGGTCCGTGGCGATCTCTGTGTCGCCATCGTAGGCTTTTTCGTTATTGTCGTCCCACCAGAAGGACAGCATCATCTCCGATGCCACTTCAGCGGTGGTCAAGGTCGGCATGTTGTTGCCGACCCCTCCGTGGTAGGTCTTGAAGTAGCTGTTGCTGCTGTACCGCGACCAAGTGATCGTATCATCGCTAATCGAGAAGGCAGCCTCCCACGAGTCCAGAGTCATCCCGCTATGCCAGATGATGACAGTGTATGCGCTGCCGAAGTCGTTGTACCAATCTTGATGCGTCTGAGTGATCGGCGTATCGAAGCCATCGGCGTCTTCGACGGTCCCGACCATCGTGCCGGTCCCGGCGATGTTCTCGCCATCGTCGGTACGGTTGTCGAAGACGTAGATACCGACCATGTGGTCATACAGGGCATGTTCGGTGTCCAAGGTGTACCCTACAGACGAGATAGGCAGCAGCAGCGTCAATATCATCGCAAGCGGTTTCATCAGTCGTAATCTCCTTCAATTTGCAGTCCGATTTGCGTGATCGCCGCATCCGGATCGGCCGCGAACTCGAAATAGATGCACTTGGAGGCGGGGACCGTGTTGTCGTTCCAGCCAGCCGAAATCGAGGCAGCCCCGCTGGTGGTGTCCAGGGCGACAATCAAGGTGGCATTCGCCAGACCGATGAACGCATCGGCGAATTTGAGATCCCAATCAAGCTCGGTTTCAGGATCGGCATCGCAGGACACCTCGATGTTGGTGATCGTCAGCGCCGCCGGGGTCTGGACGATCAGAGACCACTGTGTATCGCTGTCGTAGAGGGTGTTCGGCAGCGCGATGGTCTTGTCCATATAGAACTTCGTGCCCTTCACTCGATCGGGCCCCGTGATCGTGGCCCCGGATAGATCGATCGTGGCCGTCGGCGTCCAGGAGCCCGTCGTGGCAAGCTGAGAGAGCCCCAACGTGCCTTGCAGGTCCGGTAGGTCCAGCAGGGCTTCCAGTTCCGCTTCGGTATCGATCGCCTCCAGGGCGGTAATCTGGGCCGCCGTCGCGGCTCCCGGCGTGCTGTTGGTGGCCGCTGCCAGGGAGATCTCCTGTCCATCCAGGCTCAAGCCGTTTGCCATGCCGATCGTAACGGCATCGTGGCCATCTGGCTTGGCGAAGATGTCTCCTCGATGGCCCCCCATTTTGGCATCCAGACGCCCCAGTCGCCCAAGCAGGATAATCGCCAGGATGCTCAAGGAAGCCCAGATCCATCGTTTCTTCACTTTACGTTCGTTCATCTTGGGAATCCCTTCAATGTAGTGATGATTCTTCGATACCCTCAGTGGTCAGGTTGACTGGCGGACCATTGGCAGCCATCTCCTCCCCTTTCTGAGCCATGAACTCCGCAAAGGGGAGCGGTAGCCTCATGAACCTCTCTGGGTCGTTCGGGAGGGGAACCAAGACGTAGTTCGCTCCTGATCGCTTCTCCAGTCTCTCAACGCGTTGCCTCAGTCGGCCCTGCATATCTGTTCTCCTTCCGTTGCGGTGGTCAGCAACTCTGCGAAGGGCACTTTGCCGCACATGGGATGCTGGGCCAGGATGCCAGGCTCCAGGCCGTTCCGGGCCTCGTACTCGGCGAATGGGTCGGGAAAGAGAACACCCGGCACCGATTGCCGCCTAGAGGTCTCCACAGTCTCCCTCAATGTCAGCCACTCCTCTGCAGGCTCGGGGAAGTGGGGGGCGGTTCCTTCGTCGTACGAATTCGATATGATGGGGTTGGGGATGACCACCGGTTTGTCCTGGATGCCTATCGCCTTCTCGGCTCTTTCGATTCTTCGCTGAATGCTCATGTTGGATATCCTCACTTGGTTCCTTGTGTCCTCGGTCAATGGTCCTTGAATGGCGCGCGGACAATCCCCAAGATCCGCGTGTGGGCTGCTTCGGGCAGGTCCGGCCAGCGGGCGATCAGTTCGGCCAGGTCCGGGTCGGAAGGGGGCTTTTGGGCCTCAGGTGCGCCGGATTCTGCGTGCTGGTTCTTGGAAATCGGCGTTTTCGGGGGCGTCAGTGAGGACGGTTCGAGTCCTGTACCGCCCAGTTAGGCGAGGTTTGCGTGGCGTGGTATCCGCGCGCCGTTTATCGCCTGCAGGAGCCAGCCCGAGGGAGTGATTAGGACAGGGCCGTAGCCGAGATCCACTGTGGTCTGAACTCCCCGGGCCGTCCGCTTCGTCACGGTCGGGGCAAGTCACTTACGGTATGGCGCCACTGGGTTTCCAAGGCGGCCGTCATCGTACCGCCGGCGAATCATCCATCTCACTGTTCGGCATTGACCCAGGTGATTGCGGTCCGGAGCAACTCGTTGGCGTCCAGCAAATCGAGTTTCTCTTTGATGTGAGCGCGGTACGTTTCGATAGTCTTGACACTCAGGTGCAACTTCTCGGCCATCTCGCGTGTCCCGTACCCGGCGCCGATGAGACGGAAGACCTCCAGTTCGCGATCGCTCAGTCGATCCACGGGCGATCCTCCGACCTCGGACGGGCCGGCAATGAGCTTGCCAACCATTTTGGCGGCCATACCTTCGCTGACGTACACGTCGCCGGCGAGCACGCGCCGAATGGCGGTCACCACCTTTTCCGTGGCTTCCTGCTTCATGATGTACCCTTTGGCTCCGGCACGCATGGCGCGCTCGGCGTAGATGCCCTCATCGTGCATCGACAAGGTCAGCACCGGCAGACTCGGGTACTGCACCTTGATATCCTTGATCAATTCGATGCCGCTGGTGTCCTTCAGCGAGATATCCACCACGACCATGTCCGGAGCGAGGGTGCGAATGGCCTGTAGGGCCTGATGGCTGTCTTCCGCCTGGCCGCAGACATGCAGGTCGGCTTCCTGGTTGATCAATTGGGCCAGTCCCTGGCGGACAATCGGATGGTCATCGACGATGAGGACTCCGCGTTTCTCTCCTGGGCGTGCCTTCGCCGGCGTTCTCTCGGCCATATTCCTTCTCCCCTTCATGCCCCCTGTGGTTTGATATCAAAAACGCAGCGCAGTTCTGTGCCTCCCGAGGCCCCGCAGCGCACGTCGACCACGCCACCGATCATTTCGGCGCGGTGGCGCATAACGTGGAGCCCCATGCCCTGGTGTTCGGAAGGACTCTCGGGGAAGTCCCGTCCATCGTTCGTCACGAGCAGGCTGGCCTTTCGATCCTCGCCATCGAGTTCAATGAGGATGTTCCGCGGCTCGCCGTGGCGCACGGCGTTGGTCACGGCCTCCTGGGCAATCCGATAGAGATGGACGGCCGTCGAGGCATCCGAAACCAGAACGGGCCGGTTGCACTGAAAAACGCAGGAGACCCGAAACAAATTCTGGGTCGTCGCGGCGAGCGACTGCAGAGCCGACATCAGACCATTCTCGTCCAGAGCGACCGGATGGAGACCGCGCGACAACTGACGCGTTTCCTCCACCGCCTGGTTGACGAGAGAAGCAATCTCCTTGGCATCCGCCGCCTCGATGCGTGCTTGGCGCCGCAGCTTCTGCTCCAACGCCTTGGTCATGATGGCGATTCCGGTGAGCTGCTGGCCCAGACTGTCATGCAATTCCTGACCGATCCGGCGCTGCTCTCGTTCGCTGATCTCGAGAATCTCGCGCTCCAGCCGGCGACGTCGCTTGAACGCCTCCCGCAACTGCTTGTTGGCCTCAGTGAGCTCACGCGTTCGCGCGAGGACCCGCCGCTCCAGTTCCTCATTGAGTTTCCGTACTTCGTACTCCGCTTTCTTATGATCGGTGATGTCGCGTCCGTAGATGTTCACGTAGTCGGCATCGGCCACCGGCACCAGGACCAGGGAAAACGTCCGGTCCTCGCAATCCACTTCGGCCACCCGCGGATAATTGAATTTACAGATGTCGGCAATCCGGCGATTCCATTGCAGCGGGACGGGCCGACCTGGCTGCGTTTTCCACTTCCTCATCAGCGCCTGGCCGGGGCGGTTGCTGTAGAGCACAATCCCATCGCGACGAATGCGCAGCACCGGGGAAGGGTCTTCCGAGGCGAATTTCGCCAGATCGCGGATCTGGAGTTCAGCCTGTTTGCGTTCGGTGATGTCCTGGACCACACCCAGCATGCGCACCGCTTTGCCCTCGGCATCGCGCACGACGTCACCGGTTTCCGACACCCAGCGAACCGTGCCGTCAGGCCAGACGATTCGATGTTCGACGTGATAATCCCGTCGTTGCTCAATGCAGGCGGCGACGGATTCTTCGACAAGTGGTCGATCGCTCGGATGTACACACGCCAGGAAGGCCTCGTAGGTTGCGTCGAACTGCCCCTTGGCAAACCCAAACATGGGTTCGATGCAGTCCGACCAGAGCAACTTACCCGTGCCGATACTCCAATCCCAACTGCCAATGTTCGCTGCCGCCTGAGCCAGCGCGTACCGTTCCTCACTGTTCTTGAGGGCGCGGTCGCCACGCCAGCGCTGCACGGCCAAGGCGTAAAGCTTGGCGATGCGTCCCACGGCCTCGAGATGTTGATCGCGATAGTCTTCGTCCGCGTTGGCCAGCGCAATCTGACCCACGGCCTTCTCACCGACCAGCGCCGGGACCGTGAGGAAGTTTCGTAGCGGGATGTGGCCTTCGGGCAGACCCCGAGAAGCAGGGTGGTCACTCGGGTTGTTACTGTAGAACCCCTGAGTGGTATTGAGCGCATGGCCCCATAGCCCGGGATATTGGCCATCGGGCTCACGGTGAAATACGATGCCTTGCTTCTCAGGTGTGACCCGGCATTGCCGGTCCATCATGTGGGTCAAGGTGTGGCTGGTCATATCGCCCGTTTCCGGATCCAACGAGGAGACATAACCATCTTCGCTGTGCGTCAATTGCCGGGCTTGTTGCAGGACAATATCGGCGATCTCCTCGATCGATGAAGATGGATCGATCAACGCATCGGCCAATGCCACGATAGCCCTGTTGACGGCCAGCTCCCACTCATGTTGCTCGACAACGCGTTTGTGGTCCGTGACGTCGATGCAGGATTCAATGACTTGTGTGATCCGCCCCTCTTCGTCGCGGATGGGAAAGGCGTGGACCTCGACGGTCCGCTGGTGGCCCTGCCCGTCGTCATGCACGTGCTCGACGACCGCCGGTCGCCCCGTCTCCTTGACCATCTCCATGGGGCAGGGGTGGTCCGGGGCGGCACAGGGGACGCGATTGCCATGCACCAGAGCGTGGCAGGTACTTGCTTCGGCGACGTGCATGGCCAGGGCCGCCCGATTCGCCAGGCGCACCTGGTAGCTCGCCACATCAATCACGTAGAACGGGTGTGTCAGCGAATCCAGAACCGCCTGTAACAGATCCTGCCGCTGCCGGAATCTCTCTTGACCGCCTCGAGAGGGCATGCCGAATCAATCCTCCTTGCTAACCAAAACAGGGCCTCGCAAAAAGGGACGCATCGGACATTACTGACCTGCCGAACCTATTGAACGCTGAGGCATTCCCACGACCACCATTACCACCACCGAAGCTGCCTGTGTCGCCAGCTGGCACGCGCTGACGCCCAGCTCCCTCTACTCGATCCATCATAGGGCTTTGCATGCCCGAATCAACACAAATCGGCGGGAAAGCCAGACTTCCGCGCCGTCGGCAACAGGAGAGAAACCCCTGAAACAGGGGGGGCTATAGGGGATTCCCCGATGCGAAGCTCGCGGTTATGCCGGATGGAAGAACCAGCGATAGCCCGATACCCCCCCAAAATCCAGTCTGATAGTATACTTAAAATAACTATCAATGGAAGGGGATAACTATGGATGATACGAAGCTTTTGAAACGATATGCGGCCGGTGAGGAAGAGGCGTTCCAAGAGTTGATGGTGCGCTACCGGGACAGTGTGTACGCGTTCCTGCGCCGTTTTCTCAGCCGATCCGATTTGGTGGAAGACGTCTTTCAAGAGACGTTTCTGCAGTTGTTCGTGAGTCGTGACACCTTTGATGTCTCGCGCCCGCTGCGGCCCTGGCTGTTCACGATTGCCGCCAACAAGGCCAAGGATGCCCTCCGGCGTATGCAGCGTACCGAGGCGACCCAGTTGGGCAACATGTTCGAGAGTGAGGAATCGACCATCGACGACGTCCTCAACGCGCTGGATCACGATCCTCGCATGCCCTACGACGACCTCATTCGCGATGAACGGGCCGAATCGGTCAAACGCACCTTGGCCCGGATGCCTGAGAAACTGCGCGAGATCATTCTCCTGGCCTATTTTCACAAGTTCTCCTATGCGGAGATCGCCGGGATCTTGGGGATTCCCATCGGCACGGTCAAGAGTCGGCTGCACACAGCGGTGGGACGTTTTGCCGATCACTGGCAGTCCTCGATGCTTTGCGAGGCCACGAATTGATGGAGACAGTCGCGCGGTGACAAGGAGGCAGGCAGGGCCAGGGATGAGTACGAGACCCGGACGTCAACCGGTGTGAGCCAGCCGCGAAATGAAGGGGGCACGAACTGGACACGTTGAGCTCCAGTTCGTGCCCTTTCTGTAGGTCCAAGGGGTCAACCGGACAGCCGCCGCAAGATCTCCGCCTTGTTTTCCCAGCGGTGAGTGTCCACATCCGCGGTCCAGAGGCAATCGCAATCCCAAAGCTTACACCACCATGTCCAAAGGCGTTTTAGCACTCTCATCGCTGATCCCTTCCTTCCCTAACGGCCCATGTTGACTTGACAGATCGCCCGACCAATCGTCGGGGCCCTGAGAGCGCTCTCTAAAGGGTAAGAGGCATCAGAGAAGGAAGGGGTAACCAGGGATTTCCAGGCCATTGTACGCCGCGTCAAGGAATGACGTGGCAGGGGGGCCAGAGACCCCCAAAGTGACTACAACTGGCGTTTGATGGCCTGAGCGTGAATCAGCTCAAACAGCGCCTTGACAAAATCCGGGTCCAAACCGGCCTTTTCGGCTCTGGCGAGGTGGTCGCCGAGCAGGTTCTCCCAGCGCGTCAACTGGAGCACGGGAACGTTGTGTTCCTGCTTGAGGCGGCCGATTTCCTCGACCCACTTCATGCGTTCGGCCAGGTCTTCGATGATCTGGGCGTCCACATGGCTGATTTCGGTACGCAGGCGGGCGATGTGCCGTTTCACCTCCCGGTCCGTCACCGCCGTATCGCGAGCCTGGAGCCGATCAATCATCCGGCGGAGTTCCCGCGGCGTAATCTGCTGCTGGGCGTCGCTGAGGGCCTCGTCCGGGTGGTCGTGGCACTCGATCATCAGCCCCTGGATGCCCAAGTCGAGGGCCATCTGGGAGACCGGCTCTATGAGTTGACGATTGCCGGTGATGTGGCTGGGATCGCAAATCAGCGGCAGATTCGGGAGCCGGCGCTTCAATTCGACGGGAATCTGCCAGTTGGGTTGATTGCGAAACTCCGTCTCGACGTAGGTGGAGAATCCCCGGTGGATCGCCGCGATCTTGCGGACTCCCGCATCCAGGAGCCGCTCGATGGCCCCCAGCCAAAGTCCCAGATCGGCGTTGATCGGGTTCTTGACCAGGACAGGAATGTCCACGCCCAGCAGGGCATTGGCGATCTCCTGGACGGAGAACGGGCTGACCGTTGTGCGGGCCCCGATCCAGAGGATGTCGATGCCTCGCTTGAGGCACAATTCCACATGCTCGGTGTTGGCCACCTCGGTTGCGGTCATCAGGCCGGTTTCGGCCTTGACGCGCCCCAGCCAATCGAGCCCTATCGCCCCAACGCCTTCGAACGTGTTCGGGCGTGTCCGCGGCTTCCAGATCCCGGCACGAAAGACCTTTACGCGCGGGCATTTAGCGAGGCCCTTGGCGATGGCCAGCATCTGTTTCGGTGATTCGGCACTGCACGGCCCGGCAATCACCCACGGAATCTGCTCGTGGGGCAGCCACTTGGTGATGGAGGTGACCGAACGGTTCAGTTTCTTCAGTGCGTCACTTGGATTCTTCAAAGCGATTCAGCCCTCCAGCAAGAGGAGTTCATTGTCGTTACCAGCACATGGTACATGATCTCCATTATAAGGGTTCGACGGGGTCTCTTACAATAGTCGACGCCAAGCAGATTGACACGTGTTTTTGCGGTAAGTAGGGGATGCAGGCAAGCCGCACGTTGGGCGACTGGGAATTTGCGCGACCTCGCCGTGCCACGATGATTCGATTGGCCTTGGATGTCACAGCCTCACCATGGTGCATTTCGCGTCACGCGTATCGCACGCAATGGTCTTGAACGCTGGCATGCCTGGCAAAATTTCGTTATCGATCGCGATTGCGGCGAAGCTGAGACTGGACGACGGCCTTTCTGCTCGAGTATAATCGCCCGCACTGAAAGACGTCGCTACGGAGAGTGACAAAGGCGCTGCTCGGTAGTTCGATGTGACAGGCTCTGATGCAGCGTGACCGGTTCTGTGGGAGAAGACGGCATGGGTATCCAGATCGAGGGTGTCTCTGCGGGGGTCAGCGCCAGTGGTGCGCCACGTGCCCGAGCCCGAGGACTCTACGGCTTGATCACGCACGCCTTGGGCAAGGAGATCCTGGTATTGGGTCCGAGCACGGCCGGGAAGTCGAAGTTCACGGACTATCTTCGTTTGGGAACGCTTGACGAAGAAGGCAAGCGCGAAATGACCTACCACGTGCGCAAGTCGCCGGCCTTTACAGTCGGGTTGGGTACCAACAGTGACTGCGTGCTCAAGATCAGGCGAGCTGTGGATACTCCGGGGCAGGTCGGTCCCCTTCAGCATGCCACCCTGGTGGGCCGGCGCAAACCTCACGCCATTGTCGTCGTGCTCGATTGCGGGCGATCGGCGCTGATGATGACGACCTGGCTGCACCTTTTCTGTGACAGACTCGACACGGTGCTCCGCCGGGGGTTCTATGCGCGGCGGAAACTGCGGGAGATCATCGTACTCCTGAACAAACGCGACAAGATCGATACGCACCAGTTCGAGCAATTGCACTATCAGGTGCGCGGCGTGTTGAACCAGCATCTGGCGGTGGCGCTGGGAACTCAGCGCGTGCAATCGATCCCCATTATGGGCTGTATCTCCGTCCAGACCGAATACGGGACCGAGCTTATCGATCAGGTGATCGCTCATCTGGGCGAGCAGCTGGTGCGCTAGCGTCATCCGCATCGCCCGCGTCTGCTAGCCAAAAGTCGTGCCATTCCAGCCCCAGTGCGTGGGAGCCAGTTCCTCAAACGTCAGGTAGATGCGCTCCCGAGCCAGCGTCAGTTCGTCTTCGAGCGCTTCGGCGATCTGACCGGCCAAAGCCTGATTGACGGTCTGGCTCAACCCGCCGATGGACTTGATCGTCACCAGGGCGCAGGGATCGGTTTGGCCACCGAACGTCATCGCAACGTTGTCACGGACGGAGGCCATGACGTACCGTTCGGATTTGCCCGTCCCTGTCGCAGCTAGATGCGACAACGTCTTGGCGAGTGCCTGCTTTCTGTCTTGACCGGAAAGGTCGCACGAGGTCTCAAGCTGGATCAATGGCATCGCTGGTTCCTTTCACAAAGGGCATAAACTTCCAGGCGACGCATGGGGTCTCTTTAGCACGATCTGGCCCGCACCACAACCATATTCGGCCGGCGAAGCCCCAGGAAGGGTAATTGCGGTGTCTCTTGCTCGGGGGTGGCGCTTCTGGTAGCATGGCGGCGTTCAAGATCCGGCTCCGGCCCAGAGAAAGGAGTGGTTGGTTTATGTCACGACAGCAGCGTATCTGCCTTTCATGCCTGATCGTTCTGGCAGCGATGACCCCGGTACAGGCGACGGTAAAGGTGTGGGAGGAGCCCTTGACCATTCCCACCTATCAGCTTGATCCGCCCGACCGGAATCCCCGCTTCTACACCAATGAATCGTATCAAGGGGCGCAGAAGCGGGTGTATCCGTATCCGATGCAGGACGGCGTGACGAACACGCGCACGGAAGAGACCTACAAGGCGCTGTATCTCGAAAACGAGTACATCAAGCTCTGCCTCCTCCCGGAAATCGGCGGACGGTTGTTCTATGCGACCGACAAGACCAACGACTATGAGATCTTCTACCGACAGCATGTGGTCAAGCCTGCTTTGATCGGCATGTTGGGAGCCTGGATTTCCGGAGGCATCGAATGGTGCGTCTTCCATCACCACCGCAACACCACACACATGCCGATCGACTACACCCTGGCCGACAACCCCGACGGCAGCAAAACCATCTGGTTCGGCGAAACGGAACGCCGGCATCGCATGAAGTGGCTGATCGGCATCACCCTGCGTCCAGGCTGTTCCCGCATCGAGGTGACGGTCAAGCTATTCAACCGCACGGCACAGCCCCACTCGATTCTCTATTGGGCGAATGTCGCCGTGCACGTTGACGAGAACTATCAGATCATCTTCCCGCCCAGTGTCACGGCGGCGACCTACCACTCCAAGAACGATTTTTCCCACTGGCCGATCGGCCGCGAGCGCTATCGCGGCGTCGACTATCACGGCGTGGACCTGAGCTGGTGGAAGAACCACCCACAGCCCATCTCGTTCTTCGCCTGGGACCTTCAGGAAGACTTCATGGGCGGATACGACCATGGCCGCGATGCGGGCGTCGTCCACGTGGCAAACCATCAAGTGGTCTGCGGGGCGAAGCTGTGGGAATGGAGTCCCGGGCCGAGCGGGCGAATGTGGGACAAGATCCTCACCGACACCGATGGTCCCTACGCCGAGCTGATGGTCGGGGCGTTGTCCGACAATCAACCCGACTACAGTTGGATCAAGCCTTATGAGGTCAAGACGTTTCAACAGTGCTGGTATCCCATCCGCGAAATCGACGGGTTCAAGAAGGCCAACCTCCAAGCGGCCGTTAACCTCGAGGTGACGGACGACGGGCAGGTAAAGGTCGGATTCAACACGACCGCCGTCTGCAAAAGGGCTACGGTGCACGTCACGGCCAAGGGGCAGACTGTGCTGGAGCGAACTGTCACGATCGGGCCGGATCAGCCATTCGTCGCGAGCGCGGCGCTGCCTCAAGACGTGCAGGCGGCCGACTTGCGAGCATCGTTGCGGGCAGACTCAGGTCGAGAGTTGATTGCGTATCAACCGACCGAGCGGGAAGATGATCCGGATCTCCCTGACGTGGTGCGGAATCCCGCAGCGCCGAAGGATATCGAGACGGTTGAGGAACTGTACCTGACCGGCCTGCGCGTTGAACAGATCCACAATCCGCGCGTCAATCCCTTCGACTACTACGAAGAGGCCTTGCGCCGGGATCCCGACGATACGCGGACCAATACGATTGTGGGCATCAACTACAACAAGCGCGGGATGTACGAGAAGGCCGAGGAACACTTGCGCCGGGCGGTGAAACGGTTGTCGACCGACTACACGCGCCCGGGCAACACCGAAGCACTGTATCACCTTGCGGTCGCTTTGCGGGCCCAGGGCAGGCTCGATGAGGCCCATAAGGTGTTCTACCGCGCCACCTGGGACTACGCGTTCCATGCGGCGGGACACTATCAGCTTGCGGAACTATCCTGCGGACGAGGCGACTTCGACGTGGCCCTGGAGCATATCAACGAGTCTCTGTCGACCAACGCGCGCAACAAGAAAGCGCAAAATATCAAGGCCGCTATCCTCAGACACCGAGGCGCCCCGAAACAGGCATGCGCCCTCGTCAGGGCTGCGCTCGCGGAAGACCCCCTGGATTTCCTGGCGCTGAATGAGTTGTACCTGGCTCAGGCTGATCTCGGAGCCAAGCGGCGCAAGAATGAGACGCTGGAGCGACTCGAGCAACTGATGCGGCGGGACGTCCAGGCCTATCTCGAATTGGCAACCGATTATATGAACTGCGGTCTCTGGGAAGAGGCGACAGCCGTCCTTGAACGAGCGGGCAGCAACAAGACGGATGCCGCCGGGATGTATCCACTCGTGCATTATTACTTGGGCTATCTCAGTCACCAGAAGGGCGACACGATGGCCGCCGGCGATCTCTATGCTCTGGCCGCCCGGATGCCTTCCGATTACTGCTTCCCATTCCGCCCCGAATCCACGAGGGTTCTCGCTGCGGCAATCGCGGCCAACCCCAGTGATGCCCGCGCGCATCACTACCTGGGCAATGCGCTCTACGAACCCCAGCCCGAGCGAGCCATCAGCCATTGGGAACAGGCGGCCCGCCTCGATGACAGTTTTGCTCAGAACCATCGAAATCTCGGCTGGGCCTATCACCGCACGACCGACGACATTCCCAAAGCCATTGCCAGCTACGAGAAGGCCGTGGCCTGCGATCCCAAAGACGCACGACTTTTCGCAGAGCTGGATCGACTCTATGAATTGGGCAACACCGCACCGCAAGTGCGGCTGGATCTGCTCCGCCGGCACCATGCGACGGTGGTCAAACGCAACGACAGTTTCGTGCGTGAGATCATGGCCCTGGTGCTGACAGGACACTACGATCAGGCCATCGACTACCTGACGAACCATCACTTCCACGTTCGCGAAGGTGGCGGCGAAATCCACGATGTCTACGTCGATGCGTATCTCCTCCGTGGCATTGAGCGTCTGGCCGCAGGCGAGGCCCAACGGGCCCGTGACGATTTCCTGGCAGCCTCGGAGTATCCAGAGAACCTCTCCGTGGGGCGGCCCCGCAACGACGACCGGGCGGCTCAGGTTGCCTACCACACCGCCCGCGCTTATGAGGCTCTCGGTAACGCGCAGCAGGCCAAAGTCTACGATGAGAAGTCGGCCCAACAGGAGGGCACGGACCGCTGGCCCGAGGCACGCTATTACCAGGCGCTGTCCCTGGCCAAACTGGGCCGGGCCGAGCAGGCCAAGGCTATCTTCGAAGAACTGATTGCAACAGGAACCCGCAGAAGCGAGCGCGATGAAGATACCGATTTCTTCGCCAAGTTCGGGGAGCAGCAAGCACGGCAGGCCCGCCTCGCTTCGGCGCATTATGTCCTCGGACTGGGGCACCTCGGGCTGGGCCACAAAGACAAGGCCCGAGAGGAATTCCAGCAGGTGACGAAGCTCAACGCCAGCCATGTCTGGGCCGGGGCGCAACTGGCGGCGCTGCAGAATTGACAGAAAGGACCGCCAAAGCCTACAATCGTGTCGCGGTTTCGATCGTCGATCGACATTTCTGTCGTTTCTTCAGACGTGCAACAGACTCTGTCTTTCTACAACTTGTTCTGACAACTGCCTTTAGGGCCGGATGCAGATTGGTGTTTTCTGGCATATCGCTTGCATGGGATCGGCTGTTCAGTGATGGCTCAATGGCAACGTTGCAGAAGGAGTCCGATACGTGCATCTTTTCACCTACGGCTCGCTCATGTTTGAGCCGGTCTGGTCACGGCTGACCCAGGGACAGTACGTCCGCCGTCCCGCGCGCCTGCATGGTTTCGCGCGTCGGAAGGTCCGCCACGACGTCTATCCCGTAGTATTCCCATCGCAGGACTCGGCTTGGGTTGACGGCATGGTGTATCTCGATGTCAGCAAAGAAGATATCAAGCGTCTGGATCATTTCGAGGGGGAATTCTACGACCGCCAGGAGCATATGACCATCGTCGAGGGTGGTGAGAAAGTCACCGCGGCCGTGTACGTGCTCAAGGACCATTACCACTACATCATCGATAGTGCCAACTGGGACCCGGACTGGTTTGCCCAGGAGGGGTTGCCGACCTTTCTAGGCCACTACCGGGGCTTCTGATGCCGACATGACCTGACCCCGGAATCAGCGGCCAATTTCCCGAGATTTCTCTGGCCTCGTGCCCGAGAGAATTGTTATGGTCTCCGTGTCGTTGCAGGGGCCACGGTGGGTGCCCCAATCAGAAGAAGACTCAACTGATAAAGATGAGGTGCACCAGTATGGCCAAGCGTAGTGTGGCGATCGCGGGCATGATCCTCAGCGCGGTTCTTGCTGCCAATCTGGCCGGGGCGGAGGCAGAAGAAACGGTCGAATCAGAGAGGCCGGAGATCTTCGTTGGCGCCGGAGCGATCATCAGTTCCAAGCCTTACAAAGGGGTCGATTCCCGAACCTGGCCGATTCCGCTGTTTGGCTATGAGGGCAAGCGCCTGTACCTCCGTGGCATCACGGGCGGATATCGGCTCATCATGATGAACGGGCTTTCGATAGGACCTACTGTGCGGCCACGCTTCGAGGGCTACGAGGCGAGCGATAGCTCCGCGCTGAGAAGCATGAAGAATCGAAATGCGACGATTGACGGTGGGATCGATGTGTCGTGGAGGACGAAATGGGGACTGCTCAGTGGAGTGTTTGTAACGGATCTGCTGGGTGCCCACGACGGGCACGAACTGGAACTAAGTTACGCGGCGCTGTTCCCTTATGGCGGTTTCACGATTATCCCGGGAGTGGGCCTGCGCTGGCGCAGCAGCAATCTTACCGAGTACTACTACGGCGTCAGACCCAATGAACAGCGAGCCGGACGGTCCGCGTACAGTCCCGATGCGGCGATCACGCCGCTGATCCGAGTGGCCGTACGCCGCAAGCTGTCGGAGCGATGGGGTTTGCTCCTGGCCGGTCAGTATGAATGGCTGGATAGCGAAATTCGCGACAGTCCCATCGTTGATGAGGACAGTCTGCTATCCGCTTTGTTCGGCGTCACGTACTCGTTCTGATCGGGGTCACCCGACTGCAATGCTGCGCTATCCCTGGTAGGGGTGTCTCCAGGGAGCGCGGTACTCGCGTTTCAGCAGGGCGTTGGCTTGCGGGTGATCAACAATCCGCTCGGCTTGCTCGTCCCATACGATACGCGTGCCCACATCGTAGGCAATCATGGCAAGCTTCACCGTGGCCGTAGAGCGGTATCCCTCCAGCATCGTACATCCGCCCTGGCCGTCGCTGCGCACGGCGTTGAGAAATTCAGCCATGTGCTCGGCTCCCATGTCCGCGCTGACTTCATGTTCAATGCGTTCCTTGTTGCGGTCCTTGGGAATGACCACCCAGCGTCTGTCGGTAACGAAGACCGTTTCCTTTTCCCCGTAGAAGAGAATACCGTTGGCGATCTCGGGCGTATACTCGGCCGCTCCCCAGATCCGGTGCTTCCAGAAAACGGGGCACGAATCGAACTCGAAGTGAACGCTGAGCACGTCCGGCGTCGTGATTTTTCCCTGGTAATAATAGATGCCGCCGGAGGCTTGCACGGCCTTCGGCATGGTCTCGCCCAAAATCCAGCGCGTCGCATCGATCAGATGGATGCCCCAGTCTACCAGGTGCCCATGTCCCGTCGTCTTTTCCAAACGCCAGGAGACGTGGCCGATCTGGGGGCAATAGGGCAGCTTCGGTGCCGGACCGCACCAAAGATCCCAGTCCAGCGAGGCGGGCGGATCTTGCGGTGTCGTGTCCTTGGTGCCGGCCGTGTAGTGGATCTGCGCTTCGGCCTGGATAATTCGTCCCAGATGGCCTTGGCGGATGTAGTCACGTGCCTGCTGGATGGCGGGACTCTGGCGCCGCTGGAAGCCGACCTGAACTGTTACTCCCGCTTTCTCGGCCGCATTCAGCATGGCTTGGGCTTCACGGATATCATAAGCCAGGGGCTTCTCGCAATACACATCGAGCCCCTTCTCGACGGCCGCGATGAAGGGCAGGGCGTGCCACTGGGGCGGCGTCGCGATGACCACGGCGTCGAGGCCCGGCGTCTCCAGGAGATCTTCATAGTGCTTGAACGTCTTCGGACGCGAGTTTTGTGTCTCGGCAATCTTGTCGGTGCTGTTTTGGAGATGCTGGCTGTCGACGTCGCAGAGCGCAATGAACTCGACGCCACCGACCTTGAAGGCGGCGCGCACGTCGGCCATACCGTAGCCGCCACAACCGATCAGGCCGAGTTTGAGCGGGCGTGCCGATTGGCCGGCCTGGGCAGAGCCGCGCAAGAGGGAATTCATCGCCAGGGTTCCAGCGGCCGCCCGGCCCAGGAATTTGCGTCGATTCATGCGCATCATTTTCGATCCATCCTTTCTGCGCCGGATGGCGCTAACCGCGTGCTCATTTTTGGAAGCTCTGCGAATCATCATATCCCGCCCGGCTCAACTGTCAATCGGTCACAACCCACGGGCAATCTATTGGCCGGCGGCGGGGCGCCCGTAACCGATGTCGTCAATGAAGATCAGTCCTGCACCGCCGGCGGTAGGGTTATCTCGATCTCCGAGGCCGATGGTCATCGTCTGCACACTGGCGAGATCAACTCCGGTCAACGCGCTATACGGGATCAGCCATTCGGTCCAGCCAGACCTGGCAACGATGGTGGCATCAGGGTTCGTCACGACTGCGGTCTGTCCCGCCGCATCGGCCAGAGCGAGATAGAGTGACTCCGGTTCGTTACCGGTGGCGACCTGGGCCGCACCGATGCCGGCAACCTGCCAGTTCCCGGTTACGCTGCCGGAGAAGCTGACTTCCGAGAAAACGGCGCTGGTGCCCTGGTTGGCATTGTGACTGGTCAGCACCAAACCGATCAGGACAGGATCTTCCATGGCGATCGCGCGGGCCGTGCCGATCTGCGTCCACATCTGGCCATCGGCCGAGACAAACCCGGAGATATTGTCACCGGTCCGCTCGACCCGGACCCAATACGGCGGGGCGACCGCCTCTGTGGCATCCTTGTTTTCCGACGCCGCTCCAGCCGTCAGGCGTCCCTGCCATGATGCCCCATTGCCATCGCCCCCGGTCAGGACCATCATCGTGTGGGCGGACGTGGGGTCCACCCCCTGACGCACCATCACGCCGGCCTTGGCCCACGTGCTGGGGGACCCATCCAAATAGTCGACACGCGCCGTCATGGATCCGTCGCCCGTGAGGCTCCGGTAGGCATAACGGAACTCGTCACTCGCATCCCAGATATCGGCGCCGATACCGTTCATCAAGATGGTGCCGTCGGCCGTCTCGTGGAAGGCGGGGGCCTGGCCTTGGACGAACAACCTCAGACTGTCGGCGCCGTAAACGGTCAGGTCCATCCCGCCCAGCGTGCGCTCGGCTTCCGAGTGGAAGGGGGCCTCGTCATTGGCATACGCCAGAGGCATCGACTGCCGCCCTGCATGGACGATGGTCCGCTCTGCAAAAGGCTCCTCCAGATAACCGACGGTCGAGCCCGTCTCATTGACCCAGCCATCCCGCCACGTATCGTAGATGCGATGCTGGTCATCGTCGTAATCCTCAAAACCATCGAACAGCGCGAAGGGCTGGGTGGAGAAGTTCCAGAGATCGCCTGGCCAGGAAACAACCACGTCCTCCTCATTGACCTCATCGACGCGCCAGAAATAGGTGTTGCCAAATCCCAGGCCGGTTGCGGCCCACCTCGGCTCGGTGACCTCCGCTGCCAAGGGCAGAGCGCCCGAGTCGGTCCCGAAATAGACTTGGTGTACGCCCGCTTCGCGCCCGGCCCGCCAAAGAAGGACGGTGTCTGGGCTTACATCAACGGCACCGTCGGCTGGATGAGGTTGGCGCGCGTGGGCAGGAATGTACGTGAACCGAATCTCGCTGAGTCCTGCCTGTCCCGTTACGCCATGGCTGCTGTTGATGGTCAAGCGGACGTATCGGGCGGCAACCCCTTCGAAGTCGACCGTGGTGTTGACGGCGTAGTCGGCGCGGGCCGTCGCCTGGGCAAACTCCACCTCGCCCAAGAGCATCCAGACCTCTCCGTCCGCGGAATACTCCACTGTCACGTCCTTGGCGCCGAATCCCAACATCAACTCGAACTGCACGTTGTAGTTCCAGACCAACATCTGATGGAGTTTGTATACACGATCGAATTCATACTGGAGGACGATAGGGTTCGCACCGTCGGCGCTTCCCAACCACATGTCCGTTGCCGCGATAGAATGCGCGTCGGCGCTGTTGAGTCCCGAGCCGTTCACGGTGTTTTCAGGACCTGCGTCGGGGGCGGAACTGGCATTGCTGGTGACAGTGACGCCTTCGATGGGATAGGCCAGCGGCTCGGCGCTAAAGCTCCATAGCTGACCCTTGAAGATCGTGCTCTCGGGTGCGGCATTGACTTCATCAACCCGCCAGTAGTAGGTCCGGCCGAACTCGAACGCCGAGGCCGGATTGTAGTCGGTTTCGGTCTGCCCCTGGCTTACCAGAACGTCCAGCGGATCGCTGCGATCGGCATCGTTGACGTCATCGAAGGTGGTCCCGAGGTAGACGTCGTGAGCGACGGCCCCTGCGCTCCCCGTCCAGATCAATGTCACATCGGGCGGAACATCGGTGGCCTCATCCGCAGGATTCGGCGCCGTTGCCTGCGTCTCTTCTCCAGGGCCTTGCATCAGAGCCTGGATCTCCTCCTGGCTCAGGGCGCGACCGAAGAGCCACACATCATCGATCAGTCCCTCGAACGGATCGCCCGTGGCGTTGAACACACCGGCGCCGATACTGAAATCGTAACTGGAGGTCCCACTGGTCATGCCGCCCTCATCGCTGGCGACCTCCTGGCCATCGATATAGATGACAATCCTGTCCGCGTCGCCTGTCATGGCGACGTGGTGCCACGACGGGTAGGAAAACGGATAGTCGGCACCCACGAACGCCCAATCGTTGCCGGCCATCCAGGTACCGAGTTGACCGCCATTCTCAGTGGTGAAACCGAACTCGATCAGATCGTTCTGCCCAAAGAGGCTGGCGTAGACGCCGACGCTGGCTGCGTTGACCCAACCGGCCATCGTGAAAGCTCCCAGATCGTTGAGCAAGCTCTGTTCGGTGCTGATGTAGGCATCGTTGCCATTGAACTCCAGAGCGCTGCCATAGAACCCGGATGCCCATGTGGCGCCATACAGCGCGCCGTCGTTACCGTTCCCGGAACTATCGACCGCGATCTCACCTGTGCCCTCGTCGAAGGTCCACCACCCAATGAGATTCGCGCTGCTGGGTTGCGCCCAGCACGGGAGACTCGGCGCCACGACCAGAACCAGTACGACCGCCAGAGATAGCATGCGGAACATGATTGTCCTCCTGCAAGATGACTGACACGGTCTGTTGAGCATGTGCAGTGACGCCACGGAATTGGCGTCATGCTTTACTTCTCGCAACCATTATTGTGCCAGATTTATTGCCGGGAGGCAATGGCGTTATCGGACAGTGGTGCGAGCGCGGAGCCCAAACATCTGCGAAGGGCGGAGAGAGGGGCCAGGACCGCAGCGCGCCACGGCAGCAAGGGAAAGTCCCGGAAAGAAGCGGGATATCTGAGCGCACGCTCCATCATGCCTCCTGATTGAGCTTCGGAGGCGAAAACGCTCACAAAACAGATCTTCTCGCGGTTCGTTGGAAAGCTACTTCGTCGCGGTGCCAAAGAGGAACAGAAGCATCACGAAACTTGTCAGAAAGATCTCATTCATAGCTTATACCACCCCAAATAGACCATTCACACGCATTATACCATAATAGGCCCTGTCCGTCAATACTGGGTGTGGACGCGATTACCCGTTTTGAGGGCGGTTGAGGAGAAGGCCTCCTTGTGTCGGTAGAATGGGGTTGTGAACAAAACGGACCCGTCGACAACAAGGAGGTGTAAAAATGATACGCGATGATCTCATCAT
>Ga0272443_10001433_pt1 | contig 34853 bp, 30 predicted proteins | sample SSMAcet12_FD_193581 | JGI IMG/M metagenome (GOLD analysis project Ga0272443, IMG submission 193581) | Marine sediment archaeal communities from Little Sippewissett salt marsh, Falmouth, MA, United States - SSM-Acet-12 | ecosystem: Environmental > Aquatic > Marine > Wetlands > Sediment ... | reverse complement strand
GTCCGCCGATAAGGCAATATGATTGCTTTTTCAAACAAGGACAGCACACTGTGCTGTCCCTACAACAACAAAGAGGCTTTCTGGATCAAAACATGTTTTTCCTGATGTGTTTGCCTTTTCACTTTTTGAGGGGATTTTATACCCGAACCGCAGGTTATTCACCAAACCCTTTTTCATCCCCAAACTCGACTAATGCACAGCATTAATCTCGTTTGGGAATGCCACCCGTCGCGCTATCTCAAAACATCAGACAGGAATGTCTGATCTACGGTATAAATCTAGTTTTTTCCAACCGTAGCGAGGGCATTTATGTCTGCGATGAAAACAGGATTATAAATATCCATTATCTACAATAATAACTTTTTTTCTACTTTTTTCGGGTTGGCTGTAAGATTTTGGGTGTAAATTACATTAAATAAGTGAAGCAATCTCGCCTCCATAAGAAGATTGCTCAACAATAGCATTTGATCAAATGCTAAAAAAAAGCCCGCATCGGCAACGATGCGGGCTTGAATTTTCGGGGGATAAGCTATATGCTTATTCGTAAACCGAGACGAATTTCTTGTCGCGGCCCTTCTGATGGAATTTTACCACGCCGGTGATTTTGGCATACAGCGTGTCATCCTTACCGCGGCCGACATTAAGACCGGGGTGGAATTTGGTCCCGCACTGGCGGACGATAATCGAACCGGCCGGAATGGCCTCGCCGGAAAAAACTTTGACACCGCGCCGCTGGCCGTGACTGTCGCGTCCGTTACGGGATGAGCCTACACCTTTTTTGTGTGCCATCTGACTACCTCTTATCTCAAAAACATCATATTCAAAATTACGGCCCGGTCTGCACCGGGCCGTTTATTATAACAATTATTTTCAAAAAAGCAAGCGATTTAATTGGGTACCTGCTGCGGTTTCTTCTCGGCGGCCGGCTTTTCGTTGAAGGTGAAAAGCAGTTTTTCGTCATCGGCCCCGATATAGATATCGCAGTCCCCGGCGTATTGACCGCGGAGAAGTTCCTCGGCCAGCGGGTCCTCCAGATATTTCTGGATGGCCCTCTTGAGGGGTCTGGCACCCAGCATCGGTTCATATCCTTTATCGGACAGGAACTCGACCGCCTCATCGGACAGCGTGAAGCTTATCCCCTTCTCCGCCAATCTCTTGGCGACATCGGTGGCGAGAATTCCGACGATTTCCCGGATATGTTCGATGGTCAGCGAGCGGAAAATAACGCTCTCGTCGATACGGTTGAGCAGTTCCGGATTGAACAGCTTTTTAAGTTCCTCGGTGACCTTTTTCTTCATCGTATCGTAGGAACCATCAAGTTGCTCAGCTCCGAATCCGACCGTCTTGCCGTCCTTGATTCTCCGCGTTCCGATATTGGAGGTCATAATAACGACCGTGTTGCGGAAATCGACTTTTCTGCCGAAAGAATCGGTCAGCGAACCGTCGTCCATAAGCTGGAGCAGGATATTGAAAACATCCGGATGCGCCTTTTCGATTTCGTCGAGAAGCACCACCGAATAGGGTCGGCGGCGCACTTTCTCGGTCAACTGGCCGCCTTCTTCATAACCGACATACCCCGGAGGGGCGCCGATAAGTCTTGAGACGGCGAATTTCTCCATGTATTCGGACATGTCGATACGAATCAACGATTCGGCATCTTCGAACAGGAAATCGGCCAGCACTCGGGCCAGCTCGGTTTTTCCGACACCGGTGGGACCGAGGAAAATAAACGATCCGATCGGGCGGCGCGGGTCGCCGAGCCCGGCGCGGTTGCGCCTGATGGCGCGGGTTATGGAATTGATCGCTTCATCCTGGCCGACGATGCGTTTTTTAAGCTCTTCTTCCATTCGAAGCAGTCGTCTCGACTCTTTTTCCTCGAGACGGAAAAGCGGAATACCGGTCATCTGCGAGACGACCTGCGAAATATCATCATCCTGCAGGACGACTTTTTCCTGCTCGCGTTTTTCATCCCACTCCCGCTTCAAATCCTGGAGTTTTTCTTTCTTGAATTTAAGCTCATCACGAAGCTGGGCAGCGGTTTCGAAAGCCTGGTTCTTGACCGCTTTTTCTTTCTCTTCCTGCAGTCTCGAAATTTCGCTCTCGATCTCGTTGAACTCATCCGGCTTGGCATAAGTCGCCAGATGCGCCCGGCTTCCGGCCTCGTCGATAACATCGATCGCCTTGTCGGGCTGGAAACGCCCGGTAATATAACGGTTGGAGAGCTTGACAGCCGCTTCGATGGCATCATCCGAAATATTCAGCTTGTGATGCTCTTCGTATTTGGGTCGAAGACCCTGCAAAATTTTAATGGTATTCTCGACGGTCGGCTGTTCGACCATGATCGTCTGGAAACGCCTTTCCAGAGCGCCGTCCTTCTCGATATACTTCCGGTATTCGTTGAGAGTGGTAGCGCCGATGCACTGCAATTCACCGCGCGACAGGGCCGGTTTGAAAATATTACTGGCATCGAGCGATCCCTCGGCGCCGCCGGCGCCGACGATGGTGTGCAGCTCGTCGATAAATATAATGACATCTTTGGAATTTATGATCTCGGTCATGACCGCTTTGAGGCGTTCCTCGAACTGCCCGCGGTATTTGGTCCCGGCAACCAGCGAGGCCATATCGAGTGTCACCAGCCGCTTGTTATCGAGCGTCTGGGGAACCTTGCCCTCGACAATACGCTGGGCCAGACCTTCGGCGATGGCGGTTTTACCTACCCCCGGTTCGCCGATAAGGACGGGATTGTTCTTTTTGCGGCGTGAGAGAATCTGGCTGACGCGTTCGATTTCATCGGTGCGTCCTATAATCGGATCGAGTCTTCCCCGCCGGGCGAGCTCGGTCAGGTCACGGCCATAATGATCGAGCGCCGGGGTTTTGGATTTTTTGCGTTTGCGTTTGAATGACGACGGTTTGCCGCTGTGGACGTTTTTGAGTTCCTCGTACACTTCTTTGTAGTCGATTTCGTACATCGAAAGAACTTGAGCGGCAACGCCTTCCTCGTCTTTAAGAAGCGCCAGCAGAATATGCTCGGTGTCAATATCCTTGGATTTTAGCGCCCGTGCTTCCTGTCCGGAGACTTCCAGTGTCTTTTTGGCGCGAGCCGTCAGCGGCAATTGTCCCATAGTCATGGTACCGCCGGCCGGTTGAACGACTTCCTCGATAGAGGCCTTGAGATCCGGGGATTCCAGTCCCAGATTACCGATAATCTCAATAGCCCGACCCTCACCAAGTCTGATTAATCCCAGCAGGAGATGCTCGGTCCCGATATAGTCATGTCGAAGCCTGGCGGCCTCTTCCCTGGCAAACTCGATGGCCTTCCGGGCTAATTCCGTAAACATCTCATTCATATTATAAAACCTTTCTATTGATTTCTATATCTAACTTTTTAACGCTTCTACCGCTTTTTTTGTGCCAACTATTTTAATTTTTCCCTAACCATCTCGGCGCGAACGGCATCGCGTCGGTCCGGCGACATTTCTTCGCCGTAAAATTTCTGGAGATGAGCCGGCTGCGACAAAAGCAGGATTTCGTTGATGCGCGAAATCTCGACGCAATCGATAAGGCCCATCGCGGCGCCCAGCCGCACCGCCGACAGGAGGTTCATAACCTCTTCGGAGGTAAGGACGCGGGCATATTTCAGTATTCCATAGGCGCGCCAGATTTTGTCCACGATCTGATCCGGCGCCTCGCTCATAAGTCTCTCGCGGGCATGAGCTTCTTCGGCAATAATCGAGCGCGTTACGTTGGCGATCAGGTGTAATGTATCGTTTTCGGCAACACCCAGCGTATTCTGATTCGAAACCTGGAAAAGATTTCCGAGAACATCGCTGCCCTCACCATAGAAACCGCGTACGACAACACCCATTTTGGTTATTTTTGATATGACCCGATCGATATCCTTGGTAATCACCAGACCGGGCAGATGAATCAACACCGAGGCCCTCAAACCGGTTCCGACATTGGTCGGGCAGGCGGTGAGAAAGCCGAAATCGGAGTCATAATCGAACTCCAGATGCTGGCCGATGGCATTATCGAATTTCCCAGCCCTCTTGAAAGGCGTTTCGGGATCAAGTCCGGGTGCCAGGGCCTGGATCCTGAGATGGTCCTCTTCATTGACCATGATCGAGACCTGTTCATCGTCGCTGATAAACAACGCCCTCGAGTTATCGTCCTGCATAAATCCGGGCGACATAAGATGTCTTTCGACCAGGAAATCGCGATCGAGCGGGGTCACATCGGTCCCCCGCATCAGGCGGCCCTTATCCAGCACATCGGACCGGCCGATAGCCGATTCGAAATACCCGATTATTTTTTCGCGGGTGGCGGGATCGGTTGCCGAAGGAAAAACACATCCGGCAACATTCCGGGCCAGTCTGACTCTCGACGAGAGGACGACCATATTTTCATCACCCTTACCGGAGAGCCATCCGGTGGGTTTCTTTGCCATATCTTCAAACATTGTGTTCAATCTTCATCCTTTGCAATCAGGTGCGCCTCGCGTACCGCCTTCAACTTATCCCGTAGATCGGCGGCGCGCTCAAAATCTTCACTATCAATGGCTTTCCGCAGTTCCGCTTCAAGTCTTTCTTCCTCCCTGACCGGAATCGGATCACCCTCGCCGGTGACAGGCACCTTGCCCTTATGGAGCGAGGAACCGTGAATCTTGCGCATTATCGGCTCGAGCCGGGAGCGAAAAGCGTTGTAACATTCGCCGCATCCGAACCGACCCTGCTGGGCGAACTGCTTGAAAGTCAGGCCGCACCGTGAGCAGGTTATATCGGGCATATCCGGCAATTCGCCGTCTTTTTTGGGGGATTGCTGGAGCAATCCCGAAATCAGGTCGCTCAATGGAAACGGCACGTTTTCGAGCGGTGAGTGGAAGCCCCTTTTGGCGGCGCACTCTTTACACAAAGAGAGAACGATTTTTTCATTGTTTATAATTTGTGTGAGATGGACCGTCGCCGTATTTTTTTTGCAATCCTGACACAACATAATTTTATCCTAACATCATTCGGCCTCGCGGACGAAGCCGTTTTCCAGTTTCACAACCCGGCGGCACTTTTTGGCCAGATCTATATTATGTGTCGCAATTAGAAAAGTTATTTCATGCTTCTCATTAAGCCGACCCAGCAAGTCGTGCAATTTTTCGCCGGTTTTAATATCGAGATTTCCCGACGGTTCATCGGCGATGACTATTTCGGGATCATTGGCCAGCGCCCTGGCCACGGCGATACGTTGCTGTTCACCGCCCGACAGTTGCTGAGGCATATGTTTCATTCTATCAGATAAACCGACTTCGGCCAGAAGATGTTCCGCCTTTTGCTTCGCCTCGGTTTTTCCGATATCGGCGATGAGGTTGGGCATCATGACATTCTCGAGCGCGTTGAAGTCGCTGAGAAGGTACTGCTGTTGAAAGACAAACCCGATATGGCGGTTGCGGAAACGGGCCAGTTCGGTTTCACTTTTGTCGCCAAATGCCTCGCCCCGGACGCTGACACTCCCTTTGGAGGGACGGTCAAGCCCACCCAGGACATGAAGTAAGGTCGATTTACCCACGCCCGATTCGCCGACCACGGCAACCATGTCGCCCTTGTTAACATCCAGATTAATCCCTCTCAAAACTTCCAGTATTCCTTCGGATGTAGTGAAATTTCTGTGAATGTTCCGGGCCGCGAGGAGATTAATTTTGTCGGCTGCTTCCAATTCAATGTCTCCCTTATCCCTAAGTCAATCTATTAGTATATAACTATTTTCGCCAGAATCGTCAAATTATTTAGGCCGCCCGCAATAATTACGGCGCTTACTGCCGCAAAACGTCAATTACGGACTGGCGGGAAGCCTTGGCGGCGGGATATAAAGCGGCTATAAAACAGATTAAAAGGGTAACTCCGCCGGCCATCAAATAGTCGATCGGGTTTACCTTTATGGGCAAATAATTGATGAAGTAAAGGTCTCCGGGGAGAGAAATAAGGGCATATTTGTTTTGTATCCACGCCGCTATCAATGAAATGGTCCAGCCGAGCAATATCCCGATACTGCCCAGTACCAGACCGTTGAGAATAAATATCCGTTTAATCGACCCGGCCGTGGAGCCGAGCGTTTTGAGAACACCGATCTCGGTTCGTTTTTCCATCGCCAGCATGACCAGTGTCGAGATGATCGAAAACGCCGCCACGAGGACAATCAAAATAAAGCCGATGAAAAGCATCTTTTTCTCGAGGGCGATCCATGTGAAAAGATTTTTATGCAGTTCGTTCCAGGGAACGATCTGATAGTCGTAGCCGAGGACCGCGGTCAGGGCCGGGGAAATTTCATCGGCCAGATATATATCGGTCAGTTTAAGATGCACCGCAGTAACCTCGTCGTCCATTTTGAAAAGATCCTGTGCGGCTTCCAGTGAAATATATCCGAGTTCGGCATCGAACTCGTACATACCGGTCTCGAAAATACCGGTCACATAAAATTTGGCCACCCGCGGGCGGGTGTTGCCCCGGAGATTTTCGCCCCGAAGCGAATACATGACGATCGGTTCGCCGACAGTCACACCCAGCCGGTCGGCCAGAGTGATACCCATGATAATACCGGAGGCCTTTTCGACACTGTCCGGAGCCGGGATATCGAAACTGTACTCACCGCGGATGATATCATCGGCAATATTGGCGGTTCTTTTTTCGCGCTCGGGATCGACTCCGCGCACGACGATACCATCGCCGACATTTTCGGACGATACGGCCGCCTTGTAATAAATGAACGGCGAGGCGGCGACGACATCATCGACACTTTCGACCTTCTCGATCACTTCATCATACTCGCTCATGGTCATGGCGTTACGCGGGAAAATCGTTATATGCGAGGTCGTCCCCAGGAGACGGGTGCGCAGTTCGGTTTCAAAACCGTTGTGCATCGACATGACGAAACAGACCACGGCCACACCCAACGTAACACCGAGGGTGGTGATCCAGGTGGAGACCGAAGTAAAAAAGTGGCCGGAGCGGAGGTATCGGCCGGCGATGAAGCGTTCGTATTTCATATTTTTCTTTTCTATGGTGTCAGGTCACATTCCGCGATTGAAATCGCGGAACAGGACCTGACACAACATTGAAAATACTCTCGTTTCTCTCAGGGTGTCGGGTAATCAGGACCTGACACAACATTGATGCTGCTTTCTTCTTATGGTGTCGGGTCACAATTCTCCGACTATTGTCAAGCAATCAGGACCCGACACAACTTAAACATAACTTCTTAAAATCCGACTCAAACAAAACTATTCAGAATATCCGAGGGGCATAGCCGCTCACTCATCCTTTTCGGGGCGCATTTGCGGGAAAAGGATGACGTCGCGGATCGAGTGGCTGTTGGTCAGGATCATAATCAGCCGGTCGATGCCGAACCCCAGGCCGCCGGTCGGCGGCATGCCGTACATCAGGGCGGTGATATAATCCTCGTCGAGCTGATGCGCCTCCTCGTCGCCCGCCTCGCGCGCTTTAACCTGCGACTCGAACCGCGCCTTCTGATCGTCGGGATCGTTCAGTTCCGAGAAGGCGTTGCCTGTTTCCAGCCCGCCGATATAGCACTCGAAACGTTCGGTCAAACGGGGATTGTCGCGGTGGACCTTGGCCAGCGGCGATATATCCAGCGGGAAATCCTTGATAAAAGTCGGCTGGACAAGTTTCGGTTCGACTTTTTCCTCGAAAAATTTCTCGACCACTTTGCCCCAGCTGATAAGTTCGTCCGCATCGATTTCGAATTCTCTGGCTTTCGCTTTGGCCGCCTCGAAATCGAGCGGCATCAGGTCGACACCGGTCGCCTCTTTGACCGCATCGACCATGGATATCTCCTTGAAATCCGGCTCGAAATCCAACTCCATACCTTCATAATCTATTTTGTACTTACCGTGCAGATCGAATACGACTTTGCGCATCATATCCTGAAACAGCGCCATAATATCTTTGTAGTCGGCGTAGGCCCAGTACAGCTCGACCATCGAAAATTCCGGATTATGCAGGCGGTCCATACCCTCGTTGCGGAAATCCTTGCATAATTCCCAGACTTTGTCGAAACCGCCGACGATAAGCCGCTTGAGATACAGTTCATCGGCGATACGCAGGAACAGTTCGAGATCGAGGGCGTTGTGGTGCGTCCGGAACGGTTTGGCCGCGGCGCCGCCGTAAATCGGCTGGAGAATCGGCGTTTCCACCTCGAGAAAACCGCGCCCGTTGAGAAATTCGCGGATGGAGTTGATAATTTTGCTTCGGGCGATAAAGGTATCGCGCACCTCCGGGTTAACGATCAGATCGGCATAGCGGCGGCGGTAACGCTGTTCCTTGTCGGTCAGTCCGGCGTGTTTGTCGGGGAGCGGGTGAAGCGCTTTCGAAAGCAATTCGAACTGCGCCACCATAACGGTCATCTCGCCGGTTTTAGTCGTGAATAGCGTCCCTTCGACGCCGATTATATCGCCGAGATCGATTTTTTTATCGAACAGCTTGAAATTGTCCTTGCCGACATTATCCAGCTTGACATAAGTCTGAATCTTGCCGGTCATGTCGTGGATATCGACAAAGAAGACCTTACCCATTTTGCGTTTGAGCATGATTCGTCCGGCCAGTTTTATCGGTGTCTCCTTCGAGGAGAGTTCGTCATAATTATTCCTGGCCTCGCCGATCATGTGGGTGCGGTCGAATTTATACGGGTAGGGATTTATATTTTTTTCTCTCAGATCGGCCAGTTTCCGGCGCCGTGTTTTTATCAATTCTTCGAGTGGTATTTGCGGTTGTTCGGATTTCTGTCGGTTCTGTTCGTGATTATCTGCCATGAGTAACCATTCCTTATTTATCCGGAGATGTTGAATTTTTTGTGCAGGGCCGCTTTCACTACCGGCGGCACCAGGGTGTGGATATCGCCGTTGTGGGCGGCAACATCTTTGACGATAGTGGAAGATAAATAGACCCATGAGAGGGCTGGCATGAGAAAGACGGTTTCGACATGATGGGCCATTTTGCGGTTCATCAGGGCCATCTGGAACTCGTATTCGAAATCGGAGACGGCCCGCAACCCGCGGACAATAGCGCAGGCGCCGAGTTTTTTGGCCAGTTTGGCGAGGAGCCCGTCGAAACTGATCACCTCGACCTGATTGACGAGCTTGATCTCCTTGAGGCTCTCGCGGACCATTGTAATGCGCTCTTCATGGCTGAACAGCGGATCCTTCCCGCCGTTTTCGGCCACGGCGACGATCAGACGATCAAACAATCCACCGGCTCTTTGCACCAGCGACAGGTGGCCGTTGGTGATCGGGTCGAAGGTCCCGGGATAAACGGCCGTTTTTATTTCACTTTTTTCCGGCATAAAACGACACCTCTGTCTGCCCGAATTTTCTCGTTTTCAGCAACGTCAATTTGTCCGAATCGACTCTCGATCCGGCTTTATGCTCAATAATAAGTAATCCATCGCGGCTAAGCAAGTTATATTGAAGCACCGTCTCGGCCACTTCCTGAGGCGTTATTTGTTCATACGGCGGGTCGGCAAAAATAAGATCGAACTTTTTTCCCTGCTCCTCGAGCAGGCGGCAGGCCTCGCGATAATCGACCGGCAGGATAGTCTGTTCGAGACCGACCGATTCGAGATTTTTCCGGATGGCGGCCACCTGTTCATGCCCCGATTCGACGAAGACGGCCGAGGCGGCGCCGCGCGAGAGGGCATCGATACCCAGCGCTCCCGAACCGGCGAAAATATCGATAACATGAGCATCCCCGGTTTCATGCATCAATATATTGAAAATCGACTCCCGGACCCTGTCGGTGGTGGGCCGGACGGTCAGTCCCGCGATGGTATGGAGTTTGCGCCCCCTGTATATTCCCCCGGTAATACGCATGGCATCAGTCCACCGTCAGGCCGAGGCCGATAAGATATTTATGGGATTCGGCGAGGATTTCGGGCGCAAAAAGCTCTTTTCTCATCACCGGGAGGGCGGTTTTGATACCGATGACATCCTCGATACCGGCCGCCATTTCATCGCCGGCATGGCCGCCGGTGACGACAATCATTGACAGCGGCACCGATTGCGAAAGTTTGTTGCAGGTGAGCATCTGGTACTGAACGGTGGCGACAATATCCAGCAGAAAAGCCTTCGTAGAGGTTTCATCCGGATCGCCTATAACGGCGTTGCTGATGACCGCCCCGAGATGAATCGGGCGATTGTTTTCGACAAAGCAGTACGAGGCGATATTATCGGTGATATCGATCAGGCAGACCAGCCGGCCGCCCTCATGGCGGCAGTAATTCAGATACCCCGCGGCCATGGCCCAGGAACGGAGTTTGAAGCCGGATGGTTTGATCAGCCGTTTTTGCAGAAGTTTGAGCCGGCGGTCGATATCCTGACGCCGGTAGGCCACCGCCAATCTTTCGCTCCCGCCGTTTATTTCGAATGACTCCAGGTAGTATTGATCATCGTCCTCGAGCAGGGAGGCGATCAGTTCGAACTGGGCCAGTTTATCGGGATCGAGGCTTCGGTCGGTCGAGATTTTTACGCGTTTGATGATGGTATTTTTTTCAGGAACGGCCATATAGAGGCTTCCCTCACGGTCGATTTTCTCCCCCTCGACGGCATCGAACGGGAGGTCGTCGAGCATATCGACCCTGTTTCGCCCGGCCGCGGTCGAGAGGCCGACCAGGCGGATTCTGTCATCATAAAGCTCGGCCCCGTATTTTCTGCTGCGTAACTCTACCACTCCCTGACCTCGATATATGGTTGGATTTTCGCGAAAGTGGCATGACCGATACCGTCCACTTTCATGACATCTTCGGGTGTAATGAATCGCTCCGTCTCGCGCATCGCGACAATCCTCCGGGCCAGCGCCGGGCCGATACCGGGTAACAGTTCCAGTGAATCGGCGGGCGACAGGTTGAGATCGACTTTGAGGGCCGGGGCGTAGCGGTTGTCCGGTTCGGCAATACTGACCGAGAGGCGGAGACTGTTTTCATCGACCCGGGAATAATCATACAGCAGGCGCCCGGCAAACAGGATAAACAGCAACGCCGATAAAAAGACGATGACCCGCAACTGCGGCGGCGAAAATTCAAATACTCGATTCATCTAAATAACAATATTCCAAAGTGATTTCGAGCCAATATATAAAACCTGATATAAAAATCAACCACCATCGACGGCGGCGGCATCTTTTTTATAAACCCAGGCCTCGTTGAGATGATTGTATTTCGGATTCATGAAATGCAGAATGGCATCCATAATCGACGGTGTCGAGTGAAAAACCGGTTTGACCGGCCCGAAATAACGCGACAGCGTGTCGGCACGCTCGGCGGCATGCTTGTCGGAATAGACGACAAAATAATCGGCCCCGGTAAAAACGGGTGAATTTTTATCGAGTGTGTCCAGAGTCTCATATTTATCGACATTGAAATAATCCGGGCGGTTGTATCCGGCGTAGGTGATGGCGATAAACCTTCTTCGCTCGGTCCGGTCGATGATTATCATGTCGGCATCATCCTGTTTGGCGATATAAACAAACGGTTCGACCATCCCCTTGTGGGCGTAGTTAAAAGTGAACAGCGGCAGGACGATTATATTGACGGCAACGGCGAAAATGACCGAGTATTTGAATATTTTCCGCAGGCGCGACTGCGGGTCGCTGTTTTTGATCCAGACATAAAGCCCGATCATACCGAGTATGGCAATCAGCGGGAAAATCGGAATCATGAAACGCTCCTCCTTGTGGCTGATTATGCTGTGGATGACAAAAAACACGGCCACCGATGAAAACAGTATAATATGCTCGCGGATTATTTTTTTCCTGAAAATACTGAAAATCAGATAGAACGAGAAAGGCGGGATGAAAATCCCCAGTATCAAACCGGCGAAAGTGTAGAACGGCTGCGGCAGGGGTGGGTTGCCGCTGACATACAAAAACGACATAAAGACATTATATGTCGAGCGCCCGAAGGTCCCGAGATAGACGGCATCGAGACTTCCGCCGAACAGGGCGATCAGTAAATACCCGAGACAGAAATAAAGCGCCGGGCGGATTTTTTTGGTCATGAACCATATCGCGAACGGTATCGGTATTACGGCCAGCCCGGTGTTGAAACGTACCAGCCAGCTCAGGGCACCGAGCACACCGGCCAGGATCAACAGCCGCGATTTGTTTTCTTTGGCGCCGACATAGGCGAAATAAACGCACGGGACAAGCAGGTCGGCCGAGACGACCTCGATCAGGTTGCGCACGCTCAAATACGGCAACAGGAAATGCGCGGCCAGTATCAACCCGGTTATCATAGCATAGTTTTTATTTTCGGTCGCGCGTTCGACATACTTGTAGGCGTAGTACACCATCAGAAGCGACAGCAGGGCATGGATCAGCCTGACGACATACATCATTGGATCGAGCGAAAAAACGCCCAGCCATGTCATGACAATCATTATTGCGTAATTGAACAGCGTATAGAGCGGCGACCGGCCGACATCGCAACCCTTCATGACGTTCCACCGTATAAAACCATCATCGGCAAAAAGGCTGGTCTGGACGGCGGTGTAGGATACCTGGACCGTTTCGAAATGATCGTCGTTGGCCATGAAACCCTTCGAAAACACGACCGAACACAATCTGAGAACGAGCGCCACGATTATACAGAATAACAGCGGGTGTTTTTTAATGAATGTCAGCATACATATTTACAAACTCATTACCGTAATAACTCAGGCCATGATAAGCAGATAGCCGGGAATTGTAAAGGATTTAAACATTCCAGCCGTTCAGCGATAATTTGACAAAAATAATATAAAATAATACTAAAAAATACTTGATTATACTTATTAATATCGTATAATACTATAAAGTATTAACAGGAGTGATATATCATGGATAAAGACGAGATAAAAAAGAGATATGCGGCAATGCATGCTACGGATATGTTTCTCGGCCCTGATTTGCTTGAAGAGCTTGAAAAGGAAGAATCAGAGCCGGAAATCAAATTTTTTACGACGGCCGAGGTTGCCGATATGCTGAAAATGAATGTCCAGGTGATAGCGCGCAAGCTTCAGCGGGGCGAAATTCCGGGTTACAAGATCGGCAAGGATTGGCGCGTGGCCGAGAAAGATTTGTGGCAATGGCTGGAGAGGCATTCGAACCAGCGAAAGAAATTGAGTCCGGCGCAGAAAGTGGTCGGGAACTTCATGAAGGACGGCCGGTTTAAGGCTCTCCCCGCCCAGCGCAAGCGGCGCAAGTATATTCTCGAGTATATTCTCAGGCAGTTTGAGGTCAACACGGTGTACACCGAGAAAGAAATTAACGAGAAGATTATCGAGTTCCATGATGATTTCTGCACGATTCGCCGGGAGTTTATTATGGAAAAGATGATGACCCGCGCGCAGGGCAAGTATCAGCGAAACAAGAGTTATATTTTCATCAGTTGATTTTACGGCACAAGAGATAAAAAAACGGCGGATGAATCATCCGCCGTTTTGCATTCAGGTCGATTTTTTCAATGCCTTAACCGTCGAGTTGCAACACCTGTCGAACCAGCGGATCGTTGCGGTTATTTTTATAAGCGGCGTGATCCTGGGTGACGCTCATCAACTCGGAGTATCGTTTCATCTCGATCAGGGCACCGGCCAGTTTGCGATAGGTCGGGCCGCTGCTGCGGTTCATGTCGAAGGCCTCCCGAAGCAGCCGAAGCGCCTCTTCATTGCGCCCCTGGTAAAACCTGAGCAGTCCCAGGTCGGCCAGATAGAACTGGCTTTCGGGATTTTTATCCAGCAGTTCGGTGACGACCGGTTCGAAACTGTCGAGTACCGCTTTGGCTTTGAGAGTATCGCCGGCTTCCATAAGATAATCATGGTATGTCACATAGCTTTGCAGGAACTCCGGATATTTCTCGATGGTGAATTCGAGCATATCGTAACATTTTTCCATGTCGCCCTGTCGTTTGAACTCGCCGGCCAGCCGGATGGCATTGAATCCAAGGGCGAGCATGACGCCGGTGGCGTTTTCATCGCGGAAAATATTCGGGTTATCCAGCCCGTCATATTTATACACTTCTTTGTACAGCCGATATCCTTCCTCGGCGTTGATATTTCTCTCCCATTTGGCCGAATCGAGCTTATATAGCAACCCGGTGGTAACCGCAATGTCGCGCAGGTTAAGCGGCGATTCGGCGTATGGCTCGGATGAGAAATAGATCGGGTCGCGCCACTTGTTTTCGATAACGACTTCATCGACCATCATATCCTGGAGTTTCCACACCCGTCCCTCATAAGGGGTCGGTATAAGATATGTCCTTCTTTTTCTCGGGCGATCGACAAACGTCGATTCCGGCCGCCGGATTGTCCGGCCCTGGTATTCGTAGTTGTTCCACAAGATTTGCTTATCGGACAGCGATATCGGGACATCATAATGATTTTTCATCTGGGCCACATACCAGTCGGTGTTGAACAGCGACAGATTGACCACCCGGACATCCTTGCGGGTACCGTAAACCTCCTGCACACACCAGAGCGGGAAAGTATCGTTGTCGCCCGAAGTAAACAGGATGGCGTCTTTTTTACAGGTGTTCAGGATATTTTCGGAATATATTTTGGGATAATAATTTTCCGAACGGTCGTTTTCGAAATAGTTGCCGGCTACGGCAAAAAGCGGCGTAAAAACCAAAAGCGACATGGCCGCAATAACCGGTTTACCTGATGATGATTTAGCCATGGCTTTGCGGACCAGATCCATCAGTGCGGCCACTCCAAGCCCGAGCGCCAGTCCGAAATAGGCAAATCCGGGCGTGAAGAAATAGTCACGGTTGCGCACCTCGAGATAGGCATCGCCGGTTTGCGCGTTGTACATGATACCGTCGGCAAAATTCATATACAGGACCAGGCCGGCGGTCCCTAATAGAAGCAAGATCAGGAATGGTAACCCCACTTGAGCCTTTTTGGTCGAGGCGTAATAAACTCCGAACAGCCCTAATAAAAACACGAAGAAGAAAACCGGTTTGAGCCCGTATTGGCCCTCGAAATAACTCCAGAAACCCATATGCGCGTGGCGACCGAACTGGTGCGCCCAGGTGCCGCGTCGCTTGAATGACCGCTCCACCATCAACTGACTGCCGTACTGTTTGCGGTCGAGATAATTTTTGAAAGCCTGGTTTTGGGTACTGCTGAAAAACGCCCACGGCGCCAAACTGAAACCACGCGACGGGTTGTTTTCATCGATTCGGGGGTTCAGGCCGGAGCGTATGGGAATAAACAGGTGAAGCGAGTATCCGATCACGGCGATGAGAATAATCGCCAGCCCTGTGCGCCAGTCCATTTTCCGCGCGACCGAACTGATAATAAGCATAGCCGCAATACCGGCCAGCAAACCATACATAAACTGGTTGAAACCGACCATAATCATCGAGAAAGCGGCAATACCGATCACGACCGGCCAGTTGATATATTTGTAAATCATGATAACCGTCAGCAACAGGACCAATACCGTGGCAAAAACAAAGGCCTGGAAACCGCTGTCCATATTCGAGAAAACTATCATCCCCAGTAATTCGATGACAAACAGGGCACAGAGAATGTACCAGGCTTTGACCGGGGCGTCTTTTTTGAGAACGAAAAAGATGGCCGCCACCGGCATAATCAAAAACGTGGTCAAATGGACACCGACGCCAAGCATGGCCAGATAACAGACCATGATAATAATTTTGCTTCCCTTCCCGGTTCCGCGCACATCGTAATACATGAGCATCAGCCACAGGATCATGGTCATGATCATCATCGACAATCCGTAAACCTCGGCCTCGACCGCGTTGGCCCAGTAGGTGGTGGCAAAAGCCATGAAGAGCGAACCGACGACGCCGCCGATGTACGGTATATACCGGCTCCAGATATCGCCGTCATCAGCATCGAACCAGTAACGGATAATGCGAACGACCGACAGATAACCGAACAGAACGGCCGCCGATGAAGATATAATCGACAGGATGTTGATCCTGAAGCAGATATCGGCGGATATGGGCAGGATGGAGAAAATTCTTCCGATGAGAATAAACAGAGGCGACCCCGGGGGATGCGGAATACCCAGGATATATGAACAGGCAATGAACTCGCCGCAATCCCAGTAAGACAATGTCGGCGCGACAGTTAATCGGTAAACAATGAGAGTGAAAATAAAAATGAATGCCCCGATGTAGGCATTGGTTTTATCAAACACCTTCCCCGGCGGGTCTATTCTGGTTTCCAAAAGAACCTCCTAAAGCTCGTTTATTCGATAACCGATAACATAAATAATAGTCAAAGTTATATTTCCGGTAAATATTGGCTCAAATATAACTATAAATAAGTAATTAACAACCAAAAATTATACCGGTTTCGGGGGTTATTGGACTAATTTTTTTCAGGAGGCTTTATGTTTATCTGGTGTGCCATAATGTTTTTTCTGGGCGTCGCAGCTTTCATGGACTCTATTTTCAACTACGGAGAAATATTTAGGCAGATAAATTCGGTACTCTTCCTGCTGATTTCACTGGGGATTTTGATTCGGACGACAATCAAAGTCAAAGCGGCTAAGCTCGAGGGATATGAAAACAGGATCGAGAATCTCGAAATGCAGCTTCGGGCGATGAAATCGGATAAAGAGAAGGAAACGGAAATGGAGATGGCTGACTATTAATGATCAGCTTGCCGGGCGGGATGTTTCAACATCCTGCAAAGCCTCTCTTATTTCCCCGGTAAAGGGATAACCGGAATAATTCTGAAGCAAATCACGGTAAATGTCGGCGGCCTCGTCCAGACGGGCGGGGTCGTCTGATAATATCTCACCTTTCAATTTCAGCGTATACGGATAGAAATAATCTTCGGCGTAGTCGGCCGCCATTGTTTCGATAATGTCGAGCGCCCCGGATATATCGTCGTATTGGCGGTAATGCTCGGCCAGGCGGAGCATTGTCAGCCCGGTCAGCGAGGTTCGACCCATGTTGATTATATCGCGATAAGTTTTTTCGACCGAGTCGGGCATCATCCGGGCGGTGTACAGCATCGCCCCGGAGTAAAGGCCGAGCGCATCGGGATACGACTGCTGCGCTTCGCGGATAATAAGGCTGTTGATCAGGGCGTCATTGATATAGTATCCGCGCGGGAACTCGTTGATTATTTTCCGAAAGGCTATATCGGCATTGTCGAATTCCTTTTTGTAGAACCAGATCATGGCCAGATTGTAGGCGATCAATTCGCGGCGTTCTTCCATATCGCCCTCAACATAAAGTTCCGAAAACACGGTTCCGGCCGAATCAAGCTGTCCCAGAATAAGATGCAACCGCGCCGTTTCGAGCCTGGCGGCGAAACGAACCGGCGTGAATTTATAGAAATAAGCGGCCGAGTCAAAATAAACGCGGGCCGAATCATAAAACCGCATATTGTAGCGGTAGGCGTTGGCGATGGCCAGCGTCGCCTTGGCCCGGTCGCGCATCATCGGGTAGGTTTGGATAATTTCGCGGTACATATCGATCGCCTCACCGGAACGGCCGACATCGAGAAGCGCCTCGGCGTAGTAAAACCTATACTGCGAAATTTCGGGACCGACCGAGTCTTTGGCATTGATATACTCGGCCATCTTGATAACCTGCTCGGAAAGCTTGCGCTGGTGGCAGTTTCTAAGATAACGATAGAGTTCACGTCCGCTACCGGAGGTCAGCGAATCGAGGCGGACACTTGTTTCGAAAGCGGCCTCGTAGCGGTCGGAGCGTACATACGCCTCCTGCAATACTTTTAACGCATATTGATCGTCGGGCAGCGAATCGAGGATACTCCGTAAAGCCGCAATCACATCATCGACCGCCCCCGGATACCGTATCAGCACCGATAATTTCCGATCTGCCTGCGGCCTGACGAGGGTGTCGGAATTGACGGCGGAGTAATACTCGAAAACGGCCTCGGAATATTCACCGCGGTTTTCGAAGAGTGCGGCGCGCTCCAGCGAAAACAGCGTCCTGTTATCGAATAAGCGGCGGCCCGATTCGATCATTTCCAGCGCTTTGTCATTGAAACCGTAGGTTATAAGGCGGCTGATTATATCGCGATAGATATCCGAATTGCCCGGAAATTTATCGAGTATGTTTTCGATCTGCGTAGTGATGGATGAATCGACGCCGGTTTTGAGATACAAATTGAGAAGGTCATTGTGGTATTGATACTCGAAGGGATATTGTTCGAGTATCCGTGTCAGCAGCAATTCGGCCTTGGAGAAGGCTTTCAGTTCCATGTAGCAGTTGAGAAGCAGGTTAACCGCTTCGCGGCGAGACGGATCCTTGGCATAGATATCCTCGAGGAAATTGGCGGCGCTGATAAAAGCTCCCCGCGACATCAACTGCCGCGCCATCGATAGATCGTCGTCGATCATCTCCTGATGCGGCCGTTCGGGAGCAGGAACGAATTTGGGTATATCTTTATCTCTGTCTTTATCGCTAGCTTTATCGCTATCGCTTTGACCGTGCACCCCCCCGCAGATAAAGAGAAGCGACAAAATGATGGCGAAAATAAATGTCTTCTTCATTATCATGGTCCGTCGGGGGCGGGGGCCGACCGGTAATCGATCGACTCCAGCAACGCCTTGAAATATGCCTTAATATGCTGTTCGTATTCTTCCGGGTAGCTTTCATTCATAAACTGCCGCAGGCGGTCCTCGACATCCAGCCCGCCCCGCAGATTATTTCCGGACAGGGCCGCCGGCGATGACCTGAGAACATCCTTACCGACCGCCGCTTTACGCTGCTCGGTGAAATCTTTTCTCTGCATCGTTTTGGTGGCATCCAGCATACGCGAATAAATTTTGAGCTGCCGGTCGATAGTCTCCTGGCCGACCTCGCCGCTGCTGAGTTCATCGACCACTTTTTTCATGTCGTCGGCGACGGCATCGAGCCGCCCCAGCACCTCGCGGCTCCCGCCGAATTCTTGCTCCAGTTCCTGCAGAGATTTCTGGATGGCGCCCTGCTCGGCGGCCAGTCGTTTCATGGCCTCTTTTCCGCCCGGTTTCATATTGTTCGGATTCTGGCACTGCGACTGGGTTTGCTGGTTAAGCTGTTTCTGCTGGTTGCAGAGTGATTCCATTTTCTGCGACGGCTTATCGCAATTGCCGCCCTTATTGCACTTGCTTTGTGATTCGAGGGCATCGAGCATGTTCAGCGCCGCCCGGTTCATGCTCCAGAGCGCCTCGCGCTGGTAAGTCGCGGCATCGGTGGCGCGCCGCTCGGCAAGTTTATTGACGGCCATATCGAGATTACTCATGGTCTTGTTGATCAGGCCCTGCAGTCCGGCGGCCAGAAACGGCGACTCCTTGCCGAGATCCTCGATACGTTGCGAGAGGCCGCCCACCGACTCGCGCAAAACCTGCTGCTCGCCGGCGAGATCGCGTAAAACATCGGAACCGCTCCGGATTTTGGATGTTTGGTCGATCAGCCCTTCCTGATTGTTCGACAGGTAGTTGATATCGTCGATGGCATTACGCATTTTTCGGGCCAGTTCCGATCCGTCACCCTTGCACATTTTCGCCTGGCCATCCTGAAGCTGGTCGAGCATATTCATAAGTTTCGACAGCGACTGTTGACCCTGCTCCATAGATCCTTCTTTTTCTTTCTGCGACATATTATCCATCATGCCGTTCATGTTTTCATCGGCGGTGTTGCTCTCGACCGCTTTGCAGAATTTGTCGGCCTCATCGGCTTTGCAATATTTGGTGCTCTTGAGAAGATCGCGCAGTTTCCCCGCCTCTTTTTTGAGATTGTCGAAGCCGGTTTTTACTTTTTGCTCGGACGGTGTCAGCGACGGCAGTTTCGCTGGATTCGTTTCGGCGGTATTTTCATTGACCTGCGTCTGTTTTTCGACCAGTTCGCGGGCCATCTCGGTCATGGCATCTACTTTCTGCTCGATCTGCATCTTTTTCAGCAGGGCGATGGTGCGGTCGAGCCGCTTCATCATATCTTCCTGCGTCATCTGGTAATCCTTGAGCGCCTGGTCGAGCATATTTTTATCCATCTGCTTGAGCGCCTCGAGCAGTTTCAGGCGCGCCTCGCGCATTTCCGGTGTCGCCACTTCCTCGAACAATTTTTGAATCTCGGCCAGTTTTTCGAGCAGTTCCCGTCCGGCGTAACGGCTCTCCTGCATCTTGTCGATCAGCTCATTCATCTTGTCGGCGGTCTTGTCGAGCTGATCGGAAATTTCGCCTTCTTTTTCGGCGATATCCTGGAGCTCTTTCTGATGCTGCCATGAAAGCTTATCGTTGCTCCCTTTTTCCTGCTCGAGTTTGCGGGCGATATTTTTCATCCGTTCGGCCAGATCGCGGTGCTGGCGGAGATACTCCTCGCTCTCGTCGATGTTCTTGCCGTATTCCGATTCGGTCTGAGCGATTATTTCCTCCAGCGAGGGAAGCCGCGCGATATATGTGCGCGAATTGGTCAGTTTGGGGCCGCCGACGGCGTCATTATCGGCCAGTTCGAAATGGTATTCGACATAGTCGGACGGCATCAACCGCAGTGGTTCCATATCCCAGTTGAAATTGATCTCCCCCTCGGTTCTTATCCGATCGGAGAAATTCAGCACCGCCACATTTTCATCCCCCTTGCGGCCGTCGGAAACGGTCCGGTATTTGAGCACCAGCGACGAAAAACCATAGTCATCCGAAATGCGCAGAAGAATCGGCACCATCATCTCTTCATTGAGATTGACATCCACCCCCGGACGAACCACCTCGATAACCGGGTATTCATCGGGGACAGCGGTGATATGGTATTCGATCGGGTCGGGATTCTCCTCGCCCTGCCTGTCGACAAGGTGAATCAGGTAGCTCCGGTCCTCATCGACCCGCAGCGACTGCTCGGCGGTATGACCGCTGATTTCTAATTTGGAGCGCGACGAGTCATCGAAAAACATCTCGGCGATATCGACCGGCACATTGGTTTCGATCTTCATGTTGACCCGGGTACCGACAACAGCCGAGAGCGAGCCGTTGTTTTCGTCGATTTCGGTCGGCGCCAGCCCTGTATATTTGGGGTAGAACAGCGACAGTTTGATACCGGTCACGCGGGGTCGATCGACGACATCGATATGCGCCACAACCGTCTGCTCCCGCCCGGCTTTGACATAATAATCGACCGAGCGGCGGACCTGTTTGAGGGTCGTGTAAAACAACAGTGAATCGCCCAGCAAGGTCGGTTCGGCGGCGCGATCGGTCAGGTCGATATCGGTTTTCTGCCAGATGCCGCCGCTGAATTTATAATACACGGTTGCTTTATCGGGGAATTTTTCGCCGAGTAGTATCCCGCCCAGATCGATATCACGGTATTTTATGGCAATATCGGAGCCGGGGTACGCCTTGAGCTTGTATCCCAGCGGATGCGTAACAACCTCGGTCGGATTTGAATAAACCTTGTACGAATAAGAAAATAACCCGGGAAAAACGACCAGCAGGAAAAGCGCCAGAGCGCCCGCCACTGCTACCGCGCGGAAACTCCGCCAGAGAGGATAACCCGAAACGACCGCATTGAATTCGAGATGCGAGGCATTGTCGGCCGCCTGGGCCAGTGTCGCCTCGATTAAATCATGCGAATAATTCAGCTTCAAAAGCTCCCTGTCGCGCGAAAATTGCAGGGCCGCAATAAGCCGCCCCTTCAACTGCGGGAATTTTTTCTCCAGCCTGACGGCGATTTTCTCGACCGAACCGGAAAACAGCCTCGACAGCGCCAGTTTCCAGAAAAAACAGACCGATATAACCGCCGCGATAGTCAGTAGGCCCAATTTCAGCCATACGGGAAGAATTATTATCCCGGCCAGCAACGACAGGATGATCGAGACAACCAGTAACGCCGTAATAGTCCCCAGCAGGCCGGCCGTGAACAGGATAAATTTTTCCCGCAACAGAACTTTTTTGATTCTGCCGGTCAGGGCGGTGATTTTATCGTCGTTTCTCATACTCATAATTTCGGCGCCCCCTTAATGCGTTACAGCATATACGAGAATATTCATGCCCATTTTAAGGGCCGCCTCACGTTTTTCGGGCGGATCATTGTGCACCTGCGGATCCTCCCACCCATCCCCGATATCGGATTCGAGCAGATAATACAGCGCCACGCGGCCGTCGATTATGATGGCATAACCGCGGGGCGGTTTGTTATCATGCTCGTGGGTTTTGGGCGGGCCGTTAGGGAAATCGTAATAGCTGTGATAAATCGGGTGATCGAACGGCAACTCGGTCAGTTCGCGCTCCGGAAATAGAGCGGTCAGTTCACGGCGCAGATTTTTCTCCATGCCATAAGAATCATTTATGAACAGGAAGCCGCCGCCGGCAAGATAAGTGCGCAAACGTTCCCTCTCCTCTTCGGAAAACTTGATAAGCCCGTGCCCGGTGGCAAAAAGGAACGGGAAACGGAAAAAATTGTCGTCCATTATCTGCACTGTTTTCTCGAGCGTATCCACCGGGAAATTGCTGTTTTCCTTTACGAAATGCAGAAAATTCGGTATTGCCGAACTTCCCCAGTACCAGTCTCCCCCGCCTCCGTAATGAAGCCGGGCGACATTAATCGAGGAGGGATTGATTTGGGTATCGGTCGAGACGCGATCCCGGGCATTCGTCCGCGACAGCAATCCTTCCAGCGACTGAGCCGTGGTAGCAACGCCTGATGACAGTATCACAAAAGTCAATAACAGGGCAAGTATGCGGGATTTTCTCATAATTCAACCCGAGTTATAATAATATACTATTTAAATCGGGTAATGACTCAAAAAATGTTGGTATTTCTTCAGTTAAGAGCAAAAAAGTACCTCTCGGCTAAAAGTAGCCGAGAGGTGGGAGGGATTATGTCTAAGGATATTAAAATATAGAATTTTTTTTGTTAATGTCAAGTCAAAACCGCCATGAAACAGCCATAATACCCCATTCTGCGGGGTTCGGCGGACGACGACCGTTCAGAAAGAAATCCGCAGACCGAACTGGTTCACCGGCTTATCTTCAAAAGTCGAGATAATCCTTTGATAATTGACCGAAATATTATAACCGACCGGTTTCACCAGCGACAGTTCGATATAATGATCATTGTTTTCATACGACATATCCCAGTTGAAATCACCTGTAAATTCGAAATTGAACTCGGTCCAGATCCTGAAAGTGTTGATGGCGATAATCTGAAGAGTCTCGCCGCGGTCGTTGCCGTCATCATCGACATTCTTATAAAACGAAACTTCGTTGGTGATCGGCATTATCCCGAAAACCTCGCCCTCCACCGGCGGCAATGAATTGGCCGAGGCGGCCATAATCAACATGATGATAAGCGGCAATGTCGAATAAATCTTTCTCATGACGGACTCCATGTATTTTTTTTTAATTGCAGGATTTTTTTGGTAACAATCGCAATAAAACAGACTGCCGATATTGAATCAAGAAGATTTCTAATTGCTTGATAAGCTCGTGTAATTGAGTTAACTTCATGTATATGAGAAAATTCCTGTCAAAAATATGGGCCGGGTGGAAGCGTTTTGCGCATATTCTCGGCCGGATCAACACCGCAATAATTCTCTTCCTGTTTTATTATTTGATTTTCGCGCCGTTCGGAATGGTAATGAGATTATTCGGTTATGATTCGCTGAGGAAAAAATCCAAAGGTAAAAGCAACTGGCAGGAAGTTAAAATCGGTGAATTCGAACAGGAACGGGCCTCGCATCAGAGTTGACCGCCATGAATATACTCGGGATTTCATGTTTTTATCATGACGCCGCCGCCGCACTGGTGCAGGATGGTTATCTGACCGCCGCGGCACAGGAAGAACGTTTTACCGGTATCAAACATGATGCCGACCTGCCCCGCAAGGCGGTTGATTTCTGCCTCGAAAAAAGCGGCCTGGCGATGAGCGATATCGACTATATCGTTTTTTATGACAAACCGTTCAGCAAATTCGACCGAATTCTGGCCGGGTATCTTCAGACAGCGCCGAAATCATACCCCGCTTTCCGGATGGCGATGCCGGTCTGGCTCAGGGAAAAAATCTGGCTGCCGCAGATAATTCGCAAAAAAATGGGTTATGACGGCAAAATCCTGTTTGTCGAGCATCATTTATCCCACGCCGCCGGAACATACTACAGTTCGCCGTTCGAGCGGACAGCGATTCTCACTGTCGATGGTGTCGGCGAGTGGGCGACAGCCTCGGTCGGAAAAGGCGACGGTAATAAAATCGAATTGAACCGGGTGATGAATTACCCGCACTCGGTCGGATTGCTGTATTCGGCGTTCACATATTTCCTCGGTTTCCGGGTCAACTCGGCGGAGTACAAAGTGATGGGTCTGGCGCCGTACGGCGAGCCGAAGTACACCGACCTTATAAAAAACAATATTGTCGAAATATTCGATGACGGTTCGATACACCTCGATCTCGATTATTTCAAATTTCATTACGGTCTCGAGATGACCGGCAAAAAATTCGCCCGCCTTTTCGGGCGGCCGCGCCGTGATCCCGATACCGAACTGACCGACTCCGACCGCGATATTGCCGCCTCGATTCAACTGGTCACCGAGGAAATTATTTTCAAAATGGCCGCCTATGCCAAAAAAACGACCGGTGAAAACAAGCTGTGCCTGTCGGGCGGGGTGGCGCTTAACTGCGCCGCGGCCGGGAAACTTCTCCGGAGCGGCATATTCGATGATATATATATTCAGCCCGCCTCATCCGACAGCGGCGGGGCGGCCGGGGCGGCCCTGTATGTCTATTATTCATTGTCGAACAAGCCAAAAATTAACGATCAGCCATATTTCACACTCGGCCCGGAATATTCCGACGGAGAAATAGAAGATTTTCTTGGAAGCGCCGGCGTCCCCTGTGAAAGGCTCGAGCCGGATCAAACGCCCGGATATATCGCCGACCGGATCTCGGAGGGAAAAATCGCGGCGATGTTTCATGGAGCGATGGAATTCGGACCGCGCGCGCTCGGATTTCGCTCGATTCTGGCCGATCCGCGCGGCGCCGACATGAAAGAGAAAATCAACAAAGCGGTGAAATTTCGTGAGCCGTTTCGGCCCTTTGCGCCGGCGGTCATCGAGGAAAAAGCGGGCGAATATTTTGTCGGAGCCCGGAAATCGCCATTCATGCTGTTCAATTTCGATGTCCGGGAGGATAAGCGCGAAATAATCCCGGCGGTGACCCATGCCGATGGAACCGCCCGTATACAGACCGTCAACCGCGCTGACAATCGTCTCCTGTATGACATACTGTGCGAATTCGAGCGAAAAACCGGGGTGGCGGTGCTTCTGAACACATCGTTCAATTTGCGCGGTCACCCGATAGTCAGGACGCCACAAGATGCGCTGGCGACATTTGTCTCGTCCGGGATAGATATCCTGATTATGGGAAATCTGGTTCTCGACAAATCGAAACTCGATCTGGATCAACTGGCGAAATTCAGGATTTCGAGCGGGCAGGACTAAAAAAGCATTTGAACTATCGGCAAACCGGATTATATTTGAATTATGCAATTGTTCCATTCGACAAAAGAACGTTTGAGAATTTTCGGTGAGTTCTGGTATTTTCTCAAAACCTCCAAACGCTGGTGGCTGGGACCGATTCTTATTTTTCTAATACTTTTATCGCTGTTGATCGTTTTCACCGAGTCATCGGCGCTGGCCCCGTTCATTTATTCGCTTTTTTAGATATGCCCAAAAACAATCAAAAAGCGCCCCCGCGCATGGGCCGAATGAAGAAAACACTGCTGCTTATTTTATCCATTCCGCTGTTTGTGGTGTTTACCGAGATTCTATTCACGATAATCCCGGTGGATACATTTTTCCAGAACCGTTTCTTTCTCGTCAACCGGGCGCTCGATTACCCCGAGGTTTTCAAGAAAGACAGGCAGCTTTTCTGGAGATTGCGACCGTCACAAAAAATCAGTTCCCGGTTTTTCGAGGGAAAAGAGTACAATATTAACTCCTACGGTCTCCGGGGTGATGAAATTCCCGACAAAACGGACCGAACCAGAATAGTCGCGATGGGCAACTCCTGCACTTTCGGCTGGGGGGTGCGTAACGATCAGGCATATATCAACAAACTGGGCGATTTGATAAACAGCGACTCCGCCCTGCCGCCGGTGGAGATAATAAACGGCGCCGTGCCGGGATACAGCTCGTTCCAGGGCCGCAGGTTTTTTATCACCGACATACTGCCGCTCGAACCGGATATTATTTTTCTCATGTACGGCTGGAACGACCAGTGGGCGGCGGCGGGTAATATCCCCGATCAGGATCAGGAACCGTTACCGGAAATTATTATCGATGTCCAGAACATGTTTTCGCGCCTGAAAATTTATCGGCTGAGCAAAAAACTGCTGTTGTCGGCGGTGGAACAACCGCTGGATGACAGACTGGTAAAGGAGAAACCGGTTTACAGGGTGGACATCCCCGATTATTACAACAACCTGGATTTTATCGTACAGTACTGCCGGCAGGAGGGCATCAGGCCGATACTGCTCACTTCGCCCATTCCCTCGCTCGAAAAATATTATCAGCCGGGGAAAAAATCGATGTTGCACCTTTTCCATCAGTATTATAATCATCAGGTCCGCCAGCTGGCGCGAAACAGCAAAATAGATCTGGTCGATCTTGCGATCGAATTCGACAACTATGACAACCTTTTCGACGATGCGGAGAAGGACCCGATTCATTTCAACGCGATGGGTCACCAGACCGCCGCCGAGGCAATTCACAGGTATCTGACGAACAATCCCGAAATAATCCACGCTGTCGATAATCATTGACGTCGTATTTTAAACTTTTGTATATTTAAAGGCCCACAGCAATTTACGGAAGGACAACGGGGATGGGGTTTATTAAATCGGCCCTGAATAAGAATGTCCGAACGGATTTCGGCGTGGAGAATCTTTCGCCTGCTTTTTCGATTCGCGAAGCCGAAATCGCGGTCAATTTCCACAGCAGTATTCCCCGTTATTACCCGACACCGCTCGTAAAACTCAATTCACTGGCCTCGCGGCTGGGGCTGTCGAATATATTTATCAAGGACGAATCCAAGCGATTCGGGATCAACTCTTTCAAGGTCCTCGGCGGGGCCTATGCCATCAGCCGTTTTTTATATTCGAAACTCGGAAGACCATACACCGGTATGGATTTTGAGGCTTTGAAAGCTGAGCACATAAAAATGGCGGCGGGCGATATGACTTTCGCCACCGCATCGGACGGTAATCACGGTATGGGGGTGGCCTGGACCGCCCAAAATCTGGGATATCGCGCGGTTGTGTATTTACCCGAAGGAACGACGGCGGCACGAATAAACAATATCCGCGAAACCGGCGCCGAGGTGAAAGTAACTTCGCTCGGCTATGACGATACGGTCTCATTGGCGGCGGAGGAAGCCTCGAAAAACGGCTGGGAGCTTATTCAGGACACCGCCTTCGAAAATTACAAAATGATCCCCGAATGGATCATGCAGGGATATATGACATTGATCTATGAAGCGGTGGTGCAGATGAAGACGATGGGTGTCGAACGCCCCACCCATATTTTTCTACAGGCCGGGGTCGGCTCGATGGCGGCCGCGGTAACGGCCTATCTGGTAGTTAAATTCGGCGCCCGCTACCCGGTCACAGCCATCGTGGAACCGGACCGCGCCGCGTGTCACTTCGAGTCATACGCGAACGGCGACGGCAACCCGCATCCGGCCGAAGGCGATTTGAAAACCATGATGGCGGGACTGTCATGCGGTGTGCCGAATCCGATCGCATGGGAAATAATCCACAATTATGCGGATATGTACTTCACCTGCGATGACGACACGGCCGCCGAGGGTATGCGTCTGCTGGCAAAACCGGAGGGCGGCGACAGCCGGATAATTTCCGGCGAATCGGGGGCGGTGACAGCCGGTTTGCTGATGTCGCTGATGCAGGATGTGCGGTACGAGGATATCAGGAAACGAGCCGAACTGGGCGAAAACTCAAACGTCCTTCTTATCAGCACCGAGGGCGACACCGACCCGCATAATTATCGCAAAATCACCCGGGATACGGCTTAAATATTAATTATAGACACCAGATTCACCAACCGGTTCGAAACAGTAAAGCCGATCCGGATGATCCTGCAATCGATCTCGACAATTCCTCCCGGGATCCGGTTCATTTCAATGAAAAGGGCCATTAGGGGGTGACTGAACTGATGTACGATTATTCAAATAATTCTCAGACTTCAGACAACATTTAGTCATAACCTTTTAAAGGAATATGACTTGCTGTAAAAATTCATTTCGAACCCTTGACACAACCACAATTTGCATTAAATTAACGATTGCTGTCAAGGCATCCCCATGGATGCAGATTCTTGAGAGTGTTCTTTTGTTTCAATAAGTGTAAGGTGCTTTTCCGGACTTTTTATGCAGGGTCTTATTAGCATAGTATTCGTCTTCGTGGTTTCGGCGGTATTCGCATTTTTATATGTATTAAGGATTCATGTCGATTATAAGATTCATGTTTTAGAGAAAGATGATACCGATCAAGCACTTCCGCTGAAATATATTTTTCAGATGACTATCATGGGTCTGATGATCTGGGCGGCGCATGCACTGGCAATAGCCACATCGAAAGAAACCAATCAGGAAATAATCAGCTTTTTGGCCCTGGCGACCGACTGGATTTTAAGCCGTCTTCACAGTTATATCAATCTTCCGTCCATTATTTTTGTATTACTGCTTGTCTCGGCTCATTTTATTATAAATCTAATTCGGCGTCACAGGACCGGGGGGATATCATCACTTCGACCGGCCTTAAAAAGATTTCTGGGCTTTCTTAGCGAAATAAGTATGCTTTTAGCGATATTGCTCATACTACTGTTATTGACTCTTATCTTTTCATCGATAAACAAGTATGTCGCCCTTAACCTGCCCACCAGCTTGGCCGGAATAATCGGCGACATGCTTCTGGCTTTGGGATTAATGGCGCTGGTTGTTGTACTCTTTTCCACGGTGGCATCACCTTTTTTCATAAGAAAACTCCTGCTGAAAAAATCTCCCCCGAAGGAATCCTCAGGGGAAACTAACCTGTGGCCGGCGCAAAGGGTTTGGCGCGAGGTCCACGGCACACATATAAAAGACGCCGTGTGGTATGGCCTGATTTATGCCTTTGTACCCTGCCTGTTGTACCGCTGGGCGGCATTTTTGCCGGAATACTCTCTGGAATCACATGCCATATTCATTCTCGTTCTGGTGGTGGTGCACTTTATATCGGCAGCAGTCGGCGGTTTTCTTGACTGGCATGAAATACAGCAATTGAGAACATACAAATATCGACGCGAGCAATACCCGGAAGAGTGGCAGGTCGATCGAAATATGTGGTTTACCAGGATCAAAGTTATGGCCATAATCATACCGGTTGTAATTGCCTCATGGGTTTATTTTTTGTGGCGGTTGCTGGACATTCTTCCCGGCGCATGAGTACTTGAGAATTAAAAAGGCGGCCGTCCGAAAACGGCTTTTCACATAAATAAGAGCACATCGGAAACTTAGTTTTTTAGTACTTTTCGAGACGATTTAACTGTCTCGAATGAATGACCGTATGGAGGAAGAAATGCAGAAAGTCAAGTACGCCATTGTGCCGCGGTTCACCGTCAGGAAGAAGGGGAAAATACTGGATGTCGAGTCAATTGAACAGCAGTTTGGTGACTGGATCAAACAATACACCGGCCAGGGTTATGTTATCGGGCGCAATACGACTATTGCGGCGGTTCTCGAACCGGGATGCTTTGCGCGTTTGATTTTGCAGAAAAAGGTTGAATTCACCGATTTTGAGGCTATTGAATTTCACCCCTGCGAGCAGGCGGTTGACTATGTTTACCGGATAGCCCCCATCTTTATCGTCAAATCAAAAAAACTGAAAAGGAAGGAGAAGGCAAAAATAAGCGGTTTTGATGCCGGGCTGGCGTTATTCGAGGAGCACCGCAGCGAGTTCGAGAATCTCATTAACCACCATATCAATCAGATAGCACAACAGGGTCTCAAATACACGACTTCGGCCATAATCAAGGTAAGAGTGGAACCGGGTTGTCTGGGCATGTTGCGCGGTAAGCAAATCGAATATATAGATTTCGAGGCATACGAATTTATCAAAACGCAGGAAAAACCGACATACAAGTGCAAAATATTCCCCCGCTTTAAAAGTAAGGCCGCCAATTTCAAATTCGAGGATCTCGAGAACTATATCGCCGAGAAAGTCCAGGCCGAGCTTGTCGACGGATTCAATCTTGCAGGTAAGGTCGCCTTCGACGCCTTCATGACAACAGGATGTTTCGGCAAAGGTGAACTGGTCGGAGTTGATGCGTTTCTTTTCGAGAAATAATTACCGGGATCATTTGATATGAAATATATATTAATAGCGTTGGTAAGGTTTTACCAGAAAAGGCTGAGCCCATATTATGGAGGAGGATGCTATTACGAACCGTCTTGCTCGCAGTACATGATTTTGTCATTGCAAAAACATGGGGCGATCAAAGGTCTTTATAAAGGACTGCACAGACTCTTGAACTGCAGGCCCGGTTGCCCCGGTGGCACCGATTATCCATAAATTTTTAATGGGGCGGGATAAAATCCTCGCCCCATTTAACCTACTGTGATTGCAGTCAAATTACCTATTCGGCGGCGGCGATTTTGAACGGCAGCGATTTTATCTCGTTGCCGTCGGCATCGACAACCTTCACCTCCCAGTCACCGGTCCATGACGACAGTATCTTCTTGCTGCTCCATGTCCGCCATGACGGGCTTCGCACCGGTAGTTCGACATCGGCCACCTGTTCGCCGTTGCGGTACCAGACATGATGCATCACCGTCGTATCCATGCACCCGGTCACCTTGCACCACAGATACACCTCGCCGACATCGGGCGTAAAACTGTCGGCCATCCCGGTCGGCATCCGCTCCTCGATACCGGCGCAAAGTTCCGCCTCGACCATCATGGCCGGTGTCTCGACCGCCTTTTTCTCCTCGACAACCGCCGGTTTTTCCTCGGTCACCGCCGTTTTCTCCTGCGGTTTCGTGACGGCGCCCTCCTGCGCGGCGACGACCGCGACAAGCAGAAGCAGGACGGCCGCGGTCAACAAAGTCAGTTTCCTCATAATTGTTCCTCCTTTACCTGATGTGTCATAAACACCTCGTGCCATCGACACTCAATCGGATATAGCTTTATCCCGCTGATATTCAGGACATATTCTAAATGTATTTGCTGTTTGCCCCTTGCGACGGGCAACCGTTAAAAGGTCAATCGAATTTTTTCAACACCGAAATCAGGCGCCTGATATCGGTCAGATTATTGTACAGGTGCACCGACACCCGAATCGCCCCTTCGCGCCGGACACAGATAATTTTCTCTTTCAACAGTCTCTTGTGTACATCTACGAAATTTTCGCATGTAAACGACAAAATCGAAGAGCGATGTTTGCTTTTTATATTCGAAACAATTCGGTAACAGTCGCTTGATTTCAGGTAGTCGATGAGAACATCCAGCAGTCGATGATTGTGATTCTGAATATTGCGGACGCCGAGCGAATCGATCAGATCCAGCGCCGCCGCCATCGCGTGAATATGCGAGTACGGGTAACTTCCCATTTCGAACCGCCGCGCCGAATCGAAATACGGCAACTCGTAATGAAAGAGATCGGTGAAATTGAGCTTCCAGTCAACCGACAGCCAGCTTGCGAACGGCATGATCAGTTTTTCCTGGAGATCCTTCCGGACATAAAACAGCCCCGCCCCCTGCGGCGAGAGCATCCATTTCTGCGCCCCGGCGGCAAACATGTCGATCCCCGCCCGGTGCACGTCGATTGTCTCGACACCGCACCCCTGTATGCCGTCGACCACGAAATAAAGACCGTGATCCTTACATATTTCGCCGATTCGCTTCAAATCGTTTTTGTAACCGTTGAAAAACTGCACGAACGAAAGCGACAGCACCCTGCTTTTTTTGGTGATGGCTCTCTTGAAATTTTCGATATCGAAAAAACGATCGGTCGATTTAATAAATTTGACTTTGATACCCCGTTCGCGAAGGGCCAGCCACGGATAAACATTCGAGGGGAACTCGATATCCGACAGCAACACCTCATCGCCCCGCTTGAGCGGCAAACCGAAGGCGGCGATATTGATACCATAGCCGGTGTTGAAACCGAAACCGACCTCATCGGCGCGCGCGCCGATCATTTTAGCCCCCAGCTTGCGGATCTTCTCGAGATCGCCGAATGCGGCGAAATCGGAGTTTTTGTCCAGGTACTGACAGGCGTCGTAGAAATTATCGAGCGCCTTTTTGACCGGTTTGCAGAGCGGTCCGGTCGATCCGCAGTTGAGATAGGTTATACCGCGCTTTTTATTCGTGACCGGAAAAAGTCTCCGCGCGGCGGCGAATTTATTTTTATCGTTGTCGTTCATGATTCGATTCCCGCACAATTAAAGTGAGTACAGATATCCGATTATCGCCAGCGAGCCGACCACTTTGATCAGCAAACCCAAAAGCTTATACAGCATATATACGGCCGGTATGCGGATTCTGAAAAGAAGCAATATCGCCAGCGGAACCATCCCGAACATAAAAAGAAAAAGCGCGATCGAGATACCGCCGCGTATGCCCGAGAACGGCATAACCGCATAGAAACGGTCATACACCACGGTCGGCATCAGGACGAAGAAAATAAATTCGATAATCAAACAGGATACAAACCAGTTCAGGTTTTTCTTCTCGATCAGTTCCGCCGGGAAATTTTTGAATGTCGGCACGACCGATTCCAGCCTGGTCCAGATAAGGTCGATAATCGCGATATAAACTGTCCCGCACACGATGCAGAACGTCATCAGCTTAAAACTAAATATCAAAGCCATCCCTCTTCTCTATACCAGTAGGTTGTTTCTCTGGCTCCCTCGGCAAACGGTATTTTCGACTCGAAACCGATTTCATCCCGCGCCTTATCGACCGACACCTCCCAGTCGGCCAGAAGCTCCTCGGCTTTTTCCACCGTAAACATGGGCGTCTTCCCGAACATCTTCAAAGTTTTCTCGGTCAGCCATGCCAGCGCCTTCACCAGCGGCCCCGGTATATAAATCGGGAGCGCAACCCGTCCGACCGCGCGCCGCAGAATTCTCACCAGTTCGCCGAATGAGTAACTCTCTTTTTCGGAGATAAAATAAATCGAGCCCGATTTTGTCTCGGCATTGAGGGCGCAGACGATACCGTCGGCGAGATCGTCCACATGCACCAGTTGCAGGCGCCGGCCGAGATTGCCGATATACGGTTTTATCCGGTTGTTCATAATATTGAAAAAGGCAAACATTTCCTTATCGCCGGGGCCGTAGATGGCGGGCGGGCGGATTATCACCGAATTGACTTTATCGGTAAATCCAAGCACCTCTCTCTCGCCGGCCACTTTGGAGCGGCCGTAGGTGGTCAGCGGTTCCGGCGGCATATCTTCGGTTCGCGGGTGATTTTTATCCGAGGGGCCGGATCCGGCCGCCGATGATATAAGAATAAATTTTTTGAGACCGGGCAGGGTCGCGGCGGCATCGAGAAGATTTCGTGTGCCGGCCTGGTTGACCTCATAAAACATTGCCTGCCGGGTCGCTTTGACCAGTCCGGCGCTGTGCACGATATAATCCATCCCGGCCACCATATCGGTCAGGGTCTCCGGTTTGGTGACATCGCCGAAACGATACTCGACATCGAGCGGCGCCAGATAGGTGCCGTCGCATCCCTCGCGCACCCCGGCGATCACATTATAGCCCTCGTCGATCAGCTTCCGGCAGAGCCGGCTTCCGACAAAACCGTTGGCGCCGGTAATCAGCACATTTCCCCTGTTATTTTCGGACATGGGGAGAATGTAATGGATATATTCCCTCAGTTCAAGTCAAAACAATTTCTATCGGCTATTTCCCTCGCCGGTGGCGGCGAGCGTCACCGCCAGAACCATCGACGCCCCGGCGGCTTTAAGCGCTTTTGAACAGGCGTTGAGAGTGGCGCCGCTGTCGATTATATCGTCGAATATCAATATTGATTTGAAAGCTACATCGATTTTCGGGTTGACCGAAAACAGCCCTTCGGCCGTGTCCCGCTTTATTTCGATATCGGGAAGATCCTTAAACTGCCCCGTAAATTTATTCCTTACGAGCAGGTCTTTTTTATAGGCGCCGATCAGCTCGGGATCGATATGTCGAACGATAAATTTCATCGGTGATTTTTTGATATTTTTGGTCGGGGGAACAATGGTCGAAATATTGAATTCCTGATTGACGCCGTATTCGATCATAAACCGCCGGAGAAGTTCGGCCAGCGCCAGGCCGCATTTTTCGTCGTTACGGTATTTGAACCGGTAAATCGTCTCGCCCAGCATCGACCGCCCGCGAATATCCTTATCGCGGTATCTTCCGAGCGCGATACCGCCGTCGAAGGCGCCGCCGAGATGGATCGGTTCGGGTCGATGTTGTTCATCGAGAAGCAGTTGACAGTCGAAACTGCCGCCGACAAACCAGCTCAACACATAATCATGGAAGATCTTTTTTATTTTTCTTATTTTTCTTATTTTCTTTATTTCGCTATTATTTACCGGCACCCTCACCATCCGTGTCATTTTACGATATCGAGAAATCCAACTCCGACAATTATAGATATAATAATATTTGATTCAAACCACGGCAAGGGGAAATTGCATGGGCGGGGGTAACCGACAAAAATCTCATCAGTAGCCGTAGATACCGTCTTAACTGTCAAGGGTGTATTCGGGGTTAAACATTGTTTTTTTAATCAGCATTGCTCTTAACATGAGGAGTATTTTTTTCATAACGGCAACGATTGCAACCATTTTAGGCTTTCC
>Ga0272443_10001432_pt1 | contig 34872 bp, 30 predicted proteins | sample SSMAcet12_FD_193581 | JGI IMG/M metagenome (GOLD analysis project Ga0272443, IMG submission 193581) | Marine sediment archaeal communities from Little Sippewissett salt marsh, Falmouth, MA, United States - SSM-Acet-12 | ecosystem: Environmental > Aquatic > Marine > Wetlands > Sediment ... | reverse complement strand
ATCCAAAACTGCAGGAATTTTGCTTTTGCCCTACCTTTTATGGGTCAGCTTTGCCATGATTCTTAACTTCGCCATTTGGAGATTAAATTAGAGGGCAACATATAGTGTTTAACGATACTTTTCGGACAAATCACGAACTCGCAAGAGTTAGAGATTTGATCTATTCGTATCGTTAAACACTATTCTGGCGAAAACCAATTAGTATCATCTAATTGGTTTTTGACTATAATGTCAAACTTCTGTGAGTTTGAGATTTGGCCTATTCGTATCGTTAAACACTATTTTGGCGAGAACCAATTAGTATCATCTAATTGGTTCTCGACTATAATTCGGGTTACATACTGGGTCGCATTGGAGCGCGGAATCTCAAAAGCGATATCAAAAGGATATATTCGTGAAGGGCTAAGAGGTCAATTTGCCTGATTGGTAGAAAAATTAACATGGATGTCACAAAAAGGATAATCAATTATGGGCGCTACCAATGTCGAAAGTGCCTCATAAAGAGTCGATTAAAGAATACATATTCCAATTATGCATCCTTTTTGTATAAACAATCTTTATTATTTGTCACTAAAAGGATAATAAATTGGGTTAAACAGAAAACGTTATAAATTCAACCTTACGAAGAATAAAGCATGGGGAATTATCTGGTCAAGTGCGTAGAATGCGGAGTCGTACAACCACCCTACGCTCTTAATTGCCAAAATGGCGATTCATTGCTCAGAACCGAGTACCTCACCAAACAGTTGAACCCTAGAAACGACCTCTCAGGATTGTGGAAGTTTTACGACTGGCTACCCGTAAAGGTGCCATTAAAAAGTTTAGATGATTCACTGGTGGGGGAGAGGCCATCCGTCTACAAGAGCGAAGTTTTGGCCCAAGAATTGGGCCTAGATAACCTATACATAAGCTTCAGTGGGTTTTGGCCTGAAAAGAAGGCACTAATGCCCACTTGCAGCTTTAAAGACTTGGAAGCCCCTCCAACACTGCAACGGATAATGGAGCGCAAAGATTGCCCCGTCTTGGTCGTGTCGTCAGTTGGCAACACCGCCAGAGCCTTCGCTCAAGCGGCCACGGAGGCAGGTCTGGCCCTGATATTAGTAGTCCCTTCTGAGGACTTGTATCGGCTGTGGATAACTGAACCGATCTCAGACAACATCTGCGTGATCTCTGTAGATGGTGACTATAACGACGCCATCGATCTGGGAGGACGCATATCCACAAAACCGGAATTCGTAAGCGAGGGTGGTGCCAGAAATGTGGCCCGCAGAGATGGCATGGGTGTCGTCATGCTGGAAGGGGGACTGGTCATGAAAGCCTTGCCCCATCATTACTTCCAAGCAGTGGGCAGCGGCACTGGTGGAATTGCTGCCTGGGAGGCCGCGTTGAGGCTAATTGAAGACGGTCGTTTTGGACAAAACTTGCCTCAGCTTCATCTGGCCCAAAACGATCCCTGTGCCCCCATCTATGTGGCAAGGTCCGGATCAAAGGTGCAAAAAGAGTGCCCAAAGGGAATGTATGACGACGTTTTATTCAACAAAGCACCACCATATGATGTAAAGGGCGGAGTTAAAGACGCCTTGGAAAGTACTCTTGGTCAAGTCTATGCCATCACCAACCAGGAGGCATCTGAAGCTCAAAAGCTCTTCGAAGAGTCTGAAGAGGTCGACATACTTCCAGCAGCGGCAATTGCCGTAGCTGCCCTGCAACGCGCCGTAAACACTCGGTCGGTCAATCGAGAAGATCGCATTTTGCTGAACATAACAGGTGGGGGATTGACCAGATTAAAGGAAGAGAGTGAATTTAACATGCTAAAGTGTAATTTGAAGGCAAAGCCTTCCGATTTAATTTCAGATACGAACCTTTTGGCAGAAATAAAAGAAATCTTGGGGAGGGCCTGAATATGGTTAAAGCCAGTAGGCTGACCATTTTGGGTGGCGTGGACAAAGATGGTCACCACGAAACTTTGAACAAAATCGACATATATCAGGGGGAAATCGTGGGCATTGTTGGTCCCACCGGATCTGGTAAAAGCTCTCTAATTGGAGATGTCGAACAGTTTGCCCGTGGAGATACGCCCTCTAGAAGAACGATACTCATCGACGGTGAAGAACCTAGCGCAGATATGAGGTCAGACCCCCGAAAGAAACTCATCGCCCAGTTGTCACAAAACATGCACTTTCTGGCGGACATGACCGTAGAAGATTTTCTGAGGATGCACGCAAAAAGTCGAGGAAGACCGCCCCAAATCGCGGACCGAGTAATAGAGCTGGCCAATACCCTTACTGGAGAGCCAGTGCATCCAACTGATCATCTCACCATTCTGAGTGGTGGTCAATCTAGGGCTTTGATGACCGCGGACATTGCAGTTATCAGCGACTCACCCATCGTTTTAATTGACGAAATCGAGAATGCTGGGATTAAAAAGAGAGAAGCTTTGGAGATGTTGGCTGGTGAAGGCAAGATAGTGATTGTGGTAACCCACGACCCCATGTTGGCGCTGATGTCTTCCCGCAGAATCGTTATGAAGAATGGTGGAATGATCCGGGTCATAAACACCACCGAAGAAGAGCTAAAAGTGTGTCAGGACCTGGATAAGGTGGACAATTGGTTGATAAACCTCAGAGAGGTTATCAGGCAGGGCGAAGTGGTGGAGGCCACGCCTTGAAACTGGTGGTTGTCGCCGGGACACCAGGTGCTGGCAAGACCTCGGTTTTGATACATACCGTAGAAAGCCTTCTTCGGTCGGGCACAAAGCCTGCAGTGGTGAAGATCGATTGTCTTTGGACTGAAGACGATCGTCGTTTTGAAAGGCTGAAAGTTCCAGTGACCGTGGGACTATCCAAAGACATGTGTCCAGATCACTTTTCCATTTATAACGTAGATGATATGTTAAATTGGGCCGAGGAAAAAGAAGCTGACATTCTTTTGAACGAGACGGCAGGTCTATGTCTGCGTTGTGCTCCTTACCCTGATAATTGTCTGGCGGTGTGCGTTATAGACGTAACTACAGGGCCCAATGCGCCATTAAAAGTAGGTCCCCTTCTAACCACGGCAGATGTGGTAGTAGCGACAAAAGGAGACATGGTCTCCCAGGCAGAACGGGAAGTATTCAGAGAGCGCATACTGGAAGCAAACCCAAAATGCCGGATCGTGGAGGCAAATGGCCTGAGCGGCAAGGGTTCTGCCGAGCTGGCTGAGTTGATCCAAAAAGGTCCTGATGTAACTGAAAACATGAAGTTAAGACACAATCCTCCTCTGGCCATTTGCACTTTGTGCACTGGAGAGTTACGTGTATCAAAAGAACACCATCGAGGTGTCCTTCGTCATTTGGACGGGTTTTTGGAGTACACGGGTGAGTAGAGGAGTGTGGCTATGAAAGGTGATAATCGATATCAGGATTTGGCCAAGCTCTTGCCGGGGTACAATTGTGGTGAGTGCGGTTATAAGAACTGTCGAGAGTTTGCCCAGGCTTTTACCCAAGCCCTTGTAGGTGGCGTTGGCGTAGGCCAAACTCAGGATATGGACCGGGACCTGGATACATCCAGGGATCTAGATTTAGATCTAAATCGAACTCAGGACCAGGCTCTAAATTTGGATTCGTGCCCTTACCTCAGTCAAGATCGTTTCCAAAAGAACCGGTCTGAGATCGAAGAGCTTTTGCCCCGTTTGAAAGGAGAAGTTGAAGAGATTATCGGGGTAATCGATGGTTTGCGGGCAGATTTCGCACTGGCACCTTTGACTGGTGAACCTTCCTGCCGAGAAGATTTGGTGCCCTTCGACCACAATGCACAGTTTAAACAGGGAGACGTGCTTCGTTATCGGCCTTTGGGCTGCCCAGTGACCCATTTCGGCCAGGTACTGAAGATCGATCACGGCCTTGTGACTGTTCATATGGTAGGGCCACGCCATTTGTTGGGAGATGACGACTTTTCCTATATTGACGTGGGAGTATGTCTGGTGGCCGCCTTTGAGGGCACAGTTTGTAAAGGTCGAGTTCCAGAAGTGGGGAAAACCGTAAGCTTTCTTCCTCATCACTGTATGATGCAGAAAGTTCATTCAGGGGTTACCGTGCACTCCGAAGGGAAGATGGTGAGAATCGAGAGCATCGATTTGAAAGTGTGGTGAAGTGGGTCTCTGAACTGAGCCTATAAATGTAACGATCCTTACTACTACAGCAACTGCGTAACTCCTAATGGAAAAAGAAGGTAATCTTCAAACCATTTTTATCCTTCTTTCAGCACTTCTCCACTATCTTCGCTTTTTCAGCAACTCTACCGATCCATATTGCTGCGATAATTGCCAACACAGTCACTAAAACAGCATAAATTCACGGGCCGTATGTGGTCATGAAATATAGCGGGGCCCCCTTTATAAATAGCGATTTGATGGCGTCGTTCCATGCCAGCGCCGCCACGAGACCAAAGGCCGCAGTCATCAGCGCCGAAAGTTTCTCAACTATCTCCGCGTTCAAGATACCACCTCTTGTTATCTAAATTTTTAGATTCATCTTTAGAAAGGTACTTATTACAAATACTATAAATATAGATATAAGCATTTGATTTTGGGTGGGTGTGGAGATTGGGCTGAACTGCCTACACAGATACTCGAACAAGCGCAAAAGGGAATTTGGTCATATGCGAGCGGGACTGAGTTGTTGGTGCAGATATAGAGGGCGTGTAGGGAGAGGGGGTGTTGAGGGAGAAATTTAGTATAAATACAATGTTATCTGATTATTTCTTGTATTTTATCAATCAAATCAAGTAGAACATGAGCAGGATCTTCTGGACCTATAATATTCGTACGTGCTTAGCGCCCCCTATAATCGATTGTATGATGTTGGTTTTATTCAATGAATACGCGCTGACAAACAACTTGATGTAAGTAGAAAAACAACATCAATAGCTGCAATTATAGTCGAAAACCAATTAAATGATACTAATTATTTTTCGCCAGAATAGTGCTCAACGATATGAATAGGCCAAATCTCTAACTCATAATAGTTCGAGATTTGTCCGAAAAGTATCGTTAAGCACTATAACCTCCAATTTTGGCCGCCCGTTTACAAATGGCATATAAAGGTTGGGCGAAATTCCGAGGTTTTCGGGATTTCGCAAGTGTTCCACTAGATATAAATCACCAATAGAGCAGCTCGTCGGTGAATGTCGATGCCCAATTACAAGACGTATCGGCTATCACTGGATTATCGGCCGTACTGACCGGTCGACAATGATAATTAAAATGTTTTATATTTAATCATTAAATTAAATGAGCCAAATCATGCAATTGAATATTCTGATAATTTCCATTAATTATTAACAAAGTTCAAATATAGTGGGAAATCTCTTTATACTATAACTGGACGATTTCCGCTTTGGGGTGAGTACTTAAATGAGCGATAAGACGGAGCAATTAAAAGAGCTTTTGTTGAAAATCTCAAAAAACACTAAGGTGGTGGAGAAGCAAGCGATGCAACATGGCAATCTCAAAGGAAGCTCAGAGATTGAACGCTCTCTAAAGGTTGTTGTATCTGAAATGGTGAAGAGATACAACATTCAGACCAAACTTTCTGTGGATCAACTTGCTGCTACTGTTAGGCTCTTTTATTCGGGACTCAGCGACACGGAGATCGCAGAGCATTTGGGGGACCGAAAGCTCAACAAAACCATAAGCCGTGCCAGAATCAAGCTCCACTTGTTCCGAGATTCTGATACGAGACCACCCTTCGAAAAAGATGAATTTATGACGTTGCTCAAGGCTAGTTGTTCGGTAAGAGAAATGAGCGAAAAACTCAAAGTGGCGCCTTCAACCATCAGCGAATACAAAAACATATTTGAATGTCAACGTGTTGCCGGAAAAGACGGCTACACGAAGCGCTTCAGAGAGATACTATCTGATCAAGAGGTAACAGAAAGAATGGTTTCTAACATCTCTAAGGATGGGTTGCAGGACACCATGGACACCGACTACGAACCTGCCGAAGCCTGAGTACAAGAGGGACTGGTGCCGACAAGAAACGGCATGAAGTTCCTTTTATTTATTAAAATGACTAAAATGAACGTCAATTAGATGCTGATTTGCGATATTGTAACGTTTTTCGTCTACATTTCCTATCTTAACTTCCTAAGTAAACTGCATGTTTTGCTTTTTATGTCCTTATTTTTCAATATTACGCACGAAATCTGATAGATAGTCTAATATTTCTAATAAGGGAAGGTTATATATGTTAGAAGATATTCTAACTAATATGGGGTTAGTCATAACAGAATTATTAGATCTACATTCTACTTAGTAGTAGCAGTAGTAGCAGTTGCGGCTTGGAGCGGAGCTTTGGCCTGGCCTTAGCCAATGACCAATGGACTGATCCTCAAACATAATTGAATACGAGTGGGGGTAAACAAATGAAATTAAAAACCTTAGGGGTTTCGATAGCCTTGGCGGTGCTATGTGCTTGTTCTGCAGCACAAGATTACACTGCTGAAGACTGGAACAAAAAAGGCACAGAACTGTTAAAAAGTCGGTCTTACGAAGAGGTCATTGTGGCATTTGATGCAGCTTTAGAGATAGATTCTGAAAACGAAAACACGTGGATTCTCAAAGGCAAAGCTCTGGTCAATTTGGGACAGACCGATGAAGCCATTGAAGCTTATGATAACGCACTTGTTATATATCCTGAAAATTTGGATACTTGGATCCTCAAAGGCGATTCTCTATCAGTGCTGGGAAAATATGATGAAGCAGTTCAAGCCTACGACAAAGCGATCCAAATATCACCAGAAGATGCAAATGCTTGGAACCTCAAAGGCCAGGCTCTCGTTGATATGGGAAAAAATAACGAAGCTGTCGAATCCCTTGACAAGGCTACCGAATTGAGCCCACAAGACAAGTTTTTGTGGATGTCAAAAGGTGTTCTACTGGCAAATGAAATGGGGAAATATGACCAGGCCATTGAAGCCTATGACAACGCCCTTATAATCGATCCCGAAGATGAAACTGTTCAAAATCTCAAAGACGAAGCGCTACAAGCATATCGATAGCGCTTCATCAACTTATATTCGAGAACCAATTAGATGATACTATAGTGCTTAACGATACGAATAGGCCAAATCTCTAACTCTTGCGAGTTCGTGATTAACCCGGAAGGTATCGTTAAACACTATAGTGTTTAATCTAATTTGTTATCAAATATAATTTATAAATAGTTAAATTCAACTCAATTCTTTCGTTTTGATCACGAAAAATAAGTGTTCAAATCAAAACGAACCCGAGTTATGATACGTGATCTATATATTCCATAGTTCAAATTTACTTACATGAAAGTCGCAACCTTCATAATTGGTATGGTGCTTCTTTGCACCGTCCTCCCCGCTTTTGGACAGGCGGATTACGGAGAAGACGATTACGACAACTGGTACGACGACTATGATGATTACGATGATTACGATGATTACGACAATTTTAATGGTGCGAATAGTTACAGCAACGACGAATACGTTTGTTATCAATGCCCAGTATGCGGCAACGTACTTGAGCTAACACCCTTTGAAGCTGCATACACCGATCCATATGCTTTGTGCCCCTATTGCTTCAACGCTTATGCCTGGCAATTTATACAGATCTCTTGCCAAAGTGGGTCTGAATATCCTGAAAACGGCCAATATCAAGAACAGAATTCCGAAGTAGAGGATATTGAAGTAGAATATCCTCCATCAATATCAAACAATGCTGATACCGTTCAACAACTAGAGGGCAAAATTTTGATGGTGGTCCCCAAAAACGACTATCAAGACGATGAATTCGAGATCCCCAAAGATCACTTTATCTCCCGGGGTTTAAAAGTGATTGTGGCCTCAAAAGGAACCGTTGAAGCCACAAGCTCGGGAGGTGACAAAGTTCCTGTAGATGTAGATGTGAAAAACGTTGACTTATCTCAGTACGAGGCAGTAGTCTTCGTGGGTGGCATGGGTATAGAGCATTTGAATATGTACGAAGATTCTGACTACATCGACTTGGCCAAGAGCGCCAACCAAGCAGGAATTGTGATAGGTGCCATATGCCTGGCTCCCAAAATATTGGCCAACGCAGAGCTTCTAGACGGAGTTGATGCCACATCCAGCGATCCAAATTATATAAAGGCCAAAGGTGCTAATTTAGTTAATCAAGACGTGGTGACGGACGGCTACATTGTAACTGGAAATGGGCCCGATGCTTCTCAGAGTTTTGCAGAGGCAGTGGTATCTGCATTATAGTCGAAAACCAATTAGATGATACTAATTGTTTTTCGCCAGAATAGTGCTTAACGATATGAATAGGCCAAATCTCTAACTCTTGCGAGTTCGAGATTTGGCCGAAAAGTATCGTTAAACACTATAAAAGGAATGCGCCCTTGGACACCTCAAATGCTCTCACAATTTCTTTGAATGGTGAAAATGAAGCGGAAGAAGATAACGATTATGAGGAAATTGACGCATCTGGTGATATCTGGGATTGTTCCCAATGCGCCTACGAATACAACCTTTCAATGTGAGATCTTGAAAACGGCATAACACCAGGAACGGCATTCGAAGATTTGTCTTCATCGTGGAAATGCCCGTGGTGTGGGGCCGGCAAAAATGAGTTCGTAAAAGCCTGAAAGCCAGAGACGCACCTTCGGGCTTTTCGATCAAAAAAATGTATTAAATGGATCAATAGGGAAAGGTTGACCCTTCTTGATGAATCTTCTTACCCTTTTTGCGAGCATTTTTCGCCCCTGCATTGAGTATATCCAAATTTAGCGGAATGAGCTTTTGCTTCTTGGCGAAGGTGCGCTCCAGGGCTTTGCTGAACGCTTCTTTGGGCAAACCTAAATTTCCAACTTCCATTAAAGCTCCAAGCATGGCTGTGTTTGCCGCTTGTTCTGCCCCTTTATCTGACGCTATTTGTGTGGCCGAAATTGGTATGGCTCTAACACCTTCGGGGGCTTTGACATCGCCTATTGTGGAGTCATAAAGGACCAATCCGCCCTCTTTGACCGATGAAGCAAATTTGTCCAAAGAAGGACGGTTGAAGGCCACTAACACATCAGGGTCATCGACTACTGGTGAGCCTATGTTCTCACCAGAAATGACCACTGAACAGTTAGAGGTGCCTCCTCTTTGTTCCGGACCGTAATCCGGATACCAAGAGACGAAACGCCCCGCCCTGTAAGATGCCTGGGCCAAGGCCAACCCCATGCTCAAAACGCCCTGTCCACCAAAACCTGCAATCTTTACGCCCTTTGAAACGAAGTCAGGATCTGATTCGATGTCTATAGTATCCTCTTCGGAAATTCCAAAGGCCCGATCCAGGCCATCTTTTGAGAAATCGCTCTCCATCCTCGTTATTGGCTCGACTCCCAGAGAATTATCCCTGAATTTCTTTACTGGAAACTCTTTTTCCATCTGATCGTTTATGAAACTGGCCACGCGTTTTGCATCCATTCTGAGGATTGTGGGGCAGGGGGATAGAACTTCTATGAAAGCATAACCTTTCTTGTCCCGCTGAATTTCAAGAGCCTTTCTAACAGCACGCCTTGCCTTCCTTATGTGGGATATATCTGAGAGTGAGACCCGCTCTATGTAAACCGGAGCTTTCAGGGTGTCCAGAAGTTCGCACATGTGAATGGGATAACCAGCATCTGCAGGATTTCTACCATTAGGCGTAGTTGCTGTAACTTCGCCCACCAAGGTTGTGGGGGCCATCTGCCCACCGGTCATGCCATAAACGGTGTTGTTTATGAAAAATACGGCCATCTTTTCGCCCCGGTTTGCTGCCTGCACGGTCTCGTTAAGGCCTATGGATGCCAGATCTCCGTCGCCCTGATAAGATATTAAAATGGCATCGTCTTCAGCACGAGAAATTCCCGTGGCAATGGCCGGCGCCCTGCCGTGAGCAGCCTGAACGTGACCGCAATCAAGGTAGTAGTAAGCAAAGACGGAACAACCAACGGGACTCATTAACACACATCGATCCTGTATGGCCAAGTCAGACATCGCCTCTCCAATCAACTTATGCAGAATTCCATGGCCACAACCAGGACAATAGTGGGTTGCCGTTGGTGCCGTACCGCCTTTCCTGTCGAACTGTTCATATAACCCAGGATGTCCTCCCAGTATTTTTTCCTTTGCTGCCATCTCAGGCCACCTCCCTGATCTTATCTAAAACGTGATCCCGCTGGATCAAGTTTCCTCCTAATCGAGATACCAACTCGACATCGTCGCATTTCGTGGCCAGTTTGATGTCTTCTTGCATCTGACCTTCGCTCATCTCCACAGAGATGAATTTGCAACCCTTGTCCGCTAGAGTCTTGAGAGCGTCAGCCGGGAATGGAAACAATGTTATGGGCCTGAAAAGCCCGACTTTAAGACCTTCTTTTCGGGCAGAGTCTACCGCAGATTTGGCGATTCTGCTGCTTATTCCATAGGATACCAGGACAATCTGAGCGTCGTCGGTCCGGTACTCTTCATAGCCCACTTCGCTCTTCTTTATGAGGTCGTATTTCTCCTGAAGCCTTAAATTATGCTCTTCTAGCTCCCCAAAATCAAGGGCTATGGATGTCACCAAGTTGTTTTTTGTCTCTTTGTTACCTGAAACCGCCCAAGAGGCATCTATTTCATGTTTTACGGCGTTGTCTGGGAACTTTAGAGGTTCTATCATGTGGCCTAGTACACCGTCTGCCAAAACTATGACCGGATTTCTGTATTTGATGGCTAAATCAAAGCCTTTAATGGTTAAATTACACATTTCCTGAACCGAATTGGGCGCCAGAACGATGTTGTTGTAACAGCCATGTCCCCCACCTTTTACCGATTGGTTGTAGTCAGACTGTTCAGGGCCAATGTTTCCCAAACCGGGGCCCGCTCGGGCAATGTTTACTATGACGCAGGGGAGCTGAGCCCCGGCAATATACGAAATGCCTTCTTGTTTCAGGCTCATGCCGGGACCTGATGACGCCGCTAAGACCCGATGACCAGCTGCCGCAGCACCATAGGCCATGTTTATTGCAGCTTCCTCAGACTCTGCTTGCACGAACTTGCGCCCCACCTTCGGGAAATATTTAGAGGCCTCGTGAAGAATTTCGCTGGCTGGCGTTATGGGATAACCAAAGAAACAATCGCAGCCTGCGTACATCGCTCCAACCACCACTGCACTGTTACCGTCAACTAATTGGGCAGGCATTTTTAATCAATCCTCAACTTTCTCCTTTGTTGGAATGTGAACTTCTATGGCAAGCGGCTCTGGACAGGTATAATAGCAAGCGCCACAGCCAATGCAACCCTCTCCGTTGTATAATACGAAATGGTATCCCCTATCGTTAAACTCGTCGCCCATCTCCAAAACGTTAACCGGGCATGCATGGACACATCTCTCGCAGGCCTTGCACTCAATGGCATTAATTACGGGGTATGGTTTGTCCTTATCCCTTATTTCGGTCCGTTTGATCTTCCCGCTGATGGTCTTGGGAAGTTCATCGACGAAATCGATTATGCGTGGATATTTGTAGGGTGCCGTTACCTTTTTCACGTGATTTTGTAGCTCTCTTTTGAGATCATCTGAAGGCGAGTAGCCCTCCGTTAGAACTACTGTGGCTTTCACCACCTGTCCTCTCACGGGATCGGGAACTCCGGTGATGGCACATTCCACAATCGCTGGGTGAGACATCAAGGCGCTTTCCACTTCGAAGGGCCCAACCCTGTAACCAGATGTCTTTATTATATCGTCAGTTCTGCCCACAAACCACAAATAACCGTCTTCGTCTATCCAAGCCGTATCGTTGGTGTGGTAGAAGTCATCGTGCCAAGTGTTATTCAACTTCTCAGAATCTGAGTGATAATCCACGAATAGGCCCACTGGCTTTCCCACTTCGGTCTTGATGACGATCTCACCTTCTTCGCCCACGTCGCATATTTTATCGTTCTTGTCCACCAAAACGACATCGTATCCGGGCGATGGCTTGCCCATAGATCCCGGTTTGGGATTCATCCAAGGGTAGTTGGCTATCATAACCACGGTTTCGGTCTGTCCAAAGCCTTCCATCAACCTAATTCCTGTATACTCTAAGAACTTGTTGTAAACCGTGGGATTGAGCGGTTCACCAGCGGTAACCGCATATTTGAGATTTGAGAAATCGTACTTTGACATGTCGCTTTTGATCATGAACCTATAGATGGTGGGTGGTGCACAGAAAGTTGAGACTTTATATTTTGAAGTTAACTCCATCATCTTTCCAGCGTCGAACCTTTCGTAATCGTATACGAAAACAGCTGATCCTACGATCCACTGACCGTAAAGCTTTCCCCAGGCACACTTCCCCCATCCAGTATCGGCCACGGTGTAGTGCAGGCCGTCGTCGATCACTTGTTGCCAATATTTGGCCGTCAAAATGTGGCCTAGAGCATAAGTGTGATCGTGATTTACCATCTTTGGGTATCCCGTTGTTCCTGAGGTGAAATACGCAAGAAAAACGTCTTCTTTTTTGGAGGCTGCATCTCCAGTGGGCCTTTCGAAATTGGACGAGGCATCATTTAGCTCTTTTTTGAAGCTAACCCAACCCACTCTTTCCGCGTCTTCGCCCCCTACGAAAGCCTTAATCAAGGACCTGTCGCCGAGTTCTTTGTGAGCTCCATCTACTTGGCTTGGCACTCCATCTTCGCTGATGCACACGATCATCTTCAGATCGGCCTTTTTTATGCGATAGACTATGTCTTTCTGCTTCAGCATGTGAGTGGCCGGAATGGCTATTGCACCAAGCTTGTGAAGAGCTACCATGCATATCCAGAACTCATATCGGCTCTTTAGGGTAAGCATTACCGTGTCGCCCTTATTGATGCCAAATTTCGAAAAGAGGTTTGCTGCTTTATCGCTCAAATGCTTAATATCCTTGAAGGTGAATATCCTCTCTTCCCCGGAGTCGTTACACCATACTAATGCGATTTTATTTGGATATTCTTCTGCGTAGACGTCCACCACGTCATAGCCGAAGTTGAAGTTATCTGGAATAATTATTTTAAAATTATTTTTAAAATCTTCATATGATTCAAATTCAGTTCTCGAAACAAATCTATCCAATAGCGATGACATTTATATTCCTCTTTACATACTACATGACCACTGCCAGTATCTTGGCCGGTCTGCCATTTAAAGCCTCTAAAGCATGTTCGTACGATGAATCAAAGAATACGGAATCCCCTTCCTCCAATATGATCTCGTTTTTGTGGATGTACAGCCTAATGGTTCCTTCGAGCACGTATTCAAACTCCTGTCCGGGATGGCTGTTCACCGAAGGTGCCTCTTTATGAGGCTCGATTACCACGATGAGGGGCTCTGCCTTCTTGTGAATGAAATTTCCAGCTAGGTTTTGGTACTTGTATTCTTCCCTGCGCTCTACCTTTGCGCCTTCACCGTTCCTGGTAACCGTGAATATGTTCATCCTCGGCTCTTCGCCTGTGAGAAGCAAGCTCATGTTTACGTCCAATTTGTTTGCGATTTCAAATAGAACGCTTGCCGGAATGTCTCGGCTTCCATCCTCGTAACTGCTATACGTATCAGATGAAATTTCTAGACGCTTTGCCATCTCCTCGGCTGTAATCTCAGTAAGTTTTCGTAATTCAGAAATTCGCGATGCGATTTCTGCAATAGTATCCGCCATGAAGGTCACACATTCACCATATGCCTATAATATATATCCTCTACTACCCTTTGCATGCATGCCTCCATCACCTTAGATCTCTTTTATATCATCCTGCACGTTCTGTTTCCATCAGATATAACTTGGGGTTTAAGAACTAAATGATCACGTTTTAATGGTGATTTGTGAAGGGGCAAAGATCGACAACAGTAAATATTATACTCTTTTAAAAGGGACTAACTGCGAAAATATCAACTTATAGTGTTTAACGATACCTTTCGGATTAATCTCAAACTCTCGATAGTTTGAGATCTGACCTATTCGCGTCGTTAAACACTATTCTGGCGAGAACCAATTAGTATCATCTAGTTGGTTCATGACTATAATTAGAAGGTTTTTGAAATGATCGACCTCTTCGAGACGGCCATGGGCGTTGCAGGGCGGATTGATAAGCTGATTTTCAGTTCTCGTATACGTAAAACCGTTTTTACTTCTTTGATTTTGGTTTTAATAACTCTTACAATTTTTATTCACTTTTTACCATCACCACAAGTTCCAGAAATGCCCTGTCCTCCAGATGGCTACGTTGACCTAGGCCTCCAACCAACTCTCTGGTGGGTGGGCGGTGCGCCTATAACACCCATTCTCTTTGAGATGGGATTAGATCCAAATTCCCATATCGCTTATGAAGTGCTTTTGGGGACCGACAAAGATAATTTGTCCCCATTGGAATGGCAATATGGCGGCAACAAATTAGGATATTTGAATCACAACCTCACCTCTCCTCTTCAGCCTGGTGCCACCTACTTCTGGAAGATAAGGGCCAAAAACCGGCTGAACAAGAACGCAGATGGTCCTGTGTGGAAGTTCAGCACCATACCACTCCCCACCATTGAGTACTTTGTGGCCGATCAAGAAATCATAGAGTCCAACATGACCGTTAACTTGAGCTGGTCGGTTATCAACGCCAGCGAAACGATCATCGGGCCCGATTTGGGAACGGTTCCCCAAAAGGGAGATCTAACTATAGTTCCTTTGGAGAACGTTAGTTATACATTAATGGCATCCAACTTTGCAGGAGATAGGACCTACGAATTACACATTACGGTCCTAGAAAACAGCACATACAATTCAGTAAAAATGAGTGAAGGCCATCAATGAGAACGTATATCTCTAATTTCCTCCTTTTCGCTTGGCCATTGATTCGGCATATTTGATGTAATTGCATATCGCTTCGCCTAGAGGTATAATTTGGCCTTTGATCTCTTCACCATTTACCACTATTTCAGCAACAGTAGGTGGTGACATTCTGGGCTCAGTGGGACTTCCAGGACAGATGAGAAGTTTGGCACCTCGTTCTACGTGAGGCTTATGAATGTGACCGAATATGAGGGCATCTACCTCCATTTCTCGGGCCATAAAATCAACCCCACCAAGATCATAAGAATACGATGCCTGGTGGATCAGACCCAATTTCACGTTTTCCACTTCGATGGTTCGCCTCTCCGGCAAAGTCCCTCTCACCTCTGGCGAATCCGAGTTGCCGCAAACCGCTTCTAAATTTCCTAATTCATCGAAGGCCTGATAGACTTCAAGAGTTACAAAGTCCCCCGCGTGAAGCACCATATCTGCACCTTTTGCCAGATCCATCAACCTTTCCGGAATATCACCAACGCTCTCTAGGTGGGTGTCGGATATTGCAATGATTCTAGTCATGCGTGAAGCCTTTTCATACCCGCCTCTTCTATTCCCAAGAATTCTGCACCAACGGCGACCACGCTATTGGTGAATATAGTGGCATTAATCTCGAAGATGGGGTATCTCAACCTGCTGTATTCGGGAACCAGCCAATAAGTGGCACATTTGCTGCCACAGAAAAGCTTTAGCCGTTCTTCTTTTACCGGTATGAATATTACGTCGTCCTGCCTGCCTGCAACTTCCATAATTTCTGCCAATTGGGAATTTTCATTCAGAGTGATGGGCATAACGTCGGCGCCACTTTTCAGTGCGTTTCTGGCGCCTTCCAAGCATTCATAAGTGTTACCACTGCCTGTGATGGGTATGTAAACGTCTCCAATCTGGAAGCTGGGCGTGTTGAAGTCTCGGTCCCAGAAGCTGGTTTTGTTCAGGTGCATTATCCTCATCTCGAAGGCTCTTGCCACCAGTCCTGATCTACCTACGCCACCAGTTATGTACCTACCACTTCGGGGAAATAACCTGTTGAACCATCTGTCAAGCCTATCGGGATCCATTTGGGCGATCATATGGCAGTGATCTGCAAGGTCCTGAATTACGACTTTGTACTTGTCACAGGATCGATCTTCATTCTCTCCACTAACCCGACACTGAACTTCCATGAAGACCGCATTGAGAAAGGCTTGAACCTCCAATTCGAACTCTGTTCCCATAGGGGACAGCTTGGATTTTCGAGTTGTGTCGATATCATACTTGGTCTTACCTTTAATCACTAAAATAGAGCCCTTGTCGTAGTCTTCCAACAACCTGTGTGCAGTTCCGTTTTCGTTTGCCGTGATGAGTATGATCTCACCCTCTTGGCCTTTTATGTCCTGGATGTACTTGTTGACCGCAGAAGTCTCACCGGAACCAGATACTGCAATGCCCAAGTTGTCCCGCCCCTTGCGGAAATGCTTCTGGACTGGGTCTTCCATAGAACAAGGAAAAACATCGAAGTAGTTGTGAAGAAGTTGCAGAAAACTGTAAAGGGATAGAGCGCTCCTTCCGGCCGCCAGCCCATATACGAACTTGTTCTCTTTTTCACTCCTCAGAAAAGAAGCCAGTGAATCAGCAAAGCCGTTCACCATCTCCAAGTCGAGTTGATCCAGCTTCTCTATGAATTGGGATTGAAGTGTTGTAGCTTCCTTGAAGGTGCCAATCAAATCTGCCATAGAACTTGAATAGCTCACTCTGTGGAAGATAAGTCTTTCCTTCTAAAGCCACGTTTCTAGCTGATGATCTCTGTGAGCATATTTGTGCTGCGGGCCAGTTTAATATCCTGAGCAATCCGTCTACCTGTGGACAAGTCCTTATCGATCAGATCTGAGTAGGGAGACCCACTGATGAAGACGTTGGTTCCAGCAACGATCCTGGCAGATATTTCAAAAACCTTGAAACGTAGGTCTTCTGTTACGATGGTCTCCAGACAGAATGGCCCTATCATGCCACCGAATAGGTCCAGCGACGTCTCAACCACCCGTTCGCCCAGATCAAAGGCTTTGGGCAGAAGTGATTCCCTCAGCACCATGGGAATGTTTCCGGTCACCACAAAGCTTGGGTATATGCCTGCTTCTTCCAATTCGTTCATGGACCCAATTCTGAATATCTCATCGGCATTTGACTCTACACGACGGTCAATTCCCAACATCTCCAATACGCCTTTGCTCAGCGTATATCCTTGGCTCCTTATGGGCGAATAGAAATAGTGTATGTAGTAACGGGTTCCCAATATGAACTCCTGTATAGTGTGGCGCTGTGTGGAGTCTACCTTCCCCAAGTATTCATCTTTGCTCTTGGATATGAAAAAGCCCTTACCACCCTTTGCTCCATGATACTTTATGATTACAGGTCGGTCGATATCTTCTGGATTTTCGAAACGTTGAGGAAGATCAATGCCGGCCATTGATAGCCATTTCCTCTCCATGTCCCGATCGCTTTCCCAAGCTAAAGATCGCCTGTTCCCATAAGTTGGCACTGGTAAATTCTCAAACTTATCTGTGCCTAAATATTCCACCAATGATCCATGAGGTATGATTATGCAGTTTTCTTCCACCAGTCGATCGCTTTCGTCCAATAGCGCACTGTAGTTTTCCAGACTTAGGAACGAATCGGGCTTAGCAAGGGGGAAGGCATCGTAAAACTTTGGGGGCTTGCCCAGACATATGCCTAAGGTCTTGAGTCCTTCCTTGCGGGCGGCATGAAATATCTGTAGACTACTGTGGGAGCACACAGTTGCAATGGTTAGATCTTTTTGATCATAATCTTCTAAAATTTCGTGTATATGTGTTTTCTCGATCATGTTGACAACCTTTTAGAACAGGATAGTCCGAGTTCCAGGTACATAATACCTTCGGGTAAGTTTGATGAGATTTTGCGTTCATGTAGCGAATAGATTAAAATATCCTTAAAAAGATCCACTATCATGAAAGCGTCTTTAAAAAGAGATACTGCCGAGACTAGCGTTAAAGTTTCTGTAGATTTTGCAGGGTCAGGCATATCCGAGGTCGATACTGAAATTCCCCTTCTGGACGCGATCCTTCGCACCTTATCTCAATCTTCTGGATTCGATTTTAAAGTCCGCGCCCGGGGAGATCTTTTCACTGGAGACCACCACACCGTAGAAGATGTGGCCATAACGTTAGGAAAAGCGTTATCCGAAATGATTGGAGAGGGCATTGGCAGTTCTGTTGTTCCTTCTGGAAAGTGCTTGGCCAAAGCCGCCATTCGATTGGGATCGATGGGTTACTCAGGAGATTTCGAATTTAATGCCCAATCTCTGGAAGGCGTACAACTGGAAAACATCACCCATTTCATGAGAACGCTGGCCTATAATGGAAAATTGACCCTTCACCTAAGCGCCGTGGGTGGAGATGATTGGCAGAAGATAGATGCTTTAACTTTGGCTATGGGGCGGGCTCTTAAGAGGGCGTTTGACGATGGAAATGCAAAAAAAAAATGAGTGATCTGCGTTTAGTGCGAGTTCTCTCTTGTCATACCCTTAGCATTTCGATCCTCTAAAATTTGGCCATTTCTTTTTATACCATCATACAAAATTTTCAGAAAATGAATTTTTCTTCATACATTAATCGAAATGTTTATTAATCAATGTAATATCTGACCCATTATTAGTTAATTAATATGGACAACGTATGAGGTGACCAATAATATGGATGTAAGATGGTCAAAAAAGTTAATAGCATATCTGTTATGCATGTCAGCGTTTTTGTCTATTGCAGTCGCAACAGATTCTCCGCTTGACATATTTGGAAATGCCAATATGGATGATACCATTGACGAAGACGATATTGCCTATGTAAGAGGAATAATCGAGGGCACAAATGACAAAACAGAGCTGGCAGATGCCAACTACGATGGCGAAATAGATGAAGACGATGTAACTCGAATAACGCAAATCGTAAATGGCGAAGAAGATCAGATAACAGTAATGGATACTACTGGAAGATGTGTATCCATAAACAAACCACTAAAAAGAATTATCGTACTAAATGCAAACGTTCTCGAAGTAATGCGTTCTCTCAATGTGGAAAAAGAATCGATCGTTGCCATCTCGTCGAGTGCAATGTCTAAAGAGGATTTCTTTCCGGAGTTCCAAGATTCTTTAAATGCGGGCAAGGGCTGGGATCCTGACGTTGAGAAGATAGTAGAGATCGATCCAGATATCGTTTTTTTATATGCAACCCAGTTTGTAACATCTTGTGACGAAGTTCAAAATCAACTGGAAAATGCAGACATTACAGTTGTTCGTTTCGACAGTTTCAAACCGGAGACCTATCTCGACGAGGTCAACAAATTGGGCTTCATTTTAGATAAAGAAGACCAAGCTGAAGATTTCACAGAGTTTTACAGCAAATGCCTGAACGATATCACTAACAGAGTAGAAACCATCCCCGAAGACGATAGATCTAGAGTTTACTTCGAAGGTTTTGGAGATCCCTACAATGTGGGTGGTGTGGGAACAGTTACTCACCAGATAGTGAACGTGGCAGGTGGTAATCACATATTCGGAGACATAACGGATTACAAAGTTGTAGATAAAGAAGAAGTGATGGTGAGAGATCCAGAGATCATCGTCGTGCAAGGCTATACCAGGGGCAAATATGGATACAACGTAGACGATCCCACGTGGCTGAAAGATATGCATGATGAAATGATAGAAAGAACCGAACTGTTGCAGACATCTGCGGTTAACGATGGCCAAGTATACGTAATCATCAAAGAGCTCACAGGCAATAAACACTTCCTGGCCACAGTATATCTGGCAAAGTGGTTCTATCCAGAGTTGTTTTATGATCTAGATCCAAAAGCGGTTCATCAAGAATATTTGACACGTTTTCAAGGTCTAGATTATGACTTGAACGAACATGGAATATTCGTTTATCCCACAAACTAGCTAGTGACTTTAGTCTGCATGTCGATTTGGGCTGCTGGCTTAAACGCCAGCACTATCAATTTATAGTGTTTAACGATACATGAATGCCGATCTCCTTCCAACAATGTAATCAAAATGGCGGCACATGAAAACTGTTACGGCGATTTTAGATAAAATCTGATGAAAAATGAAAATATCGGTTTTCATCTGATGGGCGACATCGCTCGCAATTTCTCTGCAGATTCCAAAATAGTCTGAGCTACGAATACCACCTCATCCATGGTGTTTTCTTTGCCCAAAGTTATCCTAAGAGACCCATGAGCTTCTTCTGGCTTGAGACCAATCGCAGTCAATACGTGACTGGCCTCAGTCTTCTTTGAAGAACACGCAGAGCCCGTAGATACGGCGATTCCTTTTGTGTCCAGATAGAGGAGCAGAGCTTCGCCTTCTAAGAAACCGAATCCCAGGTTGAGGTTGATGGGCAGCCTTTTGGAGGGGTGACCATTGATCCAGGAATCGTCCACGTTGTCCAAAACGAAATCTGCCAGCCAATCTCTCATCTCAGCCAGCCGGGCCATATCTTGAGATCGGTTAGCATGGGCAAGCTCAGCGGCCGTTGCCAATCCCACTATGCCAGGTACGTTTTCGGTGCCCGGCCTCAGTCCTCCTTCGTGGCCACCGCCGTGGGTCTGGGGTTCGATTTCCGTTCCATTTCTAATGTAGAGGGCACCTACGCCTTTGGGGCCGTGAAGCTTGTGGGCGGAGATGGAAAGAAGGTCTACGTTGAGGTCATTTACGTTGGTGGGGATTTTACCGACGGACTGAACGGCATCGGTGTGAAAAACGATGCCCATTTCTTTTGCCATTTGGCCAGCTTCGGCTATGGGTTGGATGGTGCCTATCTCATTGTTGGCGTGCATTATGGATATTAGAATGGTATCGTCGCGGATGGCTGAATTCAGATCTTCAAGGTCGACGATGCCTTCGCTGGTAACGGGCAGATAGGTGACGTTGAAGCCCAGAGATTCCAAGTATCGGCAAGGTTCCAGAATGGCAGGGTGCTCAATAGAGGTGGTTATTATGTGTTTTCCACGGTCATGATTTTTGAGGGTCACCCCTTTTATGGCCATATTGTCAGACTCGGTGCCGCCGCTGGTGAAGTAGACTTCACCTGGTTCTGCACCCAAAATTCGAGCCACTTTGGCCCTTGATTCTTCCAAAGCATCCCTAGCTTCTCCTCCGATGGAATGGAGGCTAGAGGCGTTGCCGAAGATCTCGACGAAAGATGTTTGCATGGCGTCCACCACTTCAGGGGCCATGGGTGTTGTGGCGGCGTGGTCCATGTAGATCCGTTTCATGGAGATTTGTATGGAAGGACTAGGGTAAATAGGCGACGAATAGGTTACGAATCGGTGACGACGGTAAAAAGACGAAAAGAAAATTATTGGCAAAAGGGCGAGACAAAAGGAAGCTTAAGGAAGCTATAGTCGAAAACCAATTAGATGATACTAATTATTACTTCGGGAGCGCAGAGGGACACGAATACTCCGTCCTTTAGGGCGGGGTGGCCGCACGCAATTTGATTTTCCGCCAGAATAGTGTTTAACGATACGAATAGGCGACCTGAGGGCAAAGGCGGACGATAAGCTATAAGTAAGCGTTTCTCTGAGACCAGAGGGACATGATACCTCTGGACCCATTGATCGTCGCGGCGATAATTCTCATCACGGTGGGCATATTCTACACCTTGATATCATCTAAAACGGGAATTGTGCTGGTGGGGCTGGGTACCGTCATTGCAGGCGTTTTTCTCTTTACCATCGTGCCCAATGGTCTGCATCCGCTCTCAATCTTCTTCAACGGATTGCTAACAATAAGCGGGGTGTGGATGGTTGTGATTGGGGCAAAACGAGAGGGAGCGCAGAGATAGATTTATAAGGGTGCTTTGCATCTTGGAAGTCAAGGAGGGGCCATAGGGTAGCCTGGATATCCTACAGGACTGGGGGTCCTGTGACCGGCGTTCGAATCGCCGTGGCCCCATATATTCGCTATTGATGATGTCAATTTTATCTTGCGTTCTCTCCAGACATGAGAATTATTTTAATAGTATAGTACTTAAATTCATTGATACATTAACATGCTCCCTGTAGTGCTGTACAAAACGTTCAAGAGTTTTACAGATTAATCCACGCTTCGAAAAGCACTATTATTACGATTTTTGCGTTCGGCCCTACGATAGTGATAAGAGATTTACATCCCGTTTTTAATAATCATTCGCTCAACCTTGCGGTAAATTGGAAGCGCCTATCCTCCAAATAGATCCATGACACTTTGATCATTATGATGAACTCCACTGAAATCTTATTCACGTTCCATATTTACTGCAAATTCATAGACACCAATTCAACGATGCGAGACCCTTCTGGAGATTTGTCTATCTGCCTCAAACAATGACAAATAATAAAATACTAAACAGTAAAATAGATGGTATCGAAAGAAGCGATAAGAATACAATCTAAGGAACGGGGGCAACGCCTATATCTTACTCAGCAATCATATTATAGTCGAATACCTGATCTACGCGAGTGGTAGCAATCTGATCTTCGACCGTTACATCTACGCGATGATATTTGATGGTTAAAGCGTCATTCAATCCCACTGAAGGAACATCTTGCGGAGGGGCCACGATGATTATTCCATCTGCCCCCGCTGGTCCGCTCAAAATCCAAGATGTGGCTATCAGCATCACAATTATGCTATGGTTTATTTTCAAATTCTAACCCCCGTAATTCAATCCGATTTTTATAGTGTTTAACGATACCTTTCGGATAAATCTCGAACTCATAAGAGTTAGAGATTTGGATCATTCGTATCGTTAAGCACTATTCAGGCGAAAACCAATTAGTTTCATCGAATTGGTTTTCGATTATAATTGGTTTTATTCCACTAACCTTTTACAGACAAAATTATTTGGTCGTCTAAGGTGGTTTATTTTCGGAAATATGTTTATGTCAGAATTGTAGAGTTTGTAGATAAAACTTATGACCTTGTAACCTATTTTCGTATTCTTCTGAACAGTCAAAGCTCTCTAGTGCCGATAACAAACCATCCACCACTTTAGAAAAACCGTAATAGTTGATCACACCTAAATAAGAAAGTTGTGAGAACTCGCTTTCCCATAGCGTCTCTTCTTTTGGCAGATCTGACCACCACCCAACTCTCTCTTGGAAAAAGTAGGCCCCTTCATCAGATAGCAACAACCTCTCACCACAAAACGCACCTTGGAAGTCGTTTTCGGAAATCTCTTGGAAGTTGTCTATTAGGACAATCCCTCTGAAGGGCAAATAAGAGGTCGTTGCATCTGATTTTCTCCCTTTTGAATAGCAGACGCTCTGCCCCATCGGTCCTGATGCAACTTTTAAAAAAGGGAGAATCCGAACTGTGAGCGTTTTTAGCTCCTGAGCTTCTCTTTTAATCCTCAGGTAGACGTTATCGTAATCTTCCATGTCAGCTTCAACACCTTTCTTAGCTTAGAGTGAATACTATAGTCGAGAACCAATTCGATGAAACTAATTAGTTCTCGCCAGAATAGTGCTTAACAATACGAATAGGCCAAATCTCTAACTATCGAGAGTTTGGGATTAGTCCGAAAGGTATCGTTAAACACTATAGATTGATTTGACATTCTCCTGTATGATCGTTGGCATGATCTAAAATAAGGCCTTTCATCGCCCGTCTCGAACCTTATCGAGAAGACTCTGTGTAACATTTGTCAATTTTTATAGAAAGGTATATTAGCCCATGTAATTGTAGTTAACTCATATAATCTAGATTAAAATGTCGTTGGAGTTTTAATCATGAAAAATAATATTTTGGGAGGATTACTCCTTATACTCTTGCTTTTGTGCACCACAGGACTTTGTGACGTGACAAAAGCAGATACCATCTCTGTGATAGATGGCGCGGACCGGTCTGTAAACGTGCCCTGCCCACCTGAGAGAATAGTTTCCACCGCCGCCTCAGCGTCTGAGCTCATTTGCATCCTTAATGGCAAGGACTCCATTGTGGGGCGGGACAAATACTCCACCTTTCCGCCTGTTCTTGAGGACATTCCTGTGGTGGGAAGTTATAGCAAGACCATAAACGTGGAGTTAGTGTTGGACCAAAACCCCGACTTGGTGATCGCTGACACAAGTATTCTGCCAGAGACCATTGAACAGATCGAAACGGCTGGTGTGCCCGTACTGATAGTAGGCAGAAACTGTCAGATAGAGCCCGTCATATACAACATCCGGTTGATAGGTCAGATAATGGACGACGAGGAGACGGCAGAAGAGCTCATCGAGTTCATGGAAGGGTACTTGGATCTAATCGAAGAGAGGACCAAAGATCTAAAAGATGAGGAAAAACCTTTGGTATATCACGAGTGCAGGGAATACAAATCCAATGCCAATGGCACTCCTAAAGATCAACACATAATCTTTGCCGGTGGCATAAACATTGCTCATGAAGACGAGGTGGAAAGGCCCATCGTAAGCGGGGAATGGGTTCTGGAACGAAACCCTGAGATAATAATATCCAAAGTGTCCAGTTCTGCACCAGCTACCGAAGAGGTGTTGAAGGAAAAAAGAGATGAACTATTATCCCGTCCTGGCTTGGTCGAAACCGAAGCTGTTTTGAATGGAGATGTATACGTCTACCACACATTCCTGAGAAGAGGACCCCGGCTTCCTGGTTACTTGCTTTGCTTTGCCAAGTGGTTCCATCCAGAATTATTTGAGGACGTAGATCCCATGGAAATGGAAAGGGAGCTTTTGGATAGGTTCTACGATCTTGAGCTAGAGGGCACTTGGGCTTATCCAACGCACTAATCTTCAAAGATATAGTCGAGAACCAATTAGATGAAACTAATTGGTATTTCGCCTGAATAATGTTTAACGATACGAATGAGCCAAATCTCTAACTCTTATGAGTTCGAGATTAATCCGAAAAGTATCGTTAAACACTATAGTTAGATGGGCTATTTTTCCCATCATATTTTTCTTCCTCGCGTTATGGCTAAATCATGAGCCGCTTTTCCCCGCACCAACTCTCGTCGGCAATTTGGGCACAGGCCTATCCAGAAGGACCAAACTGCATCACTCAATAGGCAACACAAGCGAGGTGCATTTTGATTGTGGGCCAGATTGCCCTACCAAAGCGGCAGAGCATATTGAATTCGTTTTATTCTTGCATATTATTAATTTCTAATCACATCGATAGATTATTTCATCATACTTTAACCGAAAGTATTATCAATTAATCCTCTAATCTCTTAATAGATAAATAAATAATATGAATTTATCAAAAAGTATACTTACATGGATGTACGAGGTGTTACTAAATGCGAATGAATGCTGTGACATGGGCCAGCGACGTAGCTCTTCTGGCAGAGGCATGCCAGAATCTCTCCATCGATTTACAGATCTGGTCCACAACAGATCTCTTGGACATTAAGAAATATGAAGAGTGTTTGAACTCTCTAGAAGATTCTGATCTGATTTTACTTCATCCCTCTCACGAATTCGAGTGGGACGATATTTTAGAACATGTAGGCAAAAATGTGCCTGTGGTGGTATTCGGTCGCGATCCTTCGTTATGGTCTTTATCCAACGTTTCTCCTTCCATAATTTCTCAGACAAGTGAGTATCACATTCGAGGTGGCCTGAATAACGTGGAGAACATGATCCGCTATTTGGGCCGAGAAGTACTGAACTTAAATTATGATTATCAACCTCCAAAGGATACTCTTTGGCAAGGAATCTACCATCCTGATGTCGATGCAGCTTTCGAGAGTGTAGAAGAATATTTGGCGTGGAGAAGTCCACGTCACCAGCATACAATAGGTTTACTTTTCTTCAGGACTTACTGGGCAAACGGCGATCTAAAGGTAGTTAACTCGTTTATACGAGAGTTGGAAAAGAAGTTCAACGTCATCCCCGTATTCTGCATGGGAATGGGTGATCGTGACCTGGGGGCAAAAAATAGCGGTGAGGTGACTGAGGAATTTTTCACAGGAAGGATCAACGCTCTAATTAACCTTCAATCCATCTTCCATGCAGGCAATGTAGAACAATCTCGTCAGGTATTAGATCGGTTGGACGTTCCTGTATTTCATCCCCTAATGTCCTACCACTCACAAGAAGAGGGATGGCGTGCCGATACATTGGGCCTCAGCAGTGGTGAGGTTGGCTGGAGCGTGGCCATGCCCGAATTCGAAGGGGCCATCGAACCCATCTTGGTTGGAGTTGCAAGCTCTGATCAGATAGATGGTGTTGAGATCGAAAGACATGTTCCTTTGGAAACACGGGTGGAAAAAGTAGTATCCCGGGTTGAAAACTGGGTAAATCTACAAGATATTCCTTTAAACCAAAAAAAAGTGGCTTTCATCCTGCATAACAGTCCTTGTGCCTCTTTAGAAGCGTCCATAGGATCCGCAGCTCATTTGGACTCTTTGGAAAGCGTTGCTTTCATCTTAAAAAGAATGAAAGAGGCGGGCTACCACATTGAAAATTCACCATCCAATGGTGAGGAGATTATAAAAAACATATTGGATCACAAGGCCATTGCTGAGTTCAGGTGGACCACCATAGAAGAGATCGTGAAAAAGGGCGGCGCTTTACATCTCATGAGCAAAGAGGATTACGTCTCCTGGTTTGGTACCTTACCCGATGAGCTCAAAGAGCGGGTATGTAATACCTGGGGGTCGCCCCCTGGAGAATCGAAAGATGGTGTTCCTACGGCCATGGTTTATCAGGACAAGCTGGTAATAACAGGGGTACAATACGGCAACGCAGTAATATGCATACAGCCCAAGCGGGGGTGTGCTGGCTCTAAATGTGACGGCCAAGTGTGCAAGATATTACATGATCCGGAGGTGCCTCCACCTCATCAGTATTTGGCCACTTATCGGTATTTGGAGCAGGATTTCGGTGCAGACGTCATAGTCCATGTGGGAACTCACGGCAATTTGGAGTTTCTTCCTGGAAAGTCGGTGGCGTTATCAGAAGCTTGCGTTCCAGATGCAGTTATAGGCACAGTTCCTCACCTTTACATTTACAACTCTGACAATCCTCCCGAGGGGACCATCGCCAAGAGGCGAAGTTATGCAGTTTTAGTGGATCACATGCAAACGGTGATGACGGGAAGTGGTCTTTACGGTGAACTCAAGGAATTGGAGGACCGAATCTCTGAGTACAACCGCAATAAGGCATCCGACAAATTTCGGGCACATGCTTTGGAACACATAATCCTGGATCTCATAAGAAAGGCCAACTTGGACCTGGAAATCGATCTTGAACGTCGGTTGGAGGATGGAACTTCCTTTGAGGAGATCATAAACTTGGCCCACGAAAAGATCACTGAGGTATACAACACCCAGATTCCTGATGGTATGCACATCTTCGGCCAAATTCCCACCGATCAGAGGAGGGTGGGAATGATACGCTCCATTTTGCGTTACGAGTCGGTGATGAAAAAGCTGCTGACAACCCTCATGGGACAAGAGCTAAAAGACGAGGCTGAAGTGGAAGATCTGTCAATGGAGCTTATCTCGGCCTTCATGGAAGGTGAAGGTATGGAGTCTGTTGAGAGGTTGTTAGGAGATCGCCTGAATGATGGTTGTCAGGACGCAGTATCGTCGGTCAGGGACCAAGTAATGGAGTTGTCATCTCTAATAGAGGCCTCTGATGAAATGGGCAGCCTATTTCACGGCTTCAATGGTGGATACATTCCCGCGGGGCCTTCGGGCCTTTTGACCAGGGGCAAGCCTGAGATATTGCCAACAGGCAGGAACTTTTACTCTTTAGATCCGAACAACGTGCCCACCCAGGCAGCTTGGCGGACTGGTCGAAAGCTATCTGACAGCTTAATAAAAAAACACTTAGAGGACCATGATGGAGCTTATCCTGAAAATGTGGCCACTTACTGGATGGCCAGCGACGTCATGTGGTCGGATGGTGAACAGCTGGCTCAAATGATGTATCTCATAGGTGTGGAACCAATCTGGAAAGGGGGCAGGGTGCGCGGCTATAGGGTAATTCCTTATGAAGAGCTGGGCCGTCCTCGCATAGATTTGACCATCAGAGTAAGCGGCATCACTAGGGACTGTTTCTTTAACTGCGTGGAGTTCTTGGATTTGGCCATAAAAGAGGTGTCTTCGTTGGACGAAAAACCAGAACATAACTATTTGAAAAAACACGTTCTGGAAAACGGAGATGGGGCACGAATCTTTGCCAGCAAGCCTGGAACTTATGGAAACGGGGTGAATTTGGCAGTTTACGCCTCGGCCTGGGAGACCGAAAAAGACCTCTCGGACGTCTTCGTTTACTGGAATGGGTACGCCTATGGGAAAGGGACATTCGGAGAAGAAGCACACAAACAACTTTTATCTCAATTGCAATCCGTGGATTTGACTTTCAACAAGACGGTCACAGATGAGTACGATCTCTTCGGTTGTTGTTGTTATTTTGGGACCCACGGTGGTTTGACCACTGCGGCAAAAGAGCACTCCCACAAACACGTCTCCACGTATTATGGAGATACTCGTGACCCCAATAAAGTCGCCATAAGGACGTTGGCAGATGAAGTGAGGAGGGTGGTTAGAACCAAGCTTCTCAATCCCAAATGGATTGATGGAATGAAGCGGCACGGCTACCAAGGTGCTGGCAACATCTCCAAGCGAGTGGGCCGAGTTTATGGTTGGGAGGCCACAACGCAAGAGGTGGACGATTGGGTCTTTGACGAGGTGACCAAGACTTTCATACTGGACGAGGAGATGAAACGTTTCTTCCAGGAGACTAACCCCTGGGCCTTGGAAGAGATGGGGCGCAGACTTCTTGAAGCCTATCAAAGAGGGTTGTGGAACGCAGACCAAGAAGTGATCGAAGATCTAAAGGAAACCTATCTGGAGATCGAAGGTTGGATGGAAGACAAAATGGGCGAAACTGAAGGAGACTTTCAGGGAGGGGCCATTGATGCGGTGACGGTGGAGGAAGTCAAGGCCTGGAAGGAGAAAATGGCCAAGGCCCTAAATATATAATCTTCTGGCAGAAGAGAAAGAGGTGCTGACGTCATCGAGGGTGGCGGATGTGGCTAGAGCCTCTCGGTTCAAGCACCTTTTCAGTCAGGAAGACTGTGGTCGATAGTAGGAAGAGCGCGTTTTTCCTTCAAGGTCACGATGAGGCGAACACGCCCTACCACTACAACATCTATCTTATTTAGTAATAAACTTTTCTATTCATGTAACAATAACTATACGGCGTTTATGAGCTGGTTTCCGTTGTACAATATCATGTCATAGAGCGCATCTGTGTTTTCCACAGCCCCTGGGAAGTTCGTCAAAATCACGTGTGCTGCTCCAACCTCCTCTGCCATTTGGTCTCCGAAGTCCACGCCGCTTTGCAGATTGCTGATCACCAAAGTCACGTCTTTCTCTTTGCCTACATTGATCAGCTCGTTTACGTCCTTAATGGATAAAGTTTCTTCAGATCCGTAGGTCAAAGTCACGTTGAATCCCATCCAGGAAACGAAGTCGTTTTGCCATTCCATGCACAGAACTTCAATTTCGTTGGCGTTAACGTCTTCGGCTCTTTGAGTCAGATTTGCAGCCAGCTCTTCCATCTCCCCCACGACCCATTGAGTTCTTTGATCATAAATGTCGCCATTTTCAGGATCAATCTCTTTCAATATTTCATTGATTTTTTGAACCTTTTCGATGGCCATTTGTGGGGTGTTCCATACACCTGGAAGTTTCACTAGCATTTGATCTTCACTTACCTGGTTGGCCACCCAACTTTCCATGCCGTGTTGGACTATCACATCTGCTTGAGCTATGGAGTTGACCTGAGATGGTTTGAGATCCCAGTGCCCGGGGCACACGCCCGATGATACAATGGAGTCAACTTCCACAAGATCGCCCCCTACCTGCTCGACCATATCTTCCAAAACAGTGGTGGTGGCAACGACCTTAATGGCCCCTCCCAGAGCGGAAGGGGTAAGCAATAAGGATACGATTATTGCAAATAATATATGTTTATTCATACTTTCACCAATTTAGTATCTAAAAATAACGTATATAAGAATTATGGTCATAATTTATAATAAAAAATATTTATTACAGTTGGGTTTTCAAATTTTTCGCCATTATGGTCTTGGAGTCCAGTGCATCTCCAGATTTTTATAGAGGAGGCCCTATGAATTCAGAACAAATGTATTTAATATATTTAATACAATTATGGTCGAAAACCAATTAGATGATACTAATTATTTTTCGCCAGAATAGTGTTTAACGATACGAATAGGTCAAATTTCAAACTCACGAGAGTTCGAAATTTGTCCGAAAAGTATCGTTAAACACTATCGTATCTCTAAGGAGCATCCTTCTATATTTGACACAGAATACCATACGACACAGAATCTTGTACACGCAATGACTTGCCTTTCTCAGCTCAATCATCAACACATATAAAATTTTAAACTAAATTATATGTGTACATATTAGCGTTTTGGGGGTATCTTCCTCAATGGCATCAAAGCCCGCTCAGCCCGCTCGTTGCCAGAGTCAGACCGCCATAAGGCATGACCAAGGTTTTTGCATCTTTGCCTTGTCTTTCTCTGGCCATGGCCAAAGCTTGGTCCAATGTGGACGCATGCCGGAAGAAACACATCTCAGCCACTTTAGGGGGCAGCTTGGATACCAGAATCAAGTCGTGATTCAGCGATTCCTTGGCGATTAAAGCTGCTTTGTGTCCTCCAAACTCGTACTCTTGACCGAACCGATCCACACAGTCTGCAGCACAGGTTGCCTCTTTGGCCCACCGTTCGAAGACGGGGTTTCCCAAACCTTCGGCGCATTCTGCCAGCAATATGAGGGATCCGCCTGGAATTACGGCATATTTTGCATTGTCCATGGCCTTCTGGGCCTGGAACAAGTTGATGTCTTTGGGCCGCCCTCCAGCACAGGTGATCACGACCTCTGCTGGTTGAACCTCCTTTCTATACATTTGGTCCACCACTTTGACGCCGTCTCGATGGGCATCAATGTAATCTCCTGCCACGGCTCTTACAATTTCTTTTTTGCTGTTGAGAACTACGTTCAAGATGAAGTCTAAATTGGCCATGCCTGCTGCTTCTTCCATGTCCAACCTTACAGGACTTTTCAGGCAGCCAGACCTGGCCAGCGGATCCACCATCATGGAATGATTCTTGTTGACAGACCTTTCAGAACATACCCCTGGCAGTATGGCCTTGGCCCCGCCACTATAACCGGCATAATAATGAAATTCTACATTGCCTGTGGCAATTTTTAGGTCGGATTGCATCACTTCTTCGAATACTTCCACCGGCGTTCCTCTATTGGTATAATCCAAGAAAACACATCGATTTTTGTCGTGTTGTACGTGGGGCAGGGCAGTGCAATCTCCGATTAACAACTTTTCCTCTTCGGGAGTCATACATCGGTGAGTTCCCAGGGCGAATACGATCTTAATATCTCGGACATTCATATATCGCAAGCGTCTGATGAGCGGCGGTAACATTTTGTGAGACGGCGCAGGTCTCGTTATGTCGCTCACCATAATTGAAGCGCTCTTACATCCTTCGAATTCGTTTAAGGATGTTCCAAAGGGTTCATCTAAAGCTTTCTCTATCTCCACGTTCTCATCTGATGCACCGGGAAGTTCGTCTGGCAAGATCAACTGGTAACCGTCATCCAGTTCCAGGTCTAAGCTCCCGCATCCATAACCCAATTTCATCGTTCAGCTACCTCCAAACTTGAGCTCGGGAGTTCAACTCGGAGAAAGCGTCGAATATGGGCTTGTCTGTTGTGAAGCTGAATAAATCAGCACCCACACGGTTGCAGGCTTCTGCTATTCGGTTGTTATGTTCTTCTAGCTTTCCCAAATATTCGTCTTTCAAACGTGGGCTGACGCTGGTTATCACCGCTTCATTTGTCTCCAAATCGATGAACCTGGCATCTCCTTCGAAGTCGAGCTTTGCCTCTGAAGGGTCCAACACTTGTATTAGTATTAAATCATGAGCGGATAACTTGTATATGCTGGCGACCAGATCTTCTATTTCATCTAAGAAGTCAGAGATCAAAACCACGAGACTGGTGGATCTGGCCATTAAGGTGAACTGCTCTGAAACTCTCTTTATGTCAGTTCCCCCTTTGGGTGCTGTTCTATCCAAATCCTCAATGGCATGGAACAGATTGCGCCTCCCCCCCTTTGTCTCACCAGGTTCCAGCATTTCGCCAAACGTGGATAAGGAAAATTTTTCATTTTCCTGGATGGCCATGTAAGAAAATCCTGCTGCCAACATGGTCGCAAATTTGAACTTATCTCCATAACCCATGCTGGCGCTGGTATCTAGCAGAAGGTGTACCACTAAGCTTCGTTCCTCTTCGTGCTCTCGGACGTAAAGTTTCTCGCGACGACCGTAGACTTTCCAGTCCACGAACTTGAAGTCGTCTCCTTTCCTATATTCTCGGTAGCCCACCGGACTAATTCCTCGACCCACTTTCACAGATCTTCTGGCTCCTGTGTAGGCTGTAGAGACACGTTTCTTCACCAAAAGGGTGAATCGATCCAGCTCTCGAAGAAACTCGGTGTCCATTTTAACCTCGAATTCAAATCTTGCTTAAAATGTCTGAGATCACTTGATCGGGGGTGATCCCTCGCCTTTCCGACTCGAAGCTCAAGATGATTCTGTGCCGGAGTATGGGATAAGACATGGCTTCTAAATCTTCTTTGCTTACGTAATTATTATTATGAAGGAACGCCCTAGCCTTGGCCGCTAAGACCAGACCAATGGAGGCTCTGGGGCTGGCACCATACTCGACACCCTCCCAATTTCTGGTAGAGAAAACGATTTTTATGGCCATTTTCTTCAAATCGTCCGAGATGGGTATGTCTCTGGTCAGTTGTTGTAGCGAAAGCAGCTCTCTTCTGGACACCACCCTCTCAACTTCAGGTTCGACGTGACCAGTATACCGCTCCATTATCTCAAGCTCATCTTCTTGGTTGGGGTAATCTACGAAAACCTTTAAGAGGAAACGGTCTAGCTGGGCTTCGGGGAGTGGAAAAGTCCCTTCCATTTCGATGGGATTTTGAGTGGCCAACACGAAAAAAGGTCTGTCCAGTTCATAGGTATTGTTTCCCACTGTGACCTGCTTTTCCTGCATGGCTTCCAACAAAGCGCTTTGAGTACGGGGGGACGCCCGGTTGATTTCGTCGGTTAAAACAATGTTGGAAAACACGGGTCCGGGTTCGAACCTGAACTGTTTGCTGCCATCGACCTCTTCGATTATGGTGGTACCAGTGATGTCTGCAGGCATGAGATCAGGCGTGCATTGAATCCTGCTAAAGCCGAGGCCAGTGGTATTGGCGATGGTTTTGACCAAAAGGGTCTTGCCAAGGCCAGGATTGCTCTCCAGAAGAACGTGTCCTCCTGCAAGGAGGCCTGCTAGGAGCTGTTCTATTACGTACTTCTGGCCCACTACCACCTTTTCAATCTCATCTCTGATCGACTCAAAGATGGCCGGTGCGTCGTTATATATATTGGTCAAATCGTCTCTCATCTGTTCGCCCTCGATGTAATCGGTTTCAGGAAGTTCGCCTCTAATTAATCCTTTGCCAAAATCTCGAAGTACCGTTTTATGATCTCTCTATGTTGTGGTGGCAGGCTCTCTATGTAAAGCTCAGTTGGTACTGCCACCCCCTCTCCAGGGGTTGCGTCCTGAAATAGATATTTTGCGGGCTCAGTTTCTTTGGCCCTCAAGCCAGCTCCGGATCCAGGAACTAGGAGCAGTTCCAGATTTACCTCTTCTAAAACGGCTAGCGACGGTTTTCCATAGATCTCCCCAGAGAGTCCCTCATCTGAGGGTCCTATATTTTCATCCTCTTCGTCTTGGACGAGTTCAGTTGCCCTGTCCTTGATGTCCATTAGCGTTTGAAAGTCTGCTGGTGATATCTCCTCTCCGATCTGGCTCTGGCTGAAAACTATGATCCCTCCAAGGAACACCACTACAACTGCGGATTTGAGGTAAAGGACGGGCACGCTTTTGCCTTTTAAGGCGATTTTACGGGCTTTGACCAAATCGAAGGCACTTACTTGCGAGAGCAGACGTTTGACGTCCTCTGCCAAATTCTGCATGATAATCGATTGGAAGTATCGGTTATCGTATGCAGTTTTGGTTTTTTCGGCTAATTTTTGCCCTAAAAGCTGGAAAAAATTTGATTTTAATCTTTTTTTAAGCAATTGGGCTGCAATTATGCCCAAAATGGCCGATATTACCGCAGGTGATTCGGCTAAAAACGCAGAATCTTGCCAATAAAATCTGAAAAAGGCAGGGATTCCCAAATATAACTCAATTGCATAAATCAAGATGGTTATTATGGCCGCGTTTAGCAAATAAAGGACCTTTTCTAATCTCCTGTAGACAACTGTAAGTCTTCTCAAATCTGTGAGAAATTCATATGAACCATTCACGACATATATTCCAGGGGATTCAAATAAATACTTTCCGAGGTACGCTTAGCACTGTTCCATAACCCAGTGATTTCATCATTTTCGTATACTCAAGATACGAATAAATTTAGAGATTTGGTTATTATAGGCAAAATTCGATTTTTGCTGATTATAGTGTTTAACGATACTTTTCGGACAACTCTCGAACTCGCAAGAGTTAGAGAGTTGGCCTATTCGTGTCGTTAAGCACTATTCTGGCGAGAACCAATTAGTTTCATCTAATTGGTTCTCGACTATAATCCGAAAAGTATCTTTAAACACTATAATCTCAAAATGCTTCGAAATTCCATAGACTGCTATACATATACGAAATAAATAATAATAATAATAATATTTATTGTTAATTTATCGTAGATTATCTAAAATTAGTTGATAGGAAATAACTTAAACTATTTAACTATGCTATTTTATATATACTTTTAACGGTCTTTTAGCACCAGTGTCACCCATTCAATTCTCCCCGAATCTACTGCCTTCTTGATCTTTTCTTCGGTTCTGGTTAGCTTGGCTTTTCCTGTCTTCACGTCCATGAACA
>Ga0272443_10001431_pt1 | contig 34897 bp, 30 predicted proteins | sample SSMAcet12_FD_193581 | JGI IMG/M metagenome (GOLD analysis project Ga0272443, IMG submission 193581) | Marine sediment archaeal communities from Little Sippewissett salt marsh, Falmouth, MA, United States - SSM-Acet-12 | ecosystem: Environmental > Aquatic > Marine > Wetlands > Sediment ... | reverse complement strand
CCTAATCTTTTGAACCAATCTTCATTAAAGCCCAGTACAAGTTTCCCATGATGGACTTCTGTGATCAGTTCCTGGAGGATCTCCTCATCCGCTTCAACGGTCAGCGATTCTTCCGCACCCTGTGTGAGAATCAATGTCCCGTAGTCCTTGAAGCCTATCTTTGTGAAACTTTCAATAGGGCGGATTTCTTTTTCCATGAGATATCCTTTCAAAGTTTATTTTGATTATTCGATACACACAGATTATAACACGAATATTAGGAAAATGAAAGTAAAACTCACGAAAATCTAAATTAATGTATTAAAAACTTAATATAATTATAGTAACAATTTATTATTATTGATATCGGGATTAATTCTCACCCAAGCTATCCCCCTGCAGGGCCTTCTGCTGACTCGGGATGGAAGATCAGGCTCTTCCAAACCGATTTTGCCCAGTCCAGGTTGGTAGGGTCATCGAGATAGAAAGCAGTCTGCAGACATGAGGAATCGCTGGCAGTGAAGGTGGTCAGTGAAAGGCGCTGTTTACCCTCCCCCAGGCTTTGGAACTGCGTGTATCCCAATCCGACGATCTTACCCTTTGTAGAGACCAGTTTCTCCAAGGCGTCTTTGGGGAGTTTCGCTTGAATCTGGTTGAGCAGTTCAATTTTGGTGGTGCCGTCTGGCAGGCTGAAGGCAGCAATGATCACACTGATGCCGGTTTTCCAGAAGATCAATTTATCATCTTCAACCCGCTTTTCAAAGTCGTCGGGGAGATCGATGAGCCATTCACTTGTGATTTTAAACGCCATAACTCCTCTAAATGTAAATTGTATTTAAACTTCACCTGAGTTCACATTATAATCACGTCACTTTCATTATACCTGTGCTGAATCGGCTTGGGTTTACCTCGGTTGCATTAAATTCGCATATAATGAGTATCAGCACTAACATCCATTCAAATTTCAAATAAAGGAGTTACTCATGGCAACAACTCCCCCACATTGGGACCTCTCAAATGTCTATTCCGGGTTGGATTCCCCGGCGCTGGCAAAGGATATCGATTGGGTCAGGGAAAGCACAGAATCGATACGCCAGATGTATCAGGATGAACTGGTGAATGTAAATGCATCTGCTTCACCGGAGACAATCAATGAAGCCATCAGTACGGTGATCGACAAGTTGAACGTCTTGATAGAAAAATCAATCACGATCAACGCTTATTTACATTCCTACATGGCCACCGATTCATTCAACAAAGAAGCCATGCGGATGGGGTCGGAATTCGACCTTGTTATGGTTGGCATCCAGAAGGTCAACGTCCTCCTGGAAGCCTGGATCGGGCAGTTTAAGGATATCCTGCCGGATGTTCTAGCCCTGGGAAACAGCGCCGGCGAACACGCTTTCCCTGTCATGGAGATCGCGGAACAAAGCCAGTATATGATGAGCGAGCAGGAGGAGATGCTCACCAGTGAGTTAGGTCTTTCCGGTGCGAACGCCTGGACCAAACTGCAGGGTACGGTCACCTCACAGAAGACGGTGGAGTTTGAGCTTGACGGCGAAATGCAGACCCTGCCCATGCCCGCGCTGATCAATCTGCACGCCCACACGGATGAATCCGTCCGCAGGCGGGCTTATGAAGCGGAGATGGCAGCCTGGGAGTCGGTCAAGGAGCCGCTGGCAGCCTGTATGAATGGGATCAAGGGTTGGGTAAACACGCTCAACGGACACCGGGGGCGCAAGGACGCCCTGCACGAACCGATTGACCAGGGCAGGATCGACCGGAAGACGCTCCGGGCCATGCTGCAGGCGATGGAAGGCTCGTTCCCCACCTTCAGGCGTTACTTCAGGGCGAAAGCAGCCCGGTTTGGGCAGGAAGCGCTGCCCTGGTGGAATGTCTTTGCCCCCACTGGAAAACTGGAGAAGGCGTACAGCTTTGACGAGGCCAGGGATTTCATCCTCAAGAACTTCGGCACCTTCTCGCCGGAACTGGCGGAGTTTGCCAGAAACGCGTTTGCAAAGAACTGGATTGACGCCGAGCAGCGTCCCGGCAAGCGCGGCGGCGCCTTCTGTATGGGTGTGCCGGGCGTGAAGGAATCCCGCATCCTGTGCAACTTTGATGGGTCACTCGACCAGGTGATGACCATCGCCCACGAGCTGGGGCACGGGTATCACAACTTTAATATGTATCAGGCCGGCAAGACGCTCCTCCAATCTCAGACGCCCATGACCATGGCCGAAACCGCCTCGATCATGTGCGAGACGATCATGTTCAACGCCGTGATGGAGACGGTCACCGACCCGCAGGCGGAGCTCGCCCTGCTGGAAACCTCCCTGATCGGCGATGCGCAGGTGATCGTGGATATTTATTCCCGGTTCCTGTTTGAGAAAGAGGTCTTCGAGCGCCGTGAGAAGGCAGACCTGGATGCAGATGAACTCTCGGAGATCATGGAGAACGCCCAGGCAGAGACCTACGGTGACGGGCTGGATGAGAACTACCGTCATAAGTTCATGTGGACCTGGAAACCGCATTATTATTCGGCGGGATTATCGTTCTATAACTTTCCCTATGCCTTTGGGATGCTGTTTGGCGTTGGATTGTACGCGATCTATAAGCAACGTGGGGCGGACTTCGTCCCGGATTACAAGAAACTGCTTTCCAGCACGGGAGAAGCCCCGGCCGCGGAGCTGGCTGCCCGGTTCGATATCGATATCAGTGATAAGAAGTTCTGGGATGACAGCCTGGCGGTGGTTGCCAAACGCATTGACCGCTACTGCGAACTGTAACTGAACTCAATGCTAAAAAGAATCAAAACCCCCAGATTGTTTGTTATCTGGGGGTTTCATCATTAATCGTCTTTTGTAAATTTACTTCACATACCCTTTTTCTTCCAGCCAGGATTCGATCTTGGCTTTGATCTGATCCCGGATCTTGCGGAAGAAAGCCAGCGTTTCATCTTCCGGGCCTTCGTATGCAGCGGGGTCTTCAAACGGCCAATGCAGGCGCGTCCCCATCCCGGGGAAGTACGGGCAGCGTTCGTCTGCATTGCCGCAGACGGTGATCAGGAAATCAAAATTGACCTTGCCTTTGTATTCATCCAGGTGCTTTGAGCGGTGGCCGCTCATATCGAAGCCGGCTTCTTCCATCACCTTGATGGTATTGGGGTTTACGCCGTGCGGCTCCAGCCCGGCGCTGTAAACCTCGAAAAGGTCGCCGCCGAGTTCGGCTAGATAGGCCTGCGCGATCTGCGACCGGCAGGAATTCCCCGTGCAGAGGAAGAGGACGTTAATCGGCTTGGTTTGGTTTTGGGGCATACTCATAAACTCCATTTCTCATGTTTCAATCCAACGTCAGGTAGTAACCATTCTCTTTGAGCCAGGCGCGGTGCTGTTTGTAAGCGGGGTCAATCTCAGCAACAACCTGCCAGAAGGCCTTGCTGTGGTTGTGCTCCTTGAGATGGGCAAGCTCGTGCACGACCACGTATTCGATGACCGGCAGGGGCGCCATGCACAGCCGGTAGGTGAAGTTCAGGTTGCGGCTGCTGGAACAGCTCCCCCAGCGGGTGCGGGCGCTGGTGATGCGCACGCCGTTCACTTTGAAGCCGTATTGTTTTACATACTTGCTGACCAAGTCCGTCGTGATCTGACGGGTTTCCTCGCGATACCAGGCGATGAAGACCTCCCGGGCGCGGCTTCGCGCGGCGCGGGAGAGCAGGAAGGCGCCGTCCAGGTCAAGCGGTGGGCGCTTGTGGTCGGTTAGACGCAGGGGGACCTGCTCGCCCAGGTACCAGAAGGTCTCACCGGGCGTGAAAGTCTTGGGTTTAAGGGCGGGGTACTGCGCCGCCAGGCGGGCCTGCGTCTTGCGGATCCAGTCCGCCTTGCGGGCGATGAGCGCCCTGACCTGGGCGTCCGTAGCGGATGCCGGGGCGCGCACGATCAGCTTGCCGTCCGGCCTGACTTCCAGGCTGAAGGTCCTGCGCCTTGAGCGGATGATCTGATCGATTTTCATAACAGGGGTAATTATACTGGACGTGAGGGAGCAGGGATTAGGTACTGGGCAATTAGGCGATCAGGCAACGAGGAGATCGGGACTGAGTGAGGTGGAGACTGTTGCTGGATTGCGATCAGGATAACGACCTAATTGTCATCGCGAGGACGCCCGAAGGACAGACGAAGCGATCCACTGTTTTATCAGTTAACTGATTACTCTAGCTATGTCATATTCATAAACTTTAGGTTTCTTAGATTGTTTCGTCGGCTTTCAGCCTTCTCTCAATGACAGATTGTTTTCTTAAGGTTCTCCGGCTTGACAGATATGCTATCAAGTGATTATAATAAGAACAAATATTCTATATTGTTCTAACCAAGGCGTGTTTCTGCGCGGATGGGGTTTTCACAGGAGGGAAACAAGTGACACGCGTATTGATCTTCAAGGAGCCGGATGCCTTCGGCGTGGTGAATGTGGATGCCGCACCGGAGAATATCGTGAAGGCAGTCAACGGGGGGCGCGGAGAGGACTACCTGCCGGGTCTGGAGGGTCCGCTATCCGCCCGCCGGCAGGGGGACGTGGTTGTGGTGACGAGCAGCATACCCGCGCCTGAGACGGCACTGCCCAGGCTGAGCCGGCGCGAGCACCAGGTGCTGGTCCTGCTGGGGGAAGGACTGACCACGGCGCAGATCGCCCTCAAGCTTGGCTTGCGACCGCGCACCATCCGCGGCTACGTGGCGAACATGAAGTCGCGCCTGGAGGCGCAAAACATCCAGCAGCTCGTGGCGCGGGCGGTCGCGCTGGGGCTGTTCAGGCCGGAAATATAGTCGATAGAGATTGGTAAATGGTGATTTGTTATCAGGTATTAGGTATCAGTGTCCCGTGCTGAAAAACGTTGACGGGAAATATCAGGTAATTGAGAATACTTTTGTTTGTTAAATGGATATCGCTCGCGGGTTTAGTATTAATAAACTACATTGTTAACCTGAGTTTCGTATAAGAATGTTTTCACAAAATAATTTAATGAAGTAACAAAAATGATTACTTTATTCGTTTTGAGGGGAATATCAGATGATAAAAGCTTATGATTAGGCTTCACCTTGAGGGGAAGCTGTCTGCGGAGCAGACTGATGAGGTGTAGGAATGTAAACAAACACATCATCCAGCACCCTGTGGGTGTTCCACTTCGCTTCAGCACTACGTGCCTCCTTCTCCTTGAGGAGAAGGCTTTTCTATTTTGCATAACTTGTCTCTTCTCTTACGGTGACGAAATTCGGGTTTATTAGAATATCCTTTACAAAAATGTATAGAATGAACAAACTGCTTGGTTAAAACCAAAAACTATATCATGCGAACGAAACGATTTGAGGATCATCCTTAAGACTTCGCGCGTTGAGTATCAGCATTGAATTGTATATAATTGAGATTAAGCGACCGTAGAACGGGAGGTCTCGATGAAAAGCTCAAAGTATGTGCTTGGGGCTATGTTTGTGCTGGCGCTGGCGGTGATCGCCTGCGGCACCCAATCGGATGTCATTGTCAATCCCCCTGATTCTGGGGAAATGGAAGAAGAAGCCATCGAAAACCAGGAAGAGATCGAACCGCATCTTGAAGAATACGCAGTCATTACGGCAACTGCGACCAAAGAAGTCGGGACTGCCAGGAGCAACCCCGCGCCCGTCGGGTCGGAAGTCATCGCAGATGATATGTCGTTCGTGATCCTCAGCGCCGTCCGTCCGGCAACTGAACTCATTGAATCAGCATACGTCTACAACGAAGACCCGGAATCGGATGAAGAATATATCCTGGTCGAGTTGAAGGTCACCTGCCTGAAGTCATCGGACGCGACCTGCACTTTTAATCCCTTGATAAATGTAAAGGTAATCGGGTCGTTGGGGGTCGAATATGACATGAAATGGGCGGTGGTCGGCGTTGAAGACCTGCTGGACTACACGGAATTCTATGGGGGGGCGACACTCACCGGTTCGCTACCGTTCATCATCAGCCAGGATGAGGCTGACCTGATCCTGGTCTATGAGCCGTTATTCGGCAGCCGATTTTATCTGGAGATCCCATAAGAATAAATCAATGGTAAGAAAATTAATTAGAAACATCACGACTTCATCTGTGTTGTGTTGTTTCTTTGTAACTGACTAATTGATTATTGCTCTCTGAACGCGGACATGTCGATCACGCTGCGGTCTTTCCTGGCCTGTTCAGCAGCGAAGGCCATCAGGTGGCTTTCGAGGGAATCGCGGGCGCTGGTGAGGGGCAGGTGGTCGCCACGCAGTGCCTGGACAAATTGGTGCATCAAGCCGGCATCGCCGCCGCCGTGACCGGCAGTCTGGTCTACTTCCGAGGGAAAAGTGTAGCGTTCCGTCGGGGCGAGGGCGTGGTCGTGCACTTCCAGCCAGGCCTGGCTGTAGCTGAACTTGCCCAGCAGGGTTGCCTGCGAGCCGTCGATCCGCAGCGAACGCCCTTCCTCATGTGAGTGCCCGTGCATGGTCAGCGTGGCGGTGATCCCGCTTTCAAAGGTCAGGTTCACGACCTGGTGGTCGACCACGTTGTTATCACAGTGGTACACACACCTGCCATACGGCCCAAGCCGCAGAGCATCCAGGACGGCTTTGTCGCTTTCCGGATTTTCGATGATCGTATTGCGCGGCCAACCGCTGTACTCTGTCAGCAGCCTGACCGGGGGAACGAGTTTACCGACCATCCGCATCAGCTTGGGTTTACGCAGGGAAGCCTTTCCGATCCATCTCAGGACGGACTTGTGGGCTTCGCTGACTGCCTTCTTGATGGGGTAATTCTCAATGTATATGCGCGGCGCAAAGTACGGGCAGGTACCCGCTGCCGGGCAGCCGTCCGTGCAGCGTTCAGGTGCCCCAAGCGGGGCGTTTTCGGTCCGGAAATGGCGCAGGCCGCCGGATGAACTCAGGTGGGTGACCTTTTCGCCCAGGAACCAGTAGAGCAGGTCCAGGTCGTGGCAGCACTTCGCCAGGATCATGGGCGCGCTGAGGTCGCTGTTGCGCCAGTTGCCGCGCACATAGCTGTGTGCCATGTGAAAATAGGAGACGTTCTCGGAATGCGAGATGTGCACCACCTGTCCCAGCCGCCCGGATTTGACGATTTGGTTGACCTTCTGGAAGAAGTCGGTATAGCGCAGGACGTGGCAGACCATCAGCAGGCACCCAGCCGACTCGGCTTTCTGCACGATCTCAACGGTCTCTTGCAGTGTGGGGGCGATCGGTTTTTCGAGGAGCATGTCGTATCCTGCATCCAGGGCAGCCAGGGCCGATTCGTGGTGCATTTGGTCTTGCGTGGCATTGATGACCGTGTCGGCGATCCTGCCGGCTGCAAGGGCTTCCCCCCATCCCTTGAATTGAAGCTCCCGAGGGATATGGTGGGCTTCTGCAAAGCGGGCGCGGCGGGTGGGGTTTGGGTCAGCCACTGCCACAAACCGGACTTCATCCGGGTGCTGGAGGGCATACTGCCCGTATGCGCCTTCACCGCGGTTGCCTGCGCCGAATAGTAAAATGCGGATGGGTTCTGGCATGGCTCTCTCCTTGGTATGGCTCGCACGCTTGGATTATAACATCGCAGCCCCGGCATGATGTTAGAATAATGCCAGAGAAAAGGAATGGCTATGGTTGATGCCCTGAATGCAAGGATTGAAGAAGCTGCCCTGAACGCCTGGCCCGCGCCGCGTCAGATGGTCTACGATGGCTGGCTGCTGCGTTTCGCAGGCGGGTACACCAAGCGCGCCAACTCTGTCAATGTGCACACCTCCTCAAGTCTACCTCTGGATGAAAAGATCCGCTATTGTGAAAAGGTTTATGCCGAACAGGGACTGCCGCTGATCTTTCGCCTGCCGGAATTCATGACGACAAAGGAACTGGAAGCGGCATTGACAAGGCATGGGTATATGCCCTTTGATCCCACCCTGGTGATGGGCTGTGAAATTTCTACAAGTGAGAACCTGCCGGAAGGGTGCGATGTTGAGGAACTGACCATCAATGCATGGATCAATCTCAGGGCAGCGCTGACCGAGACGCCGCTTTCGCAATGGGAGATTCATCAGTCCATTCTGAACGTGATCATTCCGCAAAAAGTCTTGATGGGCTTATCCTTCGAAGGAAACCCGGTCGCCTGCGGGATGGCTGTTTTAGATGAGGATCTGCTGGGGTATTTCAGTATTTACACGAGGGAGTCAATGCGCAGGCGCGGCTTTGGGCAGGTGATGATGCATGCGCTGACACGCTGGGGGATGGAACACGGCGCGAGCTATGCTTATCTCCAGGTGGAGGGGGATAACCTTGCTGCCCAGTCGATGTACTGGAAGTTGGGGTTTAAAGATAGTTACCGTTATTTATATCGTAAGCGATCTACACATACCTAATTGTTGAATTGTGTTTCATAAAGATGGGCATATAAGCCCTTTTGCGCCAGGAGATCTGCATGCGTACCGCGTTCAATGATCTTTCCTTTGTCCATGACGAGGATCAGGTCCGCTGAGAGGATCGTACTCAGGCGGTGGGCGATGACGATGCTGGTGCGATTGGCATACAATCGCCCCAGCGCTTCCTGGATGAGGGATTCCGATTCGCTGTCCAGGTGGCTGGTGGCTTCATCAAGGATCATGATCCTGGGGTCCTTCAGAAGAACGCGCGCCAGCGCCAGACGCTGTTTTTCCCCGCCGCTCAGGCGGTAGCCGCGCTCCCCAACAATGGTCAGGTAGTCATCAGGCAGTTCGGAGATGAACTGGTGGATGTTGGCTGCCTTTGCTGCCTCGATCATGTCCGTGTCGGATACATCCGGATTGGCATAGCGAAGATTTGCCTGGATCGTGTCGTGGAAGAGATAGGGTTCCTGGGTGACCATGCCGATTGCCGTTGAAAGGTCGTCCAGACGCAAATCGCGCAGGTCGTGACCGTCAAGGCGGATAGCACCTGCTGTGGGGTCATAAAGACGGGGAATGAGATAGGTCAACGAGGTCTTTCCGGCACCGCTGGGGCCAACGAGGGCGACGAGTTTACCGGGTTCAGCAGTAAAGCTGATATCTTCCAGTGCCAGTTCACGTGCCTGGCTTGTGAAGGTTTGATCTGAGGTGCGAGAGTGTTCTTTTTCATCTGAGAGTATGCCTATTGTTTTATCAATCAGGTATGGTCGGCTGACCTCACTGAGTAAACCGGTATTCGTATCCTGATATTTAAAAGTAACATGGTCAAATTCGATCTTACCCTTAACCTTATCAAGTGCGATTGCACTCTCTTTCTCCTGGATGTCCAGCGGAAGGTCAATGACTTCAAAGACACGTTCGAAGCTGACCATGGAGGTTGCGAACTGCACCGGCGTATTGACCAAGCCTTGAATTGAGGAATAAAGGCGGGAGAGGTAACTCCCAAAGGCTACTATGGTTCCCAAGGTGAAGGTATTCAGGATGACCATATAACCGCCCACACCGTAAACAAGCGCCGTTCCAACGGCGGTGAGCAGGTGAACGATGACCATGAAGATGATCCCCATGGTGGCGCGGCGGATGCCGAGGGACTTGACTTCATCGGCGCGGCGGCTGAAACGTTCTATTTCGGTTTTTCTGCGACCAAAGAGTTTCACCAGCAGTGCGCCGCCGATGTTCAGGGTCTCGTTCATGGTGGCGTTCATGCGCGCGTTGGTTTCCATCTGCTTCTGGGCGATATCCCTGAAAACACGCCCCAACCGCCTTGCCGTGATAATGAAAAGCGGCAGGATGATGATTCCCATAAGCGTTAAACGCCACTCCAGGGTCAGCATAACCACCAGGGTGGCGGTGACGTCGATCAGATTTGTAACCAGTGTGACCAGGGTCTGGCTGATTGCGGTTTGTGCACCGACCACATCATTGTTCAACCGGCTGATCAGTTCACCCAATTGCGTATGTGTGTAGAATCGCAATGACATCTGCTGGAGATGTTCATAAAGGGCGACTCGTAAATCGAAGATGACACCCTCCCCAATCTGTGAGGTCAAACGGCGGGTGATGATCTGGAACACGCCGCTGAAGATCGGCAGGATCAGCAACCCCAATGATGCCAGGACCAATCCGTGGATGTCTTTATCCGGAATGGCTTGATCAACCAGGTATTTCAGGATCAGCGGAGAAAGCAACATGATCCCTGTGTAGATCAGAATTGCCAGCAGGCTGCCTGCGATCTGCCAGCGATATGGTTTTGCATAGGTGAGGACTCGTTTGACCAATCCCCATGAAAGGTGCGGTTTTTCATCTGTGGCGTGGATGTAGCTGCGCCAATTTCTACGGTGCATGCCCAAATTATCACTCCTTTTCGAATAAGGTCTGTATTGGAAGTAACTTTCCCATTGTATTGTCTAAAATTAATGTGGGTAATGCTGTCAGCATGATAATTTTTTATGATGAATAGCTGATAGCAATTTCTGATGATTCAGCAGTGATTATTTCAACCTACTTTAGGAGTTGGTACAAGCCTATTCAATCCCTGGGGAGGGAGAAGCAGATCTTTGCGCCTTTTTCCAATTTGGGGTCTGCCCACATGCGCCCACCGTGGGCTTCTACAATGGCGCGGGCAAGATAAAGCCCAAGCCCGGCGCCTTTGGTCTTCCGGCTGGTTTCCGGTGCCCGATAGAAGCGGTCGAAGATATGGGGCATATCACTGGCAGCTATCCCGGGGCCTTCATCCATCACACAAATGATGAGCTGATCTGGTAAAGTCTGTCCGGTGATGTGGATCTCGCCGTTGGGCGCGTACTTGATCGCATTGGAGATCAGGTTAGAAAGGACTTGCTCAATCCGGTTTTCATCCGCCATCACGACAGGGAAATCGTCGGGGAAAAACACAATGATCTTGTGATCCTCCGTCTGGGTCTGGAACCTTTCAGCCAGCCGAGATGCAAGCTGATGCATATAGATATCTGCGCGCTTGAGTTTCATCCCGCCAGCCTGTATACGAGAAGCTTCCAGTAGATTCTCGATCAGGCCGGTCAAACGGTCAGCTTCTTCTTCAATGACCTGCAGGCTGTTGCACATAACCTCGCTGCCCCATTCCACATCGTCCCGGCGCAGCGTGCTGACATAGCCTTTGATCAGTGCGACAGGTGTCTTCAATTCGTGGCTGACGATAGAGATGAATTCGCTTTTAAGTTCGTCTGCCTGGCGGAAGCGGGTAATATCCCGCACGGTGGTGATGGTATTAATCAGGATTCCTTCCATTGAAAGCAGGGGGGCATACCTGATTCCGACCGGCAGAGGGGCTAGTCCATTCGGACGTTGGATGTCGCCTTCGACATATAAGTGCGCCTGCGGAGAGAGCGGCCAGCCGCCGGCTTCAGCCTTTTCAAGGGTGATCCCATGCGGCGGTTTGATCCATTCGATCACCTCATCGTGGTTCATGTTTTGCAGTTCTTTTTGGGAACGCCCATACATGCGGGCGAAGGCTGCGTTGGTACGCTCTATGGAGTGGTCCGGATTGAGGATCAGGATACCGTCGGCAGCGGAATTTAGCATGGCGTCACTGCGTTGTTTCTCACGGTTGACTTCAGAATATAGGCTGGCATTGCGGACAGCGATGGCAGCCTGGTTGGCAAAGCTTGAAAGCAGGGAGCGGTCGTTTGTAGAGAACCTCCCATGGTAGTTCCTGAAAATATAAATGAAGCCAATGACTTCTTTCCGGGCGATCAACGGCAAACCAACAGCGGAAAGGTTCCCCATGCTGATCTGCTGGAGAAGGTGGTTGATCTCTGGCATCTGGACGTTTCCGGGGTCATGAACAGCAGGGATCTTCTCCAGCCAACTTTCGAGGAAAGCCCTGATGGCAGCAGGAAGCCCGTTGCTGACGGCCAGTGAAAGGTGCCCTTCCGATGTGCTCAGGGCGATAAAGCCAGCATGCCCGGCAAGCATTTCAATGGCATATTGGAGGATGCGCCCCAGGAGTTTATCCAGGTCAAGTTCTTCTGTGAGGGCGCGTGAGATTTCAAGGAGGTAATCCCGCTGGCGCACACGGATATCAGGTAACATGGGTTAATTTTATCCCAATTTTATATGAGGGGGATAAGAGGAAAGAAAGTGATTAGTGAGTGGTGAATGAGAATAATTGGAATCTAATTTTGGTTACATATTATATAGGAAAAATTTTTATTTAAAGACCTTTTAACGATCATCATATTTAATGTCTACATGATTTACGAAACCGACTCACCACAGTCAATTGTAAGTTTTCCATCTGATATCAGATATTTGGGCTGTCTAAATTGAACAATAGCTTTCCCAGGACCTGTCCCAATAATTATCGGGAATGAGAATCCATCATGATAAATAATAAGTGATTTCTTTGGCCATTTTTCCATGTGTTTAGTTCTATATGCAAACCAAAAAACATTGTGATAGCGAAGACTGAAATTACCTAATCCAAGAATATCATTAGGTATATTATTCATATCATCTATACTAAGGCTAAATCCAAAATTTATTTCTAAGTCTAGCAATGGAATAGCAAAGAAAATTCCGATAAAGGGGGTTAACTCTTCGTTTGCATTAAGGCAATAATCACTCTGTCTGTTATAAAGTGGAGAATTTCTGGGTTGATAATTTGGTTCTTTTGGGAATATAGTGAATAAGTGTCGAATTCCCAAGTTCTTCTCTTTTTTATCAATCAGTTTATTTCCTTTAATTACTAAACGGTGTCCATGTTCTAAATTGTTAGGTCTTACAGCCGTCATACCAGAGCCATGAAAACTAACTTTTCCTTCTCCTATTTCATCTGTTACCAAAATTAGAGGAGATGGTTTCGCAATGATTGCACTTATCCATATTGCATCTGCAAAATCTGGAGACGCACAATAGATGCTTCCATCAGGTGATTGGGAAAAGCTAAATAATTGACAAATCCTGTCATTTGATTTAATGAATACTCTTCTCCTTGTTGGTTCAGATGATTTTTTCATTTTTCCCTCTTTTATTTGTAATGGTCTTTTCAAGTTGTTTTTATTATAAATTGAACATTTCCATTCTATGTGTTCAGGCTGATTGTTTTAAGAATTTTTTATGACCCAGGCTGCTCTGAGCGTGACCCATTTGTTGGGCTGCTTCTTCACGCCGTAGTCCGCCCAGGTTTTACCTGAATAACTGTATTCCATCATCCAGCGACCATTCTCATCCTGTTTGTTCCGGATGATTTCAATGGCGTTGGAAAGGCGTGGGTCTGATCCACAACCCAACCTGACCAGTGCCTCAATATTCTGGAGCAGGTCGGTCACATAGAATAGGGGGAACCCGAATTTCCACCAGTTTCCGCTGGGTTTATCCGTGTAGCCGGTCGGATAAGCGGCTGTTGCCGGGTCGACACTGAAAAGGAAATCAATCCCCTGACGGATGGCTTTCTCGATCAGCGGTGTCCGTTTATCCTCGGGGAGTTTGGAAAAGGCCAGCATGACCTTGACCGCGCCCCAGGCGCAGGGCAGCTTATTGTTCGCGCCGCATTTGAAGCCCGGACCGATCTTTCCGGCATAATAGCGGATGGGTGTTGATTTATCGCCCATGGGGGCGACGCCATCGCCGGTCAGGCTGCGCGCCATCCATTCAAATGCCTTATCCAAACTGGGATCAGTAAACCCAAGCTCAAGCAGCGACGCGCACAGGTTGCCTTGGAGGCAGTCGGCAGTAGCGCCGGGTGTCCCAGAAGCGCTGAATTGTCCATATTCTGTAAGTGTGTGTTCGATCACATAGCGGCAGGCTGTCTCGATGCGTTTATCTTTGTGGATGGAGGCACCGAGTTGAGCAAGAGTGATGATCGACCAGACTGTGCTGCGATATTTCGGCAGGTAACCCGGACCCGGTTCAACCCAATAGCCCTCATCTTCCATATTGGCTAAAATGGTATGGATATGGCCTTGTGTATGCGCCTTTTCCTTTGCAGTGACCAGAGCTTGATCATCCTCCGGGAGATCGCACAGGTCACGCAGCGCAAGATACCGAACGCCGAGTTCATCATCTTCCAGAAGCCATGACAGGCTGTCCCCGTTCAACAGGGCTTCCCATGACATACCTTGCACTCCTCACTCAAAAAAGATTGATTAAATACGGAGAGTATCGCAGTGTAAGATTTTATTTTTAATAAGCTTTACCTGATCTCTTGCTGGTCCAGTCGATGAATGGACCGCTAGTTATTTCTGAGATATTTACCTTCTGCCAGTGTGATCGCTTCTTCGAAGATCGTCAGCGCTTCATCCACTTCAGACCTGCTGGTGGAAAGGGGAGGGGAGAGGCGTATGGTGCTCTGGCCGCATCCGAGTGTCAGCATGCCGCGCTCAAAGGCAAGGTTAACGATATCATCACGCAATTCTTGCGCATGTTCTTTTGTTTCACGATCCTTGACAAATTCCACGCCGATCATCAACCCGATCCCGCGCACATCGCCAATACTGGGGTGGCGGACCATGATCTCAGCCATGGCGTCCAGCGTGTATTCACCGACATCCCGAGTGTTTGCCAGGTACTGCTTTTGGATCAGGTCGATGGTTGCCAATGAAGCCGCACAGCAAACAGGGTTGCCGCCGAAAGTGTTGCCGTGAGAGCCCTTTGGCCAGCTCATGATCTCTTTACGGGTGATCATCGCACCCAGCGGCATCCCAGAGGCGATGCCCTTGGCGCTGGTGATGATATCCGGTTCCACGCCGAAATTTTCAATTGCCCACCATTTCCCGGTGCGCCCCATGCCCGATTGGACTTCATCGGCGATCAGGAGGATGCCGTACTTATCGCAAAGCTCTCTCAACGCGGGGAAGAAATCCGGCGGAGGAACGATATAACCGCCTTCACCCTGGATGGGTTCGATTAAAAAGCCGGCAACCTCATCTGGTGGGACGATACGCGAAAGGATCTCATCTTTAATGTAGCGTACGACCGCTTCTCCGTAACCTTCGCCCTTGCGCCGCAGGAGGACGGGACGATAGGGGTCAGGGAAGGGGACATGCACGACGCCGCTCATCAAGGGGAAGAACCCGCCCCTGTAATGGGATTTACTGGCGGTAAAGGATACCGCGCCGAGAGTCCGACCGTGAAATGCGCCCAGAAAACCGATGAACTGCGTGCGTTGGGTATGATAACGGGCTAACTTGATCGCTGCTTCAACACTCTCGGTACCCGAATTTGTCATGAAGCAGGCCGATGGGCCGCTGAAGGGTGCGATCTCATCCAGCTTTTCAGCCAGGCGAATCCAAGTATCATGATAAAAATCCGAAGAGATGTGAATAAATTGCTCTGCCTGATCCTGGATGGCTTTAACCACCTGAGGATGGCTGTGCCCGGTCGAATTGACCGCAATCCCGGCGGCAAAATCCAGGAAGCGGTTACCATCAACGTCCCAAACTTCAGTTCCCCTGCCGTGATCCATGACGAATGGATAGCCGCGGGGATAAGATGGTGAGACAAAAGTGTGATCCCGTTCGATGAGCGCTTTTGCTTTTGGACCAGGGAGATTGAGCAAATTCATAGAAGACACCTCCAGTTAATGTAAATGAGCACCCCTGATGAAGGGATGTCTCGGATTGGTATTAGCTGTGTGATTATAACATTGGAATCAGGAGATTGCACCCAGCGATTCACGCGCAAGGGCCAATGCGCCATATAACCCAACGTCATCTCCCAGTTCAGCATATGAGAGCTCAAGGTCCATCAGAAAATGCTCGGAAAAGACAGACTCGCGCATGGCTTTGCGGATCGGATTCATAATCAGGTCACCGGCTTGAGAGACACCCCCACCAAAGATCACGATAGAAGGATTAAAGATCGCCAGGTAATTTGCGACTGCCAGGCCAATGTAATAGCCTGCTCGATTGAAGGTCTCCAGGGCCAGTTCATCGCCTTCTTTTGCGGCTTTGCTGATCGTTTTTGCATCCGGTTTACCGCTCAATATCGATTCACGTCCATTAGAGAGCTGTTCGGCAAAATATTTCGCGATGCCTGTTCCTGATGCAAGCGCTTCAAGATGACCGCGTTGACCACAGCCGCACATGGGGCCATCAGGCAAGAGGGTCACATGGCCTAATTCTGAGGCAAGCCCATTATTCCCAACAATGAGCTGGTCATGGGAGATAACGCCGCTGCCAATCCCTGTGCTGATGGTCATGTAGATCAAGTGATGGTGACCGCGGCCGGCGCCGTATTTCCACTCACCAATTGCAGCCAAGTTGGCATCATTCCCTAAAAAAGTGGGAGCGCCGAATTCTTTCTGACATAAGTCTGAAATTGAAACCCCTGCCCATTCAGGAAGGTTAGGTGCAGCCAAAATCACACCAGTGTTTGCGTTGATCGGCCCTGGTGCAACGATTCCAATCGCGTCAATCGTTTCACTCTCTTCAGTGACTTCGTGGATCAGTTGGAGAAGTCGATCTAAAGACGGCTTGCCATCTACGTAGGTAGGGAGACGCTTCTGTCTGAGGGGTTTATCTTCGTTTTCCGGGAAAACTGCAGCACGCAACTGTGTGCCGCCGATATCAATGGCGAGTGTTGTTTTCATGAGTCAAATTATAGCATAATTGATCTTTGCGCTTTTTGCATATTTATCTGGTGGAGCGCTCCTGAGAATTGTCTGGGATGCAGCATTCATTCTACGCGCCCTTATTTTAGTATCATAAAATCACTCAGATTCGTTGACGTCTCTCCTGAATCCTGCTATGATTCCATAGGTATGAGAGAGAAAAAGCAAAGTTTCTTTGCGCGGGTTTGGAGCGCAATAAAACGCGAAATTCAATGGTTTCGACCGGGATTGGGGTATAAACGCTGGCTGATCCTTGTTTTCATTGGCATCACATTATTAAGTATTGGGGTGGCTTTTTTCGTCCTGGATGTTTATCGTAATGCGCCGGATACCTGGTGGCTGCCCATCCTTTCAACATTATCCCTGCAATTCCTTGACCGCCCTATTCGAATCGTGATCTTTGGTGGAATTGGGGTTGTTTTTGTGCTGATTGGAGTATGGGGATCGAACCGTTCCCTCCTGCGGCCTTTTATTCCTCCCGGCAAACCAATTATCGAAGCGCTGGATTCATATCGCCGACGCGACCGTGGGCCCCGAATCGTGGTGATTGGCGGCGGGCATGGGCTGGCTGCCCTGCTGCGGGGATTAAAAGAATATACCCACAACATCACTGCGATCGTGACTGTGGCAGATGACGGTGGTTCATCCGGGGAACTGCGCAAGAATGTGGGCATCCTGCCGCCGGGTGATATCCGGAACTGTCTGGCTGCTTTAAGCGATGATGAGGACCTGCTGACTCAGGTCTTTCAATATCGGTTCAATGCCAGTGCAGGGTTGGAAGGGCATTCCTTGGGGAATCTTTTCATCACCGCACTCGCTGAAATCACCGGGAGCTTTGAGGAAGGGGTGGCAGAATCAGGACGCGTCCTTTCGGTGTATGGACAGGTCCTGCCTTCCACATTGACCGACGTCCAACTCCTGGCCGACCTGCAAAGTCCAGATGGCGGGGTGCTGCATGTCTCCGGTGAGACTCAGATCAGGGAGACAACGGGAAAAGTACAGCGGGTATGGCTTGACCCTGCCAATACCCCCGCATTTCCACCAGCAATATCCGCAGTCCTGAACGCAGATCTGATCGTGATTGGTCCCGGAAGCCTGTATACCAGTCTTTTGCCGAATTTGCTCGTGCGGGATCTGGCAGAGGCTGTCCGGTCGAGTCAGGCATTGAAATTTTTTATCTGCAATGTGGCGACGGAATTCGGCGAGACAGACGAGTTCAACTGCCTGGATCATGTCCAATCCGTGGAGAAACATGTGGGCGAAGGTATGTTCGACCTCGTGATATGCAACAATCACTTTGAAGGGGATCTCGGTCAGGATGTTAATTGGGTCCAGTTGAGTGATGATCTGCTGGAGCATTCATCGGTGTACTGCGCCAACCTGATCGACCCGGACCATCCATGGCGGCACAACTCAAAGCGCTTGTCAAAAACCGTGATGGATCTCTTCTATGAAAGAACCGGCCCATTGATAGAATAAGATCAGATCAATTGGTGATGCATGACATATTTTATGTGCGTGCATTAAATGGTAAAATAAGCAGGATAAGTAAAAATATATAGGAGGCAGAATAATGACAACTCGTGTTGGTATTAATGGTTTCGGCCGGATTGGCCGTCAGGTATTGAAAGCGATTTTTGAACATCATCCTGATGAACTTGAGGTTGTGGCAGTCAACGACCTGTTTGATGCAGATATTAACGCCTATCTTTTCAAGTATGACTCAAACTACGGCCGCTATAACGGTACGGTTGAGGTCAAGGAAGGCAATCTAGTGGTCGATGGGAAAGAGATCAAGGTCCTGTCAGAGCGCAACCCTGGTGCGCTGCCCTGGAAAGAACTTGGCGTGGATGTTGTGATCGAATCAACCGGCGTTTTCCGCGATGGAAAGGGAACGGATAAAAAACCTGGGGCAAATGCCCATATTGAAGGCGGTGGCGCAAAGAAGGTTATCATTTCCGCTCCCGCGAAGAATGAAGACCTGACGATCGTCTTGGGTGTGAATGATAAATTATATGATCCCAAGAAACACCATATCGTTTCAAATGCATCCTGCACAACAAACTGCTTAGCGCCTGCTGCCAAGATCGTGCATGACAATTTCACCATCAAACGCGGTCTGATGACAACCATTCACTCATACACAAACGACCAGCGCATTCTGGACCTGGCGCACAGCAAAAAACGCCGCGCCCGCGCTGCCGCGTTGAACATCATTCCCACGACAACCGGCGCTGCAAAAGCGGTTGCCCTGGTGATCCCTGATCTCAAAGGCAAATTCGACGGCTACGCCCTGCGCGTTCCCACACCGACGGTCTCGATTGTGGATTTCGTTGCTGAAGTTGAAAAACCCACCACTGCTGAAGCACTCAATGCTCTCTTTAAGGAAGCTGCCGAAGGTGAAATGAAAGGTATTTTAATGTACTCAACGGAGGATCTTGTCTCGATGGACCTCAAGGGCAATCCATATTCCTCCATCATTGATGCAGAATTAACAAAGGTTATGGACGGCACCTTCGTCAAGGTCGTGACCTGGTATGACAACGAATGGGGTTACTCATGCCGGACCGCTGATCTGGCTGCATTAATGGCTAAAACACTTTAAGTCCAATTTTTTAGAACGGATAAGATAAATGCGTAATGTGGTCTTCAAAGAAACACATTACGCATTTTTTTGAAAGGAGCAACCGAAATAATGTTTAATAAAAGGATGGTGACAGACCTAGACGTCAAGGGAAAGAAAGTCCTGGTGCGGGTGGACTTCAACGTTCCCATCAGCGAAGGTAAGATCTCAGATGACACCCGTATTCAGGCTGCGCTGCCGACAATTAAATACCTACTGGATAATAATGCGGCTGTCATTTTGTGCTCGCATCTGGGACGTCCGAAAGGCGAAGTGAAACCGGAATTCAGCCTCAAGCCGGTGGCGGAATACCTGGGTACATTGGTCGATGCCCCGGTGGGTTTCGCAGAGGACTGCATCGGAGAGAAGGCTGAAAGTGCGGCTGCAAAACTTCAACCTGGTCAGGTGCTTGTTCTGGAAAATACTCGTTTCCACGCCGGAGAGAAGAAGAACGATCCAGAAATGGCGAAGAGTCTGGCCTCCCTGGCTGAATTGTTTATCAATGATGCCTTTGGTACAGCCCACCGCGCCCATGCCTCTAACACCGGTGTGGCAGATTATCTGCCTGCAGCGGCTGGTTTCCTTCTGGAAAAGGAGATCAAGTATTTGGGTAACACGATTGCCGATCCCAAGCGTCCTTTTGTGGCGATCCTGGGCGGCGCTAAGGTGAGTGACAAGATCGGCGTGATCGAAAACCTGCTTGAAAAAGCAGACCAGATCCTGATCGGGGGCGGGATGGCCAATACCTTCTTCAAGGCACAGGGGTATGAGTTGGCGGACTCACTTGTTGAAGATGAAGTGATGGATACTGCTAAAACATTGCTTGACAAGGCCAGCGGGAAGCTGGTCCTTCCGGTGGATGTGGTTATCGCCGATGCATTCTCAGCAGAAGCAGCCGATAAGGTCATGGATGTGGGCGATGTTCCCGCCGGATGGCGGATCCTGGATATCGGCCCCCGCACGGTAAAGCTTTTTGACGACATCATTGCCAAAGCCGGCACGGTTGTATGGAACGGCCCCATGGGCGTCTTTGAGCTGGATAAATTCGCCAAGGGCACCTTCGAGGTTGCGAAGTCCCTCGCGGACAGCGGCGCGGTTGGGATCGTGGGGGGCGGCGACTCGGCTTCAGCGATCAAGAAATCCGGCCTGGAAGACAAGATCACCCATATCTCAACTGGCGGCGGTGCATCGCTGGAGATGCTGGAAGGGAAGGTCTTACCCGGACTGGCTGCGCTGAACGATAAATAGGATCTTGCTGTGTTTGAAATTAATGGCTGTCTTGATTGTAGACAGCCTTTTTTCTTTCAATGGAAATCATTGAAAAATTTAAAGCATGACCTGTTTTGCTGGTAGAATCAAGTGTAGCAATTTAGTAAAGAAAGTGAGAAATGATGAGAAAAATTTTTGTCGCCGGTAACTGGAAGATGAACAAGACAATTGCTGAAGCAAAAGAATTGGTAAATGCCATGTTACCCGAGCTTGAGAAAATTGATAATGTGGATAAAGCGGTTTGCCCATCTTATCTGGCAGTACCTGCTGTGGCAGAACTCTGTAAAGGTACCAGCCTGAAGGTCGGTGCACAGAACCTGTTCTGGGAAGGATCAGGCGCTTACACCGCAGAAGTTGCCCCCAATATGGTGGCAGAGATTTGTGACTTTGTGATCGTGGGGCACTCCGAACGGCGAAAATATTTCGGAGAGACGGATGAGACGGTCAACAAGCGCTTGAAGGCAGCCCTGAAAGCAGGCCTGGATGTGATCGTCTGCGTCGGTGAGACCCTGGAAGAGAACCAGAGCGGCCAAACGGAGTCCGTTGTCACACGCCAGATTGAAAAAGGGTTGGCGGATATCACCGAAGCGGAGGCTGCCCATATCACCATCGCTTATGAACCGGTTTGGGCGATCGGCACCGGACTGGCAGCCACCCCGTGGGAGGCGAATAACGTCCATAAGAATGTGATTCGCCGATTATTGAAGAAATTGTTTGGTGAGGAAAGGGCCGAATCGATGCGGATCCAGTACGGCGGGTCAATCAAACCCGGGAATGCCAAAGACCTGTTCTCAATGTCGGATATTGACGGCGGTCTGGTGGGCGGCGCCAGCCTCAAACCGGATTCGTTCGTTGTAATTGTCAAAGAAGCGGCGGAGGTCTAGCCCTTCACGAATTAAATCCAACGCCTGCGTAGGTTTGGACGATTATTTTGGGATGAGATTGCAGTCTGGAACCTACATTAACAAAATAATTGAATCGACTGTGTTAATCACTAACCCGGTCGATTCTTCAGTTAATCCTGTCAGGGGATATACTTTCTCACATTCAACCCAGGAATATCCCCCCGGGAGGCTTACATTAGGATTTTATACTTGGTAAACTGTTTTCAAGTAAAAGTTATTATGATTGCAGACCAAAATGGAAAGCAATTTCACAGCTTGCAAAGTTGAAGGCTTTTGGAATTCGCTTTTGATATGCGGTTTTGGGTTCGACGTTAGCTATCCTGTTCCTTAGCCGCATTATTCAGGATCAGGTTCAATCATGCAAATAGATCTTAGGGATGTTATGAAAAAGCAGGATGTGATTGATTATTTCGATCGTTATGCTCCTCAATGGGATGCAGATATGGTGCGCCATGAAGCGGTAATCAGCAGCATCCTGGATAATGGTGGAATAACCGAAGGCGTATCGGTGCTGGATGTTGCCTGCGGGACAGGTGTGCTTATCCCGGATTATCTTCAGCGCAATGTTGTTTCTGTGACGGGTGTGGATATTTCTCCGAAGATGATTACAATTGCGGAAGAGAAGTTTTCCCAGCCCAATGTCCATTTTGTTTGTTCGGATGTGGAGACGGTCGTGTTTGAAACCTCATTCGACCGTATCGTTGTTTATAATGCTTTTCCACATTTCTTTGACCCTTCCAACCTGGTAGAAGTCCTGACGGGTCACCTGAAGCCCGGGGGGATGCTGACCGTTGCACATGGGATGAGCCGCGAAGCGATCAACCATCATCATGAAGGAAGTGCAAGCAAGGTCTCAATAGAGTTGATGGATGCGGATGATCTTGAAAAGCTCTTTGAACCCTATTGCGATGTGGTTGTTAAAATATCTGATGACAGGATGTACCAGGTAGCCGGGGTAAAAAAGTAAAGTTGGAAGCTGCGTTCATCATATGAGCGCAGCTTTTTATTTCAGGAATTTATCAATTGCATCGTTCAATTCTATGAGGGTCTCTTCGTCCCCTTCTTTGACAGCTTCCACGATGCAGTGGTTGATATGGTTTTTCAGGACCAGTTTACCTGTGTTATTGATCGCTGAACGAACAGCCGCGAGCTGGATCAGGATTTGACTGCAATCCTCATCATTTGAGACCATACGCTTGATGGCTTCGATGTGTCCTGCAACCCTTGACAACCGATTGATCACTGCCCTTTTTTCTTCTGGGCTGTGAATATGTTTATGTCCATTCTGGCCATGGTCATGCTTGTGCTCGCTCATATGCTTACGTCCCGAACTGGCGGTCACCGGCGTCTCCCAGGCCGGGGACGATATACCCGATCTCGTTGAGGTGGTCATCAATCGCAGCCAGGTGGATGGGGACATCGGGATGAGCATCATGCAGGCAGGCAATACCTTCCGGTGCGCCGATCAGACCGACGAACTTGATTTTATGAACGCCCCAATCCTTAAGGATGTCCACAGTCGCCACAGCGGACCCGCCGGTTGCCAGCATGGGATCGAGGATCAGGCAAACGGAGACCGTCGGTGCAACGGGCAGCCGGTTGTAATAGGCGACGGGTTTAAGAGTGCGCTCGTCGCGGTAAAGACCGATATGCCAGACCTCAGCGGAGGGCATCAGCTCCCAAACGCCTTCAACCATACCGAGTCCTGCCCGGAGGATGGGAACCAGCCCGATCTTCTCTTTTAGATCCTCGCCCATGGTCTTTGACATGGGGGTGGTTATCTCAACAGGGTGTGTCGCCAGGTCGGCGGTGGCTTCATAGGTCAGCAAAGCGCCCAGCTCGCGCACCAGTTCGCGGAATTTCTTTGGCTTTGTTTTCGTATCACGCAAGCGCGACAGTTTATGCTTGACAAGGGGGTGGGTTGATTCAAATACGTTGTTCATTAATCCTCATGAGTATTCTTCACTGGTAAATATGGTTGCGTTTCTTCGTTAAGTTTATCACCATTCACTTTTGGCGCGCAGGTATGCCGGCTGTAAATAAAAGTCAGCAGCCAGATTGCCCACAGGAGGGTGACCGCGCCGATCAGGATCTGGAACCGGGGCAAGCTGCGGTTCAGGCGCAGGAACATTGCCCAGGCAAAGAATCCCCACGAAAGGACTTGCAAACAGATAGCAAAGCGCTGACCGAAGGCGCAGCCTTTCTTCTCAAGATGAAGCCAGCGCACGCCCAGCCACGGAAAGGCTGTGGTAATAAAAGCGATCATCATGGCGAACGCCATCAGCCATAAGGAAAGCTCGACGCCATTCCGGATGTGTGTGATGGTGCTGCCGGCAAGCCAGAGCAGGAAGGCAAAACAATAAAAGAACTCAGGAAGGCTGAAAGATTTCTTTTTCATGTGTTTTCCGTTTTCTTCTGGGCAATTATCAGGAAGCGGTGCGCAATGCTGATGAATTCCCCCTGCCGCTCGATGATGTTGTGCAGTTCTGCCAGGCGTTCCTGGAAGGCTTCTGGCGTGAAGCCGACCACCTGCCAGGTGATGACCTTGAGATAATACACGACAGCGCCGATGTCTTTGAAGGTCGTTCTGAGGGCGGCTTTGTCAGCCCGGATCACATCCAGTCCGCTTTCGTAGAGTGATGTCAGCGTGGGTGCCAGCCCCCAGTCCATGAAAGGCGCGGAAAAATTCTTCTCAAAATACTGGTTGAGTTCAAGGTTGTTTAGTCCGCCGACCTGCTGGGTGATGAAGATGCCGCCGGGCTTCAGGACTCTGTGCAGCTCTTTAGGGTCGAAACTGTCGTGCCGGTTGATGACCAAATCAAAATGGGAGTCGGTAAAGGGCAGGGGATCGGATTCTTCGATATCATGCACTTCAACGCCCAGGGGAGCAAGCCGTTCACGGGCAAGCTGATGGTTGGGCGGGTAGGCTTCAGTGGCATGTGTATCGAGCGGCAGCGGTGCAAGTGAAGCAAGTATCTCTCCGCCGCCTGTACCCATATCCAGCAAGCTTTGAACCTCGCTGATGTGTTCCATGGCCAGCTCAAGATAATCCCAGGGTGTATCCTCCTGGACCATCCGCTCATCCAGCCATCTAAAGTCCCAGCCAGAAAAAGCAGCTTCTTGTGCTTCTTTTACCAGTTCACGGAATCTTTTGGGATTGATGATTTCCAAAAATATTATCTCCTTTGGGCGATCCTGAGCGGCTTCTGCTTGCGGTTCCACGATGCCGGCCAGGCAGCAGGAACGATTGCGGCGATTCCCGTGCCGAAGCCGAGGATCCCCAGAAGCACTGCAATGCCACCGAGAATTGGGTTGAGTGCGGTAAGCAGGGCGCAGATGACCATGAGAAGTAGCAGCCCAACGGCGACGACTCCGAGGATTCCGGCAATCTTCAAACCGCGCTTGCGTGAAGCCAACTGCGGGCCATGGATCGTTCCTGTTTCGCCATTGACGATCACGATTTGTGGTTGACCATCATCATCCAAATAACTTGTCGCGTACAGGGGCAGGTAGAATTGCGTCCAGTTTAGCTGGTCGTAATTTGCTTTGATGGCATAGTTGCGTGAGTGCTGTGCACCTGACGCCTGTTCGCTGACCTTCCAGGCAGCCTGGTTGACCCTGGGTTCGGCCATCGGCCAGGCATCCTCGGGGGGAAGGTCCGGTACTTCAAGAACAGCGTCTGCGATCCTGCTCGGGTCAAAGGCAATTGCCTGGTCGAGGTGATACCCGCCGGTCATCCGGATGCGGTTCTCGTGTTCTTCAAGGGCAGGCACGGCGATGTTATCCACATGATAGGAGATTTCACCCAGGCGCGGTTCCCAACGCACCCGTGTTTCGATCTGCTTGCGGGATTGCCACTGACCCTGTGCGAAAGACTCTTTGGAACTTTCCACCTGGTAGTCAAACCCGGCTTCCATTTGCCAATGACCGTTGATATCGCTGTCGACCAGCCAAAGGGGCCAGAAAATGGGGATACTCCTGCTGAGCAGTTTCTGAGGCGTGAAATCAGGTGGTTTGATCCAAACGCCCGATGTGAAGGCGCTGTAGATGGTTCTAAGCTGTTCCTGTCCGATCTTGAAAGGAAGCAGCTTTTCAGGTTCCTGCGGGCGCAAACGTGCCGGCTGGCTACCCAGAGTACCCTTCTGGCAAAGAGGACAAGTATTTTTGTTTTCCTGTGGTTTTACCAGAAAAACACGTTTGCAGTATGGGCAGCCCATTGGCTGGCGATCTACTCCCCATAATGTCTTTATATCCTGGACGATCTCTACAGGAGGTGTTTGATTTTTCATATGTTAGCCTGCCTCCCATGATTGCGCCTTATTATACAAGATGATGCTCATGACGACCCCGATGACAAAGAGGATGATCCCTATTCCAATCGGGACAACACCTGCACCACCTAAAAGGAGCAGGGGTAAGCCGATCAGGCCCAGGATGAACCCGGGGGACAGCATGGCTGCGATCACCAGCCAGACCTTCCACCAGACCACTGGCTTCTGCCCTGCGACAGCCCCGGTCTGTCCATTGACCATGATCTGGAAGACTCTGTCTGTAAATTTATACGTCGCCAGGTAGACCGGGAGCAGGATATACCGCCATGATTCATCTGCCAGGTCAGCCGTCATGCTGAAATTGCGCACATGATGGGTCGGGATATCATTGTGGCAGGCACGCTTCGCCTGTTCGCGTATGGCTTGTTTTCCTGTTTCCCAGGCATCCCTCAGGGGGATTTCGTAAGCCTGTGCGCGCCAACCCGCCAGGTAGTCGGGTTCGTAGGTGACCAGGTCTTTCAGCTGGAAGGGGTAGAGGTCTTTGAGGATACGTTGGCTGACGTGTTTTGGCGATGTGCCCGTTACAAGCAGGTCATCAATATTCAGGCGAACTGCGCCGTTTTCCCAGCGCCAGTCGATCCGTGTGCGTGTTTCCCAGCGTTTTTCATGGGCATTATAATGCCGCTCGACTCTCTCATATCCAACCTGGGCACGCCAGGACGCATCCACCCGAGCATCAAAGGTCCAGAAAGGGAGATAAACACCGATGAAATGGCGCAGGACGGCATTTGAGACCAGCTCATCCGGATGGAACCACCCCTTACCCAGCCAGGCTGCTGCGAGGCGTTTGTTCTGATCCGGTTTGACCTTGAAAGGAACCAGAAAACGCGGGCGGAGGGAGTCTTCCAGGCTGGCGGTTACATTGACCTGATTGGAAGCGCAGAAGGGGCAGGTCGTGCTCAATGCGCCCGCCGGGATGGAGAGCGCAGCACCGCAGGAATCGCAGTGGAGTATCTGGCGTTCTCCGCCCCAACCTCGATCTGATTGAGAGATTGTCTCAAGTGTGAACTCGAATTCATCTGCAGTACGACCGACCTGCATCGAATGCACCGGTGCGATATATCCGCAGTATTCACAGGCAATTCCGCCGGCTGCCACATTATAAGTGACGGTCGCGCCGCAGTTCGGACACTTGAAACTACTCGACTGGTCCTCTTCAATCGGTTCAGGCTTGGGAGCATAGACGACCACACCCGGCACCTTTGACTCTACTTGGGCGTACAACTCGGGTGGAGACCAGCTCTGATCATGTTTGGTTTTCCCAGGCATGATTTATCTCCTTTTCATATAACTGTTAACACCTGTCTAATTTTAGCGCATGACTCGGGTTGTGAGGGGCGCTTTCCTAGATTATATCGGGGGACGTATCTGACCGGGCTAGATTATCATCGGTAGAGCTCAATACTTGCGATAAAATTAGACCATGACATTATTGATTGATGGGCATAATTTGATCCCGCATATTTCTGGGATAGACCTCTCAGCGCTTGATGATGAAAAAGCCTTGATCCGGGTGTTGCAGGAATACTGCCGGCTGCGTCGCAAACAGGTTGAAGTGTATTTTGACCGCGCACCAGTCGGGCAGGCTGGGCCGCGCCGCTTCGGGCAGGTCATGGCGGTGTTTGTGCATGAAGGGAGGACGGCTGATGAGGCGATCATGGACCGCCTGAACAAGCTGGGGAAGCGCGCCAGGAATGCCACGGTGGTCAGTTCGGATCGGCAGGTACAGCAGGCAGCGCGGGCTGCCCATGCGAGTGTGGTCTCTTCACAAGCTTTCGCTGCGGAATGGGAATCGTTGTCGTCGGAGGAACCCGAACTTGATCCTCGCAACCGTTTATTATCCGATGAGGAAGTGGCTGACTGGGAAGCGCTCTTCCGGCATGGCCACCCGCATTGAACATAAGCTAAATATAACAAATTGGGTAGGATTAGTAAACTCTAATCTTATTTTAATGTAAGACAATCAATTATCGAGTAAACTTCACTTCAATATAGGTAACTATATACGTAGAAAGATTGCCTGGCATGCCCCCCTCATGCCAGGCGGTCTCTTTAATGTCACGGAGATGACGGATTGCAAGCTTTTGCGCTCTAATTATCTGTGGGATATATCGATCGGAACCCCAGCAGGAAATTGAAGAATTTATAAATCTATCATAAAATAAAAAGGATTAAGCAATTACCGATAATTTAATCCGCTGGTAATTGCAATGATAAAGTTAACACACCGCTTTATACTAACGTAATAGAAATCTTCCTTATAGATGTCATGACATCGGGGGAGACTTGGAGGTGCCTTTCATGTCGCGTGGGCCGATGAAGGTCATTATTATTATCGTTGCCGTGCTGGCAGCTTTGTGTTTACTGGTGATCCTGATCGCGTCCATCGTCTCACCAATGGGCAGTTAGGGGATAAAATTGTTTGACATCCCTGAATAAAGTCATTAAACTAAGAATACAGCAATTAATGATAATTATTTGATCAGACGATTAATAAAAGGAGGAGTAATGGCAGCCCCTATTTTCCAGATAACAATGCGCTCAGGTCCGACACCCGGGAAGACATTTCAATTGGAAAAAGAAGAGACTTCACTGGGACGCGACCTGGCCAATGACATTGCAATCAGCGATCCGGAAGTCTCACGACAGCATGCACAGTTCTTGATGCAGGGTGAGAATATCTTTGTAGAGGATCTCGGATCAACGAACGGCACTTTCTTGAACGGGGAGCGTATTGCCAACATGCAGCAGTTACGAGCGGGTGATGTGGTCACACTCGGCGAAAATATCGTCCTGATATTTGAGAAGACCAGTTACGACCCTGATGCGACCGTCGTTTCCTCACAACCGGTAGAGATGCCGAAAGCAGAGCCGCAGCCGGTTCCTGTACCGCAGCCCGATTTTCAGCAGTCACCAGCACCGCGTGAATATCGTCCGCCAGCGCAAAAACCTGCTGCAAGGCCGGTCGCCAAGAAGAAGAAAAAGGGTTTTCCGATCTGGCTGGTTATTCTGATCCTTGCCATCGTTGTGGTTGCCTGTGTGATCGGGGTTACGCTGTATTTCATGCCTGCTTCGTGGTGGTGCGCGATTACCTTTAATATGTTGGAAGGCTGTCCAATCCAATAATCACTTTTTGATGCATGAATTCGGGGCTGTTATTTCTGTGATAAACAGCCCCGTTGGTTTTTATCCACCTGATGTTGTGGGGGTAAGTTCATAAAAATACGGATAAATCATTTCAAGAATATAGCATCAAGCGTGAAGCCTTTGATCTTGATATTATTCTTCACTTGGCTGAAGTATTTTGGTGAATGCATTTCATAAAAAAATTTTCGTCGCACGAGCTCCAGAGGAGCTTGTGACTGATGCCGTGTGCTATAATGACAAATCAGAACAAAGAAAGTCAATTGAGGTGATTAATCGTGGTCCTTAAGAAAATTTCACATATTTTCGGCGGTGATCCGCATCAGAAGAAAGTTGAATCGTTAAATGGGGTTGTTGAAGCTATCAATGCACTGGAACCGAATTATGAAGCATTGAGCGATGACGCGCTCAAAGCGAAGACAAAGGAATTCAGGGACCGCTTTGCGAATGGCGAGACCCTTGATGATTTGCTTGTGGATGCCTTTGCTGCCGTCCGTGAAGCCAGTAAACGCACGCTGGGGCAGCGGCACTATGATGTTCAGCTAATTACGGGGATCACGCTCCACCGGAGTGAGATCTCGGAGATGAAGACTGGTGAGGGGAAAACACTAGCAGCTACTCTGCCGCTCTACCTGAACGCATTAACGGGGAAAGGCGTGCACCTGGTGACGGTCAATGATTATCTGGCTCGCAGGGATGGGCGCTGGATGGGTAAGATCTTCCGGGCGCTTGATATGACTGTGGGCATTTTACAGGCAGCAGCACGGACCGGCAGCGGTAAGAAAGGATTCATCTATGACCCAACGATGCGGTCTTCTGCTGAGGTGAACGATCAAATCAGGCTGGTTGACCGCAGGGAATCCTATGCGGCTGATATCACGTACGGCACGAATAATGAATTTGGCTTTGATTATCTGCGTGACAACCTAGCGATGACGATGGAAGACCGCGTCCAGCGGGACCACTATTTTGCGATCATTGATGAGGTCGACAGTGTCCTGATTGACAGCGCGCGCACGCCATTGATCATCTCTGGTCCTGCATATGACGACACGGAGCGTTATCAGGAGATGAACCGCGTTGTCGAAGCCTTACAGCCGGAAGATTATGAGACCAACGAAAAGGACCGCACGGTCACGTTGACGGAGATTGGGATCATGCATGCGGAATCTCTTCTTGGGCGCTTGCTGCGTAATCCAGAAGACCCGGAAGCGTATACCTATGAGCAGGCTCGTGACCTGGGATTCCTCGAACAAGCACTCCGGGCGCATTTCCTTTTCCACCGTAACAAGGAATATGTTGTTCAGCGGAACGCTGTCCTGATCGTGGATGAATTCACCGGGCGGTTGATGCAGGGGAGACGCTGGTCGGATGGGCTGCATCAGGCAATTGAAGCCAAAGAGAAGGTCAGCATCCATTCGGAAAATATCACCCATGCGACCATCACAATCCAGAACTATTTTCGCATGTATGAGAAGTTGGCCGGCATGACCGGTACGGCTTTAACTGAAAAAGAAGAATTTTACCGGATCTATGGGCTGGATGTCCTCAGGGTACCAACCAACCTCGATTTCCGCACGATGTCGGAAAAACCGGAATATATAAAAGAAGAAGCCCGCGATGAAGCGGGTTACACCTATCATTATTACCACCTGCCTGAGGATAAAACAAAGGAAGCGCATTTCTGGGAACGCCAGGACTACCCTGACATCATTTATCGGACAAAAGAAGCCAAACTTAGGGCAATCGTCAGGGAGATCATCCGGTTCCACGTGATTGGAAGGCCGCAATTGGTCGGGACCGCATCTGTCGAGAGTTCGGAGCTGCTCTCGGGAAGACTCAAAGGCAACCAGGTTTACCGACTGATGCAAGTCTTATTGATCCGCAACGCATATTTGGGACAGAAGGGTCTTTATGACGACTCCCCCGGGGAAAAACCCGAACTTGAGTACTTGTATCAGCCATTAGACGCGCTGCAAAACACGCCCTTAAGGAACCTTGGGCGCGAGTTTGGGATGACGTCCACGAATCCGATAAGTGAAGAGAATATGCCAGACCTGCTGCAAATCTTGCAGCTTGAGATACGACAATGGGAACGGTTGGAAACTGTGATCAAGGGAGGAATTCCGCATCAGGTATTGAATGCCCGCCACCACACCGAAGAGTCTCAGATCATTGCCAAAGCAGGGGAATTTGGTTCGGTCACCATTGCTACGAACATGGCAGGCCGCGGTGTGGATATCAAACTCGGCGGCGAGCTTCCAGATACACTGATTGAGAATATCAACAGGATCCTGCGGAATGCGAAATACCCGGGGGTTTACCAGCCGGATTTTGTGATGTGGGCAGAGGAAATCAAACGCCTTTCTCATGTTGAAGGAGGCATTCAGGTTGGCTTGATAGAAGACGCCAAACAGTTCGTTGAAAAGGTCACCGAGATGGAAAAGGTGCGTGACCTCGGTGGGCTGCATGTGATTGGAACTGAACGGCATGAAGCCCGGCGGATCGACAACCAGCTCAGAGGTCGCGCTGCACGGCAGGGTGACCCGGGTTCTTCGCGATTCTATCTCTCAACCGAGGATGACCTGATGCGTTTGTTCGGCGGCGGCCAGCTGGAAGCCATGCTTTCCAGGCTGCGGATTGACGAGGCGATGCCGATTGAATCGGGATTGATTGGGCGGATCGTTGAGGATTCCCAAAAACGAGTTGAAGGCGCGAACTTCGATGTGCGCAAGCATCTCCTGGAATATGATGATGTTCTCAACACCCAGCGTGAACGGATCTATTCGCAGCGTGATCGGGTATTTGAAAAGGAAGACCTTAGGGAGGATGTCACGGAGATGTTCGAGAGCGAACTCCGAACCCGGATCACTGCTAGCCTGGAATCGGATGACAATTACAGGCGGATATTGGCCTATCTGGACACCATCCAGCCGACGATCTATTCAACGAAAGTCGTTTATCCGACCTACTCCCTGAAATTGATCATTGACTCTCTGGGTGCTCATGAAACACCGATTGCGGTAAAGGAAAGCATTTTACAGCTTGCTTCGGATGCCCTGGATGCATGGTTCAGCCATTTCGAAACATCCATCCGCGAGCTTCAGCAGAATATGAAAGCCTCCTTTGAGAGTCAGATCGAACAAAAGCTGGAAAGCCTGGATATCATCCTTGAAAACCTTGACCTTTCCCAACCGGATGCAAAGGACGAATTGATCCAGCAGGTTGCCAGCTTGGTCGGTGTGCAGCTTTCACCATCTGATAAACTGTGGGATAAATTTGAAGAAGATTACCGCCAGTTTGAAGAGGGGCTGCGAAAACGCATTTATCAGGGTTTCCTTGCCATTGCTTTACGCCGGCTGGTTTTGACGGTTGAAAAGCGCGCGGGTGAAGCACCGGACCTTGGTCAGGGTCCCCTGGATTGGGAAAACCTGAGAAAAAAGCTGGACTCATGGATGAACGGCATTCACGAACAGCGTGTGGAGAAGCTGTTGGGGAAGAACGGCGAGATCATTCGAGACATTGACCAGAATAGCCGGCTTATAGAGGAAGCCGTGGATGATCCCGGTGCGCTGGTCAGGCTGCTGTTTATCTTGACTCAGGGTAGGATTATCGGTTTTGATAAGGACACAAAGAAACGCGTTCAGAAGCGTGTGAAGCGTTTGACCTACCTTCCTCTTGCCGAAGACCTGTTGGAACATAAAGGTGATAGCGTAGACCAGGTCGCGTCGGACATCATGTCGCATTTATCGGTCGCCCAAGAACAGACTGGCATGTTCCTGGGATGGCGTGAATTCGAGAACATGCAGGTGGGCGACCACAAGCTGGGATTGCTGCCTGAAGAAGGGCAGGAGAAGATCATTGAAAAGATCGGTCATGAGGCCTTTTCCCGGTTGAAGGATATGTCTTTAAGCCAGATGACCGAGGAAGATCAGGAGAAATTGGTTGAGGTCCTCGGGAGGAACGCCCAGAACCGGTTCTACCGTTTCCTGCTGCTTTCAACGATCTCGCAATTGTGGCGTAGCTACCTGACAGAAGTGGAAGGTCTGCGGGTGGCCGTGAAGATGGAGGCTTACGGACAACGGGATCCGCTGGTCGTTTATAAGGACCGGGCTTCTCAGCAGTTCCGTGAACTGCTCTCCAATATCCGTGCAAGTGTCGTTGATCGCATGTTCAAAGTCCGGTTGATCGATGATGCGGATTTGAGGAAACTCCGCCCGGGTCTGAGCGAGCAGGACGGTTCTCAACCTAAATCTCAACCTGCTGAGAAGAAACAAAAGAAGAAAAGCCGTAAGCGGCATTGAGTATCATTTCAAACCAAGTAAAGAGGACATATGCATATCCTGGTCACAAACGATGATGGCGTAAGTGCGCCTGGCTTACTGGCACTGACGCACGCAATGCGGAAGGTCGCAGATAAGGTCACGGTTCTGGCACCAGACCACAACTGGTCCGCTTCCGGGCATGTCAAGACGCTCTACCGCCCGCTGCGGGTGAAAGAGGTGATGCTTGCGGACGGCACGTCAGCCTGGGCGAGCGATGGCGCTCCTTCCGACTGTGTGGCGCTGGCATGCCTGGGATTCATCCCGGAGAAGATCGATATGGTTATCTCGGGGATCAATCCGAATTCCAATATAGGACACGACCTGACCTATTCCGGAACGGTCACCGCTGCGATGGAGGCTGCGATCGGGGGCATCCCCGGCCTTGCGGTTTCATTGGATAGACCAGATGGTTTCTCTGGCGTTTTGGATTACGAACCTGCAGCAGAAGCAGCCCGGCGAATCGTCCACTGGCTTCAGCAGCAAGCGGACCTTCCTCAGGATATGATCCTGAACATCAACGTCCCTTTCGGTCCTCTGGACGAGATGAAGGGCTTCCTCCTGACCCGCCAGGGACTGCGCATTTACCGGGATGAACTCGTCAAGAGGCTGGACCCGCGCGGCAAGCCCTATTACTGGATCGGTGGAGAAGCGCCCACAGGTGTGGAAGAACCGGGAACGGATTACGGCGTGCTTTCCGAAGGATACATCTCCATCACGCCGATCCAGCTTGACCTCACCAGCAAAGCGATGTCAACTTGGTTGAATGGGCGCGGCTTTGACGTAAATCTATCACAGTTGAATTCAGGGAAGATATTTTAAGGTAAGTGGTGAGATTTTCCCTTGACATGTCTACAGGATTCGGTATAATCGTACTTCGTGCTTGATATATAGGTCTTTTAAAAATATTGTTGATTGATGACAATAAAACGAGATGAAATAGAGAAAGCTGATCTAGTAGTAAATAGATCAGTGAAAGATAAACTTCTCTTGACACCTCTAAAGACATGTAGTAAGATGAAGTTCCTCAGAAATGAGGATTTGATCTTGCCTGGAAACAAGCAGATCCTTGAAAACATAAGACGCAGAGCGCGAGCGAGAAATCTAGCTAGTTGCATAAAAGCACATAGATTTAGGCGGCCGGTGTTGGCGAGAAGACATCGGCGCTTTTGTCTGAAAGAAAGTGCCGGAAAGAAAACATTCTTGATAAGCAGCTTGCCGGAAAGCAAAATTAGCTCTCGCTTTGAGGGATAGAACCTTAACAACTGAAGAGTGATAGGAAGATGACAAACCTCGTCAATGAGTAAATGATCGAATCAGATCTAACACAATCCGCTACAAAAAGAACGAACCACCTTTTTAGGTGATATTTTTTGCGGAGAGTTTGATCCTGGCTCAGGATGAACGTTGGCGGCGTGCCTAATACATGCAAGTCGAACGAAGAGCTCAGAGTAGCAATACTTTGATACCTCTTAGTGGCGAACGGGTGAGTAACGCGTTGGTGACCTACCCCAAAGAGAGGAATAACAGTTCGAAAGAACTGCTAATACCTCATGTTATCATTAGGATTAGATGCCTTTTGATTAAAGGAGCTTGCTCCACTTTGGGAGGGACCTGCGTCCCATCAGCTAGTTGGTAGGGTAATGGCCTACCAAGGCAATGACGGGTAGGGGACCTGAGAGGGTGGCCCCCCACAATGGAACTGAAACACGGTCCATACACCTACGGGTGGCAGCAGTAGGGAATATTGGTAATCTGCGAAAGCGGGAACCAGCAACGCCGCGTG
>Ga0272443_10001430_pt1 | contig 34934 bp, 31 predicted proteins | sample SSMAcet12_FD_193581 | JGI IMG/M metagenome (GOLD analysis project Ga0272443, IMG submission 193581) | Marine sediment archaeal communities from Little Sippewissett salt marsh, Falmouth, MA, United States - SSM-Acet-12 | ecosystem: Environmental > Aquatic > Marine > Wetlands > Sediment ... | reverse complement strand
CGAAACCCGTCCTGTTGCTTCAAACGAAACAGCTCAGGGCAAGAAACTTAACCGTCGGGTTGAAGTGCTGATTTACGCCAATGATGATTTGAAACAGCAGGCCGAGACCGGCGAACTGAGAATGTAAATGCTCCGTTACCACACCAAAGAAAAAGCTCCCCGGACAGGAGGAGCTTTTTCTTTGGTATTGCTTTCACTATCGCCAGTTTACCGCATGCTCTGCTACCGGAACACGATCTGCATGATCCTCTGCTCGTCCACACCGTTCTGTGCCGCAATTTCCTTGATCGAAGCATCCTCATCCAAGGGAACAAAACCGGCTGCAGCAAATCTTGCAGCAAGGTCTTCTCTGCTCGTTCCGGCAATATCGAGAACCTCGCTCAACGGAGCTCGCTCAAGCATTCTGACAGCTTTCTTCATAGGATTCCCGGATTTGTCAACCCAGGGATACAGTGAAAGCATAAAAACCAGAACCGACAGCCCGATAATCCCGACTCCTGGCAGATGCTTCAAGTAGAAGAGCATACTTTTAAGGTGTACCGCAACATGAAGCACGACCCCGGCAACGACAACCCAGCCAATCCACTCATGCAGAAGTTTAACAAGGCCTGGCTCAACATGAAAAAAAAGCATTAACCCGGAAATTGCCGATATGAAGATAGACCCCGAAACAATCGGTGTCGCCAATGATTTCAACGTTTTATTCATTATTGTCGTCTTGTATTGGGATGAATTAATAGCCTGTTAACACGAATACAAACTGATTCATAACGAATCCTGTCGTACAATATGACGCCATGCAGCACAAAATCCTGCGGCGCTCTGCAGCAATGTGCTGCCTGATGCCATATTGCCCCTCAGGGACGTTTTTTTATCGCGCGGCCGTCTTTGTTACATTAAAAAGAAAGCGGTCTGGAAGAGAGCGCATTCAACGGCAGACAACTCAAACCAGCCCGACATGTACCGACCTATCGCTGATTACGGCATCATCGGCAATATGCAAACCGCTGCCCTGGTATCGAACGACGGCTCGATCGATTACTGCTCGATGCCGTTTCTCGACTCTCCGACCATCTTCGCCGCTCTCCTCGACGATGAAAAAGGTGGTTTTTTCAGTATACAGCCAGAGGAAGCCTTCACCGCAAAACAGGAATATGTTTCCGATACCAACGTCCTGGCATCTACATTCACCACCACCGGCGGTGAGGCTGTCCTGTTCGACTTCATGCCGGCATCGTCAGAGCAATTGCCTGACAGCAATGAAAATCGTATCCACCGATGCATCCTCATGCAATCAGGATCTTCGGACTTTGTGCTGCACTTCTCTCCAAGGCCGGACTACGCAAAAACGGTTCCGGTTATCACCAACGCCAAAGGCATAATAACGGCAATCACAGGAACGCATTCCCTGTCACTTGTTCATTCGCTGCATTCCTTCACCATCATCGAGCAGAAACAGGGCTCTGTAACGATCTCGTTCCGACTCAACGCCGGAGAAAAAGCGCATTTCAACCTGATATACGGCAATGAAAATCGGGATATGTCGCTTCTCTGCAACCTCCAGGATACGATCGATTTCTGGAGAGAGTGGCTCCGGGGATGCTTCGGCCAGAACTGCACGATGACCGGCAGTTACAGGCCGATGATCAACCGCTCGATGCTCACCCTGAAACTACTGACCTTTCACCCGACAGGAGCTATTGCCGCTGCCGCAACGACCTCGCTGCCAGAAACAATCGGTGGCGGAAGAAACTGGGACTACCGCTTCACCTGGTTGCGTGATGCATCCTTCACCCTGAAAGCGTTTTTTGCGCTCGGACACATCGCCGAAGCTGACCGGTTTATCCGCTGGCTTCACACAACATACAGGCAATACGGAAGCAAAACGCTCAACATCATGTACTCACTCCACGGAGAGCACATGCTGGCTGAGGAAACGCTTGACCACCTCAAGGGATACAGAAACTCGAAACCGGTCAGAATCGGCAATCTGGCTCATCGTCAGAATCAGTGGGATATCTATGGTGAAATTATGGACGCTGCTCTGCGTCTTTCGGATTATGCCGGAAAAATCGATGAAGACCTCTGGCCTTTCTTCCGTGAGATATGCAATCTGGCAAAGCAGAACTGGCAAAAACCCGATGACAGCATATGGGAGGTCAGAAATGGCCCGGCTCATTTTGTCTATTCAAAAGTCATGTGCTGGGTTGCGCTGGACAGAGGCATCTCCATCGCGAAACGTTTTGGCTTCAAAGCCCCTCTGAAAGAGTGGATAAGCGTCAGACAAACCATACAGCATGATATTCTTGAACGGGGCTATGATCCCGAAATCGACTCATTCGTCCAGCGCTACGGCTCTAAAGACCTTGATGCCAGTCTGCTCCTCCTGCCTCTGACAGGATTCCTGCCGGTTCAGGACAGCCGCATTCAATCAACGATCAGAGCCTGTCGACAACATCTGATGCACGAAGGATTTCTGCTTCGCTACGATAGCGATGACGGCCTGCAGGGAGATGAAGGCGGATTTATTCTCTGCAACTTCTGGCTGATAGAATGCCTCGCACTTTCAGGCAGAATCAACGAAGCCAAAGAAATCCTGGAAACAACGATGCGCGCAGCAAACCATCTCGGGCTTTTTTCCGAAGAGTTCGACGGACGAAATGCGACGTTGCTCGGAAATTTCCCTCAGGCGTTCAGTCATATCGGTTTTATCAACGCAGTCTTTGCGATACAGAACGCTGAAGATCATAAACAGGCAGGAGAAAAAAAGCCATCAATCATAGAACACTTCAACAGGCTCATTCCATTCAAGGCAACCCTCAACAATACGCCTGTCGAGAAAAAAACCCCCAGTGACGAGGAGATCGCCGTCAAGCTTAAACAGCTTCTCGGGAGGCTTCAGGGAGCGTTTTTCAACAATCGCACAGGACGGATCAACTACCTTGCCATGAAACGCTCCTCCCGCTTTGCCGAGTATCTCACGCTCGCGTCGCATCTGCGTTCGTTCGATCTTTCAACACTTGATACCGATGAGAGAAAAAAAGCGTTCTGGATTAACATCTACAACATCCTCATCATCCATGGCGTGATAGAATTCGATATTCAGCATTCAGTCCTTGACGTTGCCAACTTCTTCGGAAGAATCAGCTACACCATAGGAGGCATGGACTTCACTCCTGACGACATCGAACACGGTATTCTTCGAAAAAACAAACCGATTCCGCTGCTTCCTCTTCAGTCATTCTCTCTCTTTGACAAGCGAAAAGTGTTCATGCTGGAAAAGCTCGATCCGAGAATTCACTTTGCCCTTGTCTGCGCATCGAGTTCATGCCCCCCGATCGAGTTTTACGACTACAGGCTCATCGACCGCCAGCTGGATATAGCGGCAAGAAGCTTCATCAACCGCAACGGCGTTGAAGTCCGGAAATCAACCATGACCATTCGCCTGTCGAAAATTTTTCAGTGGTATGAAAGAGATTTCGGCAGCAGCAGAAAGGAGGTTCTCTTCTATCTGGCATCGTTCACCGACGAGGATACAGAACGCTGGATCAGAAAGCATGCCGATGCCTTGAAGATCACATACATGCCCTATAACTGGAATCTGAACAGCGCCCTCGAAGCGGGCGAAGCATCAGCAATGTGAAAGACAACGGTTGAGCCCCCTCGCTCATAGAGAAAGCGATGGGTTCTCTCCGTTTCTGATCGATTCAAACTCTGCCTCAAGCTCTTCAAGACGGGTTTTCATCCTGTCGAGGTTACGAATGAGCACTTCCTGACGAAGCTGCTCTTTCATAGTCTGGGCAGGATATCCCCTTAACACTTGTCCCGGTCGGGTAAATGATTTTGTAATCCCGGCTTTTGCCGCTACCTGGGTGTGATCGGCCAGAGAAAGATGTCCCGCCATACCGACCTGCCCTCCGATCATGCACTGACTCCCGATCGAAACACTTCCGGAAACCCCTGTCTGAGAAGCGATCACGGTATCGTTGCCAATCCTGCAGTTATGGCCGATCTGAACAAGATTATCGATTTTAGCTCCATGCTCAACAACCGTGCTTCCCATCGTTGCCCGGTCGATGGTGGTATTAGCGCCGACTTCGACATCATCACCGATTTCAACAATGCCCATCTGGGGAATTTTGATATACGAACCATCACTCTGAGGAGCAAAACCAAAACCATCAGCTCCGATAACAACACCGCTGTGCAGGGTAACCCTGTTGCCGATCCTGACCGCATCATAACAGACCACATGGGGAAACAGCATACAGCCATCGCCGAGAGAGACGCCATCCATCAAGACACAGTGCGGCGCAATGATTGCGTTGTCGCCGATAGTGCAACCGTCGCCGATAACAGCGTAATCGCCTATGGAAACATTACTGCCCATACTGACATTGCTACCAACAACCGCAGTGGGGGCGATACCGGGAGAAGCGAGTCTGCGAGGAGCAGCAAACTTTTTGAGAATAAAAACGAAGGCGGTGTAGGGGTCTTTTACTTTCAGAAAAGTAAGCCGGTCACTATATTGATCAACCGGCATCTGCCGGCTGACGATAAGCAAAGAAGCTTTGGTAGTACTGATGTATTTGCTGTATTTCTCATTGGCGACAAAGGTCACGTTGCCCTTCGATGCCTGTTCAATCCTTGCCGGGCCCGTAATAGCCACATCTCCATCGCCTACCAGGTCCACATGGTCAAAAAACTGTTGCAGGAAGGTCTGCAGGTCAAATACATTCATGAGAAAGGATAAACTTTATAAACAGTAAAAGTGATTATTTTCAACTTTTTTGCTATATTAAAAATTCGAGGATTTTTGCAGTCCCAACAGCATCAAAACGATAGAAGCAGAGGCATCAGGGACAGAGCTTAATATAATCCGTTTCACTCGAAAAAGCAGGGAGCCATGGCAAAACCAATTAAAATTTTTGCAGGGAGAAGCAACACAGCACTTGCTGAGAAGATTGCTGACTACCTTGACATGCCGCTTTGTGACGCAAAAGTGGAAAATTTCTCTGACGGAGAAATTTCGGTCAACTATTTTGAATCTATCAGAGGCTCTGATATGTTCATTATCCAGTCAACCAATCCTCCGGCTGACAATCTGATGGAGCTACTCATCATGATTGATGCTGCCAGGCGCTCATCAGCAGCAAGAATAACAGCAGTCATACCGTATTACGGCTATGCCAGACAGGATCGTAAAGATCGGCCCCGAGTTGCCATTACCGCAAAACTGGTCGCGAACCTGCTCACCAAGGCCGGTGCCAATCGCATTCTCACCATGGATCTGCATGCCCCTCAGATTCAGGGCTTTTTCGATATTCCGTTTGATCATCTCTATTCGAGCGTCGTTCTCATCGATCATATCCGCTCGATGGAACTCGACAACCTTGTTGTCGCATCTCCCGATGTCGGCGGCGTCAAGCTTGCAAGAGCTTTTGCCGAGGCTCTGGGAACAGATCTTGTCATCGTCGATAAACGTCGACCGAAAGCCAATGTGGCAGAAGTGATGAACATCATCGGTGATGTGAACGGCAAAAACGTGCTTCTTGTCGACGACATGATCGATACAGCAGGAACGCTGGTCAATGCGGCAAAGGCCATTCAGGATGCCGGAGGCAAAAAAATCTACTCTGCCGCCACACATGGCATACTCTCCGGCCCGGCCATCGAGCGCATCAACGCGTCTGTTCTCGAAAAAGTCATTCTCACAGATTCAGTGGTAACAGGGCACGCCCCTTCCGGGAAAATAGAGGAAGTAACCGTCAGCAACCTGTTCGGCGAAGCAATTAAACGCATTTACGATGATAATTCTGTCAGCTGCCTGTTTGACAGTAAAAACATCAAAAAGAAATAACCAATAACATTACTAAAGCGCTAAAAGAAGAGTAAGGAAGAGCATGGAAACAATTGTACTGGCAGTTGAGCCTCGCACCTGCAGCAAAAACGAAGCGAAGACATTAAGAACGGAAGGTAAAGTTCCTGCGGTAGTCTACCACAATGGTGAAGATAATCAGCACATCTGTGTCAATGAACTGGCCCTTGAAAAACTTGTGCATTCACCAGAATCACATATCATCAACCTCGAATTCCCTGATGGAAAAAACAGACGTTCTCTCATCAAGGACGTTCAGTTCGATCCTGTAACCGACAAGGTTATTCACGCTGACTTCCAGTTCTTCTCCGCTGGAGAGGTTCTCGAAATGGAAGTGCCTGTCACCTTTACCGGCAAAGGCCCTGGCATCGAAGCTGGCGGAAGACTCCAGGCGCTGGTTCACGCCCTTACCGTAAAAGGTGTGCCGTCCAGCATCCCGGATCACATAACTCTTGATATCTCAGCTATGGAGCTTGGCGAAACAATGCATATCAAAGAGATCCCTGCCGAAATCGCAGCTGGAAAATTTGAATTCGTCGGCGAGCCGGAAACTCCTGTCGTTTCTATCACGGCACCGAGAGTCGAGGCTGAAAAAACGGAGGAAGAAGAACCCGAGTCGACAGAAGAGTGACCGCTTTGACGCTATCCGATCATTGAAAAAAGCTGCCTGTTGTCAAAGAGAGGCAGCTTTTTTTTATCTGCCAGCCGAAAGAGTACCTGAAACAGGGATGCAAGAAGAAGAAGGCCCGGCAAGGGCTTGCTATTGAACACTAAAAATCGTTATTCTCCTGTTGAATCATCTGTCGCATGAACCCTGAGACACCACACGTGACTAACAGAGCATCACAACCACGCATCCTCCTCATCGACCGGCTGCTGCCCGGAATCGGACTTTTCAGAACCGGACAAAAAGGCCTCGGGATCTTCTTCATGCTCTCAACGGTTATTTTTTTTGCCATTCTTGGCTGGCGCCTTCCACTTGTAGCCTCAAGCATACACTCTCTTGGAACAGGCATTCTGCTCATCTTCGTCTCTACGGATAGCTTCTATGCAGTGTTCACCCAGGAAATGCTCGAATTCTGGATCGCATCCATCTACCTGATCTCCGCCCTTTTCGGACTCTTCTACTTTTCTCATCGCTCACTCGGCAAACATCTCGATGAACGCCAACATGGGCCAAAACAGGAGTTGACCCTTTCCGAATCAGGATGGCGATCCTTCAGGAAACACACCATAGCGCTCTACGCTTCAGTTGTCGTTTTCCTTCTCTACTCGACAGCGTTCATGGCCCCTTTTCTGTCGCCATTCAGCCCCTTTGAACAGCAGGACTTTCTGGTTACGGCCTATAAGCCTCCGCTTACCCGTATCGATGCACTTATTCTCAAAGACCGGAAAGGGGTGACTATTCCGTTGCGCAAAGGAACAAACCTGGAAGACAAACTGACCAACACCCTTATCACCGACTTCAAGACACTCAAATCCCGAAATGAACCCAATAAACTGATCTTTGTTGACAGTTACCGTCAAATTGGAGACACAGTCAGCTATGTTCAGGGACCGCGAGAGAAAACCATTCCCCTCGACCGTCTTGTATCTTCTGAAACACACCGGGATTTTGTCGTCACCCGTTCATTCATCCTCGGTACCGACCAGTACGGCCGCGATATACTCAGCAGAGTGATATACGGGTCAAAGATCTCCCTGTCAATCGGTTTTCTGGTTGTGCTCATTTCGGTCACGCTCGGAACGGTTATCGGGGTCTCGTCGGGTTACTTCGGCGGAATAATCGATAATATCCTTATGCGCATTGTCGATGTCCTGATTGCTTTTCCAGCGCTCTTTCTCATCCTCATCATCATCGCCACGTTCGGCAACTCGATCTTTCTCATCGTTATTACCCTCTCATTTACCGGCTGGATGGGCGTATCCCGCATTGTCCGGGGCCAGGTCCTCTCGCTGAAGGAACAGGAGTTCATCCTTGCGGCAAAATCCCTGGGCCTCTCCAATCTGCGCATCATTTTCCGCCATCTTATCCCCAACACGCTGACCCCGGTCATCGTTGCCGCAACCCTGCGCATTGGAAGCATTATCCTTACAGAAGCAGGACTCTCGTTCCTCGGACTGGGCGTGCAACCGCCGACCCCAAGCTGGGGCAACATCATCAACGAAGGCCGCGACAGCCTGCTCAATCACTGGTGGATCTCAACCTTTCCGGGAATTGCCATTCTATCGACTGTCGTCTGTTTCAACCTGATCGGCGACGGTGTCCGAGACGCCCTCGATCCGAGAATGCGCGTCTGAAAAGCCATGCACAACGATCCAAAGCCATGGAAAACGCTTGAAAGCATCTATCTGCACCGCCGGCCATGGCTCACCATGCGGCAGGACAGGGTGCAGCTCGCAAACGGCAATACCATTGATGATTTCTACGTCTGGGAATATCCTCCATGGCTCAATATCATCGCCCTCACTCCCGATGAGCAGATCATCCTGATCCGCCAGTACCGTCACGGCATCGGCAAGGTACTCTTTGAGCTTCCCGCTGGTGTCCACGATAGAGCAGGTGAATCGCTCCTCCAGGGAGCACAGAGGGAACTGCTCGAAGAGACCGGCTACGGTGGAGGGCAATGGCACGAATGGATGCAGCTCTCGCCAAATCCAGCGCTCCAGAACAACATCTCCTACACCTTTCTCGCTCTTGGCGTTGAAAAAATCAGCAGCCAGCGACTTGACGCCACCGAAGAGATCACCATTCATCCGGTCAGTCCGGGTGAAGCGAGGGAAATTATCGAAAACGGAGAGATGCTCCAGGCCCTTCATGTCGCGCCAATCATGAAATATCTGCTTTCACGATAACAGCTATCCTGATAAGGTCATGAAGAGTGAAAAAAAGCTGAAGCTGCTCGAAGAAACCATTACACAACAAGGCTATAAAGTCCGATACGAAAAAGGAAATTTTACCGGCGGGCATTGCCGCCTGCGCGGCAATAACATTGTCGTTGTCAACAAATTTCTGCCCGTTGAAGGCAAGGTCTACACCATTGCAAGGGTTCTGAGCAAACTGACGCCCTGTCGATATACCCCGGACGTCAGAAAAATCATCGAGGACTTCGGCTTCAACACCAGCAACCAGCTGCCGCTCATAGATGATGAGTGAAAAGCCTGAGGCTCGGCAGAAGGACCACTCATCGCTATTCGTCATCACAGAACATGCTCACTCAACAGACACGGCTGAACCTCTCAGGGCAAGATGCTCGACCAGAGCACGCTGCTTCTGCGGCATTCGAGAGGCACAGACGATCCTGCACTCCGTTGGCTCATATCTGTCGAGCCATGCAGCAAGCTCGCGATACTCATCAATACCGAAACGTCTGAGAAGAACGACAACACTCCGCTCCGGCTGCCCTCCTGCACGACGTATCAGAGCTTCGACACCTGCAGCAACAAGCAGTGAGGACCCATCGCCGCTCCATATGGAAAGCAGATCCTTTCCCCCTCTGGCAACGAGCATAGAGGGCAAGACAAGCTTCTGCCGGTCCGACAGCATGAACGTCTCAGCGTCAACCCGAGCGACAAGAGTGTCCGGCGAACTCAACTGCAGTGCCACATCGATTGATGCTATGCCGCTACGAAGCATCTGACGTTCTATTATTGGCAGATCTTCTGGACCGGATCCGGCATCGATGAGCACCGTTGAGGCTTGTGAGGCATACAAGAGCGCTATGTATCTGCCGGTTCTGACAGGAATCAGCCGTTCAGACGCTTGCATGGCATGCAGCAGAGGGTACCAGCAGATGAAATTAGCCAGGCTGAGCAGTGTAATGATCAATCCGGCATTCTTTTTCTCATAGAAGAAATACAGCAGGGCAACTATCGACAGATAGTAGATGACGACCATGAGCGGATCTGTGCGAACAGGAAGTGCGGCCCATTCAAGACTACTGAAGAAACCGGTAACAGAAAGCGCCGTGTGGGCAAAAAACCATGCAGAGGAGGCATAGAGTTCTGCCAACGGCAGGTTGAGCAGATGGAGGAAAAGCGCCGGAAGAAGGGAAAAAACCATGGCGGTGACAAGAAACACAACAGGAAGATTAGCAACGATACCTGCAACGGAAAAGGAACCGAAATAGAGGGCGATGAGAGGAGAAACCCCGGCCATGGCAGAAAGACTGATACAGAAAGGATTCCAGATCGCCCGACAGGCCCGTCCGACGCTCCCCTGCCAGGATAGCGCCGGAGCACTGAGCAGCGGATAGAGCAGCAGAATCGCTGCCACGGCAGCGTTCGTCATGAGAAAACCGGCCTGATAGAGTTCGAGCGGATCAAAGGCAAGCATGAGCAGGTCGGCAAATGCGAGAGAGTTCAAAGGATAGACCTGACGTCCAGCCGCATACCCCCCAAGCAGTACACCGGTCATGATGGATGCCCGTCTCACCGATGGCGCGTTACCTGTCACCTGTGAGTAAATCAGCAACAGAAAGGCAAGTACAATGACAACCAGCCATTTTCCCGACATTGACTGCCTGAAACGCTGCAGAAAAAGAAGGACGACAAGAACAAGCAGTCCGACATGCAGGCCTGAAATCGCCAGTACATGGGCTGTACCGGTTCGCCGAAACTGATCGTAGACCTCGGGATCGATCATCGAGCGTTCTCCAAGAAGAAGCCCCCTGAAAAAATCCCGTTCGTGCCCGGACGGGAACAACGTATCGAGAGCGTCTTCAAGAAAATGTCGCACAGGACGTACAACATATGAGTCGAACGGCACGCCTTTGCCAGCACCCTCGTTCTGCACAAGCCAGGGACCGGCAACAAATACAGAACTATGCACACTGAGCCGGCGATAGTACTCGCGTGCATCAAAATCACCGGCATTGGCCGCTTCATCGATAAGCTTCAGCGTCCCTTTCAACCACACGCTATCTCCCGGTTGCGTCAAGTGATCCTCCTCCGGCATTGAAGAGCGGACAAAGACTGAGACTCGCCCTGAAGCAGAAACGGTTGCATCGTCGACAAATACCTCATGAACATCTATAATAAAACGTTCTCCGGAACCGGACTTCCCGGGTCGGTCGGAAACGGTTCCGTGCAGCAAGACCTCCCTGTCAAGATAACGGAGAACTGAATCACTGTCGACATAGTTGTAACGGTAGGTGCCCCAGGCGGCAAAGGCTGATACGACAAGCGCCAGAAAACAGAGGATCGTTACAGGCCCGGGAAAGCTCTTGCCGACAGAACGCCGTTCAATCCCATAGCTAAAAACGACAATCAGCAATGCCGAAACTCCAGCAGAGATAAGCCAGAAAGAGATCGTCACCGACAAGCCTACACCAGCGAGAATGCCTGAACAAGCCGCCAGAAGAAGACGCAAAGAGGGATATTGAGCGGGGGAAAAAGACATAACAGACCCTTGGGAGAAGGTTTTGGAGATAAGCCTATTATTTTACCTCTGTGTCTATCAGATTTTCCTATATTATTTTTTTTTGAACCGAGGAACAAAAATCAGTTGCATGTTAGTAAAAGAGATTCTCAGCTCAACCGATAATCCGATCTTCAGTTTCGAGTTTTTCCCCCCGAAAAAAAATGATGACTGGGACAGGCTGTTCAGGACAATTTCAGAACTCATTCCGTTCAATCCCTCATACGTCAGCGTCACCTATGGCGCCGGAGGTTCGACAAGAACCCGCACGCATGATCTTGTGACGAAAATCCGCAAAGAGACAGGCCTCACCGTTGTTTCGCACCTCACATGCATCTGCTCGACAAAAGATGAAATAAGCGATATCCTCTCGACCTATGAAAACAATGGCATAACCAATGTTCTGGCATTGAGAGGAGATCTTCCGCCCGGTACGACATCATATTCAGAAGCCACGAAAGACTTCCCCCATGCCATCGATCTGGTTCGCTTCATCAAAACCAACTTCCCCTCTTTCGGCATCGGTGTCGCAGGATTTCCTGAAGGTCATCCCCAAACACCGAACCGCCTGGACGAGATCACCTACCTGAAAGAAAAAGTCGATGCGGGTGCTGACTATATTGTCACCCAGCTCTTTTTCGACAACAGAGATTACTTCGATTTTGTTGACCGTTGCGCCCTTGAAGGCATCACTGTCCCTATTATCCCGGGGATTATGCCGGTAACGACAAAAAAAGGGCTGATCCGAATGTCAGAACTCGCTCTTGGGGCACGCATTCCGGCAGAACTCCTCAAAGAGGTCATAGAAGCCCCTGATGACCAGTCTGTCGCTGAAGCAGGAATTCGATGGGCGACAAAGCAGGTCAGGGAACTCATCGATCACCATATCAAAGGGATCCACTTCTATACCCTCAACCACGCAGAAGCAACCCGCATGATCTTCAACAACATCCCTGAAGCCAAAAGCAAAGAACAAGCCTGAACTGCGGGTCAGTCAAAGGATATCGCTCTTTGGCGGACAAGAGCTGTCTCATAGAAAAAAAGGGGGGCTGATTCGCCCCCCGTGCAACAGAACGTTCCTGACGCCTCCTGGCAATCAAACCTCATTCTCAATGAGCTGCTCGAAAGTATCCCGCTTGCGAATCAGACTGGTCCGGCCGTTATCGACCATCACCTCGGCCGGACGCAGACGTCCGTTATAATTATTACTCATAACGGCACCATACGCTCCTGCTGATAGAATTGCAAGGTACTCTCCTTCCCCGACAGCATCAATGGTCCTGCCTCTGGCAAAAAAGTCGCCCGATTCACAAACAGGACCAACGACATCGGCAACAATGGTCGCCTCCTGCTGCTTGACACCGATGATTTCATGATAGGACTGATAGAGCGCAGGCCGAATCAGTTCAGTCATGCCGGCATCAACAATGACAAACTCCTTGCCAATATGATTGCGTTTGCGATAGAGCACCTTTGTCACCATAACGCCTGAATTAGCGGCAATAAACCGCCCTGGTTCAAAAATGATCGTCGTTCCCGTTTTTTTGAGAACAGGGATCAGAACCGAGGCAAACTGCTCGATCGGCGTAGCCGGCTTCTGCGGTTCATAGGTGACCGGAAATCCTCCCCCGATATCGAGATAGTCGATCGAAAACCCTTTGGCACGGGCCGCGTCGAGTACATCGAGAAGCTTCTCTGTTGCTGCATGATAAAATTCCGTATCGAAAATCTGGGAACCAATATGCATATCCAGACACATGAAATTGACATGCTTCATCGACTTGAACAGATCGAACATCTCGTCCAATGACCCCTCATCAATGCCGAATTTCTCTTTACTGTCGCCGGTCGTGATATAAGGGTGCGTTTCAGCAGTTACATTAGGGTTGATGCGAACACCGACCGAAGCTGTCACACCAAGTCGCCGGGCAACAGCTTCGATGTGGCGCAATTCGGAAAGAGATTCAGCCTTCAGCATAAAAATGCCTGATTGCAAAGCGTACTCGATATCCTGATCGCTTTTACCAACACCTGCCATAATGATCTTCTGCGGATCCACCCCTGCTTTAAGGGCCCTGAAAAGCTCTCCTCCCGAGTTGACGTCACAACCGCAGCCTTGATCGGAGAGAGCCTTGATAACATGAATATTGAAGTTTGCCTTGACCGAATAGCAGGTAAAATGACTGAGAGAAGAAAAAGCCTCCTCAAAAGCCCTGTACTGCTCAACAAGAGCGTTACGGCTCACGACAAACAATGGAGTGGAGTACTCTGCCGCAAGGGCATCGAGAGCAACTCCTTCACAAGAGAGCACAGTATCCTTATATGAAAAAAACCTTGAATCAAGCACAGCATAAAAATCTTGAGTGTTGACGGAAAGTTGAATAATAGCTGTTATAATCTAACCATACAAAAAACAATCGGCTTGCAAATTCCAAACAGATAATCTATATTCAGCAATCATAATTTTCAACCTATTGCAGAGATAGTCATGGCTAAAAAAGAAAACAGGGTGATCATTACCCTCGAGTGTACTGAAGCAAGAAAGGAAGGCGCATCTCCTTCACGCTATACAACGACGAAAAACAAAAAAAACCAGACCGAGCGTCTTGTGCTCAAAAAGTACAATCCGAGCCTTAAAAAACACACGCTGCATAAAGAAATCAAGTAAGCGGATTGTTTGGCAAAATCCATAAAAAGTTTTACATATATAAATTGGATTTGCCGGATCGTATTGCCCGAATGGCGGAATTGGTAGACGCACTCGTTTCAGGGACGAGCGCCGCAAGGTGTAGGAGTTCGAATCTCCTTTCGGGCACAATCAAGCTGAAAGATATCATATGCAAAACATTTCGGAAGGAACAGCATCATCAATACTTCTGACAGGCCTTGACATCGACGTTTCTTATCCATACTGCACCTTACTTATGAGGTGCTTTTTTTATTTGAACAAAATTTAAATATCAGCTGTAGTGGACCATACAAAAATCAACCTCATTGTCCGGCTGCAACACCTGGACAATCAAATTGAAAGCATCATCAGCCTGCAGAAAGGTCTGCCTGAAGAGATCGACGCACTTGACGAGGATGTCACGTTTACAACCAGGCAGATCGAAGCCCGTAAAAAAATCGCCGGCGAACACGCCAAGTCACGCGAAAGACTGAACGAAACCATCCGGCACTGCCGCTCAAAAATCCAGACTTTCAAGGACAAGCAGACTCTCGCACGCAACAATAAAGAGTATGATGCCCTTTCAAAGCAGATTGAATACGAGGAAAAAGAGATTGCCCAGGCAGACATTCAGTTGCAGGATATCTCTCATACTGAGCAGAAAACGCTCGAAATGCAGGCGAAAGGACGCCAGCTGATCGCAGAAAACCGTTACGATGAAATTTCAGAGGATATGATGCCGGACGATGTCCTTGAACAGCAGCTTGAAGATCTGAAGGACCAGGTCAAACAGAAAAAAGAGGAACTGGAAAGCATCATCATCGAATCAGCCGAAGAGGTCAGCGAGCTTGAAGAGAAAATCAAAAAGCAGAGAGCGGTCGTCGAAAGCGAGTCGAAACGCCTTCTTTCAAAATACGACCACCTGAAAAGCGGCAGCATTCAGAATGCTGTAGTAAAACTGCATCGCCAGGCATGCTCCGGCTGCAATACCCGCGTTCCTACCAACCGTCACACCCTGATCGTTCAGGGAGGATTCTACCTGTGTGAATCATGCGGACGCATGGTTGTTCATGAACGCCTCTTTGAAGAAGCTGCCGAAGCCCAGGATTGACCTGCAACCGGAACGCCTTGCCTTATGCGCAATGACGTTCCGGTTTTCCAGCCTCAGGTGTCCTTTCAGAATATTTTCAGGTCACCATCCATTTCTCGTCGGAGACCACATCACTTCAGAAAAGCTGTATTTGAAGGAAATGTTTGCAAAATCAGTTTTTTCTTGATAGCTATACCATTCGCTGATACCACAGTGTGCAGTCGCTGTTTACCATTGCTGGTAGACAGAGGAAAGTCCGAACATCACAGGACAGGGTGCCGGCCGAGAGCTCTGCTCAAGTCCGGGAGTACAGGACTGAAAACCTGTACTACAGATAGTGCAACAGAAAACAGACCGCTCCGGAATTCCGGAGTAAGGGTGAAACGGTGGTGTAAGAGACCACCAGATGCGTCAGTAATGGCGCATGCTTGGCAAACCTCCCCGATGCAAGGCTAAATAGGGCAGCTTTTCCAAAAAGGAAAAAGAGCGGTCCGTTCAATTCTGAACAGAGAGTTGCCGGGTGAGCCGCATCAGATAAATGACTGCAACTCTCCTCCGGTCACGACCGGAAGAGAGAACAGAATTCGGCTTACATCTGCGGTATCGGCTTTTTTAATCCATCTCCTTCAGCTTCATCAGGCGCTCACAGGCCGCATCAAGCACAACATCATCTTTGGCGTAACAGAACCTGACCAGGTGCTGATCATTTTCATTGCGAAAAAACGCGCTGCCGGGCACAGAGGCGACACCTGTCGTCCGAAGAATATGCATTGCCTTGTCGCGGGTTGTGCTTCCCGGAAGATGCGAAACATCAGCTAAAACGTAGTAAGCTCCCTGCGGAAGAACAGCATTCAGGCCTGCCTCACCAAGAGCCCGACAGAAACGGTTGCGCTTGAACCCGTACTCTGCCGATAACGACAGGTAATAGGATGTATCGAGGGTGGCAAGACCTGCCGCAACGCCCGGCTGAAGCGCCGAAGGTGCGCATACGTAAACCAGGTCATTAAAATATCCGATCGCCTGAGCCCATCGTGCATCAGAAATTGCATAACCTATCCGCCATCCGGTCACGCTGAACGTTTTGGAAAAGCCTGAAATGAGCACCGTTCGCTTCCGCATTCCGGGAAGAGCGAACGGGGAATGGTGCCTTCGCCCGTCATAGAGAAAATGCTCATAGATTTCATCGGTAAACACAAAAAGATCGTGCTCCTCAGCAAAATCGGCTATACGCTGCAGTTCAGCGAGAGTAAACACTTTTCCTGACGGGTTGCCGGGCGTATTGATAAGTATGGCTCTGGTTCGGGAACTCACCGCTGCCTCCAGATCAGCTTCACTGAAAGTCCAGTCCGGTGATGTGAGCGAAAGAAACACAGGAACTGCCTGAAGAGCGTTAAGGGTACTGATATGATAACCGTAATAGGGCTCGAAAACGATCACCTCATCGCCGGGATTCAGCAGTGCCTGAAAAGCGCAATACATAGCGCCGGTGGCACCCGCACTGACAACAATTTCCTGTTGCGGGTCTACGTCGATACCATACATCGTCCGGTATTTTTCCGCAAGTGCCTCCCGAAGCACCCCTATACCGGCATAATGGGTATAGCTGTTCTGTCTTTGGCTCAATGCATGACTGGCGCCTTCAAGGACAACTCCGGGTACAGGGGTATCGCACACTCCCTGTGAAAGATTGATTCCACCAAGACGATGGCATTCGACCGACATCATACGGATATCCGACTGAAGAACCGAACGGCATCGTTCACTGGTTCCAAGCGCCATAGTCCAATCTCCTTACCTCACTGTTTATTGCCCCTTCCGGATCCGGAAAAAGCCATCAGAAAAACCTGGCAGCAATAAAGACGCCGATCATAGCAAACACAACAGCTATTTTGGCCGCTGTCCCGACAATGATGCCGATCCACGCCCCGAAACCCGCCCTTCCAGCCGAAACAGGGCCTTTGCGTGCCAGCAGTTCACCGCAAACCGCACCAATAAACGGGCCCAGAACAAGACCGGGCAACCCGAAAAACATTCCGACTACACCCCCGGCTCCTGCGCCAATAACAGCATAGCGTCCAGCGCCGAACCTTCTGGCGCCCAAAACTCCGGCAAGCAGATCAATGCCATATCCGAATACAGCAAGCATCCCCATGGCTATAATCGAGCCGGACCCGACATAGCTGAACCCTTCAGCCCATGCTGCAGCAACAAGCCCGGCATAGACAAGCACAATCCCCGGAAGCGCCGGCAAAAAAAGCCCGGCAACGCCCGCCGAAAAAAGAACGGCCGCCACGAACCAGAAAAAAAATGAAACAGTCATATCGATCTCCACCTTGAACAGCCAATCCGTCTACCAGCGGTGGCTATCGAAAAATCAGCAGACAAAAAAAGCACCCTTGATAACGCAGTCTGCAACACTACTGCTGCATAAAGGGATAACAATCAATTGAAGGGAGCCTCGATTACTTTGTTGCATGACCCGAACAGGTCGCTGGTCGGCGCACGAAATCCTCATACCGGGTGCACGTTGAAGCGCACACAGATAAAATCCCCGGTACGGGAAAAACTGAGCGGCGTATCAGCTGCTACAAGCGTTGAAGAACGAACAAGATTTTCAAGCGCAGCATCGTCCATGCCGCCCGTATCAGCGGCAGACAGAAGAAAATCATCACCCGTCACTCCTTCCCCGTGCCACTTGCGGTACAGCACAGTCACATCGCCAAGCGCCATTTCCTGCTCAAAAATAACCGTGCAGGTAGCATCATCAGGAACATTGCTGAATGAAATCCCCATAATCACAACTATTTGTAGTTAACCAACGTCATGACAGGTCTACGCTGTCTTGTCGTAAGCGATCTTGGCAAAAGGCGTCCGAAGCCCGGTCAAGCGCAACCTGCACAGAGTGCTTCGATCCCGACAATCCTCATAACAGCTCATTCGGATCGCAGAACAACCACATTGAGATTACCGTGATCCACAAAAGGAAATGAAGCAGATAAACCTATCAGTTCCAAGAGTTTATAGTATCGAAAAAAAAACATTCACCGTCAACCCTCAATCCATGAATGGTCCTCACAAAGAGTCTTCCTGGCAAAAACAATTGAGATAGTGGTCCTCCTTATCCTTCATGGAAGCCCGCTCTTCAACGCTCGTATCTTCAAAGCCGGCCAGATGCAATGCGGAATGAATGGTTACACGAAACAGTTCATCAGTAAAAGAGACGTTGAACCGTTGTGCATTTTCTGCAACAATATCGAGTGAGATATACAACTCGCCCTCAACTGCCTCTCCATCGTTGTAACGGAAGGTGATCGTATCGGTAGGGTAATCGTGCTGAAGAAACTCGCAGTTGATGCGTCGGCTCAGCCTGTTGCCACAGTAGACTGCCGTGAGATCCTCAATCACCAATCCTTCGGCTCCCAAAACCCCCTCAATCACCTGCATCAGTTTCTGTTCAGGGATATCCCGACGCGTGGTATTATAGAGTTCAAGCGACATGACTCTCCGAGTTCTCAAACGCCCGTATTCTGGCGTCGATATGTTTAAGATTTCTGGTATGCGCGCGATAGGTAAGAATAACATCCTCATCCTCATAGCCTTTATCGAGCACCTCCGCGTGCTGGTAAATGTAGCCGATCAGCTTGTAGTTCGAGACGTGGGTCCTGATATGGCGTTCATGGTACTGGCGCCCGACATAATCGCTGATCGCCTCCTTCAACGCGTTCAGGTTGAGGCCTCTCGTCGCGGATACAAAAAGAGCTTCGGGATAGTGCTCCCGCAGTCCGCGAAGTTTTTCAGCGTCATCCAGAGCGTCGACCTTGTTGAAAACGTCGATGATATTGTCATGCCTGACACCGATTTCCTCAAGCGTCTTACGGACTACAATCATCTGCTCCTCAAAGCCAGGGTGACTGACGTCGATAATATGCAAGAGAAAATCCGCCTGAAGCACTTCATCAAGCGTAGAGCGAAAGCACTCGACAAGATGATGAGGCAGTTTACGGATAAAGCCGACCGTATCAGACAGAAGAACCACCTTGTTGATTCTCAGTTCGAGACGTCTGGTTTTAGTATCGAGCGTTGCGAACAGTCTGTCTTCGGCATAGGCTCCGGCACTCGGACAAAGCCGGTTCATCAACGTTGACTTACCTGCATTGGTATACCCCACAAGAGCGACCCGCGCAATATCAGCACGATCCTTGGTCTGGGTTGCGTGCTGGAGTGAGAGCTCCTTGAGCTTCTTTTTCAGCAAGGAAATTCTGTTGCGCACAAGCCGCCGATCCGTCTCTATCTGGGTCTCACCAGGGCCTTTGGTTCCAATACCTCCCTTCTGTTTCGAAAGATGAGTCCACAGTCTTGTCAGACGGGGAAGAAGGTATTCGAGCTGAGCAAGCTCCACCTGCATTTTAGCCTGGGACGATTTAGCCCGTATGGCAAAAATCTGAAGAATAAGCTCTGTGCGATCCAGCACTTTGCAGTCGAACGCTTTTTCAAGGTTGCGCGCCTGAACAGGCGTAAGGTCATCGTCAAAAATAACGAGATCAATCTGGCCGCCCTCGACGATATGGGACATCTCATCGACCTTGCCTTTTCCAATAAACCATGCCGGATCTTTGACCTTGCGCTCCTGAACGATCCTGGCCACGACATCCGCGCCTGCGGTATCTGCCAGAAAAGCCAGTTCATCAAGATAGTCCTCGACTAACGCTCTGGGAAGCTCAGGAGTGGCGCTTACTCCTACAAGCAATGCCGTCTCACGGGTAATTTCGGAAGAAAAATATGTATCCAATAGATGAGAATATAAATCATGAAACAGTTGCATGCTATCGCGCATACAACCACGCGATTGCGTATTGCTATATTTACAGCTTTATTTTATCTTGCCAACGCTTCCTTATAACTTAATCAGGCCTTAAAAAGTTACATATTTTTGCTTTCTTTGCATACGCTATAACCAGCAGGAAACAGGAAAAGCCCGCTCTTTTTTTTCAGGCTAAACAAAGCATACAGGTTCGATGAATTACAGCTATACTGGACAAACCATTGTACAGGGGTCTGATGGCGAACTGACGCTTGAAAACGCCTACGAATACTGCCGTCAGATCGCAAAACACCACGCAAAAACATTCTACCTGGCGACGCTCTTCCTGTCTAAACAGCAAAGGAAACCGATCTTTGCGATGTATGCGCTTCTGCGGACAGTTGACGATCTGGTCGACATGGCAGAGGATAAGATCAGGAGCGGTTCTCTCAGCCGCTCCGAACTCAGTGGTATGATGGAGAACTGGAAAACCAGGCTTCGTCAATGTTATGATGGCGATCACAACAATGATCCGATCATGATGGGGTGGCAGGATACCCTGAAACACTTCACCATTCCCATCGAGCTGCCGCTCGACCTGATGGATGGCGTCGCCATGGATATCGATTTCAAGCCGTTCGAGACCTTTGACGATCTCTATATTTACTGCTACAAGGTTGCATCAGTCGTTGGCCTGATGTGTTCAGAAATTTTCGGATACAGCGACAAAAAAGCCCTGGAACACGCCATTGAACTTGGCATAGCCATGCAGTTGACCAACATCCTGCGCGACATAGGAGAGGATATCGACCGGGGCAGAATCTATCTGCCGCTCGAAGACCTGGACCGGTTCGGATATACAAGGCAGCAGTTCATGAAGAAGGAGATGAATGATAACTTCATTGCGCTTATCCGCTTTCAGATCGAACGGGCCAGGAACTACTACCGTCAGTCCGAACGAGGAATACCGATGCTGCAGAAAAACGCACGTTTCGCCGTGATGGTCAGCAGCCTTAACTACAGCGCCATCCTAAAGACAATTGAAAAAAACGGGTACGATGTCTTCTCGCAACGAGCCTACCGCTCTTTTTACCAGAAGATCAGCACCATTCCCTACATCTGGTACAAGACGACCGTCTCCTGATAGCCGGGAGGCGACCGGGGGACCCTGCCTGGAACTTTTTCAGTAACAACTCATCACACGCTCAACACAGTTAACAACATATGACAGACGCACAGGACACGAATCTCCATGACAGCCCGTATAGCCAGGAGAGCGAACACAAAGCCCTCAATGATCAGATGCACAGACGCCTTGAAGAACGAAAGCTGCTTGAAGAAGAAGGTGTCAGACCATACCCCTACGGGTTCGACGTAACGAGGCATTCCAGAGATATCAAAGAGAACTTCCTTGAAGAAACACCTGAAACGGTATCAGTTGCCGGTCGTATCATGGCCGTCAGAAAAATGGGAAAAGCCTCGTTTTTCAACATTCAGGATGCAAAGGGACGCATACAGGTCTACATGAAACGCGACGATGTCGGGCAGGATGCATACAGGATATTCAAACTGCTTGATATCGGTGATATTGTCGGCGTCAAAGGGTTCACGTTCAGAACCAAAACCGGTGAAATCTCGATCCACGCCGAAGAGTTCATGCTTCTGAGTAAATCGCTCAGGCCTATACCTGTCGCCAAAGAAAAAGAAGTTGACGGCCAGAAAGTCACCTATGACGCATTCAGCGACAAGGAACTGCGCTACCGTCAGCGTTACGTCGACCTGATTGTCAATCCTGAAGTAAGAAATACGTTTGTCAAGCGCTCCGCGATCGTCACCTTCATGCGTACCTTCTTTTCTGAAAAAGGATACCTTGAAGTCGAAACGCCTATTCTCCAGCCGGTCTACGGTGGTGCAGCAGCACGCCCGTTCACAACACACCATAACGCGCTGGACATGGAGCTCTACCTCAGGATCGCCAATGAGCTGTATCTCAAGCGGCTTATCGTAGGCGGTTTTGACGGTGTCTTTGAATTTGCCAAAGACTTCCGCAACGAAGGCATTGACCGCTTTCACAATCCTGAATTCACTCAGGTAGAACTCTATGTCGCCTACAAGGATTACTACTGGATGATGGAACTGGTCGAACAGCTCATCTACCGGGCCAACCTTGCTGTCAACAACAGCGAGAACACAACGTTTCTCGACAATGAGATCTCGCTCAAGCCTCCATTCACGAGGCTCTCGATCGCTGATGCCATCATGCAGTACTGTGACCGCGATATCAGCGGGAAGTCTGAATCCGAACTGAGAAACATCGCCAAGGATCTCGGACTGGAACTCGACCCGAAAATCAGCAGCGGAAAAATCATTGATGAAATCTTCGGCGAGTTCGTTGAGCCAAAGCTCATCCAGCCAACATTCATTATGGATTATCCGACAGAAATGTCACCGCTGGCAAAAGAACACCGTTCAAAAGAGGGTGTCGTCGAGCGATTTGAGCTGATCGTCGGAGGCAAAGAGCTCTGTAATTCCTTCTCCGAACTCAATGATCCGGTCATTCAGCGCAACAGACTCGAAGAACAGGCAAAACTCCGTCTTCGCGGGGACGATGAAGCCATGGTGGTCGATGAAGATTTTCTTCGCGCCCTCGAGTACGGCATGCCGCCGTGCGCTGGCCTCGGCATCGGCATCGATCGACTGGTCATGCTTCTGTGCGGCGAAGAATCGATCAGGGATGTCATTTTCTTTCCTCATCTGAAACCGGAATAATCCGTCTCATGAACCCTGGATTCAAGCATTATGTCACTCACCTGGCCTCAGCTTGAAAACGCTCCCCTGCTCGAACTCATCGAGCAGGGGGAGTCAAAGCACACCGAATTCAAACGGGTTGTGCACTCCCCGAAAAAAATAGCAAAATCAATTGCAGCATTCGCCAACACTGAAGGGGGAGTCATCCTCATCGGTGTTGACGACGACAAAAGGATCACGGGCATCCACAGCGAGAAAGAGATGCTTGAAGTCGTCCACCTTGCACTGAAAATGCATGTGGAACCTCATGTTGAGATTGAAACCATCATTGAAGAGTACAAACGAAGGCTGGTACTTCTGGTATTTATTGCCGAAAGTGACAGCAAACCGCACTACCATACCGCCACAGAACGGGACCCTGACACGCTGCAGGAGGTCACCATACAGAAAGTCTATACCAGAGAAGGAAGCCACAACAAAGCCGCTTCACCTGACAGGATAGCCCTCATGGAATCGGGAAGTACGCCGCTGAGATTCTCGTTCGGAAAAAACGAAAAGATGCTCCTGGAACATCTCGGGCGTCACGGGACCATTACAGCACAAGAGTTCAGCTCACTTGCCGGCCTCTCGCTGCAGAACGCCATGCAGACACTTGTAACCCTTGTAAGAACCGGCACGATAAAACTTTGCAACGATAAAACGACAAGCTATTATTCGCTGTAGGGGACCTGAAGCGCATCAATCTCTCCGACATCAGTCCCCTGGCACCGAACAGCCGTAATACCCTCTGTACCATTCCACAAACCTGCCGATCCCTTCGGCTACCGGTGTCTTGGGCTGATAGTCTACATCCTGTATCAACTGATCGACATCTGCATAGGTATCGGGAACATCTCCAGGCTGCATGGGCAGAAACTCCTTCTCGGCGGTTTTGCCAAGCTCGCGCTCAAGAGCGTCGATATAATCCATCAGATTGACCGGCTTGCTGTTACCGATGTTGTAGACTCTCCAGGGTGCTCTGCTGGAACCGGGATCGGGAGAGAGGCCGGACCATTCAGGATTGGGGGCAGCGACATGATCGAGCGTTCTGATAACCCCTTCCGTAATATCGTCGATGAAGGTGAAATCTCGACGGTGTTTACCGTAATTGAAAACCTTGATCGGTTTTCCCTCCACAATAGCCTTTGTAAAGAGAAAAAGCGCCATATCGGGTCTGCCCCATGGACCGTAGACGGTGAAAAAACGCAGACCGGTTGTAGGAATCTGATAAAGATGGCTGTAGGTATGCGCCATCAGTTCGTTAGCCTTCTTGGTCGCCGCGTAGAGTGAAAGCGGATGATCGACATTGTCATGTACCGAAAAAGGCATTGTTTCGTTCGCACCATAGACAGAGCTCGACGATGCATAGACCAGATGCCCCACATGGTTATGACGACACCCTTCAAGGATATTGATAAACCCCTGAATGTTGCTGTCGATATAAGCATGGGGATTCTGCAATGAGTAGCGAACTCCCGCCTGGGCCGCAAGATTGACCACGTAGTCAAACTTTTCGATAGCAAAAAGGTCCTCCATCGCCTCCCTGTCGGCCAGGTCCATACGGATAAACCGGAATTGCCCGAACGGCTCGAGTTCTTCAAGTCGCGCTTCTTTAAGCGCAACATCGTAATAGCTGTTCAGGTTATCAATGCCTACGACCTCGTCGCCGCGTTCAAGCAGACGGCGGCTGACGTGGAAACCGATAAAACCGGCTGCGCCGGTAACAAGTATTTTATTCAAAGCAATCCTGTTAGAACTTACGTATCGGAAAGAGGGCTGAGATACTCCGCATTGATCGTCACCTCTATCCCCTGCATGATACTTTCGAAATACACAACAAGTTTTGATTCCCGGCCATCCTTACGAACAACACCCTCAAGCCCGACAAACGGTCCGGCGATCACCTTGACCTGTTTGCCCGGCGGAAGCAGCGGCAGAACCTCTTTACGGACATCAGGCTCACCGGTGAGAATCTTTATCCACTCAATATCGCGATCGCGAATAACCGAAGCTGCTCTGCCGATCCCGATAAATTTGACAACCCCATCGGTGTCGAGAACAAAAGGGTGATCCTGCCTGTAATGAATTCTGACAAAAACATAACCACGAAAAAGCGGCATGCTCACTTTTTTCTTCCTGTCGCTCCACTGACGCCAGGTATCGACAAGCGGCAGAAAACTTACAATGCCCTTCTCCTGCAGCAGCAGATGCACCTTTTTTTCAAAGCGGGAACGAACGTAAACTGCATACCAGCAAAGGTTTCCAGTCTCGTCCATAACATACTCCCTGAATTTTTTTCTATCTCGTTTAATATACTACACTCGTTCAATAGAGAAGCGTATATTCACAACAAACATACACGTACTCTCTACTTCTTCTGCTGATATAATGAATTTTAGCGTCACACACAAAGATTCCCGAACAGCCGCACGGGCCGCAACCATGACGACTGATCACGGAGAAATACCGACCCCTGTCTTCATGCCTGTAGGAACAAGAGCAAGCGTCAAATCAGTCGAACCTCACGAGCTCAAAGACCAGCAGGTTCACATCATTCTTGCCAACACCTACCATCTCTATCTCAAACCCGGCAACGGGATTCTGGAAAAAGCCGGAGGCATCCACTCGTTCATGGGCTGGGACCAGCCGCTTCTGACCGACAGCGGAGGCTATCAGGTCTACTCCCTTTCGGACCTCAGAACCATTACCGAAGAGGGCGTGCGGTTTAAATCCCATCTTGACGGTTCAACGCTGTACTTCACCCCTGAAAACGTCATCGAAACTCAACGGATCATCGGCAGCGATATCATGATGCCGCTCGACGAGTGCCCCCCCTGGCCTGCAGAAAAACACTATGTTGAGCAATCTGCAGCTATGACAGTTCGCTGGGCTGAGCGCGCCAGAACCCACCTGGAAGCAACAACACCGCTCTATGGTCACAGCCAGGCACTGTTTGGCATCACACAGGGCGGAACCTACGCCCATCTCAGAAAAGAGATGACCAGCCAGCTTGTCGATCTTGATTTTGACGGCTACTCCATCGGCGGCATGGCTGTCGGGGAACCTGCTGAAGAGATGTACCGTATGCTCGAACTTTCTCATACGCTCCTTCCGGAACACAAACCCCGCTACCTGATGGGGGTCGGAACACCCGAAAACATTCTCAACGCCATTGAACGAGGTGTCGACATGTTCGATTGCGTCATTCCAACGCGTGAAGCAAGAAACGGCCGCGTCTATACGCGCAACGGCTACATCAACCTGCGTTCGGCCCGTTACAGCGATGACTTCACCCCCATTGATGAAGGATTCGACAATCACGTCTGCCGTCACTACACCAGAGCCTATATCCGTCACCTTCTTCATGTTGGTGAAATCCTTGGTCTGAAACTCTGCACCCTCCACAACATTTCTTTTTTCATGTGGCTGACCCGCAGCGCAAGAGAACAGATTCTTCAGGGAAGTTTCAGTGAATGGAAAGAGCATTTCCTCCGGCAATTCAACGCCGGTCAACAATCCCGAACATGAAAAACATCATGCAATCGATTTTTCTGCTCAGCCTTGGCTGCTCGAAAAACACTGTTGATTCTGAACGTCTGATACGCCAGGCAGAGCTCAACGGCCTGCACTTTACCGACCAGGCCGATGATGCCGATATCATCATCATCAATACCTGCGGCTTTATCGCCGATGCAAAAGAGGAATCGATCAACGAAATTCTTGCCGCCACAGAAAAACGCCACAACGGTGAGATTAAAGCCCTCTTTGTCATGGGCTGTTTGAGTGCACTCTACAGCCGGGAACTCAGAGCGGAACTGCCGGAGGTCGACCATTTTTTCGGAACCTCCGACCTTGAAGAGATTATCAGCGTCCTTGGCGGGAGCTACCGCCCGTCAAACATCCATGAACGCACCCTCCTGACGCCACCGCACTACGCATGGCTGAAAATCGCAGAAGGATGCAGCAGAACCTGCTCCTTCTGCGCTATTCCGAAAATGAGAGGCCGATACCGCAGCGAGCCGATTGAACGGCTTGAAAAAGAAGCGTCTCTGCTGCTGAAAAACGGCGTCAGAGAACTCAACATCATCTCGCAGGACATCACGCAGTACGGCTGGGATTTCGACGAACGCTCTCACCTCAACGACCTTCTCAAAAAGCTTGCTGCTCAGGAGTTTTCATGGATACGACTCCTCTACGCCTATCCCCTGCACTTCCCTCTCGACGTGATCGATACCATGCGTGAACACGCAAATATCTGCAACTATCTCGATATGCCCGTCCAGCACATCAGCGATCGCATTCTGAAATCCATGCAACGCGGCATCGACAAAAAAGGGACGATCGGACTCCTGGAAAGCATCCGCAAAAAGAATCCGGACATCAGGCTTCGCACAACCATGATCGTCGGCTACCCTGGAGAGACCGACCGGGAGTTCGACGAACTCCTGGAATTCGTTGGGCAATTGCGCTTCGACAGGCTCGGATGTTTCCCCTACAGCCACGAGGAACACACCTCCGCCTTCAAGCACCTTGAAGATGATATCCCCGAAAAGATCAAAAAAGAACGGGTCGAGGCGCTCATGGAACTGCAGGAATCAATAGCTGCTGAGCGTAACCGGGAACTGGAAGGACGCGTCATGAAGGTCCTGGTCGATGAAGTCGAAGGCAGTATAGCCTATGCACGCACCGAATACGATGCACCGGAAGTCGATAACGACGTCCTTGTCGATATCGGAGACAACCCCGTTCAACCAGGCGATTTCTGTACGGTCACCATTGAGGAGAGCTCAGCCTATGAACTGCATGGAAGGGTGAATGACTGTTGAACTGTCGAGGTATTGATCGGTGAAATACTCCGTCATAGCCGCGCAGGAAAACCCTGCGATCGATCTTCTTTTTCAATCAGCTCCTCCAGGCATGTACGACAGATACACGTGTCATACCGTTCTGCCAGGGACCTCCTGATCGCCTCGGAAACATCGACAGAAGCGCACCAGCAATCGCCAGCGAGCCTGCATTCAAACGCTTTCCCGCATCGGGGACAGGTAACGGATTTCGGGCCTCCTGACCCCTCGTGACTGCTGTGATTCATAGTTCTTCATTCCAGAGTTAATGCATCACGCTATACGCTAAGCGTCTGACGCAGGGCTTTCTGCCAACCGGAGAGATATCGCTCTCTGACATCGGGATCCATGGCTGGCGTAAACCCGAAGGCTATCTCCCGCAACCCCTTCAACTCATCGACTGAGGTCCAGAAACCGGACTGCAAACCAGCAAGAAAAGCTGCTCCGAGCACGGTCGACTCGATATGTCGGGGTCTGTGTACCGCAATATCAAGAATATCTGCCTGAAACTGCATTAAAAAGTCGTTGCTGACCGCTCCCCCATCAACAATCAGGGCCTTCGGCATCATACCTGTATCAGCAGCCATCGCCCTGAAAACATCGTAGGACTGATAGGCAATAGACTCAAGTGCCGCCCTGACAATATGCTTTTTGTTAACGCCACGGGTCAGGCCGACAATCGTACCGCGGGCATCCATCCGCCAGTGAGGTGCTCCGAGACCAGCAAAGGCTGGAACGATATAGACGCCGCCATTCGATGCGATCTGCGCAGCAAGTATTTCAGATTCGGAAGCAGAGGAGATAAGCTGCAATTCATCGCGCAGCCACTGAATAACGGCTCCTGCAACAAATACTGAACCTTCCAGCGCATAGCAGGGCCTGGCGGATGCATCGAGAGCAAGCGTTGACAAGAGACCGTTTTGTGAACGGATACGCTCCCGGCCGGTGTTCATGACCATAAAGCATCCAGTCCCGTAGGTGTTCTTGAGACTACCCGGCTCAAAGCAGCACTGACCGAACAACGCCGCCTGCTGATCACCGGCAATCCCTGTAACCGGGACCCCCTGAAGAAGATCGATTGCGCTCACACGCCCGAAATCCGCCATGGAATTTCTCACTTCCGGAAGCATCGAACGAGGTATATCGAAGAGTTCAAGCAACTCATCATCCCAGCGTCGCTCCTCGATATTGAAAAGCAGCGTTCTGGACGCATTGGTCATATCAGTGGCGTGCACACTGCCGCCCGTCAGCTTCCATAACAGCCAGCTGTCGACGGTTCCGAAAAGAAGATCCTGACTCTCATCAGCAGCACAATGCTCCAGAATCCAGCGAATCTTTGTGGCACTGAAATAGGCATCGAGAGGCAACCCGGTTTTAGCGGTAATCATCGCGCTCTGATCCCGGTAACGGGTACACATCTCCGAGGTCCGTCTGCACTGCCAGACAATAGCGTTGCACACAGGCCTGCCCGTCTTTGCATCCCAGACAACCGTCGTCTCTCGCTGATTCGTTATCCCGATTGCCTTCACCGACGAAAAGCGTAACGCATCGCCGAGATCATCGATCGTATCAAGAACGCTCTGCCATATCGCTTCCGGATCGTGCTCAACCCACCCTTCACAGGGATAGATCTGGTTGAGTTCACGATAACTTCTTGCCAGAACCTCTCCGGCTGCGTCAAAAAGCATACATGTCGTTCCTGTCGTACCCTGATCCAGAGCAAGAATCGCCATCGATTGACCTTCTTTTTATCGTTAATGCCGCACGCTCCACCTCCTGCGTCTGCCACAGACAGACAGGTAAAAAGATACGGTAAAATTAAAAAAATGAACTGCTCCGACGCAAAAAATCCCCCGAGGAAGAACCCTGTCAGCATTACAGCTGTTTTTTACTATATTTTGCGCTTGACAACTATCTTGTTTTACGACCAATTCCTCTGCGACAAACGGCATCATCGCAAAGGCAACGGACAATACTGTTTAAGCAAACCAATGCCGGACAGCTCCCGATAGATGAAACAACCTTCACTGATATATCTCACAGGATTCAGCGGTTCAGGCAAATCAACCATCGGGCCTCTTCTGGCTAACTCTCTGGGATACGATTTTGTCGACCTTGATCAGCAAATAGAGCATCTGGCCGGCAAAACCATCAACCGGATTTTTACCGAAGAGGGTGAGGCGCATTTCAGAGATCTTGAGCTGATGGTTCTGCAAAACTATAGCGGAAAGAGCGAGCTGGTTGTTTCCCTCGGGGGCGGGCTCTTACAGAACGACCGGTGTTTTTCACTCATTATTTCGACTGGAACCCTGGTCTATCTTCATTCAAACCCTCTCGTCCTGGCCAAACGGCTAAGCCATAAAAGCGACCGCCCGCTTATGAAGGGGGAAGATGGTCAACGACTTTCGCGTGATGCTATCGAACAAAAAATTCTCAACATGCTCGAACAGCGCGAACCACGCTATAAAACCGCGCAGATCACCGTCGAAACCGATACCAAACGAATCGGCACCACAGTCGAAGAGTTGACCAGAAAGATAGAGCGCTATATTCGCCGGTGCGAAAAAAAACAGCTTGAACGCAATACCAAACAAAGAAAACAGTGAGTGAAATTATAGTCAGCACCCCGGTTACCGAAGATATTGCAGTCCTGTTCGACAAACATGGCCTGGCACGCAAAACCGTGGTTCTTTTTGATGAAAACACCAGAAAGCTTATCGGCAATCAGATTCTCGATAGCCTCGATCGCCAGGGCTTCATCTGGAAAGAACTTGTCATCCCGGCCAGGGAGACATCCAAAAGCTTCCGTACTGCAATGAAGCTCTACACGGAAATGATCGAGGCGCATGTCGACCGGGGGTGGAACCTTCTTGCTGTCGGCGGCGGTGTCGTCGGGGATCTCGGAGGATTCGTCGCAGCGAGTTATTACCGGGGCATTCCGGTCATTCAACTCCCGACAACTCTGCTGGCAATGACCGACAGCGCCATTGGAGGAAAAGTGGCCATCAACCATCCTCTGGGCAAAAACCTTATCGGCTTCTTCCACATGCCGCAACTGGTCCTGATTGATCCGGCATGGCTCAACACGCTTCCTGAAAGGGAAATCTATGCAGGCATGGCTGAAGTTGTCAAATACGGCTTCATTGCCGACAGGCAGTTCCTCTCCTACCTCGACGAACACTTCGATGAGATCGTTGCCGTCAAAGATCCATATGTCACCTACGCCATCCGGACCAGCGCGATGATCAAAGCCGATGTGGTTGAAAAAGATTTCAAAGAGGAAAGCGGACTGAGAGCCACCCTTAACTTCGGCCATACGTTTGGCCACGGACTGGAAAAGCTTGCCGACTATCGCCATATCCGCCATGGTGAAGCTGTTGCGCTCGGCATGGTCTGCGCGCTCATATTATCCGAAATGCTCGGGACCATCACTGAAGAGGAACTGCAGCAGGGGCTCAACGTCCTCTCAAGATTCAAATTCAGAAAAGGTCTGGTCGAAAAACATTTCAAGGTCCATCCTGCACAAAAGATCCTTGAAAGCATGCATTCAGACAAAAAAAAGGTAGACAGCGCGTTGCGTTTCGTTCTGCTCGACGGGCTCGGCAAAGCATTTCTTCACCGCGAGACACTTGACGATGAGCTGATTACGGGCGCTATAGAAAAAGCAAAAACGTTCTGCTGAAAAGGTTCGTCACCTGCAAGGAGCGGCTGAAGCGATCATGCGGAATTCATTCCGACAAGCATTCCCGCACCTTTGAGTACAGCATGCTCATCGACCGTCACCGCAACAGAAAGCCCTGAAGCGACCATTCGGCAATTGCCGCCGGTCATGAGCACCTCCACGTCGGTATCACCGGTCTCTGTCTGAAGAAAATCGCGTATCTCCCCCAGAATCCCGTCAACCTGCTTAATGCACCCCCAGTAGATCCCGCTCCGGATACAGGATTCTGTTGACCTCCCCAGGAGAGACGCACTGTCAGAGATCCGGACAAGAGGAAGCCTTGCTGTACGATCATGCAGTGAAAATGCCATGAGATCAATCCCCGGAAGAATCATCCCGCCTCGATAGCGATGGGAAGAGTCAAGCACATCAAAAGTCATAGCGGTCCCGATATCGACAGCAATAACTGCTTTTTGAGGGTAGATCCCCGCACTGATCGCCAACAGAGCGATACGATCCGGGCCAAATGATTCCCGAGGGCTGTACTCGAAACGAAACGGAAGATCAAGAGTGCTGTCGATCCCGACAATACGCATTGAAAAAAGCTCTTTGAGCGCAACTGCGAAAAGATCGGTCAATCTCGGCACTACGCTGCATACTCCGGCGACACGAATCTTCTGATGACGCTGAAGAAGTTCGTTAAGAGAAGATTCAATATCTCTCAGCGAGGCAAGCGATATAGTCGGAACCCGTAGGCATTCTAAGCAGCGGTCCTGTTGAAAAACCGCAATATCGGTACTTGAATTACCGATCTCTATAATCAGAAGAGCTTCTCTCATAAACAACGTCCTTTCCATTCAGGGACCTTCAACCTGAACACCGGAGAGCGCAGACACACCGTTGAGAATATCGTCGAAACCAGGAAAATTCCTTGTCACGAAAACTGAATCCCTGACACCCCCTCTTTCGGCAACAATAAAAACTTTCGGCGGAGGATTAAACGTGACCGCTTCCTGATAGACCGAGTCTATATCCCCTGCCCGAAAGGACTTTGAGTCACCGGTTCTATAGATGTAGATCATCGAGTCTTCAGTCAGAACGACACGATCTCCCTCCTGGCCATGTTCAGCAACAAAAACAGTATTGTAATAATTCGGAGCACCCAGAGAGATGGTTGTCATCACCAGCAGAACAAGACTTTTCCAGAGACAGCCAAGGTCAATACCGTAACTGAATTTACCGTAACGGAAAAAAATACCCCATCCGGCCGCAAGAAAAGCCATGGAAAGCGTCCATGTGAAGATGTAATAATAATCCAGCCACCAGCCCGGATAAGTCATGGGGTATTGAAATACCTGCTGCATAGTATTAAGTTTGTTCAGAAATCGTTAGTCCGGCCTATTAAAAGGATTAAGATAGCGCTTTTTGCATATTTCAAAAATTCCTCCTGGAGGGGATCGGCTCACATCAAAACAAAAACGATCATGCAATCCTATCACAAAGAACTCTGGATGAACGTCGCAGAAAGAATGGGCTTCGTCAATATCACTCGCGATGTTGAACTCGCTCTGGCTGAAAGCGGCATCCGTGAAGGGCTCTGTCTTGTCAATGCGATGCACATTACCGCGTCAGTATTTATCAATGACGATGAAGCGGGCCTTCACAGCGACTACAAACGATGGCTCGAAGAACTTGCCCCGCACAAACCGCTCAGCCGATACCGCCACAATATGACAGGTGAAGATAACGGGGACGCACACCATAAGCGCCAGATCATGGGAAGAGAGGTCGTCGTAGCTGTCACTGACGGACAGCTGCATTTCGGACCATGGGAACAGATTTTTTACGGCGAGTTTGACGGAAGAAGACAAAAACGGCTGCTGATCAAGATTATCGGAGAGTAATACCGGAAGGTATTGAGTTGCTGAATGCTTGTGCTATCATTCTGGCATAAAAAAAGGGAGCATTGAAGGCCCCCTTTTTTTATAGTCCACATCAGGAACAAATCAATGCTCGAAGAGCATCTCGGAATAGGTCGGCAACTCCCATTTACTGCGGTCGACCATCAGTTCGAGATGATCAGCCACGGCACGGACTTTGTCCATGGAAGGCAGCACGACTTCAGCACAGAAATCAGCCGCTTCGAACTCTTCCCCGACACTGCCAAGTTTTGCGATGACCACATCAAGCTCGGCAGTCAGATCAAGCAGATCAGAGAGATTTTCAGCAAGTTCTTTCAAATGAGCTCCCTGGCTCTTGAGTGCTTTGTCGGAAACCCCGATCCTGGAAGATGCCTCAACCAGAGCGTTGTAGGAGCTGGCAAGCTCGCCCTGATACTCCGACACGTCCGGAATAACAAAGGTCTTGAGCATCAGCTGCAGGGTTCGTGCTTCGATATCGATTCCTTTGACATAGCGTTCAAGACGGGTATTGAGCCTTGAAGTAAGCTCCTGGTCTGAAAGCACGCCGTATCTGGAGAACATCTCCCGGGTATCAACCTCAAGCAGCGACCTCAGAGCCTGAGGAGTATTCTTCAGGTTTGGAAGACTGCGGTTTGCAGCTGCCTCCTGAAGGTTCTCACTATAGTTGTCACCCTGATAGCGAACAGGCTTGGTTGCCGTGATCTCGGCACGCAGCACTTCAAGAATAGCTGCATCCTTCTCGACGCCACCATCGATTTTCTCCTGAATCTCGTTGGCAAGCTCATCCATAGCCTCCGCCATAAGCGTATTGAGAACCATGTTCGGAACAGAAATCGGCTGGGACGAACCAACAGCGCGGAACTCAAACTTGTTGCCGGTAAAGGCAAAAGGAGAGGTGCGATTTCTATCGGTATAGTCTTTATTAAGAATCGGCAGATGGGCAAGACCAAGGTTCAGAACCTGTTTCTCGGTCGCGAAATCAACCTTACCGGCTTCGATGGCATCGAGCACTTTCTCAAGAAGCTCACCGAGGAAGACAGTCACAACGGCAGGAGGAGCCTCATTGGCACCGAGACGATGATCATTACCGATGCTCGCAATCGATGCTCTCAGTACTGCAGAGCGCTTGAACACCCCTTTGAGCACAGCAGCCAGGAAGACAAGGAACTGAATGTTCGACTCAGGAGTATCACCCGGTTCGAGCAGATTCATACCCTCTGCGGTACCGATGGACCAGTTGTTGTGCTTACCTGAACCGTTGATGCCGGCAAACGGTTTCTCATGCATCAGAAGAGCAAAGCCTTTTCTGTCGGCGACTCTGCGCATGACCTCCATGACAAGAAGGTTGTGATCAGCGGCAATATTTGCACGTTCAAAAATAGGAGCCAGCTCAAACTGGTGCGGGGCAACCTCGTTGTGACGTGTTTTAGCAGGAATACCGAGCAGATAGAGCTCCTCTTCGACCTCCTGCATGAATTCGAGAACCCTGTTTGGAATAGAGCCGAAGTAGTGATCCTCAAGCTGCTGCCCTTTCGGAGGCATTGCGCCAAGAAGAGTCCGTCCGCTCATGATAAGGTCAGGACGCATCGAATAGAATTTGCGGTCCACAAGGAAATACTCCTGCTCAGCGCCTGCATAGGTATTAACACGGCTGACGTTGTCGACACCGAGAATACCGAGAAGCCGGATAGCAGATTTACTGACAGCATCCATAGAGCGAAGAAGAGGAGTCTTTTCATCAAGGGCCTCTCCATGGTAGGAAATAAACACTGTCGGAACACAAAGGGTATAGCCTTTGCCGCCTTTCATGAGAAAGGCCGGACTGGAAGGATCCCATGCGGTATAACCTCTGGCCTCAAAGGTC
>Ga0272443_10001429_pt1 | contig 34937 bp, 34 predicted proteins | sample SSMAcet12_FD_193581 | JGI IMG/M metagenome (GOLD analysis project Ga0272443, IMG submission 193581) | Marine sediment archaeal communities from Little Sippewissett salt marsh, Falmouth, MA, United States - SSM-Acet-12 | ecosystem: Environmental > Aquatic > Marine > Wetlands > Sediment ... | reverse complement strand
AATTTTCATAGAACCTTCCATATTGATCCAGGTCATTAAGACAACCATAACCCGAAATGGTAATCGAGAGTTTGTTTCCAGCACTCATAATTATAACGGGTAATCATATGTCAATCTTTTGGATTATGCAAACCACAAAACAATGAAAAACCCCCGGTAAAAATACCGGGGGCATCAGATTCATAGAAATTTTTACACTTTTCCTGTTCAACCGGCCTTATATTCCGCGCCCTTACGCAGAGCTTCCTTGTTGGCTGCCAGGAATTTCTTGTGCCGCTCCGGCAGGTGCGCATCCAGCCCTCTTTCCACCGCCTCCAATGACAGCAGCTCCAGGTTCGCCAGCAGCGCACCCAGCATGATCATGTTCAGCGAGCGTTCGCTGCCCATCTCCAGGGCGATATCGTTGCCCGGGATGCTGACCACTTTGATATCCTCCCTTTTCACCTCGCGGTTGATCATGGAGCTGTTCACCACCAGCACGCCATCCTTCGCTACAAGGTCTTCATATTTATCGAGGGAAGGTAGGTTCATAGCAATCACAGCAGTGGGGTTCTTGACCAGCGGTGAGCCGATCTCTTCCTCGGAGACGACCACCGTACAGTTCGCCGTGCCGCCGCGCATCTCTGGGCCATAGGATGGGATCCAGGTCACTTCCCTGCCCTCATCCATGGCCGAATAGGCCAGCAGCTGACCCGCGAACAAGACACCCTGCCCGCCAAAACCAGCAATAATCACTTCTTGTTGCATTGTCATCCCTCCCTAAATCTTGAGTTCCGCGACAGCGGGTGAGACTTTATAATCGCCCAGAGGGAAGAATTCCGTCATCCTCTCCTCCACCCAGCTCCGAGCGTCATCAGGCGTCATCTTCCAGTTTGTGGGGCAAGTGGACAGCAGCTCAACCAGGGCAAATCCCAGGCCGTGCTTCTGCACCTCAAAGGCTGTGCGGATGGCTTTCTTTGCCCGTTTGATCTCGCGTGGGTTGTGCATGCTTCGCCGGACCACATAAGCTGAACCGGTCAATGTGGACAGCAGTTCCGCCGTCTGGACCGGGTAGCCCTGCCGTTTAACATCCCGCCCGGTGGGTGAAGAGGTCGTCTTCTGCCCGGGGAGCGTGGTGGGCGCCATCTGGCCGCCGGTCATCCCATAGTTGGCGTTGTTGATGAAGATTACGCTGATCAGTTCGCCGCGGGAAGCCGCGCCGACAATTTCGCCCATGCCGATGGATGCCAGGTCACCGTCCCCCTGATAAGTGAAAACCGTGCTTTCCGGCAAAACCCGTTTGATCCCAGTCGCCATAGCCGGGGCACGCCCATGCGGCGCTTCGACAAAGTCAATATTGAAGTAGTTATAGATGAAAACCGAGCAGCCCACCGATGCCACGCCGATGGCATTGTCAACTTCACCCATCTCTTCCAACACTTCCGCCACAAGGCGGTGGGCTACGCCGTGCGTGCAGCCCGGGCAATAGTGGGTGACGCGGGGATCGTAAACTGCGGGTCGTTCATAAATCAATTTAGTAGGAACGTCTTTGAGTACCATAATCCACTCCTTAACCAATCGTCTCTGCCAGTCGTGGCAGCCAGCGGTCACGGGGGTGACCTTCCGTCGTCAGGGGGCCTTTGACAAGGCGCTCGATTTCAGTCAGTACCTCATCCGGGAAGGGAACAACGCCGCCCATCCGTCCGAAGAACTCGACCGGTTTGCGACCTCGTACGACCAGGCGGACGTCTTCAAGCATCTGACCGGAGTTCATTTCCACGACCAGGAAAGCCTGAACTTTTTGAGCCAGCTCATCCAGCACCTCATCCGGGAAGGGTGCAACGGTAATGGGGCGTAACAACCCAACTTTAATGCCCTTTTCTCGGGCGGCTCTAACCGCTGAAAGCGACACACGTCCTGCCGTGCCAAACCCAACCACAACGAATTCAGCATCATCCAGATAATAGCCCTTATAGCGGACTTCGTTCTTCTCGATCTCCTGCCAGCGCTGCATCAGGCGCAGGTTCATCACCTCCTGCGCGGGCGGGTCCAGGTTGATGGAGGTAAGCAAATGCCAGTCGCCGTCATCCCTGTTGCCGCGCACCGCCCAATCCGGGATGTCTTTCTTGAGGGGCTGCATGGGCGGGAGTTCCGCAGGTTCCATCATCTGCCCGATGCTGCCGTCCAGCATGATCGCTGTGATGGTACGGTACTTCTCAGCCAGGTCAAAAGCCAGGGCTGTCATGTCCACCGCTTCCTGCACACTGGCAGGTGCAAGGACAATCATGCGGTAATCGCCGTGACCGCCGCCGTGCACGATCTGGTTGTAATCGCCCTGCGCCGGGGCGATGTTGCCCAGGCCGGGTCCGCCGCGCACCACGTCCACCAGCACCATGGGGACTTCCGTCCCGGCGATATATGATAACCCCTCCATCATCAGGCTCACGCCTGGACTGGAGGATGATGTCATCACACGCTTGCCGGTGCAAGCTGCGCCGTAAACCATGTTGATCGCACCCAGCTCACTTTCCGCCTGGACAAACGGCCGTCCCAATTCAGGCATCCGTGCTGAGAGGTGCTCCAGAAGCTCGGTCTGCGGGGTGATCGGATAGCCGAAATAGGCTTCCAGACCAGCCCTTAGAGCGGCTTCCGCAACAGCAGTGTTCCCTTTAATCAATTCTTTTGCCATCTCATGCCTCCGTCTTTTTTCTTTCGTACCGGTAAACCGTGATCGCGGCATCCGGGCAGACGGTCGCGCAGATACCGCATCCGGTACAGGCATCCGGATTGATCATGTGGGCGGGATGGTAGCCTTTGGGAGTTAAATGCTCCATATCCAGCGCCAGCACGCCAAATGGGCAATCCGTCACGCACAGCTCGCATGCCTTGCAATATAACTCGTTAACTTCAATATATCCCTTCGCGGGCATTAACGATCCTCCTTATTTGGTTGGTTGAATGAGATGTCCTGTTCGATGCTTGGTGAGTGTTTCAGGACAGGCGCTATTAGTATACTCCAATCTGCAAAGGAGACATTCTATCATAGGTTCCAAACGCATTATTCCAAGAGTCCTTCCACATCCATGCTGTGAATTACCACTCAACCGACAAAATACCCCATTAATCATTATAGATCCTCGAAAAAAGCTCCGGTAGATCGTTGGCCAGGAGAGGGTTCTGAGCTGAAAGGAAAGTGATGTAGGCCGCACCACCCGCATAGAAAGAAACTCTGCTGAACGGCTGCTTTGCACCCCTCTTATTCTCCGGCAGACCCAGCGTACGCTGCAGGCAGTTCTCGACCCAACGGGCTAGGCCTTCCTTCCACTCCTGCCAGGCCATATATTCCAGATCGTGCAGACCAAGATATGCTCGGAGTTCCCCTCTTGCTTGTATAACGCCAGCTTCATTTCCCTCGCCTAATGCATCAAGGAAATGCCCATACCCCCGGACGAATGCCCTTGCAGTATAGGGAAAAGGATATTCAAGCTCCCACATCATATCATTGGTTTCCCGAGCCTGTTTTGCAATATCAAGCGACATCTTCAATTCCTGCTCACAGGTTGAAAACTGGTAGCAGTGAACGAACTCATGCAGGATCATCACCAACCCATCCGATGAGTCAAAGACGGCCGGCGTGACAACCGCAGCCATGCGTCCATTATAGTCATCGAGTGGAAACGCCGCCCTCACGCCTTCGGGTATGGGCATGGGGACGGGCGCATTTTTGACCAATTTATACGTCGGCTTCCCTGGGAGTCGATCATAGATTAAAAACTGCTGATCCTCAACCAATGCCACCGGATATGAATATCTAAATGTGGGATGTACCCCCATCACTTTATCTTGGAATCGAACCAATCGCTGAAAGCCCTCTTTGAATTTATCTAACATTTTTTCACCTTTATGGTAAAGGAACAGCCCATCCAAATTGTGCTGAAGCCTGAAAGTCAACGTTCAATCCGGGCGGATATGACCTTCTCCCTCGATGACCCATTTATAGGTCGTTAGTGCTTCCAAAGCCATCGGCCCGCGGGCGTGCAGCCGTTGCGTAGAAATCGCCACCTCCGCCCCCAATCCCAACTGTGCGCCATCGGTGAAACGCGTACTGGCATTCACATAGACGACTGCCGAATCGACCAGCTGGATGAAACGCTTGGCATGTTCTTCATCACGCGTCAGGATGCCATCCGAGTGGCCGGTGCTGTGTGCTTCGATATGCGCGATTGCTTCATCCAGACCCGCTACCACACAAACCCCTAACACCAATGAAAGCCATTCCCTATCAAAGTCCTCCGGGTCAGCGGGGGCTACCCTTTCATCCGCGCCTGTCAACCCAACAGCACATTGCAGCGCCTTTGGATCCATTTTCAATTGAACGCCGTCTTCTTCTAAATAATCCACCAGAGCCGGGATGAATTCTCCGGCAATCGCTCGATGCACAAGGACCGTATCCAAGGCATTGCACACCGTGGGGCGCTGGACCTTTGCATTTTGAATGATCCGCAGCGCGGCGGATCGGTCCGCACTTTCATCGACAAAAAGATGACAGATACCGATCCCACCAGTGATTACCGGAATCCGGCTGTTCTCACGACAGAACCGATGCAGCCCTGCCCCGCCCCGCGGGATCAGCATATCCACCGCGTCATTCATCTGCAGGAGTTCCATCACCAAAGCCCGGTCGCTTGAATCAATGAATTGGACGGCAGTCACAGGAATCCCGCAGGTTTCCAAGGCCTGATGAATGACCTGGACCAGCGCGCAGTTGGAATGCAGGGTCTCTTTGCCGCCCCGCAGGATAACAGCGTTGCCGGATTTTAGTGCCAGGCTCGCCACATCTACGGTCACATTCGGCCGAGATTCATAGATCACTGCCAGCACGCCAAGAGGCACGCGCTGTTTATGAACCCCCAAACCATTTGGCAGCACCTGAGAATCAAAGATTTCCCCAACCGGGTCCTTTAGCGCTGCCACTTTACGCACATCGTCTGCAATGCCCAATAAACGTGATTCATCCAGCCGCAGCCGTTCCAGCAGCGCCGGCTGCAGACCGTTCTGCTGAGCCAGGGTTACGTCTTTCGCATTGGCAGCCAATATGAGGTCTTGCGACGCAGCGATTTGATCTGCCAAAGCGATGAGCACCTCGTCCTTCGTTTCCCGGTTTAGGTTTCTCAAAATTTTCGAGCTCTCTCGAGCCTGCTGCCCCATTGTTTTCAGATCAACCATCGCGCTCCCTTTCCCTTAAAGCAATACCAGGTTGTCATGGTGGATCACCTCTGCACCATAGGCATACCCCAGGATTGTCTCAATTTGATCCGATTGCTGTCCCAAAATGCGCCGGATATCCGCCGCACTGTAATTACACAATCCCACAGCAACCTTCTGACCATCAGGATCAGACACAGTCACGCTCTCACCTCGCAAGAATTCGCCGGACACTTCGGTAATCCCAACGGGCAGCATACTCCTGCCCTGGCGCAGCGCATCTACGGCGCCCAGGTCAATTTTCAACTGACCACTTGCTTCCGCCAGCCCGGCCAGCAGGAACCGTTTTCGATTCTCCAAATGCGTGGTAATTGGTGTGAAAAACGTACCGATTCCTTCATTTGCCAGGACGATCCTGGGAATCACCTGTTCCGCCATCCCATTGGCGATAACCACAGCAGCCCCACCATGACGGGCCAACTCCGCAGCACTGAGCTTGCTGGCCATGCCGCCGGTTCCCAAAGCGCTGCTGCTTTCAGTAGCTGCTTTCAAAATCGCATCGGGGATATGTGCCTCATCCACCCGTTGGATCAATTCCGCATCATGATTCACTTCCGGGTTTTCCCAATAAACCCCGTCCTGATCCGTCAGCAGCAGCAAGAGGTCTGCTTCCAGGACGGTCGCGATCAGGGCGGAGAGATTGTCATTATCACCAAAGCGAATCTCTTCCGTAGCAATCGTATCATTCTCATTAATGATCGGGATAACACCAAACTCGAGCAGGGCTGAAAGTGTGTTCCGGGCATTCAGATAACGTCGTCTGTCCGCCAGATCATCGCGTGTCAGCAAAACCTGAGCGATCTCCTGCTCATATAAAGAAAACAGCTGTGTATAGACCGCCATCAGCCGCGGCTGGCCTATGGCTGCCAGCATCTGTTTGGCGGGTAAGAAGTGCGGCAGTTCCGGCTGCCCCAGCAGTTCCCGCCCAGCAGCAATGCCGCCTGAACTAACCACAACGACCTGCGTTCCGGCAGTCTGCACCTGGATCATCTGCCGCACCAGGTCCACCATACGCGCCAGGCATAATCCCAGTCCACCATCAGTAAGCGTTGACGTCCCGATTTTAATTACAACCCGATGATATGAACGGTCTTTTTGCATCTTTTTTCCAATCATAATCACAAACCATCTTCAAATTTCTCTTTATTATAAACGTCAAATTTTAGAAATGAGAAGTCCCTTCCGCTGGTGGTAAAATCGAAAGTAGCTTAACTTGGAACAGGAGTCTTTCAATGCCCGAAGCTGTGATTGTTGATGCAATCCGTACCCCCATCGGCAACCTGGGCGGCGCACTGGCGTCCATCCGTCCGGATGACCTGGCTGCCCTGCTTATCAAAGCCATCGTGGAAAGGAACGACCTCGACCCGGACCTAATTGAAGAGATCTACCTAGGTTGTGCCAACCAGGCCGGTGAAGATAACCGCAATATTGCCAGGATGGCTGCTCTCTTGTCTGGTTTGCCAGTCAGCGTGCCGGGCGTGACATTCAACCGTCTGTGTGCATCCGGCCTGACTGCGGTCAACGCTGCTGCCCGATCCATCCGTGCTGGGGACGGCGATGTCTTCATCGCCGGTGGGGTGGAAAGCATGAGCCGAGCGCCTTACGCCTTGCCCAAACCCGCCAGACTCGTTGGTGACCTGACCGCCTATGACACCACCCTGGGCTGGCGCTTCATTAACCCCAAAATGAAATCAAAATACAGCACTGAGCCATTGGGGATCACCGCTGAAAATATCGCAGAGATGAACGGCATCAGCCGCGAAGCGCAGGACCGCTTTGCCCTTGAAAGCCACCAGCGCGCCATCGCCGCAATTGATTCTGGTAAGTTCAGCGAAGAGATCCTGCCCGTACCCATCCCCCAGCGAAAAGGTGAATCCGTACTATTTGACACAGACGAACGCCCCAGAAGGGACACCTCACTGGAGGCACTCAGCCGACTGCGCCCGGCGTTCAAGCCAGATGGTACGGTCACCGCAGGGAACAGCTCCGGGTTAAATGACGGCGCAGCCGTCTTGCTGGTGATGAGTGAAGAGAAAGCAGCCGCGCTGGGAAAGCAGCCCATGGCACGCGTGGTCAGCATGGCGTCTGCCGGCGTGCCGCCGCGTGTGATGGGCCTGGGTCCCATCCCAGCCACACAGAAAGCATTGGCGCGGGCCGGCCTGTCCATCGAAGATATCCAGCTCTCCGAAGTCAACGAAGCCTTCGCCGCTCAGTCACTCGCCGTCCTGGATGAACTGGACCTGCCGCATGAGATCACCAATGTCAACGGCGGCGCGGTCGCCCTCGGACATCCGCTGGGGTGTTCCGGCGCACGCATCATGACCACCTTGCTGTATGAGATGCGCCGCAGAGCCGGGTCTGCTCATAAACCGTTTTTTGGGCTGGCTACGTTATGTGTGGGTGTCGGTCAGGGGGAAAGCACGATCGTGGAATGGATGGGTTGAGGACTGCTTGATGATATCTTCATAACTCACATGACTAGATAAGTTGAGGTCATGACAAGCCTGTTGCCATTCCTGATCAAATGAAACAATCACGTGTTTTCATTCTCTGAAAAACAAGATGGAACCAGGCCAAACTTAATCTTGAGGGAATTTTTGATTGCTTCGCTGCAATTACAAAAGACCCGTTATTTCAGGGCGATGAAGCTCCTCCAGCAAAAAAAATGAGGTGTAAGTGCAATTAATCCGCAGTCTCCGGTGAATCACCCAACGCACTCTCGATCAAGGCCTGAATGCGCGATACCATACTGACAGGGTTGGGATGCAATCCCTCAATCAGAAGGGCATCTTCAAAGACCTGTTCAGCAGCCAGCGCAAATTTCGGGTCATCGGCTGGAAGTGTCCCCAGGAGGATCATGATCCTGTGAAACGGGTTGAGTTCCAGCACTTTCTTGGGAAGTTCAAAATCCTTGTCCATGATTTGATAGATCCGCTGAAGGGGTTGTTCAGGGGCACCTTCGGGATCAACCAGCCTGGCAGGCGAATCGGAAAGACGTTCGGTTGTGCGCACATCGCTGACCTTGTCACCCAGGACAGTTTTGAAACGGGATACCAGATCATCCAATACGGCCTGGTCCAGGTCTTGAGATTCTTCAGTAACTTCGCCTGACTTTGGAAGTTCAGCGTCAGCAACATTGACCAGGGGATGATCCTCGAATGCCTTGAGCTGCAGGAGCATGAAAGGATCAACCGGATCGGTCAGCACGAGCACCTCGATGTCGGCTTTTCGAAAGGCGTCCATGTGTGGGCTGAACTGCACTGCGCCGGGATCTTCACCGAGGAAATAGTAAATTTCCTTCTGCTCCTGATCCGCCCGCGCTGCGATCTCCTTTAATGATGTCCAGTCTGAAAGATCCTTACTGGTATGAAAACGCAGCAAAGGAAACAGCTTTTCGGATTCGTCTTTCCCAATTGCCACACCTTCTTTCAGAAATGCACCATAGATTTGCCAGAACTGCTCATATTTTTCAGGATCCTGCTCACCGAATTCCCGCAGCATTTCCAGGGCCTTCCCGGTCACAAGTCGCTTTAGCAAAGCCATCACCTGGTTGGATTGGACGCTTTCACGGGAGACATTCAAAGGCAGGTCTTCCGAATCAACGACTCCCTGGATGAAACTCAGGTACTGCGGTAGGAGTTCCGTTGAAAATTCCTTGATCAGCACTTTGCGCGCATACAGCTTCAAGCCAGGCTCTTTACGTGGCGAGAAGACCAGATTCTTGGGGTCCTGCGGGACGAACAGGACCGCATACATTTGCGCCGGTGCATCCGCCACCATATGCGTGTGCATCAGCGGGTTGGTAAAGTCCAGCGTCAATTGCTTATAGAATTCCTGGTAAGCGTCTTCCTCAATTTCGCGGGGATTCTGCCGCCAGAGGGCAGTCTGCTGGTTGACGGGCTCTTCCGAATCGTTGAGGTAAATCGGGTATTGAATAAAATCCGAATGGCGTTTGATCACCTGGCGCAAACGTGATTCATCGAGATACTCTTTGGCTTCCTCATTCAGTTTGACTCTGATTTCCGTACCGCGTTTTTCGCGCTCAGCGCTTTCAAGTGTATAGGTGTCCTCGCCGGTCGCATACCAGGTTGTCGCTCCAGCCCCGCGTTGATACGATCGGGAGACCACTCTGATCCAATCCGCGACCATGAACGCCGAATAAAAGCCCACGCCAAACTGCCCAATGATATCCGAGACATTCTGCCTGGTATCCTGGACAGCCTCCACAAAAGCTTTTGCCCCTGACCGGGCAATCGTGCCGAGGTTGTCCATCAATTCCTCACGAGTCATCCCAATCCCGGTATCCTCAACCACCAGCATACCCGCATCCATATCCGTCCGGATGCGGATCTCCAGCGGTGCATCGGGGTCAAGGACATCCCGTTCTGTGAGCATGATGAAATCAAGCCGCGAAAGTGCATCTGAGGCATTTGAGATCAACTCTCGCAAGAATATCTCCCGTTCCGTGTAGAGGGAATGGATCAGGATATTCAAAAGCTGCTGCGTTTCAGCTTTAAATGGAATTGCTTTCCCGTCGGTATTTGTATCCTTCTCTGGCATTTATGAATCTCCCTTTGACAGTGAAATGAAATCTGCTGTTAATATAATCTAAATCAATAAGAATAATATTAGAAGTCTTTTCCCTGAGATAATAAAAAATTTGTATCAGAATGGCCCTTTTGACGTGATAAACTTAGCTGGTTTCGTCTATAATATTATAAACCACCTAGTTTTAAGGAAAGTGCCAGATGAGTCTCTTTGAAAACCTGTTTGGGCATCCAGCTGTTCGGATTTTACCGCCGGCGCAAAAAAAGGAGGTGGATCGCCTGTTTGATGAATTGGTAAAAATCGGCAGGTTAGATGACTTCCTTTCTCTGCAGCCAGGCGGACCTTTTGATATCCGCTGCCACCATATTCGGGCTCGCCAGATAGGCGTGCGACTGGACGAATTAGGCGGATTAGACCTGATGCAGGCAGCGCGTTCATACGTGCAGCGCAAGTTGAAGAAAACAAACCTGGAGGAGCATCTGGATTACTGCTGGCAGGATATCGGTGAATGGAAGCCCTAACTCTTCCCCGATTTATTCAATCAATATGCAGCAATATGGAAAATTTGGAATTCATTGAACTGTACCCAATGCTCGCGAATTGACTTGATTTACAGATCGCCATTAGAAAATCTATGGGTCCCCATCCAGGAATATGCTATCATTCAAAATGAATCAGAATCTAAGAATATTAAGTAAAGGAATTTATCATGAATTTTCAAGAGTACAAGCCAAAAGAAGAAGAACCTAAACGCGACTCACTCGGTTCCTTCACCTGGGCATTCATCCTGATCTGGGCAGGTCTGGTCTTCCTAGCATCCAATCTGGGCTACCTGGATATGATCGAGATCAAGCAATCACTACCGGAGGGACTCGAATTCCTCGGATTGAGTACCTGGTCTGTGATCTTCCTTGGCGCAGGGCTGATCTTGTTCATTGAGGCGATCATCCGTACCTTTGCCCCTGCCTACCGCTCCTCAGCTAGCGGGAATTTCTTCATGGCAGCAATATTCCTCGGCATCGGGTTGGGTGGTATCTTCGGTTGGGACGTCGTCTGGCCGTTCATTCTGATCGCCCTGGGTCTTTCAGCTCTGGCCGGTGCTCTGCTACGGAAACGGGAATAACACCGTTTCATAATCCACTTTTTAAAACACACCCTGCAAGACCTGTTTTGAGGAATTTGGCAAATGGATTGCATATCTTTGCAATCCATTTTATCTCAGGACGCACCCAAAGGTAATTCGCCTAAAAGAGAACAGATTTCTGAATTATGGGTGGGAAGGTAACAGCGGACATATCATGAATTTCGAAGAGGTCAACCTGATCCGACGCGCGAAGAACGGCGATGCGCTGGCCTTCGCACGTCTCCATGATATATATTACCCAATCGTCTACCGGTTCTTTTATTACCGTGTGGACGACATGGAAAGTGTCGAAACATTGTCATCGGACCTGTTTCTCAGGGTGACCGAGGAGCTGGGATTTTATAAGCTGCGCGGCATACCTTTCAAGGATTGGCTTTACACACTTTCGATGGATTTACTGATGGAACGGTCTCTGGTGCCAAGAAGAAGGTCTCAGGCAAAAAAACAGGCCACGCCAACACTGGAAACAAAAGCCAGCTCGCCAATGGATGCAGTATCACTGAAACACCTTCTATCATTCCTGCACCAGGATGAACGTGAGCTGGTCATCAGCAGGTTGATCGAAGAACGCTCTTCCCATATTGCGGCGCAAGATATCAACAGGAGCATCAGGAACACACGCTTGCGCCAACGCCTTGCCCTTTCAAAATTAAACCAGATCATCCAGCAGGAAGGTGCCACTGATGAAGCCTGAACGCGACTTTGCCCTCATTCTGGATGAGTCTCTGGATGCCCTTCAAAGCGGCAAAAGTCCAGAGTCCATCCTTAACTACTACCCGGATAAGGCTGAAAAGCTTGCTCCCCTGTTGAAGACCGCTGCCATCATCGCTCATACACCGAACCCCGCACCGCCAAAAGATGCGGCCATTGCCAGCAAGGCGCGCTTGATGAACATGCTGGCAGAACAAAAAAAAGATAGCCAGCGTCAAAAGGCAATGGTCATCGATGAACTTGGGGCAGGGCTTCATAAAGGACACGGCAGGTGCATCATCATCTTCGTTTTTATACTGGCAGTGATTTTTATCATCCTGAGCAGCTTGTTTGTCACCGCCGCAGAGTCACTGCCCGGAAGTCCCTTCTATCCCCTCAAGCTGGCCATGCAGGATTTCCGCCTTTTGCTGATCCTCAACCCAATAGAGAAACAAAGACGCCAGGATTTCATCCTCTGGATGCGTCAGCAGGACCTGCTGACCGCGATCGAGCAGGAGCGCATCCCGGAGGCCGACGCGCAGGCAACGCTGACCGCCATGCCAACTCCCATACAAATTTTGACGCCGCCGTGATAATCACAACGATGTCATTAAATTTTAAGATTCATTCACCAGCCTGGATTGTCTCCTGAGTTCAGCAACCCCCCGAATGACCAGGATCCCCACCGAAACAACAAAATAAGCGCTGAACAGGGCTGCTTCCGCCATATAGCCCAGAACCGGCACGATCAGGATCGCCAGCAGCACCTTGCCCAACATAGCGAAGAAACTTACCTTCAAGGGCAGTTCTGCCTTACCGAAACTCAGCAGCAGGGACCTGTCCCAGAAGAAGATGTTCGCCACGCCGTAGCCGATCAGGAGTACCAGCAGGACGCCGTAGGCCGGTTCATACCCAGCTTTATAGATATAAATCGTCCGCCCGAACAGCGACCAGGGAGAAAAGAGCATCTGCTTTCCCAAGAGCAGTAATCCGGCTGCCGCTGTGCCGGTCCATACCCCGGAAATGACAGTCACTCGCCTGAGGAGCAGTTTCAATTGCTCCCAGCGCTGCTTTGCTACGTGGCGTGTGATCTCCGGGTAAGTTGTGCTGATAAATGGCGTAATCGGCATCACCACCAAATTGATCACTGCCAGGGCAACCTTGAAATAGCCCGCAACGGTCGTGTCAAAGAAATAACTAACAAATAACACTTCACTATCGCGAGCTAAAATTGTAACAATGCTGCTGAAATTCGTATTGAGGGCAAAGCGTACCATCGATTTTCTCTCCGGTAAATTGCCGCGCATGGGCGTACGCCACCAGCGCTTGCCCAGGCTCATTGGCAGCCAGTACAGCGCCAGCAAGACCGGTCCGATTCCCAAAACCATCTTGCCTGCCAGGTAAACCAGCATCACCGGATAGATCCCACCCTGCGCCAGGAAGACCCACAGGAACAAGCCGGCAGTCAGCAGGCTTTGGAACAGGTTCAAGAGTGCCTGTGAGCGGAAATGCCCTGTCACCTGAAGCGCACCGTTTGCCGTCTCAGCCATCACATTTCCCAGGATCGCAATACCATAAATGATGAAAAGTGGCCTTGTAGCGGGGTCTTTCACAAAACTCGCCGCGCCCCATCCCGAAAGCAGCACCAGTACAAGGTAAGCAAACACGGACGTGGCCAATTCTGTCAGAGCAGCCGCCTTCAACACTGCCGCTGCCTTCTTCCGCTCATCATTTGCCAGGTATCCCCCCAAATAGCGCACAACAACATCGGCCATCCTGAAGGATAGCAGACGATTAACATTGGTGACAAACGCAATCACAACGCCCAACTCGCCAAAGCTCGCCACACCAAGCAAATTAGCAGTGAGGATGCTCAGGACAGCGCTGATCGCCTGCCCCCCGAAAAGATAAGCTGAATTACCGATCACCTTCTTCAGGACAATATCTTTCCCCCATGACCCTGTCCCAGAAAAGAAGCGCTTTATGGGGTTTCGATCTGGCTCGCCCATGTGCGTTCCTGCATATACCAATCCACCAACCGGGTCATACCCTCCTCCAGCGAAACCTGCGGTTCCCAACCCAAAAGGCTTTTTGCCTTGCTGGTGTCAGCATGGTTGGAACGTACATCGGCTGGATGGAACGGCTGGTGAGTGATGGTTGCCTTCTTGCCTATGCGCGTTTCCAGCATGGCAATCATTTTATTAATCGTGACCACTTCATGCCCACCCAGATTGATGATTTCATAGCCAAGTGGCTTGAGTGCCTGGATGGTCCCCCGAGCGATATCGTCAAGATAAGTAAAACCACGTGTCTGCTCCCCGTCGCCGTTCACCACCACCGGCAGCCCTTCAGCAATCCATTTACAAAACCGGAACATGACCATTTGAGGTCGGCCGGCCGGCCCATAGACCGTAAAATAGCGCAGGACGGTCGTATCGATACCATAGAGATGACTGTAGGCATGCGCCATCACCTCGACCCCTTTTTTCGTTGCCGCGTAAGGCTGGAGAGGATGGTTTGTATCATCACTTTCAGTATAAGGGGGTTCGGAAACACTACCATAAACACTCGAGGTGGAAGCCAGAACAAGTTTCGGTATTCCATATTGCCGGCAAAGCTCCAAGATATTCAAAGAGCCGGTGTTATTGGTTGCCACATAAATCCAGGGATCCAGCAGGCATCGCCGCGTTCCAGCCCAGGCCGCCAGGTGGATCACCCCTGCGACCTCCTCGGGCAGCCATTCAGAAAGCATATCAATGACAGGCTTCTCGGAAATATCTAGTTTACGGAAATGGAATCCATCCCTGCCCAGAAGTTTCCCCAGCCGATATTCCTTCAAACGGACATCATAAGCATCGTTGATATTATCCACACCATAGACCTTATGACCGTCATCCAGAAGGAATTCGATTACACGCGAGCCGATGAAACCAGCAGCGCCTGTCATTAAATAATTCGCCATCAGAGCCTAACCACTTTAGGGCTTTGTTTACCCGCCTTACCAAAGGCATTGCGGGTATCCACAATCAACTGCGCGCCTTCCAGTATCTTGCCATAGTCATAATCACTGTGATTGGTAATTACAACCACACAATCCGCAGCACGCACTTCTTCCATCAGGTCGTCTACGGAATCCATCACCAAGTTTTCATGGTCTACATGCGGAATATATGGATCATGATAAGCCACATCCGCACCTTTCTCCTTGAGCAGATGGATCACATCCAGTGCGGGTGATTCGCGGATATCATCAATATCAGGTTTATAAGCAACACCCAGGACCAATACCCGGCTGCCGTTGATCGCTTTCTTGTGCATATTCAACGCGTCCTGTACCTTACCAAGTACGTAACGCGGCATGCTGGTATTGATCTCAGAAGCCAGCTCGATGAAACGTGCTGTATAGTTCAGAGATTTGAGTTTCCAAGACAGATAAAGCGGATCGATCGGGATGCAGTGTCCTCCCAGGCCGGGTCCGGGTGTGAATTTCATAAAACCAAACGGTTTGGTTGCAGCTGCGTCAATTACCTCCCAAACATCAACCTTTAAACGGTCACACATAATTGCCAGTTCGTTAACCAGTCCGATGTTGATCATCCGGAAGGTGTTTTCAAGTAATTTTGCCATCTCAGCAACTTCACAAGTCGAGACAGGAATAACTGTCTCCAATGCCTGTCCATACCAAGCGGCAGCGACCTTGCCGCATTCTGGAGAAATCCCGCCAATCACCTTGGGCGTGTTGATGGTCGTCCAGTCCTCACGTCCTGGGTCCACGCGTTCGGGTGAAAAGGCAAGGAAGTAATCTTCGCATACCTTCAACTCGCTGGTTGTTTCAAATTCCGGCAGGACCATCTCCCGAGTTGTCCCCGGATAAGTGCTGGATTCGAGCACGATGACCATACCTTTATGCAAATACGGTGCTAGGGATTTCGTCGCGGAGGCGATGAATGAGAGATCCGGGTCACCTGTCTTGCGTAAAGGTGTCGGAACGCAGATAGAAACTGCGTCCACATCCTCAAGGACTGAATAATCAGAGCTGGCTGAGAGTTTCCCCACCGTGACCAAGGCTTCCACTCTTTCTGAATCAACATCCAGGATATAGCTCTCACCACGGTTGATCGCGGCTACCTTCTCCACCGAAGGATCAACGCCAATCACTGAAAATCCCGCCTCGGCAAATACAACTGCCAGCGGCAGACCCACATAACCTATACCGACAATGCCTACACGGGCAATCCGGTTTTCAAGCTTCTTAACTAAGGCTTTTTGAGTGCCATTCATTTTGGATTACCTCAAAAACAACGTATATTCAAGAAGTGAATTTTATCACAACCAGTCAATAAAAATAACCAGCAAATACAATTAAAAAAGTGCAAGTTGTTCAGTACCGTTTTCATCCGGTAGATTTTCTTCCAGTTCCACCTGACTCATAGCTACCAGGTCGGGATTATTTCGGCGGTTCTCCTGCGCCTTTTTAATCAAACTGGGAAGCTTGCTGAAATCCTGCTTCACCACACTCCGCAGTGAAGGTTGATGAAGCGCAGCGGCCGGGTGATACATGGGCACGATCATCCGCCCATTGAACCAGTATGACCGTCCGTGGATGCTGCTGATCTTGCCGTTATTTATAAAATGGGCCATTGAATAACGCCCAAGCGTCACAATCACATCCGGGTTGATGGCAACAATTTGCCGTTCCAAGTAGCCTCTGCAGGCTTCCAGCTCTTCCACCTGCGGATCACGGTTTCCAGGCGGACGGCATTTTACCACATTGGTTATAAATACTTTTTCACGGGTCAGCTTCGCTTCCGCCAGAAGCTCATCCAAAAATTTTCCCGCTGCGCCGACAAAGGGGAGCCCTTGCTGGTTTTCATGAAAGCCAGGCCCTTCACCAATAAACATGATCTCCGAATGAGGATCACCAGCTCCCGGAACTGCCATTTTTCTCGAATGCTTCAACTGGCAACGTGTACACACTGCCGTCTGTTCTGCAATTTCTTTTAATATGTCTTCCGGGTTCAAAATAGTCCTCCAATCATGTCACTCTAATAATAAAGCTGCTGCTTAACGATAAACTTACGATTGCATCAATCAGGGATCGGATTTGTCGTGCTTAAATAAATCGGCGCAAGGCTGACCGGATCTTCAACCTGATTCTTCATCAACTTTTCCCAGCCGATCTCTGCCAGAAAACTCGCCCGCCTTAAACAATGGGCTGGGGAAGCGATGATTGCATTCTTCCAGCGCCTTCCCAGAACTGAGCGGGCCGCCTCAGAGAGTTCGCCGCAGATCAGTGTGGGCTCATTGACGGTCTTCACGAGTTCTTCTGCGCTCATCACCGAAGGTTCTGCCTGCGGCTGCCAGGTATCGTTTTCCACCTTGTACGGCGCATAAGCCAGCCTGGTCCTGCCGGCATGAAGAACTGCCAGCATTGGCCTATCATCCAGCGGTTGTGCCGCAGCAATCACATCCAGTGAGGGAACGCCAACCAGAGGGATATTCAGGGCAAGTGCCATCCCTTTGGCTGCAGCAACACCTATCCGCAGGCTGGTGAACGAGCCAGGGCCGGTTGCAACAGTAAGGCCGATCAAATTCTCCCGATGCGCCCCGGTCTGCTCAAATAATTGCTGGATAGCAGGCGCTAACTCAACCGTATGATGATGCTGACTCTGCCAGGTCGTCTCGTAGAGAACGAAAACCCCATCATACAGCGCAAGGCTGATCCAGGAAGTTGAAGTATCAACAGCTAATAACACTAGAAATCTCCATATAGTTTTAATCGTAGTTTTTCCACGATCGCTTCAAATCGTTTGCCCTGCGGCGTCAGCAGCATTGCACGATGTTCCATACCCGTGTAGGTCAGATTGATCCAGAGGTATGTATCCGGGAGAACATCCTTAATGCGTTCTGCCCATTCAACCACCATTGTGCCGCGTTCAAGCATCCGGTCTAAATCCAGCTGCTCAGCCTCAAGTACGCTCCCCAACCGATAGGCGTCGATATGGAATAAACGTTGTTCATCCGGCCGCCGGTACTCATTTACAAGGACATAGGTCGGGCTGGTCACAGGGTCAAGGGTACCCCATCCCTGGGCAAGCCCCTGCACCAGTACGGTCTTCCCGGTGCCAAGGTTACCCTCCAGGCAGACAACATCGCCCTGCTGAAGGTATGCACCCAAATGGATGCCCAACCGGCGCGTCTGGTGAGGGCTATGGCTGAAGAATTCAAAACTGCTGTCATCTAAGATAGGCATAATACTATTCTAATCATATCAGGTTCAAGCAGGTTTGGCAGCTTGAATAATACTCTGAGCAATTTTCAGGGACGCATCCGGACGGGCAAGTTTCTTTGATACCCTGGCGACCTTCTTCATCTTATCCGGATTCTCCAACCAATACCGTAAAATCGTAACCACCTGTTCAGGATAAGGCGCCCACACACCCGCACCTTTCTCAATCACATAATCTACATTGCCTTCTTCCTGCCCCGGCATACGTGAATAGAGGACAATGGGTAGGCTCGCCGTAAATGCCTCCGAGATAGTCCCGGGGCCAGCTTTCGTAAGGATGATATCGGCCGCGTTCATCAAGTCCGGCATGTTTTCTACAAAGCCGTAGATGATCGCATTTGTTTGCAGATCAGCTTCATCCAGATTTCCTTTCAAAACCTCGTTTCGCCCTGCAATGATTGCCAATGTGAGGTCCAGATTTGCCTGGTCAACTGCATAAACCATTTCCTCGATCGGTCCCATCCCTTCACCCCCTCCTGCCATCAGTACAACCACCTGGTCTTTAGGCCATCCCAATCGTTCCCTTAATTCCGATTTTGTGGCTGAGGGGTGCCGAAACTTATCTGCAATTGGCTGTCCAACCACGCTGATCTTGTCCTCCGCCATGCCAATATCCAAACCGCGTTGTCGTGCTTCTTCTGTAGGTGCCAGGGTCAGGGTCGCGCTGGTGTTGTACCAGAAAGCATGCGTTGTGACCATGTCCGTGATCACAATGATATATGGATTGTGATTGGCTCCCAACATCCGAAGGATAGGCGTGTTGATGATTGGGTGTACTGAAAGAAAAACGTCGCAGGGATGTTCTATAACCAGCCGCTCTGCTGCATTACGGATATACGGCCAGAGAACATCCTGAACGAGCTTTGAGCGGTATTTCCCATTACTTAGCTTATAACCCAGTTCCCAAAGATCTGGGACCTTCGCCATAGGTGCATATGTGGTCACAGCCATGTCAAAAGGCGGGGGAGCGTATTCGACGAAAAAATCCAGCATCTCGGTCGTGACCTGGCCGGGGAAATAGATATCCAATGTCTCTATGATAGCCTGGGCAGCGCTGCGATGTCCTCCCCCTGTATCAGAAAAAAGGAAGAGGACATGCGGTTTCTTATCCTTCTTCTGCATGGGTGTTGTCACCTTTTTGAATAATTGCTTTCGTTCGGTTCTTCAGGGCGCGCCTTTCGAGCATGATCCTTCTCCCACATTCAAGGCACTCAAGCCCAATATCCGCTCCCAAACGTACAACCCGCCACTCATATCCACCGCAAGGATGCGGTTTGCGCATGCGGATTATATCGCCGAGACTGATTTCTTCTAACACGTTTGGATTATACCACTCAGAGGAATCCGCCCTGTTTCTGCGCGCAAGCTATCACAAAGCGCCGACAGCCTGTCAAGTTATGACAATGAGTCTGGTTCGTCCAGAAGTATCTTAAGCCTGGGATGATTAGCATAGAAACCACGATATTCGGTTGGAAGTAGAGCCGCGATTCGGCACATGATCTCATCAGTATAGCGAGCCAGCCAATCCTGACGGTCCTGCATGTCAAATTCAGGCAGCGTATAGGGCTTGCCAACTCGAACCGTCACCAGGGGCCGCTGCAAATGCATCCATCCCTGATTGACTTTATCTGAACCAATAATGCCGACAGGGACAATAGGCACAGATGCCCTGGCCGCCAGGAGCGCGGCGCCCTGTTTCCCTTGCAATAAACCTTGTGAATCCCGGCTGCGAGTGCCTTCCGGGGCTATCCCCACCACCTCTCCCTGCCTGAGGTAGTCCAATGCCTTACGTAAAGCAGCAAAATCTGTGGTCTCACGATCCATCCAAACCATATCAGCCACCCTTTTAAGAATCCACCTGAAGAACGGCTTCTCTTGATACTTTTTTGCAACTATGGCAACCAGATCCTCACGGTCTGTGATGGTAAGCAGTAAGGGGGTGTCCAACCTGCTGAGGTGGTTTGTGGTGATCAGTACACCCCCGGCTTCTGGAATACGCTGGGGGTTGACCACCTCCAATTTGATCAGCGTCCGCACCAAAAAGCGAATTGTGGATAGTAATGGATGGGTACTCATAAGATTACACTCCATTTAGAATTAACAACAGACCGCATTAATAGTTACCGCTTCCAAGAATGTTTTCAACAGTATGCCATATCTCAATGACTGTCCGATCCAAAAATATCATTGGTTTGTTCAGATAGTTGTTTCTTAACGAAATGCCTGCGAATCAGGAATAAACAGACAGCATAAACAATGAGCAAGACCACTAATGGTACATAAAATACCAGGTCCTGCCAAATCGTTGTCTCCAATCCATATAAATAAATTGGCGCTATGCCTGAAAACAAAGCAAATAAATTCCAAAAGCCATGAAGAGAAATTGCTGCCAGGATGGTGAAAATTTGAAAGCCCCATTTCCCTTTCTGCCAGGATTTCGCTAAACCCCAGCCAACCAGACCGGATGCGAGCATGTGCAGTACCGAGGTTCCACCCCGACCGATGGTGACAAAGAGCCAATCCTCAGCTGTACTGAACGCAGTTGCATACAGGACGTTTTCCATCAATGCAAACCCAGCCCCACAAAGCACACCGCCAATAAAACCTTCCCTTTCCGTGATGTTTCGCCCGACAAGGAACCAGAGCACTAGAGGTTTGCAGATCTCTTCAATAATCGGAATGATGCCGCAAAAGATCGCTGCCATCCAGAAGAGAATAGATGGCTGTAAGAGATACGACTCGAACAGCCTGATTGCGGCTTCAAGGTCATCACCGACAAGCTGGACCTTAGTAAAGAGGTAAACCACGGTATGCTCAAATGAAGGGTCAATGGAAATCTTAAAAGACACCCATAGTAATACAACTAGACCCAGAGAAAGCAATACAACTAATTCAACAATACTGATCAGGATCGGCGTTGCAGCAAAACTAAAACCAAAAACCTGCCACTTCCTGAATTGAGAACCCGCTTTTAGTTTCCACTGCGCGGCATTATACATCCATAAGACCGGCAATCCTGCAGCAATAATATTGATCGGTCCTAATAAAAAAGCGGCTGCTTTGGGGCTGCCGGCGACAAGCCAGCCAATAAATACAACGATTGGCCAGGCAAAAATCAGCCACATTACAACTTTCGGAACGACCTTACGATTGGTATCTAGCCATGCAGGGATCGGCTGTTCTCGCAGGCGATAAATACTCAATAATAAGATCGGCAACAGTAAAATCCCTCCAAGGATTGACGCCCAGGTCAAGAGCCCGGTGGTAATCGCCTGGGTCAGGTCTCCCTGAGCGGTTAGGATATCCAACAAACAAAATATGCCCAACGTTAGGGATTGAGTCAGGAAATACAGGACTGCCAATGCACTCAGCACAATGCTAATTATCAAATGCCAGTTCCTGGCTGGGGGTCTTTCTGTCATCGTCAATCCTGTTTTTTCTCTTAATTTCCAATGATTTCTACATCATAGATGACCGTTGCATCTTCAAAATCGACTGCCGTTGTGTCATCACGCAAGGCAATTTCATCCAAAACTGCCAGGCTTTCCTCAGTCACCTGCCCAAAGATCGTATAGAGGCCATCCAGGTCAGATTGAGGAGCAAGCGTAATGAAAAATTGGCTACCATTTTTATCTGTGCCGGAATTTGCCATCCCGACCACACCAATGCCGTCAAAGCTCAGATCATCACTGATTTCATCGACGAATGTGTACCCAGGGGTCATCACACCCATTCCCGAAGGGTCACCAGCTATGGCGACATAATCTTCGGTAACATTGTGGAAGTAGAGATCATCAAACCAACCCTCCTGGGCAAGGAAGACAAACGAGTTGACCGCAAGAGGAGCAGCATCAGGGTACAGCTCAATCTCGATATTCCCCACATCTGTGCGTAATATCGCCGTATAGGCATTGTCCTGGTTGATCACCCATGGGGGACATTCCTCGTACCCATCATATTGACTGATGCTGATAAGGCTGAAGAGGTCCGGTAAGTTATCACTGTAGATCCGGTCGTTGAAAACCACAAAAGGCGTATAGTTCATGCCCATCGAGATGCGCTCAGTCCCAAGTGCTTCCAGCGCAGCCCGTGCATCCGCATCCAGCATGTCAGCCTCAAACTGATCCCCATCAAGCCCAAGCGCTTCAGCCTGAGACCGTGCCCAGTCAATAAATTCTTCATCTGTATAGTAAAACCAGACGCCCTGGTTCTCATAGAGGAGATCATGCATCTCCCAGAACTTCCCTTGAGCACCCGCTGCTTCACCAGCCATTCCGGAAAGATAAGCTTTATCATGGATCGAGGCAAGCGGTAAATGTCTGAAAACGACCTTGATGCTCTCTGGGAAATAATGGAGTAATGTTTCAGTATACGAAGCGAAGTACACACAGGCCGAGCATTGAAAATCAGCATATTCAAAAATTGTGATAGGTGCATCAGGGTTCCCCCTGATCCAGTCATCCTCCAATGAAAGTGGGGGGAGTTGATCGACGATCGCCTGATAATAATCCGCCTCTGTAGTGGTCTCATAGTCATAGGTCGTTGAACAGGGCATCGTCCCCCCATCCAAGATTATTTCTGTCTCGGTCACTTCTTCAGTTGCTACCTCTGTAACTTCCTGCGTTGTTTCAACATCCGGTGCTTCCGTTGATTCAGCGTCTTTCGCCTTACAGGCTGAGAATAATAAAACCCCGATCAGCAATACGAATATGGCTTTCTTAGACATACGTGCCTTCCTTATAATATTTAATGGTTCATCCCTTGCAGATCAGTCTCCTGGATGATTTCAGTTATTTAATTTCTTAAGTCCTTCGAGGACAGCTCTCTGCATTGCGTCCTGAACTTCCTTCTTGCTTTTCGTCGCATCGATGACTACCCAGCGCTCAGGCTCAGCCTTTGCCAGTTTATGATATCCATCGTGCACGCGTTGGTGAAATGCTTCAGCGTAAGCATCCAGGCGGTTCCACTCTGTCCCGTTGTCCAGCTTCCTTTCCAATCCCGCTTGGACGGGGATATCCAGCAAAAGCGTCAAATCCGGTGTCAATCCCCCGGTTGAAAACGTCAGCATGGTACGTAATATTTCCAGATCAATATCATGTCCATAACCCTGGTAAGCCAGGGTTGAATCGCCAAAGCGGTCGCAAAGGACAATCTTACCTGCTGCAAGTGCAGGGCGAATCAGTCCATCCACATGCTGAGCGCGTGCTGCCAAAAACAAAAGAATTTCCGTTCGCGGGACAATGGACACATTCTCGAGATTCATCAGGACTTCTCTGATTTGATCGCCAACAGGCGTTCCTCCCGGTTCACGGGTTACGACCACTTCATATCCAGCATTTCGCAGGAATTCTGCGAGTGCGGGCAATTGTGAGGTCTTGCCGCTGCCTTCCGGGCCTTCCAAAGTGATGAACATATTCAGTCCCTGAAAATCCTGACATGCCGGTTGGGTTCCTTTCCATAGGAATGGGAAACCAGGTCTGCCTGGCGCGCCATCTCATGCTGCAGCCGACGGACCGTCGCAGAGGCAGGTGCAAGATCAACCCAGCGCTGTCCATTAAGTACCGCCTGAATCGCAGCCTGTGTCTGATCAACAACAACTTTATCGGATGCGGGTCGCGTGGAAACACTTTCGAGGTTGAAAAGGTCTGCCAGGAATTGTTCCATCTGCTGGCTGGTGTTGGCGCGCAATACGAATATTGGCATTCCGCGTTGTTCCGCTTCAACCACCGGTTGCTGGCGCTCACGGTAATAACGCTTTAGTGTTAAAAGCGCATCCGCGTCCTTAAGGTTGCGAACGATCCTGGCGGGTACGCCCAATTCTTTTGCTGCCTGAAGGAGACGGTTGCGAGCCACGCCATAAGGATAAATATCCACAGGCTTAAGCGTCTGCTGTACTTCTTGGATCATCGTCAGGCTTTCTCCAGGCGTACCTGCTGTTTGAACTCCTTTTTGCGGTCGTTGGTTCCCACCTGACCGGCTGAACGGTGTTGTATCAACCTTACTGTTCCGGTTCAGAGCTTGTGCTGCTGTACTGAGCGCAGGGGTCGACAGCTTCTGTATGTGGATCTTATTCTCATCGTCGCGATAGCGTATCTCCGGTGGGAGAGGATATCCGCGTAATAACGAGTCCACCGCAGCGGACACATCACTCTGCACCGCTATGCGGTCCCGATCCTGGATCTCTACCAATACATCAAAAGTTGGCGGCGCCCGGCGTTCAAGCACAGTCTTTTGCGTGCCCCGCCGGCGTGCTTCCTCATCCGAGAGGGTGACTGATTCGATCCCGCCGACCAGGTCGGAGAGGGTCGGGTTCAGCAGCAAGTTCTCAAGTGTATTCCCATGAGCGGTACCGATCAACTGCACACCCCGTTCAGCGATCGTACGGGCAGCCATGGCTTCCAGTTCCCGCCCGATCTCATCAATCACAATCACCTCAGGATTATGATTCTCAACGGCTTCGATCATGACTTCATGCTGAAGCGAGGGCTTCGCCACCTGCATCCTTCGCGCAGCACCAATAGCAGGGTGAGGGACATCTCCGTCCCCGCCGATTTCATTGCTGGTATCCACGATGATCACCCTGGCGGTCTCCGCCAGGATACGCGCAGCCTCCCGCAGGATTGTGGTCTTTCCCACACCGGGCCGCCCCATGATCAGGATACTCGCGCCGGATTCAATCAAATCCTGGATGATATCACTCGTTCCATAGACCGCACGCCCAATCCGACAGGTCAATCCAACCACCTCATTGTGACGGTTGCGGATTGCCGAGATCCTGTGCAGGGTTCGCTCGATCCCGGCCCGGTTATCAGCATCAAACTCTGAAATGGAACCCGTGATCCCACAGATATCATCATAGGTGATCTCTGTGTCGCTCAACTCTTTTTCACACTGGACAAAACGGGCTTTGGGCAAACGCCCAAGATCCATAACGATCTCAAGGAGATTTTCACTATCATTTAATTCCCGAACTTTCCTGGAAATATGCTCAGGTAGGACGTCAAGCAGTAAATCCAGGTCATCGGTAATTTTCTGGTGTTCCAGCATGTATTTCTTCAAATTTCTTTATTTTTCCTTGCTTCAAAATTTAATTACATTGGATATTATTGTATCCGTTTTTTATTATTCTACCTGTGACAGTCTCGTTATGGTTTAAGTCGGGATCATCACTAGCGTCTCTGAATAGGCGCTAAAGGAACCGTCGGTTCAGGGTTACCGTTTTCCAGGACTGAGAAAGACAGGTCTGCATGGACGCGCTGACGAACGGCCAGGTAACGCACCATGACGGCTTGTTCCGGTCCGGCGTCACCGGGAAGGTTTTCCAAAGCATTTTCTATCCAGGGCTGGTAGGAACGGGCAGTCATATACACCGGTCTGCCTGCCAGGTCTGGCAGGGTAATCAGCAGCTGCGTTAAAAGGTCGGTTATATTTTCAACTGATTGCGGGTGGATGAACGGCAGCACCCAAACCCCTACAGGCCCATAAACCATATCGGCATAAGCCTGCACTGCTCCCGAACCGTCATCATAGACCATGCCCAGCATCTGCAGCCGGGTCAGGGGTTCAATAGGTTGAATCAGCGGCGGAACGAGGGTGGCATATAATGCCCTTACAGCGGGGATATCTTCGCTGTTCCACAGCCGCCATCTTCCGATTAGCTCAGGTATTGCCGGGCTTTCTCCCTGGAACCTGAACACACGCTGTTTGGCCAGGACCGAAAAACTAGCTTTCCGAAATTGTGAAAATAATGCTGAGTCTAAATCAAGGTCAGCCAGGACCTGTTTTGCGCCCCAATGACCTGCCTTAACGATCAGCCCTTCCAATAGCGTGAGTAAAGCTTTCGGATCGTTATCATCCGGCGGCAGCAGGTAGTTAATGGATGCACTGTCAAGCTTAGGGGATTGATGGATTTGCCCGAGCCAGGACCTTTTATCCTCATCAAGCTCACAAATACCTGTAAATATTTGGGCTGGAGACCTGAATGAAGCGAGCAGACTCGTCCAGGAAAGCGGCTGGCCACTCGTTAACGTCAGGATATTATCCAGGCTTCGCAGCTTGTCGCGGCGCTTATAGATATATGGCCAGTCAATCCAGGTAATCGGATGGATTTCTATAGGCTCAACTCCATAAAATATTGGTGGAAGCGTGCATCTGAGGTCAACTCCGGATGGAATGCTGTTGCCAGGAGCCTGCCCTGCCGGGCTGCAACGATCCTCCCATCAGGCAATGTCAACAATGCTTCTGCACTTCCAGAGACTGATTTTATGATCGGTGCACGAATAAAAACTGCATGATATGGGCACTCCTGTCCCTCCTTCAGGAAAGGGGCTTCCAAATCAATTTCAAAGCTGTCAACCTGCCGTCCAAAAGCATTACGCTCTACGTTGATGTCCATCAATCCCAGAAGGGTCTGTTCCCGTTGAGCATCCTTTGAAAGCAGGATCGCACCCGCACAGGTGCCCCAAATGGCATGCTCGTGTCCAAAAGTCCGTAGGGGTTCCAGAAGATCGAATGCAACAATCAACTTCCCGATGGTGGTGGATTCTCCACCGGGAATGATCAAACCTTGAATGCCCTCAAGATGCCCGGGCAGTTTTACCAGTCGTGGGGTGACGCCGATCTCTTCCAGCATGCGACAATGTTCAATAACATCACCCTGCAGGGCAAGGACGCCGATTTCCATGTTAGTTTTCTTCAATGTTGATTTCTCACCAACCGCGTGAGGCGATCAATTCCTCTTCAGGGATATCCGTGACCTGACGACCAACCATGGGTTCACCCAGGTTGCGGCTCACTTCCGCCAGGATCTTCGGATCAGTATAGTGCGTGGTCGCTTTGACAATCGCATTGGCACGTTTGGCCGGATCTCCGGATTTGAAAATGCCGGAGCCCACAAAAACGCCCTCCACACCAAGCTGCATCATCAAGGCGGCATCGGCCGGCGTTGCAATCCCACCAGCCGCAAAATTAACCACAGGCAGATGGCCCAATTCACGTGTCTCTTTCACAAGCTCGTATGGTGCACCGATCTCTTTGGCAAACGCCATCAATTCTTCTTCTGGCATATTTTGCAATCTGCGGATCTCGCCCAATACACTGCGGGCATGCCGCACTGCCTCAACCACATCACCGGTCCCGGCTTCGCCCTTGGTGCGGATCATGGCCGCTCCTTCACCTATCCTGCGCAGTGCTTCGCCCAAGTTGCGGCAGCCGCACACAAAGGGAACTTTGAATTCGTGCTTATTGATATGATGCGCCTCATCTGCAGGCGTCAGCACCTCTGATTCATCAATATAATCCACCCCTAGGGCTTCCAGGATCTGAGCCTCCACAAAATGGCCGATCCGACATTTTGCCATCACGGGGATGGAGACAGAATCCATGATCTGCATGATCAACTCTGGGTCGCTCATCCGGGCAACACCGCCGTCAGCACGGATATCTGCCGGGACGCGTTCCAAAGCCATCACGGCTACCGCACCGGCTTCCTCCGCAATCTTCGCATGCTCGGGTGTGACCACATCCATGATCACCCCACCCTTTAACATTTGTGCCAAGCCCTTCTTAACCTTAAATGTTGCGACCTGCTGCTCCATAACACCTCCAAAACTAATCTCTCTGGGATTCTACCACGCGGAAGGTATACGTTCAATGAAATAAATCTGCTTCAGCTAGCCATTACTGGAATGATTATCACCCCCCTAAATCGCTATATGTCATCAATATATTTTGTCTCATCCAGGAGGGAGTTCTCATCCTTTTGAATGACCCCAGCCCCCTGCTCCGGTATATCCCTGGACGATTCAATTTCTTCTGCTTCCTGCAATTCCTCTGGCGTTGCGCGCCTGACCATCACCCACTTGCCGCAATGTTCACACCGGTCAAGCTTTCCAACCAACAGGTTTATCCCCCAAATGTGCTGGGGGAAAGGATACCCGCATTTCGGACAAACCGCCCCGCCCAATACCCCGTAGTCACGTCTTTTCCCAGTTTGATGAGAAACTTTTTTCCTGCCTTTGAAGGCGAATATCTGAACGATAACAGCAATCGTCATCACACCTAACAGGGTTCCCCCAATCCAGAGCAATATCTCCGTTAATTCTTGTTTGGCGTAATCAGGAGGTACGAAGTGATATTCTAAGATGGGTGTATTCTCCAGGTTCCCATTTTTTAGCCACACCTCAGCAGATAACGAATGATTGCCAGGGATAAACTCAACCGTATTAAATTGATATTCAAAGGGCGGTTCCTGGATAATACTGATCAACTCTCCATCAAATAGAAAATATACTTTCTCAACAAGCTCCTCATCACCCACCAGGGAAATGGTGAACTTTCCCTGAATATCACTTCCCCATGCATAACCGAAATCTTTCCCCAAATGGATAGTGTAGTCATTCCCCTGACCGTAAACGATCTGTGGTGTGTAAAAAAATAAAACAAGCAAACCAATCAGGATTAACCCTGAATTTCTTTTCTTTGCCTCTAGCATACTCATCTACTTCCAGCGGGTCAGGATTTTCTCTCGTTGGAAAATATCCACACCCAAATAAATCATGCCAATATCCACAAGGATCATTCCTCCGATAAAAAGCAGCATGACAAACACATTGATAACGATGACACCCGCCAGCTGCGCAAAGATCAAGCCAAGAATGGGAACGATCAAGACCGAAGCAATTTGCTCAGCCACGCGCGGGTCATTTACTCGAGAAGATACAAACAGCGCAAAATTTACCGCTGCGATTGCCATCAGCGGACCCGCTACCAGTACCGCTAACAGCCAAGTTGGTCCAGCAATGTAATTGATAACCACCTTGCTGACACCTATCAAAGGTAAAACCGCCAGGAAAATACCGAAGGATACCCACCCGATCAGTATTGCCGGCAGGGCAGCCGCAAGACCTTTTCCCGCGAGAAGCTCCATCGTTGTGATAGGTGTTGCCAGCAATGGCTCCAGGCTGTGTGTTGTTTTTTCACCGACAATACTATAGGCCGCAATCGTTACCGGGATAATCACAGGCATCATCATGAAGATCAATAAAAACTGATTGACGATGTATATCTGCATGCACTCGCCGCCGGTCATGTCCTCACCACATACGGACAGGAATTCAACCGGGACATCTGCCATATTAACTCCACCCATATCTCCGAAGCCGCGGCCGATGAAGAACAGCATCACCAAAGGCAGCAAGGTAAAGATCAAAGGCATAAATATCATCGTAAAAACGACCAGTCGGTTCTTGAAGACTTCTGCCCATTCTTTTTCAATGATCGTGCGGATATGCTTCATGACCCCACCTCAGCTTCTTGGGAATCCTGAATGGTTTGTAGATAGACATCCTCCAGGGAATGTCTAAGCTCACCCACAAATTGAACCGCCGCGCCCCGGTCGATAAGGATACGGATAATCTGCGGATTCAACTTCTCCGGGTCATCCATCGACACAACCAGTTTTTGATCAATTGATTGGATATCTATCACCCCTGGCAGCACCCTGATGGGATCCAACCACGCCTGGTCCAACACTCTGAGGTGAAAGACAACCTTGCGCCCAAATAGCTCTCGGCGCAGACTTAGCGGCGTATCGATCTTTATTAACCGGGTCTTGAATATCGCGATCCGGTCACAAAGCCTGTCCGCCTCGTTCAGGTTATGTGTACAGATAAATGTCGTCCGTCCCTGACCTCGTAGCGCCTCGATAAACTCCCGGACCAGGCGGGCGGCTTCTGGATCAAGTCCGCTGGTAGGTTCATCTAAGAAGAGTACCCGCGGTTCATGCAATAGTGCTCTTGCAATTGCCAGCTTTTGTCGCATCCCTTTTGAGAAACTCCCTACTGGATCGTCACGCCGTGTCCAGAGATCCAGCATCCGCAGATATTTGGTCACCTGCCCGTCCACATCTTCAACATCATACAGGTTGGCGTAAATTCCCAGGTTCTTCCATGCACTGAGCTGCTCATAAAGGCCCGGGCTTTCAGTTAGAATTCCCACAGACCTTCGAATTGCCTGATCTTCTTTTCCCACTTCAAGACCGTTCACCCAAGCAGAGCCAGACGTGGGAGCTATCAGGCTGGTCAGCATCCGGACCGAGGTCGTCTTTCCAGCCCCGTTAGGGCCCAGGAAACCAAAGACCTCACCTTCAGCCACGGAAAGGGTCAGATCCTTGACCGCAACAATATCCGGACTTTTCTTGATCTTGAATATTTTCGTCAGTCCCTTTGTCTCAATCATTTTTCACCGACCTGTAAAACATATGATGTTATTCCTCACTCATTTCAGAGCTAAATGAAAGCCAATAAGCTGCTATTCCCAATGCCACTTCCACATTGAGAGATGCTTTATACCCCACCATTGGGATAACGAGAACACGCTCGCATAAAGCAATCAACCCAGGGTCGACTCCCGCCTGTTCGTTGCCAACGATCAACAGGATAGGTCGTTCTCCACCGTCTTTATTTTGAAAGTGTATGAGCGGTTCTGCGTCACAAGTACATTCAAGCCCAAGAAGGCGGTATCCCTTTGCACGTAGCCCCTGTGCCAGCGTAAACGCGTTGGGATGATACGACCAGGGAACGCGGTTTTCTGCGCCCAACGCTGTTTTCCCAATAGATGGGTTTTCAAGTGGGTTTGAGGTAATCCCACATAGATAAAGATGCTCCACACCTACACCGTCAGCAGTACGGAAAACAGCACCCACATTGTATACACTGCGGATATTATCCAGAAGGATTGATAAGCTGTATTTTCCCTGCCGTTCAAATGCGTTCCTTTGATGGTGGTATGGCTCTCCTTCTGGAGACATGGGTGCCCCGCAGCGCGGACAGAACGCTCCTAGATTTATCTCCGGATTAATAGGCATCCGCAAGTTACAATCCGGATTTGAACACTGACGCACTTCATAATAAGTCATTTCGGCACCTGGTCATCCAATACCAAACATTTTATGAATTCTCTTTGATTCTATCGCAAATCAACCCCTTATCCATTTCTTTCAGAAAAATCCCTTTTAACGCGCCAAATGCCTGGGTGAGGGGGGCACCCAGACATTTGACATTTTAAATATAGCATATCCATCGGATATGTGCAAGTATTCGAATGTTAGAAATTTATAATTATCCTGTGGGGACAATCTGGCCTATTGAAATTAATTCATTCATTTCACATACGGCATTTGGAAAAGTGAGAGATCAGCGCCTGGGTCGAGAAATCGTGATTCTGTGTATCCACAAGATATCCTGGCGACCAGTAATCCCCGCTTTGATTACCCGTTTCAAGGTCAGGGAAAATTCGGAAGATGCGTTCAGATGTCTCCCGGCGGACAGCTCTCAGTATCTTTTGGATCAGAGATCCCGGGAAATCACGAAGAGCCCACTTTAGATAATTGGGCCTTATCGACAGACCGGATAACTGCCAGCCGTATCGGTCGCAGATGGCAGGCAACCATATTTTTAGCTGCTGCGAGAGTTCTCCCAGGATATAATGCGTCTCCAGCCTCGGCACCAGGTAGAAGGTAGTCTCAGAGATATCCTCCTCCCAGTCCTCCACACTCACTAGGATATCGATCGGCGAAGTATCTTCATCACCCATGTCTTCTGACGTAGGCTGAGCCCCGTGGACGTCCACAGGCGGGGGCGTCCATCCAATTGGTTCAGCAAGGTCATTCTTGACTTCAAAATCATCTTGAAGGACATTCACCAGGTCATCATTCGGATACACCTTCTCACCCAGCGGCCGCCAGGGATAGCGCACTTGCTCCGGTCTCCGTTCTTGTTGATCGAAAACAGATTCCGGGATTGATTCTTCGATAAGCTGCCAGGGGATATCGTCTTGATCAGACTTCACATCATGCTGCGGAACTCGAGGATCGCCTTTCATGGGCGCACCGTATGTCAGGTAGCGCTTGGTTGAAGTGTGTTCTCCATCTTGGCTTTTTTCCTGCCGTGGAAACTTTTCTTGGGGCAAAGCAATATCCTCAGCGTAATTCATTTCCTGATTTCGTTCCGGTTGCCAACCTGAGATGTGATGCGTGTTTGGTCCATCCCGATCAGGATTTGGGTCTATTATAGGTCCAGTATGCAAGGATTGTTCCAAGACCAGACCTGGATCAGGAAACTCTGCTTTTATTTCCATAATGGCCCGTTGGATGTCCGTCATATCCTGACGGATGCGGATCAATGGCACCTGAAGCGGGAAAACAAGCCCAAGCACGTGTTCCTCATCTGGGAGAGGCTTGGCAAAAACCAGAATAAATCGGTTATCCAACGTCAATCCCACATACCGGTTCATATCCTGGCGCGAAGTTTCCTTCCAGTGCCTTGCTAAAGCAGTACGAAGTGATTGAAATCCTTGTTCACTCAGCCCCCCCGCTCTTGCAGCGATAGAATCCCCGTGGGTGATCACCAACGCAAGCGCACGGGATTCATCAAGTAGATTAGTCAGGTCCTGCTGGTTAAACTTCACGATCCTTCAACCATTCCATGGATTGTCACATCTGTCAATGATTATAAATGAAGATTATTCTCTCCGAGTATTATCGGTAAAACTCCCACACACAGCTAGATGAACCACGGCCCATCGTTGAACACTTCAAAGGGGTATAATGATGTCGCTAAATTTATTATGACCAGAGAGTTCACTGATAAATAAGAAAGTGAGATCCTTTAGAAATGAATGAATTTGATGTGATCGTGATCGGTGCAGGACCGGGTGGTTATGTCACCGCAATCCGCAGCGCTCAGCTTGGTTTAAAGACTGCCATCGTTGAAAAACGCTTCCTGGGCGGCGTGTGCCTCAATATCGGTTGTATTCCCTCCAAAGCACTCCTCCGCAATGCGGATATTGCCTATACTCTGCGCGAACGCGGCAAGGAATTTGGCTTTAGTTTTGATAACCTTGAATTGGATTACAGTGCAGCTTTTAACCGCAGCCGCAAGGTCTCAGAGCGGTTGGTGCGTGGTATCGGATTCTTGATGAAGAAAAATAATATTGAAGTGCACATGGGTGCCGCAAAGCTGACCGCCAGGGACACCGTCGAAATCACCCCTGATGAAGGCGAAAAAGAAATCCTCAAAGCGAAAAACATCGTCATCGCCACTGGGTCACACCCCTTCACCATCCCCAGCGTGGAACTGGACGGCGAAAAGGTAGTGGACTTTGAAGGGGCTATCCTGCGGGAAGAATTGCCCAAATCCGCAGTGATCATCGGCGGCGGCGCCATCGGCGTTGAGTTCGCCACAGTCTGGAATGCTTACGGGGTGGATGTGACCATCATCGAGATGCTGGATCACCTCCTGCCGGCGGAAGATGAAGCTGTTGGCAAGCAGCTTGAAAAAGCTTACAAGAAACGCGGCATCAAGGTCATGACCAAATCCAAAGTCAAAGGCGTCACGACCACCAAGGCCGGCACTAACGTCACTGTTGAAACCAGCGACGGTGAGGAAACTATCGAAGCAGAATTAACCCTGGCCGCGCTCGGGTTCAAACCCAACAGCGGCGGTTTGGGCCTCGAAGAAGTCGGCGTTGCACTGGACAAGCGCGGCTTTGTGGAAGTTGACGAGCGCATGGCGACCAACGTCAATGGCATCTGGGCGATTGGCGATGTGACCGGCAAGCTGCTCCTGGCACATGTCGCCTCAGCTATGGGCGTGGTCGCTGCGGAAAACATCGCCGGTGTGGAAACCGTCACGTTGGATTACGACATGATGCCCCGCGCCACCTACTGCCACCCGCAAACCGCCTCCTTTGGGTATACCGAAGCCCAGGCGATTGAAAAAGGCTACGATGTTGCAGTGGGCGAGTTCCCCTTCCAGGCGAACGGAAAAGCCCTGGGCTTGGGTGATTACGAGGGCTTTGTTAAGATCATCAGCGATAAGAAGTACGGTGAAATCCTCGGCGCGCAGTTGGTTGGCCCGGATGTCTCCGAACTCCTCCCCGAACTGACCCTGGCACAACGTTTCGAGCTGTCCGTCCATGAGATCGCCCGCAATGTGCACACCCATCCCACCCTGAGCGAAACACTCATGGAAGCCGCGGAATCAGCATTAGGCAAGGCTATTCATATTTAATTGTTTGTAGGTTACGCATGGTGAGGGTCACGAAGTGGGCCGAACCTGCGTGACAAGACCTATTCACACTTGAGAAAACGAATCGTAGGGGCGACTCACGAGTCGCCCAACAACAACCCTATTCACATTTCGTCGTTTCTCAGATAAAATAAATTTAACAGGCGGACCAAACTCCCCTAAAAATAGCGCTGCTGCGTGATGCAGGAGCGCTATTTTGTATCAGTACACAGTATATATAATATGACAATATGTGATTTGTCACGTAGGCTGCTTTGCAGCTATACATAACCTAACCAGACTATTCCGCTGCTTTAATATCCTTGACGTTTAACTGCAGGGTGCTGCGTCCATTGAACTCATTGATCTCGAACCGGTAGGCGATATCAATTTCATCGGGCATGTCCGCCGCCCAATAGCCCTGGCGGAAGGCAATCCCGTCGAAGGTGTTGAATCCCGCCCTCAGGATCAACTTGAGGTGGCTCCCTTCACGCCCCACCTGCCGTGCCTGCCGCACCGCCACGTTCCTCGAAGCAAAGACCGGCTCCGGGTTGCCGCGCCCGGTCGGCTCAAGCTTATGTAAATCTTCCAGGATACCGGGAATGTACTTGTTCTCCAGCTTATCCAGCCGGATCTCCCGGTCAATGTCCAGTTCGGGCAGGAGCTCCATCCCATCCAACTGTGCCTGCGCAATCTTATTCAAGCGTTTCAGGAGTTCCTCCCGGTCCTCGTTGCGCACGGTGAACCCCGCTGCAGCGGCATGTCCGCCGTGCCTGACCAGCAGGTCCGCGCATTCATCCAGCGCACGGGTGATATGGAATTCCGGGATGGAACGGCAGGACGCCACCGTGAATTCCTCCCCCTGATGAGCAATGATAGAGGGGCGATAGAAAGACTCCACCAGTCGAGAAGCCGCCAGCCCAACCACACCCTCGCTGAATTCTGGGTCCGCAGC
>Ga0272443_10001428_pt1 | contig 34937 bp, 31 predicted proteins | sample SSMAcet12_FD_193581 | JGI IMG/M metagenome (GOLD analysis project Ga0272443, IMG submission 193581) | Marine sediment archaeal communities from Little Sippewissett salt marsh, Falmouth, MA, United States - SSM-Acet-12 | ecosystem: Environmental > Aquatic > Marine > Wetlands > Sediment ... | reverse complement strand
TATAAAAACCTTCCTGTTATCAAAGATTTTGAAAGAACTGTACGGGGGTTTCTTGATGAGCTTAAAAGCGTCTGCCGCGAAGAGAGTGCGACGGAGATTCCTGAAGACGCCATACAAGAGCTTTATAGAACATTCCAGGGGTTTGATTCCCTGCCAATGTCCGGCAAAAAGAAATGCATTGACAGCGCGTTTGTATACGTAAATGAGCTTAAACGTCTCTGTTCCGCCCCGGCGACGTCAGTACCGGCTGATTCGGCCGCTTTGCCCGAAAAAAGTCTGAATGAATGCTTCAGGAAGCTTTCAGCCGATGTTCAGTATATCAAGGGTGTCGGCCCGAAAGTGGCAGAACGGCTCGGGAGGAAAGGGGTCCGTACCGTTGAAGACATGCTCTACTTTCTGCCGAGAAGATATGAAGACAGAAGATACATAAAGAACATCTCATCGGCAGACGCCGGCGACCACGAGACGGTGATGGGTGAGATAATAGATGTGGCGATACGGCGTTACAGGAGCAGGCGTGTACTTGAGGTGACCGTTGATGATGGAACGGGCATGCTTACCGCGAAGTGGTTCCAGGGAAATTTTTCGTATCTCGGAAAACGGTTCAAGCCCGGTGAAAAGATTATCCTGACGGGGGAGATAAAGACATATCTCCTGGGAAAAGATATGCTTCATCCGGATTATGAAATACTGGATGAAAGGGATGATGAACTCCTGCATTTCAAGAGAATCGTGCCTGTATACTCCGAAACAGAGGGGCTTCACCAGAAATATATACGAAAGATAATGATGAAGGTGGTCAATGAGTATTCCCCATACCTTTCCAGCCCCATCCCGGACGAAATATCCAGGAGAAACAGCCTTGTCGATATGGAATATGCCGTCAGAAACGCGCATTTCCCCGATTATGATCAGGATATAGGGGCGCTCAACGATTTACGGTCGCCGGCCCGCAGAAGACTTGTCTTTGATGAACTCTTTTTCTTCGAGCTGGGGATGGCGCTCAAGAGAGAAGGTCACCTGTTCCAATCGGGAATTTCCTTCGCGACAGACGGCGCCCTGGTGAAAAGATTCTACGATATTCTTCAGTTTGAACTTACCGATGCCCAGAAGCGGGTCATAGGTGAAATAGAGGCGGATATGTCAAGGGGTTTTCCTATGAACAGGCTTCTTCAGGGTGATGTCGGAAGCGGAAAGACGGTAGTTTCAATGGCGGCAATGGTCACCGCCTGCGAATCGGGGTACCAGACGGCCATTATGGCGCCCACGGAAATACTCGCGGAGCAGCATTTCAAAAATATCAGTGGATGGGCCAAGATGCTTGGAATACAGGCAGCCATCCTCACCGGCAACATGAAGGCGGCCGATCGCAAAAAGGCCATTGACGGTATCGAATCGGGTGATACGGATATCGTTGTGGGAACACACGCGATTATACAGGAGGGGGTTGATTTCAGGAATCTCGGGTTTGTTGTGATTGACGAACAGCATCGGTTCGGCGTTATACAGAGGGCAACGCTTCGGGGAAAGGGTGCAAATCCGGATGTTCTCGTCATGACAGCCACGCCGATTCCGCGAACGCTGGCAATGACTGTGTATGGCGACCTGGATATCTCTGTAATCAACGAGATGCCCCCCGGGAAAAAACCTATAAAAACAAAGGTTTTCTATGAAAAAAATCGCGACAAAGTATACGACATAATACGCAAGGAGACGGGAAAGGGAAACCAGGCCTTTATAGTATATCCGCTGGTGGAGGAATCGGAGGTTCTTGATCTCAAGGACGCCACAAGCATGGCGGCTCATCTTCGTGAGGACATTTTTCCGGATCTTCGCGTCGGGTTAATCCACGGAAGAATGAAGGGCTCTGAAAAGGAGGCAATAATGGGTGATTTTCAGAGGGGTAACCTGGATATACTTGTTTCAACCACTGTGATAGAGGTCGGGATAGATATCCCTACGGCGTCTCTGATGGTTGTCGAGCATGCGGAGAGGTTCGGGCTTTCTCAGTTGCACCAGTTGAGAGGAAGGGTTGGAAGGAGCGGTCTGGAGTCTTACTGCGCTCTGATCGCGCAGCACAAGGGGAGCATGGACGCGAGAAAACGATTGCGGGTGATGGAGCAGACCAATGACGGGTTTCGGATCGCGGAGGAGGATCTCGTTATTCGGGGGCCCGGGGAGTTCATGGGGACGAAGCAGTCAGGACTTCCCGATTTCAGGGTCGCGAGCATATTGAGAGACGCTGAAACGTTGAACGAGGCCAGGAGAGAGGCGTTCCTGCTGGTTGAGAAAGACCCCGCCCTTGAAAAGCCTGAGCACGAAACACTGAGAAATGTGCTTATGAAACGGTGGGAAACGCGGTTGGAGATCGCGAAAACAGGGTAGGAACGGAACTTTACGCTTGAAACTTTTATCTAACTGTTATAGCTGTCTGCTATCTGTTCCTGCCTTTTTGAGGACGCATTACTATCACATGTAGCGGGGGGAGTTGTGAAAGATATATTTATAGGGTTGATCGGGTTCGGAACTATCGGCACCGGTATTATAAAGTTGCTGAAGGAAAATGAGGATCTGATCCGGAAACGTCTGGGCGCGCGACTTGTTATTAAAAAAATCGCGGATATCGATATCGAAACCGCCCGGCAGATATCTGTCGAAAGAGAAAAACTCACGACCGACGTAAACGAAATCCTGACAGATCCGGATATCTCGATAGTTGTAGAACTGGTCGGTGGCTACACCCACGCAAAGCAGTTTGTTCTGGATGCCATACACAGCGGAAAGCATGTTGTCACCGCGAACAAAGCGCTTATAGCCACGTATGGAAACGAGATATTCGATGCCGCCGATAATGAAAAAGTCAATATCGGCTTTGAGGCAAGCGTCGGGGGTACAATTCCCATCATAAAGACACTGAAGGAAAGTCTCGCGGGTAACAATATTGAATCTATTTTCGGGATCATGAATGGAACATGCAATTATATATTGACCAGAATGACCAGAGAAGGCAAGGATTTCGCCTCGGCGCTTAAAGACGCACAGGACCTTGGGTTTGCCGAAGCGGATCCGACATTCGATATCGAGGCTATAGACACCGCGCATAAGCTGGCGATACTTCTCTCTCTATCCTACGGAAAGCGCGTGGTTCTTGATGATATCTACATTGAGGGGATATCAGGAATACACCAGCAGGATATCGAGTTTGCCGGGGAACTTGGATATACCGTCAAGCTTCTCGCCATTGCGATCAGGAGAGGCGATATCATAGAGGCTCGAATACACCCGACCCTGATACCGTTTGACCACATACTGGCCAGTGTCAATGGAAATTTTAACGCATTTCACCTGATAGGAGATGCCTCCGAATCGGTCTTCCTCCATGGACAGGGGGCCGGCATGATGCCGACAGCGAGCGCAGTGGTGGGAGATGTGATAGATATTTCCCGAGACATGATGGCGGGTATTTGGAGAAGGGTGCCCCTTCGTTCCTATAAGAAAGAGAGGATCGAAGACATCCAGTTGCGTAATATGGATGACGTCTCAACAAATTATTATTTCAGGTTCTCAGCGGTTGATCGCCCGGGAGTGCTCTCCGCAATATCGGGGATTCTCGGGGCATACAACATAGGTATATCCTCGGTTATCCAGAAGGAAAGAAAACTTGAAAGGGATGCGGTGCCGCTTGTCGTTACGACCTATAAAGCACGGGAAAAAGATGTTCAAATGGCACTGGAAGAGATAGACAGGCTCGATATTGTGTTAGGCAAATCGGTACTGATAAGAATCGAGGATGACGCGCTGAGATGAAATATATCGTTTTACTGGGCGATGGAATGGCGGACGAACCAATTTCCGGGTTGGGAGATAAAACCCCGCTTGAATTCGCGCATACACCCAATATGGATAAAATGGCCGAGGGCGGCACTACAGGCCTTATCGATACCGTTCCCGCCGGATTTACACCCGGGAGTGACGTGGCGAATCTGTCCGTTCTGGGATATGATCCGACGCGATACCACACCGGCCGGGCGCCCCTTGAAGCCGCTAGTATGGGTGTTGACCTGGCCGACAATGATATGGCTTTCCGCTGTAATCTTGTAACGCTGGATTCGGCGGGAGATGGACCGGTGATGGATGATTTCACCTCCGGTCATATATCATCCCCGGAGGCCTCTCTGATTATCGACAGCCTCAACAGTGAACTCGCGTCGCCTGGTATTACTTTTCATTCCGGTGTCGGATACAGGCACCTGATGGTATACAGCGGTGGTCCCGACGCGCTTGAGACAACTCCTCCTCACGATATTACGGGGAAACCGATAGCGGGGTGGCTTCCAAAGGGGAGCGGTTCCGGAGAAATCATCGATCTCATGGTGCGTTCACGCGAACTGTTACGCGATCATCCCGTAAATCGTGCCCGCGCGGCGGAGGGTAAAAAGACCGCTGATTCGATCTGGTTGTGGGGAGAGGGAAGGGCGCCCAGGCTTCAACCGATGACTGCCAAATATGGCATAGAGGGCGCTATGATATCGGCCGTGGATCTCCTGAAGGGCATCGGAGTCTACGCGGGTCTTGAAATTATTCCCGTCGATGGCGCAACGGGCTATATCGATACCAATTACGCGGGGAAAGCGAAAAAAGCCCTCGAATACCTCGCCCATGGCGATTTCGTATTCATCCACGTTGAAGCGCCCGATGAGATGGGTCATGAAGGGAACATAAAGGGAAAGATAAAAGCCATAAAGGATTTTGATGAAAAGGTGGTGGGAACGATCCTTTCCGGGGTTCAGGCAATGGGTGATTTCCGGATTATTGTTATGAGCGATCACCCGACACCGATACGTTTGAGAACGCATTCATCCGATCCGAGTCCGTTTGCCATGCTGTCTTCTGTCCAGAAAGAGAACGTTGCGGCAGGGGGCGTTTTCAATGAACATTCGGCCAAAAGCTCAGGCATTATAGCTTCTCCAGGATGTTTGTTAATGGATTACTTTATGGGAGACTGGAGAGGGTTTATTGAAGAAAAAGGGCGAATTTAAAATACGAGTGATCTATGCCGATACCGACATGATGGGGGTAGTCTATCACGCCAATTATCTGAAGTGGTTCGAGATAGGCCGGGTTGAACTGATGCGGGGGCTCGGCATTATCTATTCGGAACTTGAGGCTGCGGGCTACAAACTGCCGGTAATAGAAGTTGGCTGTCACTATCTTTCGCCTGCAAAATATGATGAGATAGTGGTGATCGAAACCGAGATTACCACGATCAGACGGGCCAGCGTACGCTTCGATTATGTCATACGAGATGAAAACAAAGAGAGGATCCTCGCCGAAGGATTTTCAATTCATCCCTTTACCAACAACGAGGGGAAGATCGTACGAGCGCCGGCCTCTATAATGGAGAAGATGAATTGACCGCGCGACAACCAAAAGGAGAGCTTGAATGGCGACCAAATTAACGAAAAAAGAACTGAAACAACCGGATGAATTTCATACTATCGGGTGGAAGGTCATGCAGTATATGTCCGAGCACCGAAACCGGCTCTATACCGCCGGGGCGGTTGTTCTCACTATCATTATCCTCGCGGGGGGATGGTATTTTTACCTCCTGAATTACGAAAAAAGGGCTGAGCAAATGTATTCATCGGCGTACAACTCATACGCTCTGCCCGGCGTTTCGGGTGACATGAAAGACGCGTATTCGACTGCCATGGACCTATATACGGATCTTGTTAATACGTATCCCGGCAGCCGCGCGGCCGCACTTTCCTTTTATAATATGGGAAATATTTATTTCAACCTCGGTGAGATAGAAAAATCGATCGAGGCCTATAAGACATTCCTGAAGGAATCCGGGAAAAACAACATTCTTACCGCCCTTGCTCATTATGGGCTGGGGTATTGCTACGAAGAGAACAAGGATTATGATAATGCACTGAAATCATTTGAAAACTCTGACAAGAGCATGAAAGGAACACGATTTGAATCTATAAATTACGCTAATATGGCGCGGATATACGAAAAAACAGGTAAACAGGACAAGGCCCTGGAGTATTATCGTAAGGCGGTTGAAAAGGCGGGTGATCCGCTCATGGAAATGATGATGAAAAACAGGATAGCCGTTCTCGACTGATGTAAAGGGCCCAACAAACAAGGGACAGCAACTATCCGTTCTACCTCATTGTCCTTTGGCGTAAAATCTCCACGGTCACATAAAAACAATTGGCTGTTATTTACTTAGAAAGGTTGCACAGTACGTATGAAGGAATTGATGTCAGGGAATGAAGCAATAGCGCGAGGTGCGTATGAGCATGGCATTACCTTTGCGGCCGCCTATCCGGGAACACCCAGTACCGAGATACTGGAAGCCTTCTCGAAATATGAAGGGGTGTACGCGGAGTGGGCTCCAAATGAAAAGGTTGCTCTCGAGGTTGGAATCGGGGCGGCGCTGGGTGGAGCACGGGCGCTGGTAGTAATGAAACAGGTGGGGGTGAATGTCGCGGCCGACCCCCTCTTTACCTTGAGCTATACGGGCACGGAAGCGGGATTGGTTATTGTCAGCGCGGATGATCCCTCTCTGCACAGCTCTCAGAATGAACAGGATAACAGGAACTATGCCAGGGCCGCCAAAATTCCGATGCTCGAACCGGCAGACAGCGGTGAGGCGAAGGAATTCATTAAGATTGCCTTCAGAATCAGCGAAGAATTCGATACCCCCGTTTTTCTCAGGACTACCACGAGGGTTGCGCATTCCAAATCTATTGTTCATCCGGAGGGGCCTGAAATTCCGGAAGAAAAAAGGGGTATACGCTATAACCCGTCGAAATATGTGATGGTTCCCGCCATGGCGCGGCAGAGAAGAGTAGTAGTACAGGAGAGGATGGAAAAACTTGCCAAGTTTGCCGAAACCTTTCCCGAGAACAGGATGGAGATACATGACACGAAGAGGGGAATCATCACGGCCGGGATGCCTTATAACTACGCCAAGGATGTGTTTCCCGAATTTTCTTACCTCAAACTTGGGATGGTACATCCGCTTCCCGCCGGCCTGATCAGAGAATTCGCCTCGAAAGTGGAAAAGGTATATGTCGTTGAAGAGCTCGACCCGTTTATTGAAGAACAGATACGGGCGATGGGTATCGATGTTATCGGCAAGGATGTATTGCCGTATACGGGCGAATTCAATCCGGGAATCGTGAAAACGGCCATCACCGGGAATGAACCGGCGGCCGTTGCTCTGCCGGAGCTTTCACTGCCGCAAAGACCCCCGAATCTTTGCCCGGGCTGCCCGCACAGGGGATTGTTCTATGTCCTGGGAAGGTTGAAGAATGTATTTGTAACGGGAGATATCGGTTGTTACACCCTTGCCTTTATGAAGCCCCTCGAAGGCATGGGCTCTACAATCTGTATGGGTGCCGGCGTGGGAATGGCGCACGGCATGGATAAAGTCGTTCCCGGGGAAGAAAAGGTGGTCGGCGTGATCGGTGATTCTACTTTTATTCATTCCGGCATCACGCCCCTGTTGAACATGGCCTACAACGGAAGCAATTCTGTTATCGTGATATGCGACAACAGAACAACCGCCATGACGGGGATGCAGGAGAATCCCGCGACCGGGCTTACTCTTCAGGGCAGGGAGACGACATCTGTCGATTTTGTCACACTCGCAAAGGCGATCGGCATAGAGAATGTCAGGGTGGTTGATCCCTTTGATATCAAGGAAACGAGAAGCGTAATAAAAGAGGAACTGTCAACGGAAGGGCCCTCTCTGGTTGTATCCAGGGCGCCATGCGCCCTGCTTGCCGTAAAACAGAAAACGCCCGGTAAAATACCGCTGAAGGTTAACCCGGATAAATGTACCGGATGCAGGGTATGCCTCGGCCTGGGATGTCCTCCCATCTCATGGAGAAGGTTTGAAGATATGGATGTGGAAATAGAGAAGAAGACAAAGAAACAGGAAGGGATAGCGTTTATCGACTCTTCGCTTTGTAACGGATGTAGTCTGTGCCAGCAATTGTGCACTGCGGGAGCCATAGAGGAGGTTACGGAAAATGAGTGAACCTGTGAAGAGCGTATTGCTGGTAGGCGTTGGAGGACAGGGAACAATAATGGCGAGCGACATACTTTCAGCCGTCATGATCAGGGCCGGTTTTGATGTAAAAAAAAGCGAAGTACATGGAATGGCTCAGCGAGGGGGCTGTGTCAGCAGCCATGTGAGATTCGGTCAAAAGGTCTATTCTCCTATTGTCGGGAAGGGAGACGTGAGCGTCCTGGTCTCTTTTGAAAAACTGGAGACCCTTAGATATCTTGAATATCTGAAAGCCGACGGAAAGATAATAATAAATAATGAAGAGATATATCCACCATCCGTAAATCTCGGAGAAGCCGACTATCCCGATGATGCCATCGATTTTATAAAGAAACACTTTAAAGATATAAAGGTCGTAAATGCAACCGATATCGCACTCCGGTCGGGAGACAAACGAATGGCCAACACGGTTATACTTGGTGTGCTGTCATCCTATCTGGATATAGAAGAAGAGATATGGGAAGATGTTCTAAGGGAGAGTTTTCCGCCGAAGATTCTTGAGGGTAATATGAATGCGTTCAGGGAGGGAAGGGGAGCCTAAGCGAAGATGCGAACGGTTGCAAACGGGTTTATCATTCTCTTTCTGGCGTTCATGCTGCTCTCTCCGGGCCACGCCGGGGCTGATACCCTGTGCGATTGTAAAAAACAGATGGAATTTGCGGAGAGTCTTTTTGAGCAAAGCGATTTCTATCGGGCAATAGGCGAATACAAGCGATTGATATTTCTCTGTCCGGATGCGGGTACCTTATGCGAAAAGGCATATTTCAAGATAGGTGTCAGTTATTTCAGGGCGGAAAAATGGAAGAATGCCATAGATGCTCTTGAAACCTTTCTCGTCAATTTTCCCGAAAGCCGTATGGTCGGCGAGGCGCTCTATCTCAAAGGCCGGAGCGAACAAAACCTCTCATTGTACGATGAAGCCCTGACCAGCTTCAGGCGTATTGCGGAATCTGAAACCGGCGAATACAGGGCACGGGCCCTGTATCAGAGTGGCCTTGTTTTTATGGAGATGGACAAATGGGAAAGGGCAGGGGAGATGTTCTCGCAGGTCCCGGAAGAGAGCAGGCTGTATGACTCCGCCGGCGTTTTTTCGACAGGCCTCGACAATATAGACAACATTCCGCGTAAATCTCCCGCTGTCGCCGGGACATTGGCCGCGATCATCCCCGGTGCCGGCCACCTGTACACGGAGAGACGCCGGGACGCCCTTGTCGCGTTTCTTCTTAACGGCGCCTTTATCTGGAGCGCGGTGGAACTGTTCGATGATGAAAAGTATGTAACCGGAGGTATCGTTACCTTTTTCGAGCTGGGATGGTATACCGGCAACATATACAGTGCCGTCAGCAGCGCCCATAAGTTTAACCGGAGGAAAAAAAAGGATTTTTTACAGGGACTCCGGGACAGGGTAACCCTTTCATATCTTCACGATCGAAACAACGCCGGCGATTATCTTATATTGAGCATGAAGTTCTGAGCATAATATTTTGAAATATATATTGAATGTTTTCATTATTTTCGTGCTGGCTGCCCCGGGGGCATCCGTAGTATACGGGGCGGACGATCCGTTTGTGCCCTGGGATTTCGGTTCGTCGCAGGTGCCGGAAGAGCGTGTCGAGGCCACAGGAACTTCCGATATCAATCAAAGAACAGATTCTCTTTCATCACGGATACTTATGCGGGGACTTACTTTCTTTTCGGAATACATATCAAAGGTGGATGGAGACAGGTGCCCCATGTATCCTACCTGCGCCTCGTACAGCCGCCAGGTGATTAAAAAGCATGGTTTTGTTATTGGTATAGTCATGACGGCGGACAGGCTCATTCACGAGGGGAATGAAACCGATTATGCTCCACTTGTAAGGGCGGGGACACGTGTGCGGTATTATGACCCGGTAAACTGGAACGATTACTGGTGGTTTAACCAAAAGAAAAATATTGACAAACAGTGAATAGTTAATAGGTTAGGAGCATTATGGCAGAGGATTATTACAAAGCGCTCGGAGTCGATAAGAATGCGTCCGGGGATGCGATAAAGAAGGCTTACAGGAAGCTTGCGCTCAAATATCATCCCGACAAAAACCCGGGCGACACCGTGGCGGAAGAGAACTTCAAAAAGATAAGCGAGGCGTATGCTGTTCTCAGTGACCCTGAAAAACGCAGACAATACGATAGTTTTGGATCGCAGGAGGCCTTCAGCCGCAATTTTTCCCAGGAAGACATATTCAGAGGGTTTGATCTGAACGAGATACTGAGAGGGCTCGGGGGGTTCGGAGGGCAGCGGCGGGCATCATATTCAAATGAAGATTTTTTCTCTCAATTATTCGGGCAGCAGCAGCAATATAACAGACCGGTTCCCAGAAAGGGGCGCGATCTCGAATACAATCTTTCGATAAGGCTTGAGGAGGCATACTCCGGCGCGGAGAAACGAATATCCCTTAAAATGGATGACGGCGGGTTGAATACGATAACCATGAAAATACCCAAAGGCATCGCCACCGGAAGAAAACTCAGGCTTGCCGGAAAAGGGCTGCCGGGTATGAACGGCGGTCCGCCCGGAGACCTGTTCATAAATATCACCGTTGCGCCTCATCCGGTCTTTACACGGGACGGAGATGACCTGTATCTCCAGAAGCAGATCTCCTTTTCGCAGGCGGTTTTGGGAACCTCCGTGGATGTCACGACACTCGGTGGCGACAAAAAAAGAATCAAGATACCCTCCAGCACCCAGAATAACACCCGGATACGAATGAAGGGTTTTGGGATGCCCCATTTCAAAAAATCCGGGAGTGGGGATCAGTATGTGAGGATCACCGTTGAGATTCCCAAGAAGCTCACGAAGAAACAGCGCGACATTGTAAGGCAGCTTTCCGAGGAGGGACTTTAACATTCCCTTGCGCCAGCGGGGCAGTCTCGGTATCGAACTGCCCGGTGTTTTTTTCTGAATTTCAAACGTCCGATAAGATATGTTATGTAAACTTTAAATAATAAACAGCAGCAACAGGACGAAGTTCGCCCCTTCTCATTCGTGTGTAACTCCTCTGTGAGGGTTTGTATGAAGCATCCGGATCAACAATGTGCGATACGGGTCGAAGGTGAAAAAGGCCGGCGCCTGACACTTCATCTATCCGGTTACCTGGTAACGGAACATGTTGATCGTCCGATGGATGAGATTCAATCACTTCTTGACGACTATCGCCCCTCACAGCTTCTCATCGACGTTTCGGATGTTATTACGATGGACAGCGCGGGCGCTCTGGCGCTCGCGAAGGCCGAAGAAGACGCTGCCGCGCGATCGATTCCTTTCGAGATCCTCAATATGACCCCCGGTATGAAACGCACTCTGCGTCTCCTCGATTACAAGAAGCCATTCGGGGATCGTGATTCTTCCCTCGACCGGACGCCCCCGCTATTTGAACGAATACGCGGAGTATTTCTGGACACGTATAACGACTTCATCAGGGTAATGGTTTTTGTCGGAGAACTGCTGAGCGCTCTGCTGTATTCCGCGATTCACCCTCTTTCAATCCGCTGGGCCGATTCACTGCTCTATATAAAACGTGCTGGCGTTGATGGTCTCCCCATTCTGGGCCTCATAAGCTTTCTTATCGGCCTCATCATCGCCTTCATGTCCTCACTGCAACTCAAGCAATTCGGCGCAAACATCTATGTGGCCTCTTTTCTGGCGATCGCGGTGGTCAGGGAACTTGGTCCTATTATGACCGCGATACTCGTCGCCGGCCGATCCGGATCCGCCTTCGCGGCGGAGATCGGAACAATGAAGGTAAACGAGGAGATAGATGCCCTCACGGTGATGGGATTCGATCCTGTGCGATTTATCGCCGTCCCGAAGGTTCTCGCGGCCATGGTAGCAGTGCCGATTCTCACATTATATGCTAATCTTTTCGGTATCCTGGGCGGCCTTGTTGTCGGTGTGACAGGATTGGACCTGACCCCCTACACCTATATCCAGCAGACTATTAAAAGCATAGCGGCGTTTGATATAATCTCCGGTATTGTAAAAGCGGTGGTATTCGCGGTACTTATCAGCGGAATCAGTTGCCAGAGAGGATTCGAAACAGGTGAAGGCGCCGAAGCTGTAGGAATATCGGCTACTTCCGCAGTTGTATCGTCAATATTTTTGATTATAGTGGCGGATTCAATTTTCGCTATCGTTATTCATTATATCAGGTAAGGATTGTTATTAAATGACACCCGTTGTCACGGTGGAAAATCTAACGGCTCGCTATGGCGATCATATCGTCTTTGAAGGGGTGAGCTTTAATGTATTCGCGGGTGAGATATTCGCCATCGTGGGCGGAAACGGCTGTGGAAAAACAACCATTTTCAAATGTATGACAGGCCTGTTACCCCCATCAAGCGGCAGAATTCTGGTAAAGGGAATCGATCCCTCCACGGACGATGAAGAACAAATCAAGACGCTCAGGAAGGAGACCGGCGTTCTCTTTCAGTCCGGAGCCTTGTTCGGCTCCATGACATTACATGACAACATGGCGGTTGTCTTGAAGGAACATACAAGCCTTCCCGCCCCTGTTATCGATATGATAATCAAGGCAAAACTCGGTATGGTAAAACTTGCCGGGTGCGAAAACCTTTTACCCTCCGAACTGTCCGGTGGAATGAAGAAGCGCGCAGGTATCGCCAGGGCGATGGTTATGGACCCCGGAGTTCTTTTTCTCGATGAACCTTCGGCTGGTCTCGATCCCGTTACATCCGGGGATTTCGATACGCTGGTCAAAAACATAAATACGGGCATGGGAACAACCATGATCATTATAACCCACCAGATGGAGTCTATCTTTAACATCGCGCACAGGGTGATTATGCTGGACAAAGACGCAAAGGGAATAATTGCAGAGGGAAATCCTCACGAGCTGAGAAAACACTCTACAGATCACAGAGTAATGGCATTCTTCGGAGGGGTGACGCCCGAGCACCGTACCGACCCTGAACAATCCGAAGCCAACGAGGAGGTGTAAAGTGCCCAGGAAGAAGACATCAAAGCTTATGATAGGACTTTTTGTAACTGCAGGTTTACTGATAGGCGCCGGCACCATTGTATGGGTCAACGCGTCGAAATTCTTCAGTGGAGGCGCCCATTATGTTTCCTATTTCAATGAATCGGTACAGGGCCTCAAGATGAATTCAGCGGTACGCTACAGAGGTGTTGACGTCGGAATAGTCGAAGATATCAGGGTTGCCCCGGATAACAAACTTGTTGAGGTGGTCATGAAAATTGACCTTAATGGAAACCTTGAGCAAGATGTTGTAACACAGCTTAAAGCAGTCGGTATAACCGGCCTGGTTATTATCGAAATGGATCTGAGAAAACCCTCCGATTCCGTTACGGATATAGACTTCACCGCTGAATATCCTGTAATTCCTTCGCGTCCTTCCGAGATAAGGGAGCTCCTTTCGGGAATTGATACGGTTATTGAAAAGATAAAACTGATCGATTTTACCGGCATAGCCGATCAGTTAAAAATTACCGTCGGCGCGGCGGGCAAACTCCTGACGGACAAGCGGCTTGATCGAATTATGAGCACTCTCGAATCCACCGCCACCAATCTGGATAGTATTTCCTCACGACTCGAAAGCATTTCAACGGAAGGAAAAGGGTCGGATCTTTTCGAAGAAGCGAGGATGACATTTGTCGAGGCACGGCACGCCCTGGCCGAAATCCGGGATCAACTCGTTTCCCTCAATCTCAAGGAAACCGCCGGAAAAGCTGATAATCTGATTGAGGATATGCGGAAACAGACGCGGTTGACGGCTATGGAAATCCATGACACCAGCGAAAATCTTCGTCGCGCATCAGAAACGCTGGAGAAGCTCCTTGAGAGGCTCAGTATGCAACCATCAGATCTGATTCGCAGCAGGCCCCTGCCCCCGAAACAAACAAATTGACACTATATTTCGTCTCCCGATTAGTGTTACTTACTTAAGGAACGGCGTGAGAATTTCAAAAGGTCAAAAAGAGGAAGCAAGGAAACGTGGAGAAAGCCTCTATTTTCAATAAACAACGACGGAAGGAATACAAGGATATGAAACGCTTTTTACCAGTGATAACAGCGGTTGGCTGTGTGTTTGTCCTGTCCGGGTGTATCGGCGCAGGAACCCCCGCCCCGATGACGGAGCAGTATATTATTGAATATTCACCGCCCGTATATGATGATACCCTTCCACGAATTGATGAACCGATACGGGTGGAGCGGTTTTCCGTTTCCCGGCACCTTAATTGTCGTTCCATGTTTTACAAACCGGCTCCGTTCAAGCGAGAGGCATACAATTACCACTGCTGGAGAATAAATCCCGGGGATATGATAACGGATTGTCTCCTGAGGGATTTACGGGCTTCGGGTCTGTTTAAGGCGGTATTTTCCAGTTACGATTACGGAACGACGCGATTCAGACTGGAAGGCTGTGTAGATGAGTGTATGGGGGTTTATGAACAGACCCCGGGGAAAGCCCGCCTGGGACTCACGGTTACCCTCCTGGATACGAAAGCCGAAAATGCGACAAAAACCATACTGTTCCAAAAAAATTATAAGACATCCGAGCTTCTCGAAAACCGTACGCCGGAGGAATTGACCCGAAGCATGAGCAGAGCCATGTGTACGCTTTCGCAACAAATAACAAAAGATATTTATACCTCTCTCGAGTCCGATTGACAGGTATTGTCAAAGAATATCAGCTGAGTATGTCTTTCAGCAGAGGAAGCATCAGTTCCAGCGCGTGTTTCCCCTCCCCTATTATCTCGTCCGCGCGGTGAAATTCAAGAAGATCGATATGTCCCAGGCGCGGCGATATCATTATATCGGGAGGATCTCCGGCGAGTCTCTGGCGGGTTATTCGATCCTGCATTATGTTCGATGAGGTCGCCATTACTTCAAAGATCGACGGGCCGCGCTCCGCATTGCCGAATCCAAATCCGGCAGGGATAAGAGCCCTTCCCCTCTTTACCGTATCGTCAACGTAGGATGCCAGTTGTTCACGCAATTTTCCCACCTTCATTTTCGTGTTTGAAGAGGGCTTCCGCCTCGATCGTTTTTTTGTCCTGTGTTTCCCAATAAGATCAGAGTTGAGGTTAACGGCTATCACGACATCGGCACCCATTGCCCTGCACAGTGAAACGGGCACCGGATTTACCAGCCCGCCGTCGACGAGCCATTGCGAGTCCCGTTTACAGGGGACGAATATACCCGGCATCGAGATACTTGCGCGCACGGCATCCATCAGGGAGCCGTTTTTGATCCAAATCTCCCGTCCTGACATCAGGTCTGTTGCGACGGCTGCGAAGGGCATCGAGAGATCTTCGATATTCGGATCCGCGAGTTTTCCTTTGAAAAAATGTATAATCTTTTCCCCCTCGATAAAGCCGGATCGCGGAAACATAACATCCATGAATCCGATTACATCCGACCAGGAGAGTTCCCGCACCCACTCCTCCAGTTCTTTCAGTTTACCGGATGCCAGCGCGCCGCCGACCATCGAACCGATCGATGTCCCGCACACAATATCTATGGGAATCCCCTCTTTCTGCAAACCCTGTATAACGCCGATATGCGACCATCCGCGGGCCGAACCGCTCCCCAGCGCCAGTCCGATTTTTCTCGTCTTTGTCATATCGAAACACCTTTCCTTCCTACGCCAGCTCGATATCTCCCATTACACCCAGCGTGTCACCCACAATGATGACAATACCCGTTACCCCCTCTATGCGCAGTCCGAAATCGAGGGCGTGTTTTATATCCGCGGCTCGTTTTACACGGTTGCAGATGGCAGTGGCAGCGGCATCGGCCAGGGTGGCTGATTGCGACGTTACACATACCGCGTCAGCCTTCCCGAAGCTCAGTGAATGGCCGATTGTCCCCGATGAGGTACAGATACCGGAAGGAACTCCCGCGTTCCGGATTCTGACAGAAACCTTGTAGCTGAGAGGAGAATCTCCGGCAAAGATTCCTACAACCGCGTCTTTATCCGTGTGGTTGAGGAATATATCGCCCCCGTTCTCTATTATAACGTTGTCCGAATGTTTCATGAGATCCAGACCGACGTTCTGAGCGATCGCCCCCGCTACGGAGGCCATGGGACCGACACCACAGCGATGGGCCGCTTCCGTCATCTCGCGGATTATAGGAGGGGCGAATCTGTTCGCCTCGACGGGCGTGAGGGATTGTATGAACCGGGGGTTGTGCGTGATATACTCTTCTATGAATTTTCGGTGCCTGTGTACCGACTGAGCCGCTATATCTCTGCAATCACTGTCCGTACCTATATACAGATCCGTTTCATCTATCTTTACCTGAAAGGAAACAAGACCCCTTTTCGAAATCTTGTTTCGATAGGTTCGCTCGCGGTATTTCATATTTGTCCGTACGTCTACACAAATCGGGTCGAGCCGGGGCCGAGAAGCTGATCGGCCTCTCTTTTGATCTCTTCTGATATTTCAACCCGTGAGTATTCACCAAGCGAGATAACGGTCTCGGCACCGTTCGATGACTGTAAATGTATATATCCCAAGTTTTTACCCTTTCGTCTCTCAAGTATTAATTTAAGCCCTTCCACGGTGGTGCTGTCCGATTTTTCGGTGTCGATTGTGAAGTGCACGGAGGAGAATGGTGTTTTCAGGGCCTCCTCGACGGTCGTGATCTCGGAAGCCACGATCTTTGCACCCTCACCTTCATCACCGATATCGAGGCGTCCCTTTATACAAAGCGGCTCTTCACTGTTTATCATGAACATGGTATCCTTGTAGAGTTCCGCGAAGACGACAACCGTAACAAAACCTTTCAGATCTTCGATGGTTACATACGCCATTGTCTCTTTTCTCTTGGTCGTGGTCTCCCGCACATTACTCGCCACCCCGGCGACCGTTACGGTGCTTCCATCCTGTTTCCGGGATAACGTCAGAGAGTCGCTGTCGACGATTATCGGGAGCCTGTCCGCGAATTTCAGCAGCGGATGACCGGTTATATAAAAACCGAGCATCTCTTTCTCGTAGGACAAAATAAGGTCGTGTTCCCATTCGGGAACATCGGGAAGGTCGAACTGTGTCGTGTCCTCGACTCCGGGTTGGTCAAAGAGGCTGGTCTGACCGTTTATCCGGTCTCTGTTGCGCTTGTGCGCGGCAAGGGCAATATCTTCGTACCCCTCCATGAGGCGGCATCTGTTTTTTTCCAGGGAATCGAACGCTCCGCATTTGATCAGGCTCTCTATCACCTTTTTGTTTACTTTATACATGTCCACCCGGTCGCAAAAATCGTGAAACGACGTGAACTTTCCTTCGGATGTCCTTGCAAATATTATTGAATCTACTGCGCCGCTTCCCACGTTTTTGACGGCAGAAAGACCGAACCTGATATTGTCACCCGCAACGCTGAAATCGGTGAAGGACTCGTTTATGTCCGGAGGCAGTACGCCGATCCCCATATCTCTGCAACTGCTTATATATTTTACGATATTGTCCCTGTTGTTTTTTTCACTGGTAAGCAGCGCTGTCATGAATTCCACCGGATAATGAGCCTTCAGGTACGCCGTCTGAAAGGAAATCATCGTATAGGCCGTGCTGTGGGATTTATTAAAACCGTACCCGGCGAATGTCTCCATCTGATCCCATATTTTTTTTGCTTTCGCCTCGGTAATCTTGTTTTTCTTCGCCCCGGAAAGAAATTTCGGACTCTCCTTCTCCATCGCGGACGCCTTTTTCTTGCTCATGGCGCGCCGCAGGTTGTCTGCGTCAGCCATGCTGTACCCTCCGACAGCGCCGGCGATCTGCATCACCTGTTCCTGGTATACGATCGTGCCGTACGTCTCTTTCAGTATGTCTTCCAGACGCGGATCTTCGTATGTAATCTTCTGCCTGCCCTGTTTTCGTGCAATAAAATCGGGGATCATGGTCATTGGCCCCGGCCGATAAAGGGATATCAAGGCGATGATATCCTCGATACAGTCGGGTTTTATATTGACCAGCAGATCTTTCATCCCTGCACTTTCAAGCTGGAATACTCCGTCCGTCTGCCCCTTTCCCAGCAGCGCATAGGTTATTGTATCGTCGAGATCAATCGAATTAATCGAAAAATCGTTCTCTCCCCTGCCCTCCCTGATAAACTTCACTGCATCCCTGATAACGGTGAGCGTTCTGAGTCCCAGAAAATCGAACTTTGTAAGGCCGACGCTTTGCAAATCATTCATCGAATACTGTGTTACAATATCCTCGTTATTCGGGCTTTTATAGAGGGGAACTCTCTCTACCAGGGGCACGTCGGAGATGACCACGCCAGCCGCATGCGTGGACGCATGGCGGTTTAATCCTTCGAGAGACTGGGAAAGGTCCAGGAGCCTCCTGACCTTCTCGTTCTTTTTTTGTTCCGCGGCGAGACGCGGTTCATCTTTTATGGCCTGCTTGAGTGTTATGCCGAGGGTGTTCGGTACCATTTTTGCGATCGTATCCACCTCTCCGTACGGCATGTTAAGGGCCCGTCCCACATCCCTGATAACCGCTTTTGCCTGCATTTTACCGAAAGTTATAATCTGCGAGACCTGATCGCTTCCATATTTTTCAGTGACATAGCGTATAATTTCATCTCTTCCCTCCATGCAGAAGTCGATATCTATATCGGGCATACTTCTTCTGCTGGGGTTCAGAAATCTCTCGAAGAACAGGTCGTAGCGGATCGGGTCGACATTGGTGATGCCGAGGGCATATGCCACGAGGCTTCCGGCCGCGGAACCCCTTCCGGGCCCCACGGGTATATCCATTCTTTTTGAATAGTTTACAAAATCGGAAACGATAAGAAAATACCCCGGAAATTCCATCGAATTGATTATTTCAAGCTCCGATTCAAGCCGTTTCTTGTATATTTTTTTCGTATCATCGATGTCGTTGCCGCCCCTTTCGATAATGGCCGGCAGCAGCCGCTCCAATCCCTCCCGGGCAAGCCGTGCGAGGTATTCTTCCTGGGAAAGGCCTTCCTCGGTTTCGTAATTGGGAAGAAAGAACAAGTGCCCAAGCTCAAGCGTCAGGTTGCATTTGTCTGCTATTTCTACAGTATTAGCAATGGCCTCCGGACAATAGCTAAAGTTTTTCTTCATCTCGTCGGGAGATTTAAAATAGAACTCGTCCGTCTTAAAGCGCATCCTTTTTTCATCTTCCATGGTCGTTCCGGTCTGGATGCACAGTAGAACCTCATGCGCCTGGGCATCTTTACGATCAAGATAGTGGCAGTCGTTGGTAGCAACCATTGGGATGGACAGTTTGGTGCCTATTTCGACAAGCTGTTTGTTGGCGATCTTCTGCTCTTCGAGTCCGTTTTCCATGATCTCAAGGTAGTAATTCCCCTCTCCGAACATCTCGAGGTATTCCAGGGCCGCTTTTTCCGCGGCCCCTCTCTCCCCGTTGAGCAGAAGATGGGGTATCTCACCATTCAGGCAGGCGCTCGTGCAGATAAGCCCGTCGCTGTGGAGCGCCAACAATTCCTTGTCAACGCGCGGTTTATAATAAAATCCTTCAAGATATCCGGCTGATGTAAGTTTCATGAGGTTTTTGTATCCCCGGGTATTTTTAGCAAGGACAACAATATGGCGGGTTCCTCCACTTCTCTCAAAACGGCTGCCGGACGCAACGTAGAGTTCACATCCTATAACAGGTTTTATGCCCGCCTTGTACGCCTTCTGGTAAAAATCGATAGTACCGAACATGTTTCCATGATCGGTCATGGCAACAGAGGACATTTTATACTCTTTTGCCTTTGAGAAAAGGTCATCGAGACGTATTGCGCCATCCAGAAGACTGTACTGGGTATGCACATGAAGATGAACAAAATCGGAATATTTCATTAGAGAAACCTTTGCTAAGGGTGTAGGTTGTCAGTCTAAAAGCTGAAGAATACCGGGGTGTTAATCCAGCCAGTAGTTCGGGGCTTCTTTTGTTATGATAACGTCATGAACGTGACTTTCGCGGAGACCTGCAGGTGTTATCCGTATAAACTGCGCCTTGTTTCTCAACTCTTCTATCGTCCGGCAGCCCACATACCCCATTCCGGCTTTTATTCCACCTACAAGTTGTTGCACGCTCGCGGAGAGAGTTCCGCGAAACGGGACTCGTCCCACTATACCTTCGGGGACAAGCTTCATGTTGTTTTCGATATCATCATCTTCAAGATAATAACGATCCCTGCTCCCCTCTTTCATGGCTTCGAGAGAACCCATTCCCCTGTACACCTTATAGCTTCTCCCCTGGTAAAGAACCGTTTCTCCGGGACTTTCTTCCGTCCCTGCAAACAGTCCGCCTACCATCACGGTATGAGCTCCCGCGCCAATGGCCTTGACCACATCACCAGAGAACTTTACACCTCCGTCGGCGATAAGTGGGATTCCATATTTCTCAGAGGCCTTGAAGCAGTTCATTATCGCTGTCATCTGTGGTACGCCGACGCCTGCTACAATTCTTGTGGTACAGATGGAGCCGGGACCGACCCCTATCTTGACGGCATCCACTCCCGCCTTTATGAGCGCTTCAGCGCCTTCGTATGTCGCTACATTCCCGGCAATGAGTTCGCAATCAGGAAAGGTGGACTTTGTGTTTCTCACGGCGTTGATAACCCCGGCCGAGTGTCCGTGCGAGGTATCTATCACTATGACATCGACCCCCGCTTTAAGGAGAGAGTCTATCCGCTCCTCCCTGTCGAGAATTCCGACAGCCGCACCGACTCTCAATCTCCCGAGAGAATCTTTGCAGGCGTATGGATATTTTTTTATCTTCTCAATGTCCTTTATGGTTATGAGGCCTTTCAGATTATATTTGTCATCAACAACGAGGAGTTTTTCGATTCTGTGTTCATGAAGGATTTTCTTTGAATCCTCCAATGTAATATCCGAGGAGACAGTCACTAGGTTCTCTTTTGTCATCACGGAGGATACGGTATGCTCGAGATTTGTCTCAAATCGGAGGTCGCGATTCGTAAGAATTCCAACAAGCGTGCGCCCTTTTACCACGGGAACACCCGATATCTTGTATTTTTTCATCAACAGGAGAGCATCTTTTACCTTTTGCTCCGGTTCTATCGTTATAGGATCAACAACCATTCCGCTCTCCGACTTCTTTACCTTGTCGACCTCAAGCGCCTGGTTTTCGATGCTCATATTTCTATGGATGATCCCCATACCCCCCTCCTGGGCCATCGATATGGCCACTCCCGATTCGGTTACGGTATCCATGGCTGCGCTGATAATCGGTATGCTCAGGGAGATATTGCCGGTGAGCATTACCGAGGTGTCAACCTCTTTAGGTAAAATACTGGACTTCGCCGGCACAAGGAGCAGATCATCAAATGTAAGGCCATCCGTTATCTTATCGTTTTCTAACATTGCGTACCTCCAGATATATATGTTTCTATGTAATAAATATGCTCGTTAAGGCATACAAAATAGGCGTCTTTATCAGTGTCATATTCGATGCATTCCGCAATCTGATAATAGCCGGGCCGCGAAAATCGTGCTTCGAACGCCCCTTCTTTGATACTGCAGTAGAGCACATTGTCCATCCCCACGCGCAGGGTCGAAGGGTCCAGTTTTTCCTTGGTAAAATCGTTGAGAAAGAGTTCCAGATATTCGTTTTCGCGATCCTGATGGCTATGCCTGATAACCCCCTTCACGACGAACGGGGTGTCTTCAACATCTATCAGGCATTTTTCTCCCCTGAATTCTATCAGGTACTCTCCCTGTTCATTCCTCTTCAGACTCTCAAAAAAGAGCGCAAGGATATCTTTCCTGAACATCTCATCCCCCCGGTAGTACCAGACACCATCCTTGTCTATCCTGATGGGAAGAGAGGGTATTGAATCTTCACTCTTTATCGCCATACCATTACCTATTCTTTTTTGCTGTTCAGAACAATAGTTACGGGGCCGTCATTTATGAGATCGACCTTCATCATGGCCTGAAAGCGTCCGGCGGCCAGCTTTCTCACCGACCTTTTTACCTGAGTTAAAAAATATTCATAGAGACCGCTGGCTTGCTCAGGTCCCGCAGCGCCGGCAAATGAAGGCCGCCGTCCCTTTCGGCAATCGGCAAGGAGCGTAAACTGTGATACGACGAGCATCTCACCGGAAATATCGAGCAGGGAAGAGTTCATCCTGCCGGTTACATCTTCAAAAATCCGGAGATTGAGTATCTTATCCGACAGATAATCGGCATCCTTTTCTTCATCACCCCTGGCAATACCGAGAAACACCACAACACCCTTACGTATTGCGCCCACTGTGGTATTGTTGACTGACACCCCTGCAGAAGAAACTCTCTGAACAACGGCTACCATATGTTATCGCGCTCCCGTGGGTGTAATGCCTGTGCCGGGTCTATGCCCAACGCCGTTTCTGCTACACCGCACGACATACATCGGCCTTACATCCCGTTTAATTTTCTCAGCGCTATCATCAGTGCCTGCGTTCCCAGCCTTCCATGTCCCTGCCCTTTTAAGGCGATATACAGCTGTCTCACGAGCGAAAGTCCCGGCAGGGACAGATCACTTGCCGCAGCCTCCTCCAGGGCTATTCCCATATCTTTTATGAAATGCTCGACATAAAACCCGGGGTTATAGTCGCTACGGGCAATCTTGGGTCCCAGATTGTTTATCAGCCAGGAACTGGCGGATCCTTTTCCTATTATGTTTATTACTGATTGCTCGTCGAGTCCCAGCCGTGAGGCATAGAGAAGGGATTCGCACACCCCGATCATCGTACCCGCGACAAGGATCTGATTGGACATCTTGGTGTGCTGCCCGGCGCCGGGTCCACCCATGTAGGCTATCTCTTTGCCCATCAACCTGAAAAGGGGCAATACTTTTTTGAAAACCTCTCCGTCTCCTCCGACCATGATGGCAAGAGTGGCCGATTTTGCTCCCGAGTCGCCCCCGGAAACTGGCGCGTCGAGGCTTACAATCCCACGCTCAGAGGCTTTTTCGGCTATCTTCAGCGCAAGATGCGGCTTGCTTGTCGTCATGTCCACAACCGTGTGGCACCGACTTTCGGCAGAGAGTATTCCCTCCTCACCAAAATACACTTCTTCCACGTCCTTTGGATGACCGACTATTGTGAAGATGATCTCCGCGTTACGGCTGACTTCAGCGGGAGACGAGCACCAGTTTCCACCCCTTTTTACCAGCCCTTCCGCCTTTTCTCGTGTCCTGTTGTACAGGTAAAGATCATGCCCCCCGTCCTGAACGTGCCCGGCCATTGAAGAACCCATGACGCCTGTGCCTATCCAGCCGATTTTCATAGTCTTATATCTCCTGTAAACGGTAAAATTCTTTCCCTGAATTTTCCACTGATGTATCAGATGGAAAGCGAAACATCAATGTATTTTAAGGACCGAAGCCCACCACGTTTCAGAAACCGTGACAACCAACAACCCTTTTTCTCGGAAACAATCGCATACACTGCATTCCGGAATACAAAATGAGAATTTCACCGACAGGTGAAGCCGGTCAATCGATGACACATCTCCCTTCACATTACCCCGGAGGAAGGTGCCGTACGGTGATTAGTGGGTGGGACCGATCATCGTTTCGGGAAGCCAGGTGATGATTTCCGGAAAAATCGTGCAGATTACAAGGGTAAACATGATAATTGCGACAAAGGGGAGTACACCCTTTATGATATCCGACATTGTCAGGCCCAGTTCCGGCGGCGCACTTCCTTTCAGAACAAAGATGGACATTGCCATCGGCGGCGTCTGAAACGCCATCTGAAGGTTGATGCATATCATCATACCCGCCCACAGGGGGTTGAATCCCAGGGCCTCGAGTATCGGAGAGAAGATGGGGACGATAATGAAAACGATTCCGATCCATTCGATAAACATTCCCAGCATGAAAACAATGAACATGATCATGGCAAAAGAAGCCCACTTCCCGCCGGGAACAGCCATGATCAGGGCGGAAACGACGTCTCCGGACCCGGCACTCATGAATATTCCGACAAAGGCGTAACACAAAGCCGCAATCATGACTACAAAGGCACTGACCCGAAGGGTTTCAATAGACGCATGACGGATTAGATTCCACGAGAATTTACGGTAGCCGACAGCCAGCAGGATGGCGGCAAGACAGCCGACCGCTGCCGCCTCGGTAGGAGGCGCGATTCCGGAGAAAATGGTGCCGAGAACCGCCATTATCAACAGTACCGGAGGTACCAAGGCTTTCAAGAGCTTAATCACCTTCCCCGGTGTCAGTGGAGTCCTCTGGTCACGGGGAAGCGCGGGCCCCAAGTCCGGATTGACATAGCTTCGTATCAGGACATAAGAGATATAGAGAGCCGACAGGATAAGACCCGGGAAAACGGCTCCCATGAACATTTGACCTATGGAGATGCCGGCCTGGGGTCCGTACACCACTAGCATAATGCTTGGTGGAATCAGAATGCCAAGGGTTCCTGACGCAACGATAGTACCGGCGGCCAGCGGTTTGTTATACCCCCGGGTAATCATGGGCCCCAGTGCGATCAGGGTAAGTATGGTGACCGAGGCGGCGATTACGCCCAGACAGGCGGCCAGAATCGTCCCAAATACGATGGTGACGACGGCAAGTCCCCCCTTCAGTCCCCCGAGGGCGTCGTACAGACTGTTGTATAACTCTTTTGTTATTCCGGAATGCTGTAAAACCACCCCCATAAACGTAAATAGGGGGACGGCCAGGTACGGATAATTCAGTGAAAGATCATAAATCCGGCTGTAAAGAATATGATAGGTGGTGACGGGACCGAATATCAGCAAACCCACAATGAAGGCGACACTGCCGATTACAAAGGCAATGGGAAACCCGGTCATTACCAGTGTCAGGACTCCCCCCAGCATGAGAAAAGCCACGACCTCAGCGCTTAATTCAATCAATGTCTTTACCCCTTATCAGAAAGTGCAGGTCGCGAATAAACCGGGCAGTTCCCTGAAGCACCAACAGGAAAAGACCTATCGCAAAAATTGTCCGGTAGGGTGCCGCCGGCGGGTACCAAAAACTGTTGAACATTACTTCATGTATCCTCCAGGCCCTCAACGACCAGGTAACCGAAAGCTTCAACATGATTATCATCAGAGGGAAAAAGAAGAAAATGGAACAAATAACATCCATTAACGCCCTTTTCCTTCGGGAAAGAGAGCTGTATATCAGATCTACCCGTGTATGAGAGTCATGCAGATAATTGTATGACGCGCCGAGCATATAGATAACACCGCCCGACATGCACATGGTATCGTAGGCCCAGATTGTCGGAGCGTTAAAAAAATGTCGGGCAATTGCCTCGTATGAACCCACGAGGACGAGGAGAAAAGCAAACCATTTCCCAATAGATCCGGATGTTTCGCTTAACCAGTCGATACTCTTTAGTATTCTTGTCAAAATGGTCACGCTTTTCTCCTCAAACGCAGTTATTTGATCGCATTGTATGCCTGACCAAAATTCTTCATTGAATAATAGATCTCGCCAAAGATCGGGTCTTCCGATTTCGATTTCTCCTCATAGAATTTGTCGGCTTCGGCGGTTAATGCGACTTCAATGTCCCTGGGCACCTTGTACACTTCGTTGCCCGCTTTTCTGAATTTATCGACGGCTTTTACGGATTCGTACACCAGGTATTCATGTTGCGCCTGGGTCCATTTATCGACCAGACCCTGAACTATCACTTTAAGGTCGGCGGGGAGTGCTTCCCATGCTTTCTTGTTGACAAAAAAGACCTGAGGATCACTGGGAGCACGGGTTGGGGAAAGATACACATACTTGGCCACTTCATTAAAATGCATATTCCAGTTGGAGGCCAGAGTTGAATATTCAAAGGCGTCGATGGTTCCTCTCTGCATGGCTTCATAGAGTTCACCTCCGGGGATAATAACCGTGGCAGCTCCCATTCTCTTAAGGATTTCACCGCCATCTCCCATGCATCGCGCTTTCAGTCCCTTGATATCTTTAAGAGATTCGAGCTTGACCTTGGAGTGGAAGAACACCTCTTCCGGGAGGGGTGACAGGGCGCCGGGAAAGGTTAACACGTTATACCCCTTCATCATCTTGTTCATCAGGTCGGCGCCTCCTCCGTAATTGAACCATGTCCTCAGCGCTTCGCCCGGCAGGCCACCCGGCCTTGAGCTTATAAGTCCGGCCGCCGGCCATTTATCAAGGTTATACATGGGGCAGGTGTAGCACATCTGAAGAACATTCTGGTCAACCGCGTCGAGCTCTTTGTAGACCGGCACAACCGATCCCCCCACGAAAGGCTTTACAGTCAGTCGGCCGTCGGTTGCCTCGGTAATGGCATTACAGAGTTTGTCATGATAAATCTGGGACGGATCCGAGGCGGGACCATGCCCCGATGATTTCCATACGATCTTCTTAGCGACACTCGGTCCGGGCAGCAATACAAGCAGCAGCGCCACCATCATCATAACTGCCAAGACTCCTACATTTTTTTTACAAGCTTTCATTCTCTCGCCCTCCTTTTGTTGGTAAATATGCCATATAAGCATGCGCTTTTGCGCGTCTCATCGGCACCTTGAGAACAACTAGCTTATGAACAGAGAACTTCCTGTCCGGTTAACCTGGTAATAATTGTTGTCGCTTGCCAGACGATCCAATGCCTCCTTTCCAGTGCAGTGAGAAGCACCTATGATTTTGATATTTTTATTCTTCAGATACTCCAGAGAGAGATCAAGGCTTTCTCCCCGGGCTTCCATCAGGTGTGTGCCCCCGAGAACCGCATAGAGCGGCTTCTGAAGCGTTTTGACGGCGGCATCCAGCATATTCTTCATACCCGGGTGTGAACACCCCAGAAGAACAACCAGACCTCCGGGTGTGTCGATAGCAATTGCCACCTCGTCAGTAAACAGATCCTGCCGGAATGATCCGTTCTGAAAAATCTGAAATCTCGGATTTATCTTCTCATCATCGTAAATTCTTGGAAAATCTGAAATAATATAGACACCGGGTGAAATCTCCCTGAGCGGTTCGCGAATGAATTCGTGGTCTATGTTTGCGCGGGACAGGAAAGATTCATCAAAATTGTTCCCTAAAAATTCACTGGTGTCGTTGCTTACTCCATACTTTTCATCAAAAAATCCTTTTCCGGTGAAGAGGGTGAATTGGTTCGTCTGCTCCACCAATGCCTTGAAACCACCGGAATGGTCATAATGCCCGTGGCTTAAAACGACGTAATCGAGGCGATTGAGATCGATTTTCAACTGACGGGCGTTGCTGAGAAATGCCGCGGACTGGCCGACATCAAAGAGCATTCTGCAGTTGTCGTTTTCCACAAAAAAGGACAATCCGTGCTCATAAAGCAACCCCTTATGCTCTCCTATGGTGTCCTCAATAAGGGTTGTGATTTTCAGTTGCATAATTCGGTTCCTCCACGCACGTATCAGTGGGGTACACTGCCCATATGCGCCTTGATATCGGAAAGCGCATTTTCGAGATGCCGAATCATCGCACCTTCCGCCCCCTCGTTATCCTTGGCTGTTATAGCTTTTAAGATATCCCTGTGTTCATGGGTAGTTTTATCAATGCGGCCGGGCGTGTGAAGACTGGATATCCATCCTTTCGGTAAGGATGTCGTTAAGGAATTGATCAACACGTAAAGCGTCGAGTTCTTGGTTGATTTTGCAATCAGACGATGAAAGATCCGATCGGTTTTAATGATTTCCGTGATTTCTTTGCGTTCGGCGTGCAGGTCAAATTCCGCGAGGACCTCCTCGATCTTTCGTATATCGTCGGTATCAGCCTTTTGTGCGGCGATTGCGGCCGCCTTTGGTTCGATAATAAGGCGAATCTCAAAATGATCAAAGATGTGCTGTTCATTGGATTTGAGCCAGCTGATAAAGGGCTTGAGGTTCTGGGAATCAAAGTCTGTCACGAAGATTCCCTTCCCCTGTTTGACCGTAACGTATCCCGTCGCCTCGAGGATCCGGATTGCCTCTCTGATCGATGACCGGCTGACCTGCAGTTGTCGCGAGAGTTCATTCTCGGAATAGAATTTATCTCCCGGTTGAAAGTTGTCTTTCGCAATCTTCTTTTTTATTGCATTGATTACACTATCGGATAATCTGATTTTTTTGATTGGTTCCATCCGGGATCATCCTTACAGGGTTGAAGATACCTGCTTGTCAGTTGTCTGCTTGTCTGATAAGTTTATTTATATTGAATCCTGCATTATAGGTCAAGAATTATTTTGTCATCTTTTTCCACACCACTGAAAGAAGACCTGATGCTGAATCGACAGGATTCTCTTGATTTTGAAAATAGGTTCGTATACGTCAATAATTATGCGAAGAAGAATTCTGCTTATAAATCCCTGGATACATGATTTCGCGGCCTATGATCTCTGGGCTAAGCCGGTCGGGCTCTTATATCTGGCGTCAACCCTGAAAATTAATGGATATGATGTGGACCTGATCGACTGTCTCGATCCGTTTCACCCGGGCCTGACACAGGAGGATGGGACAAAGACCCCGAAGAGGCTTCCTTCGGGTCGGGGCGGTTTTTTTAAACAGGTTATACCAAAGCCGGAAGCGTTGAAGGATTTTCCGAGAAAATACGGCAGATACGGCATATCCCCCGCTATCTTTGAAAAAGAATTGCTGGGTATCAAGAAACCGGACGCGGTATTTGTGACATCGATGATGACGTACTGGTACACCGGAGTTATCGAGACTATACGTGTGCTTCGCCGTGTTATTCCGGGAATCCCTGTGGTGCTGGGCGGAAACTATGCCACTCTTTGCACGGATCATGCGATAGAACACTCCGGAGCCGACATCGTGGTGAAAGGAGAAGGAGAAAACGCCCTTGGAAAGATTGTAAAGGAACTTTTTAATGATATTCTCCATTTCATTCCTGATAAAGACAATCTTGATTCATATCCCCTTCCCTCTTTTGAGCTCTCTTCATATATAAATCATGTTCCCATAATGACGTCCCGGGGATGTCCATTCAGGTGTTCCTATTGCGCCTCACATCTTCTGAACAGCGGATTCAGAACCCGGGATCCGATAAAGATTGTCGATGAAATAGAATTCTGGAACAGCACATTCGGCGTCGTACACTTTCCCTTTTATGACGATGCGCTTCTTGTCGACCGGGAGAGGCGTATAATACCCATGCTGAAAGAGGTGATACGGAGGGGACTGAATTGTGTTTTTCACTGTCCGAATGGCCTTCATTTAAGAGAAATAGACACACCCCTGAGCAGATTGATGTTCAAGGCGGGCTTCAAAACAATCCGTTTTGGTTTTGAGACCGCAAGCGCGCGCAGACAGGCCGACACCGGAGGAAAAATCACCAACGAGGAAACACGGAGTGCGGTAGCTCACCTCCTGGAGGCCGGTTACAATGGAGGAGATATTGGGATGTACATTCTATGCGGACTCCCGGGTCAGAGCCCTTCGGAGGTCCAGGACAGCATAGATTTTATCGATTCGTGTGGAGCCAGACCGGTGATCGCCGAATTCTCGCCCATACCGGGCACCCCGATATGGAAAGAGGCCGTCCAGGCATCTTCTTATGACATAGAAAAGGAACCACTCTACCACAACAACACTCTCCTGCCGTGCCGCGGAAAAGATTTTACCTATGAGATCTACAGAAGATTGATAAACCAGGCACGAAAACCGTCGTCTACTTCCCGGGACAGGTAACGCACGGATCGGAACACCGGTATATTCCGACTTCGTGCAATGTGTTTTTCATAGTGGTACGCACCGGAGAAGGCCTTTTTCATAAGCGGCAATACCCAATAAATCTCTTGACATACTCTTTTCAGCGTGTATGGTTTTTCTTGTAATTTTAGGCGGTGGCCGCCAATGAACAAGACGGTCCGGCAACGGAGATATCGATCTCCACAAATCGGTACAGGAGGACATTTGACGGATGAAAAGGGCAAGCGAGTTTTTCAAGAGTACTCTAATCGGTGGTATTTTCGTTATTCTGCCATCAGCAATATTTATTTTTGTCTTGAGCTGGATATTCGAACTGGTACGCAATCTCATACACCCCCTTACAAAAATACTCATGACCCAGTCGCCCCTGCAGGGTATTGTAGCCGACGCTCTGGTGATTATCCTTTTGATCATAGCCTGCTTTGTGGTTGGGGCAATCGTCCGGACAAGAATCGGCAAGTGGCTGTATTCCTATGTAGAATCAAGAATCTTATTGAGATTCCCGGGCTACTCGTTGATTAAGGAGACCGTGTCCCAGTTTTTAGGCAATAAGAAATCTCCCTTTTCTTCCGTGGCTCTTGCCCGGATATTCCAAAACAACACACTTGTCTCATCCTTCATTACGGATGAACATGCTGATGGGAGTTACACGGTTTTCGTCCCCACGGGGCCCAACCCGACCTCGGGAAGCATCTACCACCTTCAAAGAGAGTATGTTCACCCGGTAGATATATCCGTGGAGGACGCGATGAGATCGATTATCAGTTGTGGTGCGGGATCATCCCGACTGATAGAAAAATATGCAGGGGTCACCCACCCTGACGCTCCGGCGGATGAAGACAACCCGCAGCGCTGATCCTTATGCCGGGGCCGGGTATTCCGGAATGTCAGGCCGGGTTGACGGAGAAACCGTTCGCCTATTTTCTCGAACGCGGGCAAGTGAAGGATCTGAAATGAAAAAAAGAATAGAATCGAATACTTCACGGACAGCACAGTTAACATGTCTGTCTCGTGCCTGCTCCGCCATGGAAACTAATCCATACTATAAAAGCGACGATGATGTTGCTCTACTGCTGCTCCCCGGTGTTTTGAAGGCGGCGATTCGCTTTTCACCGGCGAGAAAACTTTTTGCGAGGGTTTTTGCACCCAAAGGCATCTATGAGTACGTAATCGCGCGAACAAAATATATTGATGCCGCGTTTAAACAGGCGTTATCGGAACAGTTCGACCAGATCCTCATATTCGGCGCCGGCTTCGATACGCGCGCACTGCGGTTTCAGGAGTCAATTTCTGGGACAACGATATTCGAGCTGGATGTTCCTTTTACTCAGCAGGCCAAAATCAATCAATATCATACACGCCAATTGTCTATCCCCGGGAATGTAACCTTTATCCCGATTGACTTTGACAGGGAGTCTCTTTCGGAACATTTGGATAATGCCGGGGTACGCCGGGGCGTGAAGAGTCTGTTTATCCTGGAGGGAGTGATCATGTACCTGCACCCTGAATCCGTTGATCTGGCCTTCCGGACCATTCGGAAATACGGGGGAACGGGAAGCAGGATTGTATTCGATGCCGTCTATGCCTCTGTTTTACGCAAAGAGGGAAAAGAGTACGGGGAAAAAGGAATCGTCAAAACGGTAACGGACGCGGGAGAACAATGGATTTTCGGGATCGAGAAGGGATGTGTGAACCGGTTCCTCGGCAGGTATGAAATGCGGCTCGTCGATAAAAAAGATACCGAGGAGATAGAACACGAATATTTTTGTACTCCGGACGGCACGATAACAGGTCGTATCAATGGAACACATTTCCTTGTAACGGCGGAGTACGGGCCCGCCGCCGTCAGTGGTAAAGAAGTGCCGGATGTGATGAAGTGAGCAGATCCTGTGCCGGTTTCCGGGCGTCCGCGAACAGCCTATTTCGAACCGAACACCTTCCTGAGCACTTCGGTTGTTCGTTTCACCGGATTCTCTCGAATAGCGGCCTCTTCTTTCGCCATATAGTAAAAGACACCGTCGATCCCCTTCTCAACAACATAGTTTGTCAGATTGGTTTTCACGTCGGGCACGAACGGCAGAGAGCGATATTTTGTCATTACATTGTCATAGGACTCAACGGCGCCCACGTTCGCGAGACTGTTTTTGACCACAGGCCGCATATCCTTTATCAGTTCAGGAGACATTTTACCTTTAAAATACCGGGTGGCTGCGTCTTTCGGACCGTTATATATCTTTCTCGCATCATCAAAGCTCATATCGGCTATTGCCTCTTTGAACAACTTCTTTGCCTTCGGAGTAGCAGCCTCCGCGGCGCGATTGAGTTTCAGTTCAAGATCCTCAAGCATGGATGACATCCCTACCTTGCTCAGCGCCGATTGAACGGTCTTGAGTTGTTTCGGCAACGGAATGTGAACTGCCGGGTCCGTATTAAAGCCATCAACACGACCCAGCCGGGCGATGACATTCTCGGAACCCACCCTGAGCGCATCCTTGAGACCTGCCCCTATTTCGGCCGCCGAGAGCTCGGTGTGCGTCTCACCGCCTCCGACCGATTGAAGCAGTTTCTGGCCTTTATCCAGCCAGCCGGCTCCGACATCTGTTGAAATTGACAATACAAAGAGCGCAGCGACAGATATACCGGCAATACGAATTGCGCGGAACGGAAAGGACCTGCTGAAAATTGACTGTGTCATAATCACCTCCATCTGGGTTGGTGGGGGTAGCCACTGTTGACGTCGACTCTTCTTCACTGTCTCACACGCAACTCTCAAGAGAGCCCGCGATAGCAGCCATAGTATAAGGCATTCGTTTTCATCTATCGAGATATTATTTTCGATCTATCACGAGTTTTTCGCGCGATTTTCACCTTCACTCGGAAACGAGCGACACGCAAATGGGTCCGGGCGGTGTCGATTACACGCGCAACTCACCAACAGCGGATGATCGTAGTCCTGATCATTATCTTCAATATATTGTATTCCGGCTTGACAGCGCCTACAACATATTGTATGAGTTCCAAAGTGGTTCTTTGGTTTTTCGCGATACGCCGGCAGCGCGTACCGCGTGTTTTCTACGGCTTACTGTTTCACACATCGTTGAATCGCAATCGCTCGGCATCATAACCTGGAAAAGGACCATCGGATGAACAGAAGAGAGTTCTTATGTAAAAGTGGCTACGTAATAGCGGGGACGTTGATCGGTGCAGGCAGCTTTTCGAAGGTATTTGCCTGCGAAAATCAGGAGAACGTGTTTCCGCCTCAGCCCCGAATAGCCCTTATTATTGATGATATCGGGTACAGTGTCTCGCTGGCACGATCGTTTCTCCAACTCAACATCCCTCTTTCCTTTTCTATCCTGCCGCGTCTTCCCTATTCCCGGGAGCTCTCCGCGGAGATACGTGGCCACGGCCATGACGTGATGCTGCATCAACCCATGCAGCCCTACAACACTGCCCTTGATCCCGGCCCGGGCGCCCTCTATGAAGGGGATGATCCCTTCAGGATCAGTGAGGTTATCGAGGAGAATTTGTCCGGGGTACCCGATGCGATCGGCGTGAACAATCATATGGGTTCGCTGTTTACCGAATGTCAAAAAGAGACGTATGAAGCCCTCCAGGTTATCAAGAACAACAAACTCTTCTTTATCGACAGCAGAACATCCCGCAATTCGAAGGCTCTCAGGATTGCGCGGGGGCTGCACCTTGTATCCGATCGGAGAAATGTATTTCTCGATACCGTCCGAAATGAATCGACAGTTATCCTGCGGCTCAGGCAATTGAAACGGCTGGCGTTGCGATACGGGCATGCGATTGGAATCGGTCATCCCTTCCCGGAAACCGCACGTGCCATCGAACACTTCGCGAAAGGTCCTGAAGGGCTCGATATCTCTTTCGTTCACATATCAGACATTATGCAGGCGTAAGCTCCGCCGGCTCGCCCTTCATCCATATCGATCGGGCTGTGAATCACCCGTTATCAATCATATTCCGGAATGCCCAACTCACGGGAATTGACTATACTTGGAGCCGCCTCGGGAGGGGTTTCCCCCAAAAAGGGCAACACACTCTCATCCTTCCATACCGGGTATCCCATCAGGACTCCCACGACATTTCCGGCCGCAAGGATTGCCATGCTCTCCCTCGTCCATATTGTCGAAGAACCGAGATGGGGAACAATCACGGCGTTATCAAGTTCGCTCAAACCGGGCTCCAGTTCAGGCTCATTTTCAAAGACATCAAGCCCCACGCGAAAATCCGGATTATTCCGGCAGTGGTGTACAAGGGCCTTTTCATCGACCAACGGCCCCCTGCCCGCGTTAATAAGAATGGAGTTTTTTTTCATACGTTTCAATCGTTCGGCATCGATCAGGTGGTGCGTGGTTTTATCAAGCACCGGATGAAGACTCACAATGTCGGCTGTTTGAAGGACCTCGTCAACGGCCTTCATCCTTTTACATACGACCGGCTTTTCGCCGCGCGATTCAAGGAAATCTCCGTAAGCGGCCACATAGGTTTCAAGAGTACTGTTCCGATGCGGATCATAATAGACAAGATCCATCTTGTGGCCTTCGACCATCATGCGCGCGTAGGCTGCGCCGATACGTCCGGCGCCTATGATGCCAAGCGTCTTTCGATAGAGGAGCTCTCCGAGAAACAGGGTTGGAATCCAGCCACGATACTTTCCCTCCCGCGTAAATCTGTCGGCTTCAACTACTCTCCGTGCAGTGGAAAAGGTCAGGGCTACCGCCATTTCGGCGGTGGTTTCGGTCAGGACGCCGGGGGTGTTTCCAACACAGATACCATATTTCGTGGCGACATCGACATCCACGTTGTTATATCCAACGGCATAATTGCTGTAGACCGTTCCACCCGCATCTTTGAACGCAGAGAAGAGCTCGTCTTTCCAGATCTCTGTCAATTGCCCGATGGCCCCGGAACACTGATCGCCGATAGCGTCTCTGATTTCATCGGTACTCAAAATGTTTGTTGAAGTACAGACATCCACCCGGCAGCCGGCCTGCGTGAGCATTTCCAGCCATCGTTCACCCGGGAGATCCTTGGTGACAATCACACGCCTGGCAGACCGGGGATTATATACCCTCCATTTTTCGGTATTCACCGCAGGAAACCCTCCTTGAAG